>ERZ839823.1160-NODE-1160-length-29547-cov-4.143361_pt1 | contig 29547 bp, 26 predicted proteins | sample MGYA00519862_ERZ839823 | MGnify/ENA primary metagenome ERZ839823 (study PRJEB31850, sample SAMEA3708853) | human gut metagenome | biome: human gut; feature: human-associated habitat; material: faeces | place: China | collected 2014 ...
CGGATTGAAATATACCACAACGGCGTAGCATCCGCGCCGCCTTCGTCTCCCCTCGTGAGAGGGGAGCGGATTGAAATATACCACAACGGCGTAGCATCCGCGCCGCCTTCGTCTCCCCTCGCACGAGGGGGAGTGGATTGAAATGCGCAGATCAGCGCGGCAACCGGCGTAAGCCGCAGCGTCTCCCCTCGCATGAGGGGAGTGGATTGAAATGGGTGGATTGCCGCCGATTGGATGCAGCGGCAGGAGTCTCCCCTCGCATGAGGGGAGTGGATTGAAATATCCATGACGGTACGGGACTCAAGAAGGTATCTGGTCTCCCCTCGCATGAGGGGAGTGGATATCATACATATACATCTGCGGGAAAACAACGGAGAGAGGACGGAGGAAGAGTATGAGCTTAAAAGAACAAATCGAAAGCGGAAAGGTTTTCACGGAGTACGGCCATACCGCTCGGGAGGATCAGGAATACGAAAAGATCATCGAAGCGCAGCGCCGCAAAAGCAAGCAACTGTGTTTTCGGTATAACCAGACCGATCCGATGGACGAGGAGGGGCGCGAAAAGCTGGTTCGCGAGCTGCTGGGCGGAACGGGGAAAACGCTGTGGCTGGAAGCACCCATCCACTTTGCCTACGGCTGTCACACGACGGTCGGCGACCATTTCTATTCGAATTTTAACCTGACGGTTGTGGACGACGGGCGCGTAAGCATCGGAAACAGCGTGATGTTCGGGCCGAACGTGACCATCAGCACGACCGGGCATCCCGTCCACCCGTATTATCGGATGCGGGGCGCGCACTTTTCCCTGCCGGTCGTCATCGAGGACGGCGTGTGGATCGGCGCGAACGTCGTCGTGATGCCGGGCGTGACCATCGGCAAAAACAGCGTCATCGGCGCGGGGAGCGTCGTGACGCGCGACATTCCGGAGAACGTCGTCGCCTTCGGCACGCCGTGCCGCGTGATTCGCCCGATTACGGATGCGGATTTGGAAACCATCCGTCCGGGCATGACGATCAACGCGGACTGGAACGCATAAAATCGGCTGCAAAACCCGGTTGCAAATCGCGGCGCAAGGGTGTATCATAGAACGCAGATCACTTGCGCGGAGGACATATGGCAGACAATCGACTGACGAAAAAAAGACTGAAAAACCATTTTGCGTATAACTGGTGGAAGTATGCCCTGTCGGCGGCTGTCAGCGCGATGCTGGTGAGCATTGTGTTCGCGGTGACGGCATATCGCCCGCCGGCGGAAAAGAAGGTCGAGCTGTATGTGCTCAACGGCTACATCGACACGGAGATCTTTCAGCGGGATTTCTGGCCGGAATTGCAGGTACGGAAGCCCGAACAGGAGGAGCTGACCGTCCTCAACATCAACCTGACGGACAGCAGCAACATCTACGCGCCCATGCAGTTTTCGACCTATGTGGCGGCGCAGCAGGGCGACCTGTTCCTGATTTCGCGGGACGAGATGCGCAGAATCACGGCGGACGGCGCGCAGGAAACGCTGGTGGAGCTGACGGGATATCTGGATAGCGGCGTGATCGACGCGGACGGGATGGATTTGAAGAACGGGACGCTCGATCGGGGCGACGGCACGACGGCGGTTTACGCCATCCCCGCCGATACGCTGACGGGGCTTTCGCAATACGGCAACGACCCGAAAAACAGCCTGCTCTGCATCCCGATGTACACGAAGAACGCGGACAGCGCGGCGGCGCTGATCGGGCTGATGCTGGAGAAGCTGGCAGTAGTAGGAAAATGAAATAAATTTTTTCGGCCGAAAAGGGCGGTGCGTGTGGCGCCGCCTTGTTTTTTGCGACTTCGTGCTTTAACGCACGAAATTGACACGGAACACAAGATGCTGTATCATAGCAGGGCTTGCATTACAAAATATGGTATCAATTTGATATAAACAGGGGAGAGAACGAATATGCCGGAGTACATCAAAAAGCGCGACGGGCGGCTCGTGCCCTACGACGAGGCAAAAATTGCCGCCGCCATCGACCGCGCGTTTGTGGCCGCGGAGAGCGGAAAGGGAGAGGACGAGGCCGACCGCCTGGCGAAGATTGTCACCCGCGAGATGAACGCGAAGGAAAACAACGAAACGCCCTCTGTCGAGGATATTCAGGATCAGGTGGAGCGCGTGCTGATTGCCGAGGGCTACGCCAAGACGGCGAAGGCATACATCCTCTACCGCGCGGAGCGCAGCCGCACCCGCGAGGCGAAAACCCGCCTGATGCACATCCTGGAGGACATCACGTTCAAGGACGCTTCCGAATCCGACGTGAAGCGCGAGAACGCGAACATCGACGGCGATACCGCGATGGGCACGATGCTCAAATACGGCTCGGAGAGCGCCAAGCAGTTTTACGATATGTACGTGCTCAACCCGAAGCACGCGCGCGCGCACCGCGAGGGCGACATCCACATCCACGACCTCGACTTCCTGACGCTGACGACGACCTGCACCCAGATCGACCTGACGCAGCTGTTCAAGGGCGGTTTTTCGACCGGCCACGGCGTGCTGCGCGAGCCGCAGGACATCGGCAGCTATTCCGCGCTGGCCTGCATCGCCATCCAGAGCAACCAGAACGATCAGCACGGCGGTCAGGCCATCGCCAGCTTTGATTACGACATGGCGCCCGGCGTGGCCAAGACCTACATCAAGGAATACCGCCGCGCGCTTGGCGCCGCGCTGGATCTGCTGCTGAACCACGATGCGGCCGACGATGAGGCGAAGGCCATCATCCGCCAGATTCGAGCCGAGACGGGCGCGACCCCGACGCTCAAGCCGAACAAGGAATTTGACGACGCGCTGCGCGAGCGCCTGACGGCGATGACGGACGAGGCGACCGTCGAGCGCATGATGCACTACGCGACCGAGCGCGGCTACCGCGAGACGGAGCGCCGCACCTATCAGGCGATGGAGGCGTTCATCCACAACCTGAACACGATGCACTCCCGCGCGGGCGCGCAGACGCCGTTCTCCTCCATCAATTACGGCATGGATACCTCGCCGGAGGCGCGCATGGTGATGCGCAACCTGCTGCTGGCGACGGAGAGCGGCTTGGGCAACGGCGAAACGCCGATTTTCCCGATTCAGATTTTCCGCGTCAAGGAGGGCGTGAGCTACAACCCCGGCGACCCGAACTACGACCTGTTCCGGCTGGCGATTCGCGTGAGCGCCAAGCGCCTCTTCCCGAATTTTTCGTTTGTGGATGCGCCGTTCAACCTCCAGTATTACAAGCCCGGCCACCACGAGACGGAAATCGCCTACATGGGCTGCCGCACCCGCGTGATCGGCAACGTATACGACCCGACGCGCGAGGTCTGCAACCGCCGCGGCAACCTGTCCTTCACGTCGATCAACCTGCCGCGCATCGCCATCGAGAGCAAGGGCGACGTCGAGCTGTTCTTCAAGACGCTGGACGAACGGATGGATCTGGTGTTTGAGCAGCTCGACGAGCGCTTTGAGATTCAGGCGCGCAAGAAGGTGCGCAATTATCCGTTCCTGATGGGCGAGGGCGTTTGGATGGACAGCGAGAAGCTGGGCTGGGACGACGAGGTGCGCGAAGTGCTCAAGCACGGCACGCTGTCCGTCGGCTTCATCGGTCTGGCGGAGACGCTGGTGGCGCTCATCGGCGAGCACCACGGCCAGAGCGAGCGCGCGCAGAAGCTGGGATTGAAGATCATCGGCCACATGCGCGAGCGCTGCGACGCGCGGAGCGCGGAGAAGAAGCTGAATTACACGCTGCTGGCGACCCCGGCGGAGGGGCTTTCCGGCCGGTTTGTGAAGCTCGACCAGAAGCGCTACGGCAAAATCGCGGGCGTGACCGATCGCGAGTATTACACCAACAGCTTCCACATCCCGGTGTATTGCCCGATCAGCGCGTTTGACAAGATCAGGTTGGAAGCGCCGTATCACGCGCTGACGAACGCGGGTCACATCTCCTACATCGAGATGGACGGCGACCCGACCAAGAATCTGGATGCGTTTGAAGCGGTTGTACGCGCGATGCACGACGCGGGCATCGGCTACGGTTCGATCAACCACCCGGTTGACCGCGACCCGGTTTGCGGCTACAACGGCATTATCGGGGATAGCTGCCCGAAGTGCGGCCGACAGGAGGAAGAGGTGCACTTTGAGCGCATCCGCCGCATCACGGGCTATCTGGTCGGCACGCTTGACCGCTTCAACAACGGCAAGCGCGCGGAGGAGCGCGACCGCGTGAAGCACGGGATGTGAGGGGGAAAACTCCTTCCGTCTGCCTACGGCATGCCAACCTTCGGCGTTTTTCGTCGTCAGATTCCCGCCACAGGCGGTGACGACATCAAACGTCCCTTAAAGAGGGAGGTCTGATTTGCGCGCTGTCGCATTTTGCGCCCCAAAGAGCTCCCTCTTAGAGGGAGCTGGCACGCCGAAAGGCGTGACTGAAGGAGTATAAAAAAACTATGGAAATTCGCTTAGCAGGACTTGAGCCCGAATCCATTGTCGACGGGCCGGGCTATCGGTTTACGGTGTTCGTGCAGGGCTGTCCGCACAACTGCCCCGGCTGCCACAACCCGCAGACGCACGATTTTTCCGGCGGCCATCTCGCTGACACGGACGACGTTATCGCGCATTTGGGAAAAAATCCGCTGGTGCGCGGGCTGACGCTCTCCGGCGGCGAGCCGATGATGCAGCCCGCGCCGCTGTACCTGATCGCCAAGGCGGCGAAGGAAAAGGGCATGAACGTCTGGTGCTACACGGGCTTCACGCTGGAGGAGCTGCTGCGGGAGAACCGCGCGGATCGCATGAGGCTGCTCTCCGCCGTCGATGTGCTGGTGGACGGGCCGTTCCGCTCGCATGAGCGTTCGCTCGATCTGCTGTACCGCGGCAGCAAAAACCAGCGGCTGATCGACATGCCCGCGACGCTGAAAGGCGGGACGATCCGGCTCTACGCGCCGCCGGAATGGTGAGGCTTGCGAAAAGAAGAAATTTATGCGATTAACCCTATTCCTTTGCGGGAATTAGGGTTAATTTTTGTATAAATGCGATGAAATGACTTGTTCAAACTGAATAAAAATGATAAAATAGTCTCAAAGGCGCAGGTCAAGCGCCGATTAAAGCGAGAGAGAAAACAGGAGGAACACGAAAATGAGTGAGAATACGTCTCGTCGTGAGTTTTTGAAACTGGCCGGCAAGGGCGTGCTGGGCGCGGCCGCGCTGAGCACCGTTCCGGCGATGCTGCCGGCGCTGGCCGAGGGCGTGGAAGCGCCGGCCTGGCCGTGGGCGTACAAGAAGCTGGACAAGGACGCGGTTATGAAGCACGGCTATGAGTGCTTCTACTCGCACGGCGGCTGCTGCGCGGGCGCTGTGGCGGCGGTTGTCGAGCTGCTGGCCGAGGAATACGGCTATCCGTACAACCAGCTGAACGCGCGCATGTTCGCGGATGGCGCGGGCGGATACGGCGCGGCCACGCTGTGCGGCTCTCTGGGCGGCGCGTGCGCGGTTTTCGGCCTGTTCTGCGAGGCGAACGAGGCGCGCGAGCTGCGCGACCAGCTCTATGCCTGGTACAAGGATCATGCGTTCCCGAGCTACCAGCCGGAGATGGAATCCATCACGACGGTTTCCGGCGCGATCGAGTGCGCGGTGTCCGTCGGCAACTACATGAAGGCGACCGGCTACGAGATGGGCGATCCGGGCCGCAAGGCGCGCTGCGCGGCCGTCACGGGCGAAACCGCGGCGAAGGCCGTCGAGCTGCTGAACATTCACTTCGGCTTCGAAGAGGCTCCGGCGGAGGAGCCGAAGGCCGAGGCCGCGCTGGCTGAGAACGAGTACGTCGGCACGGGCGTGAGCGAAATCGGCGGCGAGGTGAAGGTCAAGGTCACGATGGACGGCGACAAGATCGCGAAGATCGACGTGCTGAGCCACAGCGAGACCAGCGGCATCTCCGACCCGGCGTTCGAGCAGATCCCGGCGGCGATCATCGAGAAGCAGAGCGCGGATGTGGACGTGGTTGCGGGCGCGACCAAGACCTCCGAAGCGCTGATCGCGGCGGTGAAGGACGCGCTGGCGCAGGTGAAGTAAACCGACTAAAAAAGGCACCGAATTCAGGTGCCTTTTTTTGTGTGCAATTTTGGCGGAAATCGGCTAAAAAAGTGCGTGTCAAGGTTTGAAAAAAACGGCCGAATTTGGTATACTATAATAGAAATAAAATGTGCGAAAAGAACACGCGCGGGAGGCTGTATGATCCTTCATCTGGGCGACGACGTGAGCGTGCACAGCGCCGATATCGTGGCCATCATTGATTTGACGCAGAGCCAAAACCCCGTGACCGGGGCGATGCTGGCGGAGATCCGCCGCCAGAACCGTATCCTTGCCCGGCAGGGTGTCGTCGCCAAGAGCGCGGTAATCTGCGCGGGCGCGAGGCGGGCGGGCGGCATGACGGAAAACGCGCGCGTGTACCTGTCGCCCATTTCCACGGTGACCCTTGCGCAGCGCGCGCATGAGCGAGCCTATCCCGCCGCCGATTCGCTGTTTGAAGCGGCGCAGGAAAGCGAGCAGCCCGAGCTTTGAGGGCCGAGAAACGAGGAGAGTAAATGGAAAACCAAGACATTCAGCAGCTTGACCAGCTTGAACGGCCGGACGGCGCTTACGACGAAAACCAAATTCAGGTTCTCGAAGGGCTTGAGGCCGTGCGCAAGAGGCCGGGCATGTATATCGGCTCGACGGACGAGCGCGGCCTGCACCATCTGGTGTATGAAATCGTGGACAACGCGGTGGACGAGGCGCTGGCGGGCTTCTGCAACGAGATCATTATCACGCTGCACAAGGACGGCTCCTGCTCCGTGCAGGACAACGGACGCGGCTTCCCGGTCGGCATTCACCCGAAGATCGGCCGCCCCGCGGTCGAGGTCTGCCTGACGATTCTGCACGCGGGCGGCAAGTTCGGCGGCGGCGGCTACAAGGTTTCCGGCGGTCTGCACGGCGTCGGCGCGTCGGTGGTCAACGCGCTCTCCAAGCACATGCAGGTCAACGTCTATCAGGAAGGAAAGATCTACCAGCAGGAGTATGCGCGCGGCAAGGTGCTCTACGACCTCAAGGTGATCGGCGAGACCGAGCGCACCGGCACGACCATCCGCTTCTGGCCGGACGTCAAGGCTGAGGACGACCCGAACGGCATTTTCGAGACGGGCGATTTCCAGTACGACGTGCTCAAGACCCGCTTCCGCGAGATGGCGTTCCTCAACCGCGGCATTCGCATCGTCTTCCGCGACGAGCGTCCGGAAGAGCCGAAGGAGAACGTCTTCCACTACGAAGGCGGCATCAGCGAGTTCGTCAAGTTCATCAACAAGAACAAAGAGGTTCTTTTTGCGGAGCCGATTTACATCAGCGGCCTCGTCGGCACGACGAGCGTTGAGGTGGCGATGCAGTATAACGACACCTACTCCGAGAACATCTTCGCGTTCGTCAACAACATCCACACGCCGGACGGCGGCACGCATCTGGCGGGCTTCAACATGGCGCTGACCCGCGTGATCAACGACTACGGCCGCAAGCACAACATCCTCAAGGCCAACGACACAAACCTCTCCGGCGAGGATACGCGCGAAGGTCTGGCGGCGATTGTCTCCGTCAAGCTGGAAGACCCGCAGTTCGAGAGCCAGACCAAATCCAAGCTGGGCAACAGCGAGGTGCGCACCATCGTCAATTCGCTCGTGGGCAAGCAGCTCGCCGACTATCTGGAGGAGAACCCGCAGGTCGCCAAGCTGATTCTGGATCGCTGTCTGGCCGCGTCCCGCGCGCGCGAGGCCGCCCGAAAGGCGCGCGACCTGACCCGCCGCAAGACGGTGCTGGAGAGCGCGAGCCTGCCGGGTAAGCTGGCGGACTGCTCCGAGCGCGACCCGGGCAAGTGCGAAATCTTCCTCGTCGAGGGCGATTCTGCAGGCGGCAGCGCCAAGATGGGGCGCGACCGCCACTTCCAGGCGATTCTGCCGCTGCGCGGCAAGATTCTGAACGTTGAAAAGACGCGGCTGGATCGCGTGCTCGCCAACGAGGAGATCAAGGCGATGATTACGGCGTTCGGCTGCGGCGTGGGCGACGAGTTCGATATCACGAAGCTGCGCTACGACCGCATCGTCTGCATGACGGACGCCGACGTGGACGGCAGCCACATCCGCATCCTGATGCTGACGTTCTTCTATCGCTACATGCGCCCGCTGATCGAGCAGGGGCACGTTTACGCCGCTCAGCCGCCGCTCTACAAGGTGACCTACCAGAAGACGGAGCGCTACTGCTATTCCGACGCGGAGCTTGACAAGGTGATGACCGAAATCGGCCGCGAAAAGAAGCCGGACGTGCAGCGCTACAAGGGCCTTGGCGAGATGAGCGCCGAGCAGCTCTGGACGACGACGATGAACCCCGAAACGCGCACCATGCTGCGCGTGTCCGTCGAGGACGCGATTGCCGCCGACGAAATTATGAGCCTGCTGATGGGCGAAAAGGTGGAGCCGCGCCGCGAATTTATCGAGCAGAACAGCAAACTGGTGCTGGATTTGGATATATAACTCCTTCAGTCACGCTTCGCGCGACAGACCTTCGGCGTTCCGCTTGCCTGCCTCCCGCACAGCGGGCGGCAAGCTCTACGCCCTCAAAGAGGGAGCCTTATAACGCAAAAAATGGTTCTTTCCTAATTATCGCAAAGCGATCAATAAAGGCGGGAAATGGGACTGTCAAGCTAATAACACCGATATTTCAAGAGCAAAACTAAGTATTTGCGCCCGAAGGTTTCCAAAGGGCGATGCGCCAACGGGCGCCGTAAACGTTCGGAAAGCCCTTTGGTGGGGCGATGGGGCAAAGCCCCATATCCTAAAACGCTTAGATATTTGTTTAATATGTGTTGCTTGAAATGTTCGGCTTAAGCTTGATAGCCCCCAGGGCTTGGGGCAAGACCCCGACGTTCCCCCAAACATTCCTGAGAAAGGGGAAAATAAGTTGGATTTTAAGGATAATCTCCCCGGCAATACGACCGACCTGGAGCGCATCCGCCCGATTGACCTTGAGCACGAGATGAAAAAATCGTTCATTTCGTATGCGATGGCGGTCATCATCACCCGCGCGCTGCCGGATGTGCGCGACGGCCTCAAGCCGGTGCACCGCCGCATCCTCTACGCGATGCACGAGCTCGGCGTGACGCCGGATAAGCCGTACCGCAAGTGCGCGCGTATCGTCGGCGACGTTCTGGGTAAATATCACCCGCACGGCGATTCCTCCGTGTACGGCGCGCTGGTGCGCCTGGGTCAGGATTTTGCGACCCGCTATCCGCTCGTCGATGGGCAGGGCAACTTTGGCTCTGTGGACGGCGACGGCGCGGCGGCCATGCGTTACACCGAAGCGCGCATGAGCAAGATCAATCTGGAGATGCTGGCGGACATCGACAAGGAGACCGTCGATTTCTCCCCGAACTTTGACGAAACGCTGATGCAGCCGAACGTGCTGCCCAGCCGCTTCCCGAACCTGCTGGTCAACGGCTCCTCCGGCATTGCAGTCGGCATGGCGACGAACATCCCGCCGCACAACCTCGGCGAGGTCATCGACGGCGTGGTGAAGATGATCGAAAACCCGGATGTGACCACGCAGGAGCTGATGGAGTGCATCAAGGGCCCGGATTTCCCGACCGGCGGCATCATCCTCGGCCGAAAGGGTATTTACGACACCTACGCCACCGGCCGCGGCCGCATCATCACCCGCGCGAAGACGGAGGTCGAGCCGATGCAAAACGGCCGTCAGCGCATCGTCGTGACGGAAATCCCGTACATGGTCAACAAGGCCATGCTGGTGGCGAAGATCGCCGAGCTGGTGCACGATAAGCGGCTGGAGGGCATCAGCGACATCCGCGACGAGAGCGACCGCGAGGGTATGCGCATCGTCATCGAGCTCAAGCGCGACGTCAATTCCGCCGTCGTGCTCAACTACCTGTACAAGCACACGCAGATGCAGGAATCCTTCGGCGCGATCATGCTGGCGCTGGTGGACGGCGAGCCGAAGGTGCTCTCCCTGCACCAGATGCTCTACCATTACCTCGAACACCAGAAGGACGTCATCGTGCGCCGCACGCGCTACGATCTGGACAAGGCCGAGGCGCGCGCCCACATTTTGGAAGGCTTGCTGATCGCGCTGGACAACATCGACGAGATTGTCCGTATCATCCGCAACAGCCCGAACACGGTGGAGGCGAAGACGCAGCTCATGGAGCGCTTTGCCCTCACCGACAAGCAGGCGCAGGCGATTTTGGATATGCGTCTGGCGCGCCTGACGGGCTTGGAGCGCGAGCGCCTGCAGGAGGAATACGCCGAGCTGGAAAAGACCATCGCGTATCTGCGCGCCGTGCTGGCGGACGAAAAGATGGTGCTGGGAATCATCCGCGAGGAGATTCTGGCCATCAAGGCGAAATACGCCGACGAGCGCCGCACGCAGATCAGCCTGATGGACGGCGAAATCGACCCGGAAGACCTCATTCAGGAGGACAGCGTGGTCGTGACGCTGACGCACTTCGGCTACGTCAAGCGCATCCCGCGCGCGACCTACCGCAGCCAGAACCGCGGCGGCAAGGGCATCATGGGCATGACCACGCGCGAGGAGGATTACGCCGAGCAGATGCTCGTCACCTCCACGCACGACGAGATCATGTTCTTCACCAACCGCGGCCGCGTGTACAGCCTCAAGGGCTATGAAATCCCGGAGGCGGGGCGCGCTGCGCGGGGCACGGCGATTGTCAACCTGCTCCAGCTCACCGGCGGCGAGAAGGTCACGGCGATGATCCCGCTGCCCAGAGAGAGCGAGGGCAAATACCTGACGATGGCGACGCGCTTCGGCCTGATTAAAAAGACCGCGCTCGACGAATTTGCCAACCTACGCAAGGCAGGCCTGATCGCCATCGTGCTGCGCGAGGACGACGAGCTGATCGGCGTGGAGCTGACGGGCGACGACGATGAATTGATGCTGGCGACGCGGCAGGGTCAGGCGATTCGCTTTAAGGAGACGGACATCCGCTCGATGGGCCGCAACTCCATGGGCGTGAAGAGCTTCGACCTTGCGGAGAACGACGAGGTGATTTCCGTCGCGCGCATCGAGGAAGGCAAACAGGTGCTGGCCATCACGCAAAACGGCTACGGCAAGCGCACCGACGTTTCCGAATTCCGCGTGCAGAGCCGCGGCGGCAAGGGCATCATGGCCATGCGCCTGACGGATAAGACCGGCCTGATGGCCGCGCAGCTTCTCGTCAGCGAGGACGAGGACATCATGCTCATCACCGACGATGGCACGATCATCCGCATGCCGGTCAGCGACATCTCCGTGATCGGCCGCGTGTCTCAGGGCGTGCGCGTCATGCGCGTGGAGGAAGGCAGCCGGATCGTCTGCGTCACCGCGACGGAGCGCGACGAGGACGAGCAAGACGAAAGCGAAGACGGCCAGACGGAAGCGGATTCGCTGGATATGGACGTCGGCGGGGAAAATTCCGAAACGCAGCCGGAAGAAACGGACGAATAAACAGAGCGCCAACGGGCGATTCAAGGGGAGGCTGTCACGCGAAAGGGCTGGGCAGTCTCTCTTTTTCTTGAGAAAAAAGCAAAGGCGTTAAACGAAAGGGAGACCCCATGAACAATCAAAAGAAAGCGCTCCTCGTGGCGCTCGCCGTGACGGGCGTGAGCATCTCCGGCCCGATGGTCAAGTGGTCGCTGTCCTGCGGCGCGTCGCCGGTGATGGTCGCCTTTGGCCGCATGGCGATCAGCTTCCTGCTGCTGCTGGTTCCCGCGCTCAGGAGCGGCGAATTGCAGGCCATCCTCCGCGCGCCGAAAAAGCAGGTTGCGCTGGCCTGCGCGGCGGGGCTGCTGCTCGCGCTGCATTACACCTGCTGGATGACCTCGCTCAGCTTTGCCTCCACGTTCGTCTCCACGGCGCTGGTGTGCACGCAGCCGCTCTTCGTCGCGGCGCTTTCCGGCGTGCTGCTGCACGAGCCGATCAAGCGCGAGGCCGTGCCGGGCGCGGTGGTCGCGGTCGTCGGCGCGGCGGCCATCGGCCTGCTCTCCATGGGCGGCGAAAGCGGCAGCCTGCTGGGCGACGCGCTGGCGCTGATCGGCGCGGCGTTCATCGCGGGGCACTGGCTGACCAGCCGCGCGGCGCGGCGCAACCTGCCCGCGCTGGGCTTTATGACGTTCGTTTACGGCGTGACGGCGGTGTTTCTGCTGCTGATTTCGCCGTTTGCGGGCGGTCTGGCGGTGACGGGGGAATCGCTCTACGGCATCATCGTGCTGGCGGTGGCCTGCACGCTCGGCGGCCACGCGCTGATGACCTATCTGCTCGGCTTTGTGAGCGCGGACGTGGTCTCCTTCGCGCTGCTGGCCGAACCGATCGGCGCGGCGGTTTGGGCGCTGCTGCTGTTCCACGAAAAGGTGACGCCGCCGCTGATGATCGGCGGCCTGACGGTCATCGTCGGGCTGATGCTCTACACCTATGGCGAAATGAAGGCGGGCAAGCGATAACCCTTGCCTTTTCCGGGCGTTTTTGCTATCATATAGCGGTATAGACAGAAAGAAACGCGGGCGTTTTGCCTGCGGAAAAGAGGAAATCATATGGCGAATCAGAATGTGCTCGACCTGCGGGATGTGGCCGCGAAGAGCCGCGAGCTCGAAGGTCAGGTTGTGACGGTGGAAGGCTGGGTGCGCAACCACCGCAAGCAGAAGAGCATCGGCTTCATCGAGTTCTACGACGGAACGGTGCTCGCGCCGATGCAGATCGTTTATGACGATCAGGTGAAGGACTTTGCCGCGGTGCAGGCCATCCGCAACGGCGCGGCCGTGCGCGCGACGGGCAAGCTCGTCCCCGGCCGCAACGGCGCGCTGGAGATGCAGGCGGCGGAGATCATCCTCGAGGGCGACTGCACGGAGGATTATCCGCTCCAGCCCAAGCGCCACACGCTCGAGTTTCTGCGCGACATCGCGTATCTGCGCCCGCGCACGCGCCTGTTTCAGGCGGTGTTCCGCGTCCGCTCCATCGCGGCGCAGGCGGTGCACAACTACTTCCAGAGCCGCGGCTACGTGTATGTGCACACCCCGCTGATCACCGCGAACGACGCGGAGGGCGCGGGAAACACCTTCACCGTGACCAATCAGGAGATGGGCAAGCCCTACAAGGCGGAGAACGATTTCTTCGGCCGGGCGACCGCGCTGGCCGTGACGGGTCAGCTTGAGGCGGAGACGTATGCGCTGGCCTACAAGCGCGTGTACACCTTCGGCCCGACCTTCCGCGCGGAGAACTCCAACACGAAGACCCACGCGGCCGAGTTTTGGATGATCGAGCCGGAAATCTGCTTCTGCGACCTGAACGGCCTGATGGACATCGAGGAGGATTTCCTCAAGTCCGTCGTGCAGGAGGTGCTGGACAAGGCCATGCCGGAGCTGGAGTTCCTGCAGGGCTACGCGAAGAGCAACCTGATTGAAAAATTGCAGACGCTCACAAAGTCGCACGTCGCGCGCGTGACGCACGCGGAGGCCATCGACATCCTGCAGCACGCGACGCATCCGTTCGAGCATCCGGCGGTGCAGGGCGAAGATCTGTTCAAGGAGCACGAGAAATATCTGACGGAGGAGCACTTCAAATCCCCTGTGTTCGTCTACGACTGGCCGAAGGAGATCAAGGCGTTCTACATGTATCAGAACGACGACGGCAAGACTGTGCGCGGCGTCGATCTGCTGGTGCCGGGCTCCGGCGAGCTGATGGGCGGCAGCGAGCGCGAGACGCGCCTTGATCTGCTGACCGGGCGCATGGATGAGCTGAACATCTCCAAGGAGCAGATGGATTGGTACGTCAACCTGCGGCGCTTCGGCGGCTGCACCCATTCCGGCTTCGGCATGGGCTTTGAGCGCCTGATTATGTATTTGACGGATATCGAGAATATCCGCGACGTGATTCCGTATCCCCGCACGCCGGGCAACTGCGAGTTCTAAGAGACGTTGTAAACGCTCGGAAACACGTTATCGGAATTTGTGCAAAATTCGGATGGGCTCATTTGCTGTAAGAAAGATTGTTTCATCATGGACGAGAGATTTGTAAGAACGGCGCTCATCTTCGGCGAGGACGGCATGCGGCGGCTCAGCGATGCGCGCGTCGCGGTATTCGGCGTCGGCGGCGTCGGCGGGCACTTGGTGCAGGCGCTGGCGCGCGCGGGCGTGGGGCATATCACCGTGATCGACGACGACGTGGTGAGCGTGTCCAACATCAACCGTCAGGCCGTCGCGATGGATTCCACCGTCGGCCGCCCGAAGGTCGAGGTGATCGCCGAGCAGGTGCGGGACATCAACCCGGCCTGCGAGGTGACGCCGCTGCGCCTGTTTTACACGCCGGAGAACGCCGAGACGCTCGACTTGGTGCGGTTTGACGCGATTGCGGATTGCATCGACGCGGTGAAGGCGAAGGTCACGCTGATCTGCCGCGCCAAGGAGGCGGGCGTGTACGCCATCAGCGCGATGGGCGCGGGCAACAAGCTCGACCCGACGCGGTTCAAGGTGACGGATATCGCCCAAACCAGCGTCTGCCCGCTCTGCCGCGTGATGCGCACCCAGCTCAAAAAGCGCGGCGTGGCGCACCACACGGTCGTCTACTCCACCGAGGAGCCGCTGAAGATCGTCGCGGACGAGCAAAACGGCCGCCATGCGCCCGGAAGCGTCAGCTTTGTGCCGCCGGTCGTCGGGCTGATTATGGCGGGCGAAATCATCAAAACCATCGCAAGGGGGAACGCTTGATGCAGGGAGCGGTAGCGCGCGAGGAGATTGAGCTGTCGTTTAAGCGGTATATCCTCGAAAAGACGGAGGCGTTTGCCCACGAGCCGATGGAGGACGTATACCGCGTGAATCTGCTCGGGCAGATGCTCGACCGATACGACGAATTGCGCCAAAAGGGGCTGAGCGGCGACGCGGCCTTGCAGCGGACGACGGCGGATTACGCCGACATCCCCGCGCGGATGCGCCGCGAGGGTTTTGAAGAGGCGGGCGCGCACCGGACGGAGGCGCGCTGGCCGCAGATGACCGAGGAGGAAGCCGCCGACTACGTGAAGCAGAGCGACGCCTACGCGCGCAAAATCGCGATGGGCACGGCGCTTTGCAGCGCCTGCGTCGCGCCGATGATGCTGCTGGTCGCGCTGATGTCGGCGTTCGGCAGGCCGGATGTGGGCGGCATGCTCGGCTGCGTGAACATGTTCGTCATGATCGGCATGGGCGTTTACTGTCTGGTGACGGCGAAAAAGCCGGAGAACCGCAGCCGGATTCGAAGCGGAAAATTCTCCCTGAGCGCGTCCCTGCGCAAAAAGCTGATGGCGCGCAAAGCGCGCGCCGACGAGAAGGCGCGGCACAAAAAGGGCTTCGGCTGCGCGCTGCTGGCGACGTGCGTTTTGCCGATCTTCGCCGGCGCGGCGCTGGACAGCGTATGGCGCTTGTACAGCAGCAACCCGTTCGCGATTCTCGGCGTGGGCGCAATGTTTCTGATGATCGGCGCGGGGGTTTACGAGCTGACCGCCGCCAACGGAGAAAAGAAGCCGATCAAGGATTTGCTGAAGGAATGATTCCCGGCGCGTGCGCGTGTACGGCGCATGGCGCAGAAAGGAAAGAAAAATGGCATCACCCGTAACGTTTGACCTTGTCAAAAAGGACGCGAAAACCCATGCGCGGCGCGGCGTTGTGCATACCCCGCACGGTGACATCCAGACCCCGATCTTCATGCCGGTGGGCACGCAGGCGACCGTCAAGGGGACGACCCCGCGCGAACTGAACGAGGTCGGCGCGCAGATCATCCTCTCCAACACCTATCACCTGCACGTGCGCCCAGGAGAGGCGCTGGTGAAGGAGGCGGGCGGGCTGCACAAATTTATGAGCTGGGATAAGCCGATCCTCACCGATTCCGGCGGATTCCAGGTCTTCTCGCTCGCCAGCCTGCGCAAGATCAAGGAGGAGGGTGTGCATTTCCGCAGCCACCTCGACGGCAGCAAGATGTTCATCGGTCCGGAGACCAGCATGGCCATTCAGGAGGCGCTGGGCAGCGACATCGCCATGGCGTTTGACGTGTGCTCGCCGTATCCCTGCGACCACAAGACCGCGCAGGAGGCCATGCTCCGCACGCACCGCTGGGCGAAGCGCTGCAAGGAATACCACACGCGCGAGGATCAGGCCGTGTTCGGCATTGTGCAGGGCGCGTTTTACGAGGATCTGCGCATCGAGAGCGCGAAGGCGCTGAGCGATATGGATTTCCCCGGCTACGGCATCGGCGGCCTTTCCGTCGGCGAGCCGAAGCCCATCATGTATGGCATGCTCGACGCGATGATGCCCTATATGCCGGTGAACAAGCCGCGCTATCTGATGGGCGTGGGCAGCCCGGATTGCCTCGTGGAGGGCGTGTATCGCGGCATTGATATGTTCGACTGCGTGCTCGCCACCCGCATCGCGCGCAACGGCACCTGTTTCACCGATCAGGGGCGGCTGGTCATCCGCAACGCGCAATACGCCCACGATTTCGGCCCGATTGAAGAGGGATGCGACTGCTACGCCTGCCGGAATTTCTCCCGCGCGTACATCCGCCACCTCATCAAGGCGGGCGAGATCACCGGCGGACGGCTGGCGACGATCCACAACCTGCGCTATCTGCTCAGGCTGATGGAGCGTATCCGCAAGGCCATCGAGGAGGATCGCTACGAGGAATTCCGCCGCGATTTCTTCAATCATTACGACATGAGCCGGAATTTCTGATGCAATCCCGCTGCGGTCAGTCGATGAATTTGCCCGCAACAGTTGCAGAACAAGGAAAAACAGGCTATAATAATGAAGTTACCCAATGAATGAAAGGATGTGTCTTTCCCCATGAAGTATGCCCTTATGAACCTGCTGGCTGACGCCGCCGCCACCACCGCGACGACCGACGCGGCCGCCGCGACCGAGACCATGGGCACCGGCGCGACCATCATCTACTATGCCGTGCAGTTTGTGCCGATGATCCTGATCTTCGTCGTGTTCTACTTCCTGCTGATCCGTCCGCAGCGCAAGAAGGACAAGGAAGCCAAGACGATGCTCGACAACCTCAAGGTTGGCGACCGCATCTGCACCATCGGCGGCATTTACGCGACCATCGTCCGCATCAAGGACGACGTGCTGACCGTCGAGGTCGGCGACCAGAAGACCCAGATGATGATCGCCCGCTGGGCCGTGCGCAACGTGGAGCAGCTCTCCGTGACCAACGATTCCGAGCAGCTCATCTGATTTCCCGCATAAGATAAACCGCCCCGTCATAGTTTTGGCTGTGACAGGGCGGTTTTTCGTGGGAAAGAGAGGGGAAGAACGTGGAAAATCAAACCTTTGCTTCGTCAAGGGGCGTCGGCTCGTTCAAGCGGACGACGCGAAGAAGCGCACGCAGAACGGAGAAAAACGCAATGTTTGCCGTGCTGCGCGGGGTGCTCGTCGCGGCGGCGATCACCGTCATCGGCGTGGCGGTCTTCGCGCTGATTCTGAATTGGTGGAATGCCAGCGACCGCGCCATCACGGCCGTCAATCAGGTGGTGAAGTTCGTGTCCATCCTCGCGGGCGTGACGACCGCCATGCGCGCGGGGGAGAGCGGCGGCGCCATGCGCGGCGCTTGCGTCGGGCTGCTGTATATGGCGCTGGGGATCGTCTGCTATGCGCTGATGATGGGGCAAAGCCCGAGGCTGACCGCCTATCTCGCCGATTTGGGCATGGGGCTGGCCGCGGGCGGCTTGTTCGGGATGATTCTGACAGCGCGGAAGACGGGCTGAGAGATATAAAAGGAGCTGTCAGTTCGCCTGACAGCTCCTTGAGATTACTTTCTCATGGTCTTGCGGAAATTATACCGCGTTTTCCAGTAGCGCGATTCGCGGCGGATGGTGTTGATGATGTCCCCGCCGAGAAACAGGAAGACGTTGAGCAGACAGAGCACGATCGTCACCCGCGTGGACGCGCCGCCGACGATGAAATAATACAGGTACAGCGCCGCGTCGGCCAGCGCGAGATACTTCATCTTGATCGGCAGGAACATGAACAGCAGCACCTGCTCGTCGGGATACAGCGCGGCGTAGGCGAAGAACAGCGACAGATTGAGGAACATGTTGTTGCCATAGCCGGTAATCAGCGCGGCAATGATCGAGCCGAGCATGCCGACTCCATAATACAGGTTGAACTTGACCTTGCCCCACTGGTTTTCCAGCCCGAGGCCGATCATGTAGTAAAAATACAGCGCGAACAGGATGAAAATCGGCGAGCTGGACGGCGGCGTGAACACGAACGTCACCAGCCGCCAGATTTGCCCGCGCATGAGCCCCGCGCGGGTCAGCGAGATGAGAGAATAAAGCCGGTAGCCCAGCGTCGGCCAGATATACATCAGCGCGAAGACGATGCCCTGACCGATGACGATGTATTTCATCAGATTGCCGATGGCATAGCGGCGCAGTTTGCGCTCCAAATCATAATTGATGCGGTTGTCCTTCAAGCGGCAGACCTCCTTTTGATGTAGTATACCATATTTGCGCGCGGGGGAAAACAGTGAAAACCGATTTTTCGGGCTGACCGACAGAATTTTCAAAAACAGGTGAAAAAAGTACAAAAAATGTATTGACAAGAAGCGCGGATTCTGATATAATCTATTCTTGTCAGGCGGATGCGTGATCTTGCGAGACTAAACGCCAATGTGGCTCAGTCGGTAGAGCAGCGGTTTCGTAAACCGCAGGTCAAGGGTTCAAGTCCCTTCATTGGCTCCATATATCGAGGTGTAGCGCAGTTTGGTAGCGCGTTTGGTTCGGGACCAAAAGGTCGCAGGTTCAAATCCTGTCACCTCGACCAAGATAAAGACTTTCGAGAAATCGAAGGTCTTTTCTTTTTTTGCCCAAAAAGACTCGACCATTTAATGCCCCTAAATGGCATGTAGAGACGTTTATATGCTGAATGGTAAAAATCTACAACTTGCAGGGCGATGTGGTTGCGCTGATTGACGCGAATGGTACGCAGATGGTAGAATATGGTTATGATGCGTGGGGTAATCCGATCAGTAAAACCGGCAGTCTGGCAGCGACGATTGGTACGCTGAATCCGTTCCGCTATCGCGGCTATGTGTATGATGAAGAGACGGGACTGTATTATCTGCGGAGCAGGGTTTATAATCCGGAGTGGAAACGGTTTATGAATGCAGATGTTAGTTTGGAAAACGCTGATGAACGGTATGCTCATAATCCAAGCCTTACTGAATGTAATCTAAAAAAAGAGATTATTGAGGTGTTTAGAATGAGTGGATATTCAGGTTGGTTTGATCCGATTTGCTATCAATTTTATTTTTATAATGTAAATTCAATTGGGTTTGCTCCAGAAATGAACATGGCATATCGCTCGTTCCTTGAAGAAATAAAACCTTGCTGTGAACATTGGATTTCTTCAAGTGAAGATTTGTTATTAAAAATACATGACTCTAAAGATGGGTACCTTGTGAGAAAAATAAGCGATTTAGAAGATGTGAATTACAGCATTAATTCTATTTCAAATATAGAAGATCAATCTGTAGACGAGATTAAATTGTCACTGTGTTCCAGTAAGATACCGCGACAATTTTCTACGCCAAGTAAAGATATCCAACCTGATTGGAAAAAACGCGTGATGTATTATATGAGCTGTAAAAATTGGTCAGCTATTGGCGAAAAAGAACAAAGAGAATGGTTGTATAAAATATTGAATTGTTCGTCAGAAGATCTGGAAAATTGTTGCTTTCCATCGAAATGTTTTGCATCTGGGAGCGAAACGTTTGTACTGCATCATAAGTGTATTTCACTGAACGGAAATGTTGCATATGCAAATGAGATTTTGAAGGAAAGTGGAATTGAACAGAATAAAGATATGTTTGTTGAATATATATATGTATCTATTCCTAGATATTTGCTAAAACATATGAATTTATCGTTTGATTTGCAGGATCAATGGAAAAACAGATTAAAGCAGTTATCATCTACATTTAAGATAAGCATTGGAGGCATAAAAGCAGATTGCTTTAGGCCTTGTCGAGCAACATCACTTTCAACCATAAATGGAAACTATAGATTGGGTTTTTCTGAACGAATCCCCGATATTGGCTGGGGAATGTGTATTACAGAAAAACAAATAAATAGTTTGAATAAATCAGATACACTTTTTGATTGCTTATATCAAGTAGATTTATTGAAAAACGGGAATGTATACTTACAGCTTACACCTAGTATTTGCATGGTACAGGTAGAAAATGTGCAAAAAATTTGGAAACTGGTTTCAGAAAAAATCCAGCTTATAGAATATATGGACTATTCAGCGTGTGAAGTTCCTAATTCCATGCAAATGGGAATTGAATTAGAAAATTTGTGTATTGATCAATTTGGATACTATAGTTTTAAAATCTAAAGGTGTTTTCTTGGTTGATTATTGCCGTGATAATGATGGAAAAGAGATCGTTGAACATGTAGAATTTTATGACGATAGATATATTTTGCAAAATGAAGAAGAATGGGATATGCCATATGTTTTAAGTGTGGATAGGAAAGGATAAGTATGATGAGAAGAATGAAAGTGTTGATAATTTGTATAATGATGATGTGCATCAGAATTTCCTTTGCTGAAGAAGGGTATCATATAAAAGATTTTACAGAGTCTAAACTCTTTGCAGATCAGTTTGGGTGTATTCCGTATGATTCTGTAAATGGTTACCATACTGCTGCAACATACGAAGAGATTACAAAAGAATTTCCTGGAGCGGTAGATAGATATTATGAATGTGCTCCGGAAATTCGAAGAATACTGTATAGGATTCCTCTGAAAATTGGAGAATCTTCGGTTTATTGGTCGAATAGTAGGATTCTGTATTCGTATTGGAAAGCGGTAGATGGTGTTTTTATTGTAATATGGGAAGGAAATAATTCTATAAGCAATGTTGGACTTGTAGCTGGACGTTCATTTTATTTTACATCGCTGAAAGAATTAGTACCGCTACAACTCGAAGATCAGATAAATTATGAGAATGAAATTTTGAACTACCAGAAGAATTTGGTAGAAAAAAGTCCAGTTTATTTAAGTAACAATACTATTGATGTAATTATAGAAGATGTGATACCGACGCAAGTGTATTGCGTTGCATATAATGAGAATAGAGGCATTTATTTGAAAAGTTACTTTTTATGGAAAGGCCGTCATATTAGAGTTTCAGATTGCACATTCTTAATTGAAGATGAAATGGAGGAACTTGTAAAGTATATTAATAAAATAGAGGGTATGAAAAACTAATCAAAAAACCATAATGTATTAGAATTCTGGAATAATTCTGCAATTTGATAATATGAGTTTTTTACATAATTTGTAATAGTTAATTAATGAGGTACAAGAGTCTGCTATCGGCATTTGCCAGATAGTTAGGCTCTTTGCTTTTTGAAATACGGCCTGCGAATTAAAAAGGTTGTCAACGGCGTAACGACCGACTATACGCTGAATGGCAAAAATGTCGTCCACATGACGCAGGGCGGCCATGATCTGCATTTCTTCTATGATGCGCAGGGAAAGTCCGGCATGGTTACCTATAACGATATCGATTACTTCTACGTCTACCATTTGCAGGGCGATGTGGTTGCGCTGATTGACGCGAATGGTACGCAGGTGGTAGAATATGGTTATGATGCGAGGGGTAATCCGATCAGCAAGAGCGGAAGCATGGTGGCGACGCTCGGTACGGAAAACCTATTTAGATATCGAGAATATGTTTACGATGAAGAAACTAAGCTGTATTATAATAAGGAATGTGGGATTGATGGTGAAAAAAGTCTTAATGAAGTAAAGGGAGAATTAAAGTGATTTTAGATGGAATAAGATACCGTATTTTTTCGACAGGGTGTATCGTGGGTATAATGGGATTATTTTTGGCAATAGTCTCTGTTGTGCATGATAAAAAATATTTGGCGGCATCATTTCTGAGTTTGGCGTTTTCTTTAATATATGTGACATCCTATTTATATGTGTTGATGAATCCTCTTATAATATCCTTCACGGGAAAATTCAAGGAAAGTTATCGAGATTCAAGGATTGCGCCACCATTACCTGTGACTCGTGCTTATGTATTCGACATAGGAGAAAAAACTAATAAAGTAGTATATTTGGATGCGTTTACAAAAAATAAGTATTTTCAAGAAAATATGGTGATTGATGACGAATATACGATATATTATGAAAAAAGAACAAAAATAGTCGTAGGTGTAAAAAAAGAAAGCCGATGACTTTATAGACGGAGTTCAGAATACCAAGAAGAATAAAAAGGGTATACAAAGAAGAGCGCCGTTTAAGCAAATGTTGTTGAAGTATTGACAAACGAGGGAAAATGAAAAAAGGTATTTGTATTATTTTTTCAGGTTTGACGATTTTTCTGATCATAATGAACATGGTGTTTTATGAAAATGGAGAGAAATTCGTAAAGGAAGAATCGTATGCATGGAATGAGAAAGAAATATATGCATCGGATCATTTGATTGGGAAAAACTCATTTCAAGAGATAAAAGAATTAAATGGAGCCGATATAGATGTCAATAAGGAAATCAAATATGTAAATATAGTGAAAAATCTGGCTCTCGTCGTTTTTGAAAAGGATAATTTGAACAATGGAAAAGTTCAATTTCTCGTATATTCAGTGGATGGACGATTTTTGCGTGGATATCAAATAACGCCGAAAAATGCAGCGAGGATTCAAGTGGGAATTCTGGCGGAGAGTGAAGAAATTTGTATATTCGATCCTAAATTTGGATATGATTATAATGATGGAAAAATAAGATATGGAGTAACGATTATAAAGAATGATGGAGCGTTATCTTATGGCTATTTTTATGATGATAGAGCTTTGGGGTGGAAAGCATATACGGCATCTTTTTCTGAATTTATACCCAAAGAGATAAAGAAGGGGAAGGTAGTCATTCAGGAATCTGAAACGGGAAAAGAAATCATTTTGTTTGTTAATCGAGTGGGACAGCGCTCATAATGGAATGCATTATTTGCAGGAGAGTCTGTGCCAGAACCATGGAATTCATTATACTTTCAATGAGAAAGACTGAAAATATGGTATATTCATTTGATAATAAAGATGATATCAATAAAATTAAAATACATGATTGCGCCTTTTACGGTTTTGAATATAAGCAGAAAAAATCAGAAGTAGAAATCTATTGCAAAAATGAGATGACAAAAGAAGAAATAATAATTAGATTTAGAAGCGTTATATGTATATATATGCAATCGTGCAGATTTTGGGCAGGGGGGAATAATATACAGTGCATGTATGTGGCTAATGATGATTATATTACGGAACTTCAGAACAAACAAAACCAGAATCAAGAACTATATTCTGGTTCAAGGTTGGCTAATGGAGATAGGTTTATTCCGGTGGGAATGGAGATAAATTCTGGAGATGAACTTGTTATATGTTGTGAGGAACTTGAAGTGATATAAATGATGATTGGGGCGATGATTAGACAGAGATCGAATTCAGAGCATTTCGATCCGGCGCAAAATGACGCTGACGATTCGCGAAACGGCGGAATACGGCAGCATCGGCATCCAAAAAATAAGATAGAAATCGCAACGAAAATCCAGCCGTGCCTTGAGAAAAGAGGAGGGGTGTGTTATAATCAGTAATCGTGTCAGGTTTTTGAACGGAATAGCATGTCAAGCAAGGCAACAAAGGAGCTGTGAGCATATATGAAATTAGGCGTTGTCGGTCTGCCGAACGTCGGCAAATCCACTCTGTTTAACGCGATCACCAAGGCGGGCGCGGAAGCGGCGAATTACCCGTTCTGCACCATTGAGCCGAACACCGGCGTTGTCGCCGTGCCGGATGAGCGGCTGGATGAGCTTTCCGCCATGTATCACCCGAAGAAGACGACCCCGGCCGTCATCGAGTTTGTCGATATCGCCGGTCTGGTCAAGGGCGCGAGCCACGGTGAGGGCTTGGGCAACAAGTTCCTCTCCCACATCCGCGAGTGCGAGGCGATTGTGCACGTCGTTCGCTGCTTTGAGGATCCGGATATCATCCGCCACGCGGACAGCCTGAACCCGCAGCACGACATCGAGACGATCAACCTCGAATTGATCGCCGCCGACCGCGAGACGGTCGCCAAGCGCGCCGAGCGCGCGGCAAAGATGCTCAAGAGCGGTGAAAAGCGCTTTGCCGATGAGGCCGCGCTGGGCGAAAAGCTGCTGGCGCATCTGGATAATCTCCAGCCCGCGCGCACCTGCCCGATGACGGACAAGGAGCGCGAGATTGCCCGCGAGTGGTTCCTGCTGACCACCAAGCCGGTGATCTACGCCTGCAACATCAAGGAAGACGACCTCGGCAAGGACGAGGACAGCCTCCCCGGCGTGACGGATGTGAAGGCCATTGCCGCGGGCGAGAACGCCAAGGTGCTGGTCATCTCCGCGAAGATCGAAGAGGACATCGCGCAGATGGACGACGAGGAAAAGGACATGTTCCTCGAGGAAATGGGCATCGGCAAGAGCGGTCTGGATCGCCTGATCGCCGAATGTTATGATCTGCTCGGTCTGATTTCCTTCCTGACCGCCGGCGCGGACGAGTGCCGCGCGTGGACGATTCGCAAGGGCACGAAAGCGCCGCAGGCCGCCGGCAAGATCCACAGCGACTTTGAGCGCGGCTTCATCCGCGCGGAGATCGTTTCCTTTGACGATTTGAAGGCGAACGGCTCCATGACCGCCTGCAAGGAAAAGGGGCTTGTCCGCAGCGAGGGCAAGGATTATGTGATGCAGGATGGCGACGTGACGCTCTTCCGCTTCAACGTTTAAGCGGGGGAGATATTGGGGCTTTGCCTCAAACCCCGGCAGGAACCTCAGGTTCCTGCCGGGGTTTGGGACAGCGTCCCGACGTTTCTCTCGTTACTTGCAGCCGCACTCATAGGAGCCGCACATGCTCTCGTCGCTCTTGCCGGAATGGCAGTTGCAGTTTGCGCAGACGTTGATGCTGCGCAGTTCGCAGCGGTTCTGCGCGTTGTGGTGGCGGCAGGAAGAAACGGAACAGTTGATCGTCTGGTTTTCCATGATGCAATCCCTCCATATTGGTTTGTGAGCCAATCGCTCGCGGCTTAGTATGGCGGAAAACCGTCTCAATATGCGCGGAAAACGCTTGTCGGCTGCGGCGGAGCGATTCGGGCGCGATTCACGCATCCCCGCCTTGCCAAGAAAAGCAAAAAACGCTATAATAGATCGTGGATCAACAGGTTTCAATCTTTTTTGCAAGCGTCAAGCGGAAAGACAGGGAGAGCGTACATATGGAATATACGACATTGGGAAAGACCGGCCTGCGCGTGTCGCGCATGGGTTTTGGCGGCATCCCGATTCAGAAGGTGGATGCGGCCGTTACGCGCAAATTGATGGAGCGACTGGTCGAGCGCGGCGTGAATTACATTGATACCGCGCGCGGCTACACGGTCAGCGAATCCTTTTTGGGCGAGGCGCTGGAGGGCGGCCTGCGCGAGAAATTCGTGCTGGCTACCAAATCCATGGCGCGCACGCGGGCGGAGATGGAGCGGGATATCGAGATCAGCCTGCGCAACTTGCGCACGGATCACATCGACCTGTATCAGGTGCACAACCCGTCCCTTGCGGAGCTGGAGCAGGTGACCGCGCCCGGCGGCGCGCTGGAGGCGCTTTTGGCGGCCAAGGCGGCGGGCAAGATCGGCCATATCGGCGTGACGGCGCACATGGCGGGCGTGTTTGAAAAGGCGCTGACGATGGATTGGGTGGAAACCGTCATGTTCCCCTACAACATCGTGGAGACGCAGGGCGAGGCGCTGATGCAGAAGTGCCGCGAGCAGAACGTCGGTTTCATCTGCATGAAGCCGATGGCGGGCGGCGCGCTGGAGGATGCGCGGCTGGCGATGCGCTTCATCGGGCGCAACGAAAATGTCTCCGTCGTGATTCCGGGCATGTACGATGTGCGCGAAATCGACCAGAATATCGAGGCCATCGAGGATGCGTCCCCGCTGAACGAGGCGGAGCGCGCGCAGCTCGATGTGATCCGCCGGGAGCTGGGCACGCAGTTCTGCCGCCGCTGCAATTATTGCCAGCCCTGCACGGCGGGCATCGCCATCAGCGGCATCTTCGTGCTGGAAGGCTATCTGAATCGCTACGGCTTGGGCGACTGGGCGAAGCAGCGCTATGCGGCCATGGGCAAGAAGGCCGGGGACTGCGTCGGCTGCGGCGCGTGCGAAAAGCGCTGCCCGTATCAGCTTCCGATTCGGCAGATGCTCGCGCGGTGCAAGGATGAATTTGGCGCGTAACGCCATTGGCCACGGCCGCGCATGCCAATGGGAAATCCAGAAATCTCGGGTTTCTGGTGGGGTTAGGGGCAAAGCCTCAACCGTATCCTTTCAGGGAGGAAACGTATGATTGATCGCATTGACCGCAAGCGCGAGGTGCTCGTGCACGTCGCGAAATACTGCTTTGAAGGCACGCTGGAGGCGCACAAGGAGTTCATTCCGCTGGAAATCGTGCCGCACGGCAGCCAGCCGACCCACCGCTGCTGCGTCTACCGTGAGCGCGAGGTGCTGCGCAACCGCGTGGACTGGGCCTGCGGCCGCGCGTCCGTGTACGACGGCGAAAACCACTATACCTTCACCGATCAGCCGGTCGCCGTTATGAACAGCGCCTGCGAGGGCTGTCCCCTGCAGCGCTACACCGTCACCAGCAACTGCCAGCATTGCATGGCGCAGCGCTGCCTGCAAGCCTGCCGCTTCGGCGCGATTACCATGACCCATCAGGGCGCGATCATCAACCCGGACAAGTGCCGCGAGTGCGGCATGTGCGCGCAGGCCTGCCCGTACAACGCCATCGCCGACGCGCGTCGTCCCTGTGTGCGCTCCTGCCCGGTGGACGCGATCTCGGTGGATAAGAAAAACCGCCGCGCATCCATCGACTACAGCAAGTGCATCTCCTGCGGCAACTGCACCGTCGCCTGCCCGTTCTCCGCGATTTCCGATGTGTCGATGATTACCGACGTCATCGAGGCCATTCGCGATGAAAAGCAGGAGGTCTATGCCTGCTTCGCGCCTTCCATCGAGGGGCAGTTCGGCGGCGTGAACGTGGGCGAGATGATCAAGGCGCTCCAGCGTCTGGGCTTTGCCGACGCGATGGAGGTGTCCCTCGGCGCGGACGCGACGGCCTACTATGAGGCACAGGAGGCCAAGGAGGTCGCGCGCGAGGGCGGCCACATGACCACGAGCTGCTGCCCGGCCTTCTACAACATGGTCGCCAAGCACTACCCGGCGCTGCTGGACAAGGTGAGCCACACCGTCTCCCCGATGGTGGCGACGGCGCGCTTTATCAAGAAGAAGCATCCCGGTGCGGTGGTCGTGTTCATCGGGCCGTGCATCGCCAAAAAGAGCGAGGTCAAGCGCTACAAGGACGCGGGGAAGATCGGCGCGGATTACGTGCTGACGTTCGACGAATTGTATGCCATGTTCGAAGCGAAGCACATCGACCCCGAGGCGATGGCCTCCGGCGACGTGCAGCAGGGCAGCAAATACGGCAAGAACTTCGCGGCGGCCGGCGGCGTGACGGCGGCGGTGCAGGAAGTGCTCGCCGAGGAGAAATTCGATATGCCGGTCAGCTGCGTCAAGTGCTCCGGCGCGGCGGAGTGCAAGAAGGCGCTGATGCTGCTGCGCGCGGGCAAGCTCAACGAGACGATGATCGAGGGCATGGTCTGCGAGGGCGGCTGTGTCAACGGCCCGGCGAAGATCACCGACCCGCGCGAGAGCCTCGGCATGCGCAGGCAGCTGATGCTCGGCGCGGACGACCGCAGCATTGCCGATAACCTTGAAATGAACGACTTTAAGGATATCGACATGAAGGAGGGACGGATGTGACATGAAAACCTTCAAAAAGGCGCTTCCGGTGGCGGCGGCGCTGGTCTGGGCGCTGCTGCTCCTGCCGTTTTTCCTCGGCGCGGAGGCGGCGCACCCGGCGACGGATGATTTCACCTTCGCCGTCTATACGCACCCGACGTGGGTGCAGACCGGCAGCATCCTGCACGTGCTCAAGGACGCGCTGAGCTATACCCTGCGCACATGGCGCGACTGGCAGGGCACGGTGACGGGCGTGCTGATGATGACGCTCAACCCGGCGGTGTTCTCCCTTGAGCACTACGGCGCGCACGTCTTTGTGCTGCTGGGGCTCATTCTGATCGGAACGCGCGTCTTTTTACAGCATTTTCTGCAAAATCGGCTGAATCTGCCGTGGCGCGCCGCGTTTGCCGCGCTTTCCGCCGCGCAGCTCCTGTTTCTGCCGGATATCGTGGAGGGCGTGTACTGGTTCAACGGCGCGTGGTTTTACATGGGCGCGCAGGCCGTCGCGCTGATGACGCTCGCGCTGGGGGACAGCCTGAGCGAGCGCCCGGTTCGCGGGGCGGGGACGATCCTCGCCTTTGCGCTCTGCTGGGCGCTGCTCTTCGCGCTGGGGATGGATAATTACATCACGGCGATGATGACGGCGGCGGCGCTGCTGATGCTGGCCCTCTGGCGGGCGGCGGCGCTTGAGCGCGCGGCGGCGGTGCGCACGGCGATGATGCTTTTGCCCATCGGCGTGGGGCTGCTGATTTCGGTGATCGCGCCGGGCAACAGCGTGCGCATGGCGGCGGACGGCGCGCACGAGAGCGGGCTTGGCTATCTGCTGGCCTCAATCGGCTGGACGCTGCGCGACGCGGTGAAATACATCCTGCGGTTCATGCTCAAAACGCCGCTTTTGGCGCTGCTGCTGCTGGCATTGCCGGCGGCGAGCCGACGGATGAACGAGCGCGGGGAGACGGGGGAGGGCCTGCCGCGGATCGGCTTTACGCTGCTGGGCGGCTATCTGATGCTCTGCGCGATGATTATTCCGCACATGTATTCCTCCGGGTACGCGGGTTCGGGGCGCGTCATCAATATGTATCACAGCTATGTGCTGCTGTTCGCGCCGGTCATCTGCATGATGGCGCTGGCGCGCGTCAGGCCGAAAAAGCGCGCGGCGCTGGCGGCGGGGCGGGGAAAAATCGCCTGCTTCGCGCTGGCGGCGGCGGCGCTGGCGGTATGCCTGTGCGGCGGTCAGCTCCGCAATTATGAAAAGCTGGTGAGCGACCAGCTTGACGGCACGCAGGATGCGTATATCGCGCAGTTTCAGCGCGAATATGCGCTGTGCGAGGCGGCCGGGGCGGCGGACGACGTGGTTCTGCCCGCGTGGACGGTGCAGACCGTGACCGGAAAGCCCACCGCCTACGAGGACGCGGCGTTCTGGACGAACGAAGCCATGGCGCAGTATTTTGGCGTAAAAAGTGTGAGGGTGGAGTAAGAAGAAATGCTGGAACTCAGAAAAATCGACAGAAACAACGTTTGGCAGGTGGCGCGGCTCAAGGTCAAGCGCGCGCAGGCGGATTACGTGGCCTCCAACATCGAGAGCATTTTGGAGGCGTTCGCGACCCGCGAGGAGGGCG
>ERZ839823.1168-NODE-1168-length-29386-cov-15.662985_pt1 | contig 29386 bp, 29 predicted proteins | sample MGYA00519862_ERZ839823 | MGnify/ENA primary metagenome ERZ839823 (study PRJEB31850, sample SAMEA3708853) | human gut metagenome | biome: human gut; feature: human-associated habitat; material: faeces | place: China | collected 2014 ...
TAAGAGACTTCCCAACCGCTTGATTAAGAAGTCTTTTAGAGCATACAACACCCGCTGCCTGCTTGTAAATCTGATACTGTTTCACCGCAATGCTGTCCGGCTTTCTCATTTCTAACCTTTCAAACAAAATGTCCAGAGGTGACTGATATTCCTCATCTTCTTCCTTAACCTGGGCACTACCTAACATCTCCATGATCATAGGGAAATTCTGCTCTTCCGGCGGTGCTTCATGTAACAGGTACAGCATCAGAGCCTGCAACAGCGCTGTTTCGCTCTTCTCCCAAAATGGATCCGATGCCTGTGAACCTTTTGGTGTTGTATTGCGGATCAGGTTGTTGATAAGTTTTAACACATCTTTGTCATCATGGACATAACAAAATGGATTATAACAAAAGGATGTATCCGGGTTGATCAGATCAAACACCCGTACCTCATATCCCATCCGTTCCAGCAGTCCTCCAGTCTTCCGGAGTAGCTCTCCTTTCGGATCCGTTACTACAATGGAACAGCCACCGCCTTTTTTCGACTCAGCCTGAGAGCATTGAAGAATATTAGGAACTGCATAGGTACGACTTTTTCCGGCTCCTGAGCCACCCGCCACCAAGACATTTAAGTTTCTCTGGTGCTTATAGACTTCCTGGCTCATGCGAAAGTTTTGTGTCAAAAGAAGATTATGGGTATACTCCTTGTCTGCATATCTCTTACAAATCTGATGGACGTCTCCCCAACGGGCGGAACCGTGTTCCACACCTCTTCTATAATTTTTCTGCTGAGAATAATAGATACAGATACCTGTGATATAGGCAAATGATAGAATCAAGATACACTTTCCCGTATATACGGTGTAGTGCAAAGAAAAAGGCTGGCGAAGAATCTGACTCAGCCTGTCTAAAATTTCAAATATATTTTCCCCTGGTTGAATCGCACAGGCAAGGGAAGCCCCCATCCACCAGACAATCGGAAGAAAAATCCCCCAGACAATCAAGTCTGCTTTTCTAAATGTTACCTCTGCATGTCATGCTCCTTTCTCTTATGCGGCTCTCCTATTTTATGGAACGAATCCACTTCTGGCAAAACCGCAAGGGAACTACCATTCTCCCAGTTCACATGGATCTGTCCGGCATCATCTACGTAACATACTTTTCCTTTTAATCCAGAGGGCATATTCCTTTCACCCTCCATCTCATCTAAGCAAATCTGCGTTCCTTCTGGATACATCTTTCGTATGCGTTCTACCTGTTTTCGATCTAATATCTGAATGATCACCCCTCCTTTTACCACGGGAAGTGCTTGGTCCTATGGGGTTTCATAACCTCCATGATAGCTGCTTCCACACCATCAGTATATTTTCCTTCCTCTAAACGCTGATTGCGGAGATCATTTAAGGCATGGCGAAGAACCCTCTGTTCATCAGAAGTGATTTCCATCCTCTTTTCTTTCAGATCAAAATCCCAGAGTTTTAAACCCATTTGTCTTGCCTCTTCTGATTCAGGTCCTTTTTTCCGGTAAAGACTCAGCAATGCATCTGACATCATATTTCTTCTGGTTTCTTTCATTTCGATATAATATTTTGTCATATATGACACCTGCCTTTCTTACACCAACCATATCACACACGTTCCGCAATAGCTATCACAAATCCAACTTTTACTGTGCTTTATCGCTCTGGTTCATTTTTACTCTTTTTCCCTTTGTCCGGAGATTTTTTCTCGCTTTCTCCTACTGTAAAGGTATCCTCTGTCACAAACTGCTGTTCCGGCTCCCGCAAATTCCGTTCGATATGACCACGGATTCCATAAGCTGCTGTCCGGACATCATTTAAGAATAGCCTTAACTCCTGTGGATCTTTCTGACCATGCTCCTGAATTCCTGCCACTTTCTCAAGATCAAAACCGGAGACATCCACACCATATCTTTTTCCTAATATGTATGTGGCACAAAATGCCTGTGCATTAACTCTATTTCTGGCATAGTTTCCATCATGCTGGTCTAGTGCTGCACAGGCAAGTTCTCGGTTAATAGCATGAAAAGTAGTAATCTCTGACATTCCGTTTCGTATGTAAATCGTCCTTTGATTTGGAATATATTGTGCCTGAATCTTATCCGGAAGATTATCCGCAATCTGCAGACGGATATTCTGATTTTTCAACACTGCTTCCAATAATGTGTGGATATCTCTCTGAGGACGTTCCTCTAACGGCCTTCCTTTGGTCTGCGTAATATCATAGCCCTTGCTGATCGCATAACCGGAACGCATTTCTCCATCCTTCTCATACTTTGTATCAATAATATAAGTATAACCATGTACTCCTGTTCTCAAGGAACGTCTGTCATGCTTCCACTCATCAAAAGATTTTACCAGCTTTACTTCGGGATTCTGGGAATATAAAAGCAAAAGGTTCGGAACCTTTGGCATATTATACTGCCCTGTCATAAAATCCAGAAACTTCTGCAAGGACGCTCCATCCTTGAACACCGACTGTGCCTGTCCATCGATCTGCATCCACGTTTCTTCCCGCTCCTGTTTCTTTAAAGCTGCATACTCTTCTTTCGATAACTTTTGCTCCGAGTTCTGATCCTCCACAGGATTCTGAATCATACCTGTTAAATCCATATAGCATTACCTCCCTTTTCCCTTTTTCTTGTATTTTCGCCCTTTCGTCTTTTGACGCTGTCTGCTTTGTTTCTGCCGATTCTTCTGTGCCTGCTCTTTTTTTATCTCTTTGATCTCTGCACGCACAGAGGGCTTTGCTCCATGTTCCCTATTTTTCTGACCGGAAGAAAAATCTCTGCTGGGCGAGGAAGTCCCGGACGGAAGCTTTTCTTCCTTCCCCTGCGTAAAATTTCCTTCTTCAAAGAACAAATCCCCAAAATCAAACTTCTGATCCGATTCATCAATTTCAAATTCAATGGTTCCTTCCGGCATAGATACTGTTTGGACTTTCTTTTCCTGTCCTTCTTTAGTGGTTCTTTCCAGTTCCATTCCCTTTGTTTCTTCTTTCTTGGGATCGCTTGTATCAAATTCCACTTTCCCGGATTCTGCTTTTACATAGTCAATATCCATGCGATCCAATACCCGGTTCATTTTGGCAGCGTCTTCTGCAAATACCATAATCTCGTTATTGATTGGTTTCTTTTTATCCTTAATGACGACATATAAAAGACCTCTTGCTTTTGCTTCTCTGGCAAATTCTTTCATACGGTCATCCGGCACGGTAAAAAATTTGGTCGGCCTTCGTTCTTTGATCATACGTACCATCTGTGTCTTTCCATAAGTCTTTTTCTGGTCTTTTAACACTGCTACGATGAAAACTGCCAGATTTTTTGCGATACTCCCGGAAATCCGAAGCGTATGTTCCATCCCTTCCATCGAATAACGAACAATCTGATCTGCCGCATCACCACCGTAATTCATACCGCTCACCTCCTCGATTTTTTACTTCACATAGGATTCCTTTATCTGCTCCTTCTTTCGTTGCATATTTTTCTCTGCCTGTTCCATCCTCTCCTTTGCCCGTTTCATCCGCTGCTCCATTTCTACGGAATACTGCTCAATCCGCAGCGACATCCGGATATCCTTGCGGATCTGTTTCATCTCTTCTGTAATCTTTCCAATCCGTTCACATCCGGGCTGGCTGCGATACAGTTGCCCGCGTTCCAATAGCAACTGTGCCATTTTTTCTTCCAGCGGGTGCCGGAATTCCTGCAGCTGTTCTAGGGTGGAAATGTCCTGTTTCTGAAGAAATTCTATCTGCGCAATCCGCTGATCCAGCCTGCGGATATCTTCCCGCACTTCATAAGGGATGCGCTTGGGTTTCTTTTGAAAAACACCCATCTGATACAAATAGGAATAATACAATGCCTGTAGTCCGGTCCGTTTCTTTCTTTGTTTTGACCATTGCAGATATACTTTTTCTGTCTCCCGAATCTTTGGTCTTAAGATCCACTCCCGGATTTCCATTTCTCCATATCCTTTTCCCAAAGATCGTAAGCGTACATATCGTTCCATTCCAGGAGCCTTTAGAGCAAGATATTTCCTATCTGTCCGCCATACATAACCTCTTGTTTCCATTTCTTTTACAAACTGAGTCCAGCTGTAGCTTGCTTTCACTGTCTCACGAATATCCGAACGGATGGCTGTCCGCCAGGTTGGTTTTCCCTCTTTCTCCGCTTTCCATTGTACATAATGTATCCCTTTTTTCTGATTTGTCTGGATTACGGACAACCCATATTTTCGGCAAAGTTCATCGGAAATCTTTCGAACCTCCATATAATAACTTTGTTCATTGCTATGATACTTATGCCCATCTTCCATAGACACGGAATTCCAGACCAGATGGTTATGGAAATGACTGGTATTTAAGTGAGTGGTGATAACCACTTCAAACTGTCCTCTCAGCAGACGCTCTGCCAGTTCCACTCCTATCAAATGTGCCAGTTCCGGACTAACCTCTCCCTCTGCGAAACTTTGTACCAGATGGAATCCCTGCACCTTGTCTGTTTTATGAAATCTTTTTTTCGTAGCAACCATATCCTGATATGCCTGATCTATGGTACAGCCAATGGCATCTTCAAAAAACACTTGCTCCGTTTTATCCCGGTTCAATGCATAATCGATTGCTTCTTCCAGAGAACCGGCCGTATTCCCTTTCTTTTGAGTCTTTTCTTTATCCCGGATATAGTCTACAGAACGGTCCAGGCGGTGAACGGGAATAATACTTGTATATGCAATAAGCCATCACCACATTTCCCTTACTTCTTCCCAGACTTTTCTGGATATCCTCAGCATTTCGTTGACACTCTCCTGACTGGCAGTTCCTGTTGCATTGGCAACGTGTGCCAGCTGATTCGCATTATTACACAATCCTGCAACTTTCCGCAGCAAATCTGCATGATGGGTACAAGGCTTTGCACGCACTTCCGCCCCTAAGATCAAGGTACGGAGATATTCTTCCCTGTTTAGCCCACTGACTGCAACCTGTGTCTCCAGATGTTTCATTTCTTTTGTATTCAGCCTTATAGGAATCACATGATTGCGTTTCCTCATTCAAACACCTTCCCCTCTAATGCTGATGTTTCTTTCTTCTTTTCAATATGTTCCATATCCTCATCTGCTTGTTTTCCTATCACCGTAAGGCACACAATTCCAACTCCACACATACCGCCAAACATTGCACCTATGATAAAATTCCACATATTTGATCTCCTCTCATGCTCTGTCACGGGGGATTGGGGTTCTCCCCAAAGGGCGTTTGGATATCCAAACGCTATGCTTGCAAAACAAGTCGCACCGCAAGTCTGTCTCCTTCCCCCCTCTGTCATTTACTTGGTTTCTTTGATCTGAATCAGTCCCTCTAAAGTCGTACAGATGATATGCAGTCGATCCGCAGTACTGATCTCTGTATTCATGTTTTCTGTCACTTCATTTCCGCAGACTACTACCATACGGCATCGTTTTAAAAGAAGCATGGACATCTGAGCCAGTCCCTGCTGATCTTCCGCATTGCTCTCATCCAGAAATGGCACAAATCCAAATCTGGGACAGATGGGGATATAACCCAGTTCATAAATCTTCCTGCAGTATTTCTGCACCTTTACTCTGCTGTCCTCTTCAGAGCAGCTCACATACGCAAACGCTCGATCCATATCTCATCTCCTTTCGGCAGGCATCCTTATGGATGCCCTAAGTTTCTATCACGAAAAAAACGGACATCCTATTGGACATCCACTTCTTCTTTCAATGCTTCTCTCACTCTTTCCGTTCCCAATTGGAAATACGCATCTGTCACTTCAATCCCCACTGCCTGGTATCCCTGCTGGGCAGCCGCAAGAATCGTAGTACCTGCTCCGGCAAAAGGATCTAAGATTCTTCCGCCTGGCTCGCATATCTGCACCACGTCCTTCATCAACTGCAGCGGTTTCTCTGTCACATGCACCCGGTTCTGGGGATTCCCATATCGGAACACACCTGGAAGACAGGAAACCGGACGGCTGATCGGCATAGGTCCGTTACTTCCCCATATGATAAACTCTGTCTGCTGACGGAACCTTCCCTTCTGTGGCCGGCTGTTTGTCTTATCCCAGACCGCTGTTCCTCTCCAGATCCACCCCGCCCATTGAAGAGCATCCGTCATCGATGGATACTGTCTCCAATCAATAAAAAGGCATATCGGAGCACCACTTTTACATGCTTTTCTCACATCATACAGCCACTCTGCCATCCAATGGGTCCAGGAACGCTGATCTTTCTGGTCGCCGTCAAAATCTGGCAGGGCTTTTTCCGGTGACATGCTGCTGTATTTCTGATTGGTTGTCCGGTTCCTTTCATTCTGCTTTGTACCGCCCGATGCGTAGGGCGGATCTGTGATCACTGCATCAAAAGTTCCCGGTTGAAACGCTTTTACTAATTTCAGTGTATCTCCGTGTAAGATCCTCCAGTTGTCTCCTCCTTCAGACTCCACAGGATACATTCCATCTTTCAATATTTCCCCTAACTGCAGGGTATGTTCCATAGGCATCATCCTTTCTCTTCAACGAATTAACCGCTTTTTCGAGTTTACTTTTCTCTTATCGCTCCCGATTTTTTTTCTTTTCATCGAGACAACGTTTCAATTTTTTATCTCTTCCACTGTACTCATAGACATGATCACTTAACATCTGCTGGATACCCATTTCACGGTTCCTTTGTTTCAACGCCTCTCTAAGATATCTTATCGGCGCATTCTCGGTTTTTCCTACAATCAAAACTTCATGGATATTAGCTGGGATCACATAAAAATCCATACCTGCCATTTTCCTTAATTGTTCTAACATTCCCGGATATGTGATGGTAGTCGCTCCATTTCTCCCTTCTCTGTTTGAAAGGATAAAGTAAGGGAATCTACCATTCGTATCTACTGGCATCACCACAGGAGGATTTATTTTTATCGTATTTTCCATCGCCTGCTTCATCATGGTGCTTTGACTCACGCCACAAACTTCCAATACATCCCTTCCCAGTCTTACCATAACTAACTGGTTCTTCTGTTCCAATCTAAGGTACAGAACCAATGCCCCCATAGGCTGCTTTTCAAAAATTCCATGAGATAAATGTTCTCCGTTGAACTCAGAACGTTCCAGTTCTACCACCAGCAGATCTTTTATGCAATCATAATCTCTGAAATCAATTCCTTGCGTACCATCTATCTCTGGGATCATCATAAATGCAGTATTTACTGTATCTTGTATAGTTTCTATAACTTCTTCTATACTTTTTTTGTTCTGTGAAAAATCCTGATACATCTCCTCCATAGAGATACCTGGTACAACTTCCTTGTCAGACTTATTGATGATCAACATCTCGCCAAGCCCGTACTCTGTTTGATCCACAATAGTGATTACATAACCTTCTTCTTGTGGCAGAATCCTTTTTGCCTGTTCCATGATCTGTTGTTTAAATACAGCATATTCCATAGGTTTACCTTTCCCTTTCTGTTTTCTTTTTTCCTTGTTTCTCCGGCTTTGGTTGATCCATGTCCCTGCTCAGTTCCGTTTCCACGTATTCGCTGATGATCGCAAGTGCCTGCTCATAACTTTGGGAAGACGTGACTCTGTCAAACATCTCTTTTGCGGCTTCTGGCTGTCCATTCTGTTTTAAAAGCCTGCTGGCATCACCTAAAATAGAAAAAACATTTCCATCATGTCCAAGCAGTTTTAACTTTGGTTTTACTGCACATTCCGGTTTTATCTGCTCCGGAATCTTGTGCAGGATATCCATCCGGAAATAGTCACTATTCCAGAAATGAACATTTAAAACACCATCTTCTACCGGAATATCCTGTTGTTCAAATCCTTCTCCCCAGCCATCGGAATATTGCCCAGTCAGATAAGTTTCCAGTCGATTCATTTCCCATCGATCTAAGGGCGCTTGGATGGTAACTTCCGCACATCCCATAAGTTCTCCAGCCTTTAAGACAACCGACAACTCCAGATTTGTAACTTTTTCTTTGACGGAATCCTTTTCATCGTAATATTCCATCAGATCTTCTCCTACATGATCCGCTCTCTCCTGCATCTTCTGTAGAATGTCTGCTCCATATACTGCCAGTGCACGGCCATCCATCACGTCATCCGGGTACATCCGGTCACTCTCGTTTTCATAAAATTCTGCCTGTAATGGTGATAATAAATATAGTTTTCGTTCCATAGAGACTCCTACCTTTCCATTCGATTTTTTTCTTTCTTTTCCCATGCTTCCTTTGACAGGTCTGCATAGTCTGCCCCTTCACGCTCCGGTAAGTTTATCAAAATCTCATATCTATCCCGATATGTTCTTTTCATAGTTTCACACGCATATCTGCCCGGTCCGTCATTATTGGTACAGATTTCAATCTGCGTAACCTCCGGATGGTTCTCCAGAAAATGTTCCAATGCCAGTGGCGGTTTTTCCTCTTTTTTTCGCCTGCCATCTTTTGGAGCATAAATCCCCCCAACGGACAAGCGATATTTATCTGTACGATTTCCCTCCAGCGTCATGTGTGCTAAGGTTTCGATTGCCGCTTCATATACCGCCACTCTGCAACACTTCCCACTTGGTGGAACACAAAAACTATATGCTTTATCACTTCCTGACTGTTCCATCTTAAAGGGTTTCCCCCGGTCATAGATTCCCCGCAGGAAAGCATACCGGGCTTGTCCTTTTTCATCCCTGCCAACAAAAACAACATTATGATATGGCAGGCTTTCATAGAGAATCCCTTGGTTCACACAGTACACAAAAGTTTCCCTGCTGATTCCCCTGTGTTTCAGATAATTCCAGATACGGTTCACATCCTTCGCACGTTCTGGAAGAGCAAATGGCTTCTTTGCCATTTCACGTTCCTGTATGTTAGGCGGTATATAAGATGGGTTCTGCTCCAGCAAAAAACCAACTGCATCCAGAAAAGACATCCCATTCACATGAACCAGGAAATTCAATGCACTGATTCCTCCGATATCCCTGGATTTCCAATGCCACTGGCTGGTGATCTCATTGATCTTGAAGCTGTCATGATCGGTCAGCTCATATTCATGTCGAAGCCCTCTGCATGGTTTCAGCCGCTGTGGTTCATATCGTTTTAAGTATTCAATCGCTGTCATTTCCCTAGCCTTTTCCAAATCTTCTTTTTCATACCACGGCATTACAATAGTGCTGACCGTAGTGCTTCTACCTTATCGGTACGTTCCCACGGAAACTCCTTTCTTCCAAAATGTCCAAACACCGCTGTTTGGCTATAGATTGGACGTTGCAGCTTGAAATGGTCTATGATCTGTTTTGGCGTCAAACCAAACACCAGCGGAATGGCTGCAGCCAGACAGTCATCCGCACACACAGTTCCAGTACCAAAAGTATCTACCTGCACCATCACAGGTTCTGCCACACCAATTGCATAAGCAAGCGAAACCAAACACTTTTCAGCCAATCCGGCAGCCACCATGTTTTTGGCAATATACCTTGCCATATATGCCCCTGAACGATCCACCTTTGTTGCGTCTTTTCCAGAAAAGGCACCGCCTCCATGTGGCGCTATGCTACCATAACAGTCCACCATTAATTTCCTTCCTGTCAGCCCCGTATCTGCATCCAGACCGCCCACCACAAATTTCCCTGACGGATTGATCAAAATCCTGGTATCCTCATCTGGTGGAAGCAGCCGCAGTGCCAGGCGTAACACTTTCTGCCGAATCTCCCGTTCCAGATCTTTTTGGGACTTTTCTTCAGCATGCTGGCAGGACACAATGACCGTATCCAAACGGACAGGTTTCCCATCTTCATATTCCACGGTTATCTGTGCTTTCCCATCTGGCAGTAATCCCCGGATATATTCACTGATCCTGCAAGCCGACAATTCCCGGACAATCCGATGTGCCAGTACCACGGGAAGTGGCAGAAATTGTTTCGTTTCACTGCATGCATACCCCGTCATGACTCCCTGATCTCCGGCTCCCATTTTCCATTCTTCGCCAGCTACATGCTGCTTTCTGGATTCCATGGAGTTTTGAACACCCTGTGCGATATCCGGGCTTTGCTGATGGATCAAGGCATCAAAGAGGATTTCTCCTGCCTGGTATCCGACTTTTTCTACTACATCTTCAGCAACCGCCAAAACATCCGGCTCATACTTACTTGTAATTTCCCCGGCCAGAAGTACCGTTCCCTTTGTTGCAAATACCTCACAGGCTACTCTTGCTTCTGGATCCCCTTTCAAACACTCATCCAGGATACTATCTGCAATCAGATCACAGAGTTTATCCGGATGCCCTTCTGTTACAGATTCCGCTGTATAAAATCGTTTCATATCTTTTTTCTCCTTTCAGACAAAAACAGCAGGAACACGATACTTACCGCATTCCTGCTGTTTATTTTTCTCTTTTTTACCCTGCCTTTTTACAGGCTGGATTTATGCTGTTTGTTTTTTCCGTTCTACTTTTATGACACGGATAAATTTCCCCATCAAAGGGAAATAAGTCACCAGAAAAACGAGAAGTGACCCCAGAAACGGAATCTTCCTTTTCTCCTTTGGAACACTCAACCCAATCATGACTCCGATGGCACATAAGCAGAACTTAACGAGTGCCAGATCCTTCCACGTACAGTTCTTAATATATGCGTCAGCATAAGAAAATAGAGACTTCACGAACATTCCCCCTTGCATTTTCACACAGAATTTCCTAGTTAATTTCATTATATTCCGTCTGCCTCGCCAGTACAAGAATTCCCATCTTTAAATCTCTTTTTTCTACCCTACATCAGGAGGATCCTGGCGCTTTCCTGCATGTAAGAACAGACTACACACAGGAAGGCTCGTCAACACCCTGTTGCAATTCTCCTTGTTTTGAACACTTCCAGCTGGAAGAGAGGATGAGAGATCATGGATTTCGAACACTTCTCGGACACCTTTCTTTTCCAGCCGGTTTTCCTATTTTCCCGGCTGTTTTGAAATACCACTATTATTTAGTTTTCTTCTTTTTCATCTGTTTCCTGCTTTTTCTTGCGATAAACAAAGCATCCAATCAGTATTCCTGTACAAACCGCACAAATACCAAGAAGCAGCATTGGTGATACCGTATCATCCCCTGTTTTTGGAGCATCTGTTGGGATTCTCTGATTGGTCACATCCAGCTCCACTAAAATCTCTCCATCCTTTTCCCCTTCTAAATCAAAGGTAACCGGATGTGGCCTGGAATCCAGCTGGTATCCCTCTGGAGCCTTTGTTTCCACAACTTCATACTGGAACAGTTCTTTGATTCCTTTCTCGTTATAACTTCCGATCAGCAGTTCTTCACTTTCTGCCTGCCCGTTCTGGTCTGTCTTAAGAACTCCGGCCACTTCATTGGTCGTTTTATTCCGGATTTCAAATTCTGCACCTGCAAGGGCATCTCCGCTTTGAAGGTCTGTTTTCCTTAAGAAGATTTTTCCATAGACAAATTCATTTTTCATGGATACCTTCTGTACTTCACCCGTATCCTCTAAAGTAAACTTCACATCCTCCGCCAGCGTGTATCCAGAAATTGTCTGGGTTTCACGGAGCGTCAGTTCTTCTCCCACTGGCAGATATTCAATCGGATGTTCTGTTCCATCGGAAATCCATTCATCCAGCACTTCTTCTTTGCTGTTTAATACCTGAAGTTTCACACCTACAAGCTCGGTATCTCCAGTAATATCCGTTTTGCTGATATCCACTTTTGAAAAATCATCCTTCATTTCCACTTTTGTGATCGTTCCATCTTCTTTAACCTCAAAAGACACATCCTCTGCACTTACATATCCATCCTCTAACGGTGGAAGTTCTTCATGAAGGATATAGTTTCCCGCCGGAAGTGCATATTCCAGATGTTCTTCCTTGGTTGTGATCCATTCACGGACAACGGTTCCTTCTTCATCCAGAATCTGCAGTTTTGCACCTTCTACCGGTTCACCGGTTACAATATCTGTCTTTGTAAAATAGCTTTCTGTCGGCTGGTTCTCTACTTCCTTTTCCAGAAGGATAGCCGGAAGATTCTGGTCTTCATACGTTGCATCAATTTCCCAGATTTCATCATTTGGCAGATATCCCGGCAGATGCTGGTCTTCTTTTACATAATAATGTCCATGCCACAGGTCACTTTCAAAGGTAAGTCTGCCTTCCTGATCTGTCGCTTTTGTTTCAAGCAGCGTATCTTTTTCCACCACAACCTTGCCCTGCGTATTTTTGATATCTTCCCCGGCATACAAACCAAACACCACACCCTCCAGTGCTTCTTTGGTTACGGAATTTTTCTTCTCCACAGAAATTTGGATTTTCTGCCGCTCATTCTTATAAGTAACACCTTCATAAACAACGGATACTGTGTCATCTTCTGCAGAAAGTGTGAACTCCTTCTGTTCAGGATTTAAGACAAAATGGTCACCAGCTGTCGTTTCTTTTAAATAATAACTTCCTAATGGCAACTCTCCTATTTCCGCTTTCCCATCTTCATCTGTAGTCAGCGTTGCCACAAGTGCATCTTTTTCATAACGGATGATGCGGTTTCCATTCTCATCTACAGCTCCGTCTGGCGTATAGATGGTTTCTTTCGCATGAAGTTCAAAAACAGCTCCTTCCACACCGGATTCCTCATAGATAAACTTCTTTTCCAGTCCAGATTCAACTGAAACTTCCCCCATAACCATATCTTTCAATGTTACAAAGAATTTTTTTGCTTTTTCCAGCAGGTTCTCATCTTTGACTGTTTTTAGCTGTTCTCCTACTTTTTGCAAAGTAAGATGACCTGTCTGCACCTCATTATACTGTACGACTTCCACAATATAAGCGCCTGTATCCGGATCGATCTGATGAGGCGTGTCAGAATTAATCACAATTTCAATAGCCTTTGTTTGTTCTTCCTCATACCCTTGTCTCACATATCCATCCGGTGCCTGGATTTCTTCAATCCGATAATGCCCTGCCTTTAATTCTTCTGGCAGGATCAGATATCCGTCTGCATTAGTGGAAAACTCAGAGATTTTCTCTTTCTCTGGATAATATACCATTTGTTCCACATATGCTTTTTTCTCAAAATCCCAAATCTTATAAGTTGCAGAATTATTTAATACATTATGGTCTGTTTCCGCATCTTTCTTTATGATCTTCAGCATGAATTCAAATGGGCGGTCATCAAAGACTCTCCATTCCTGCGGATCTCTGCTGTCTTCGTTTACAGTTACCAAAAACGGATGGACTTGTTTCAGATTTTCCGGTGTTTTGGTCTCTGCAACCACATACTGTCCATATGGAAGTTCCACGCTCTTGGCATATCCTTTTTTATCTGTTACAAGGACAGGTACTTCTATTTCTTTCCCATCCTCATATGTGACTGCCACTTCTTCGTCTGTAAAATCATAACCAATAAAATCTTCCGGGGTAAATTCAGAACCATTTCCCGGTTTTAAGGTACCGTCTTTTACTTTGGAGAGATTGCTGACCAGATATATGGTAAATTCTGCTCCCTCCACTAAATCTGTCTCCGTCTGATCTCCATCCTCTGAAATCTTAATGATCTGAAACGCCTGTTTCTTAACTTTTTCCTTGACAGTCAGCGCCTTTACTACAATCGGTTTTTCCTGTCCTTCATAAATAAGCGTTGCATCATATTCCGTTTCGTCCAGAAGGTATCCTTCTGGTGCAGCGATTTCTTTCACATACATTGCTCCAAGGTATACATTCTCAAATACGATTTCTCCGCTCTTTCCAAAGGTTTTTTCCTGAATCAGGCTTCCTGCTTTGTATAAAACTCCAGTTCCATCTGGTTTCTGGATATCTTCTTTCGCATACAGCCCGTAAACAGCACCGTCCAGTTTTGCATCTCCCTGCGGAAGGAAATCTCCCGTATCCACGTCCTGTTTCTTCACCGTGATCTTGCCTTTTACCGAGGTATTTACTGCTTCTACCTCTACACTTGATCCAGCGGACACATGAACCGGATATACAGTCTTATTGATTGCATATCCATTAGGCGCTGTGATCTCTTTTACATAAACAGTTTCTAATGCTGCATCAAAATAGTCACTGTAACTGATACCGTCTTCACCTGTCATAGCAATGGTCAACAGCTGGTCCGTACAGGTACTGTTTTTATAAACGCCATAGACTGCACCATCTAACGGGTTCCCTGTCTCCGCATCCTTTTTCAGAATCTTAACTCTGGCAAGATTTAGCCACTGGATATCAAAAGATACCGGAGCTGCTTTTTCAGAGATAAATGCTCCGATATCCTGATTGTTTCCTCCGGTGGAAGTTAAAACCAATGTTTTCCAGCTCTCACGGACAGAACCATAAAGCTGCCCGCTTTCCCATTTCCCAGTTACCGTAAGAGGTGCCTGCAGATAGAACGTATCTCCCCCATAAACTTCCAGATTTCCGCCGCTTACATTTGTTCCTTTTGACTTGTTATATCCGGTTACACCCTGTGGAACAGGAATGGTAATCTTATTCCGATGGTCACCGTTCAATGTAATATCTGGTGTTTTCTGGATATCACCTTCTCTTACTGCAGTCACATTTGCATTGGAAAAAGACAGCTCACCTTTTGGCGGCTCTTCCATGCCAAATAAGTGATTGATATAAGCAATCACACCTGCATTGACCAGGTTTTCATACGGGCATCCTGTAAATGCCAGATCCCCACAATAGGCATAAGATGCTGCAAGATGGGTATAAACATACTTTTCGTCATCACTTTTCCCAGACAGGTAACTGCCTGTGATATCTCCGGCTCCGCCATACCCATAATAAAGAACTTTCTGAAGATTCTTATTACTTTCCAGAATATCCGCAACATAGTCACCAGTAGGCGGTGATGCACGGTGGGATTCCAGACAGTACGCCAGTTTTCCATTCACCGTAAATAAACAGGTCAGATAATTACCTAAATAATCCGGATAGTAAATGGTCCGTCCTTTATTCAGATGGACTGTTTCACTTTTTCCCATACCATCTGCAGCAGAAAGCATCATCACATTTCCCTCTTCAATATCTCTTTCCAGCTCTGCAAGGACATCCGGGGTATCTTCCGGCTGGGAACTGGTAATCTCTACAGGAAGAGGCTGCTCCGAATCTTCCTCAGAAGACGTATCTTCCTTCTGTTTCTCCCCGCCATTGGATTCCGAGTGTGCCAGCCCTTCCGTATCGGTCAATGTGATGGTCCGTCCAATCATATATGGCTCACTTCCATCTTTTGGGGTAACCAGATACTGTGCGTAATAAACACCTGGGTTTTCCGGCTGGAAAGAGCCTCCATCCTGATCTTTGATTTCAGACAGCAGTACACTCTCCCGCTCCGGGTCATAAGAAATCCCTTCCATAGAAGTTTCTACCCGGAACTCTTTATCTGAGACATCTTTTACAATATCTTCTGCTCTTACCTTCTCTTCCGTCTGTTCCTCAAATACCTGCGTTTCCGTTTCTACTTTTGTCTCCGGCTGTTCCGCCGCAGCATAAACGGATGAAGAAATCATCGAACTCATTCCCATACTAAAAGCCATGACAAATGCCATGGCTCTGGTTTTCCATTTTCCTTTCATAATCATTCTTTCTCCTTTATCCTTATCGTCCCACTTCTCGACCATGAGACTCTTTTTTCTTCTCTTGCTTCTTCATTTCTTTTCTGGTCGCATGGACAGCTTTTTGAATCTCATTTTCCGATAATCCATTCTGCCTGCATCCTTCCAGAATCCCTTCCAGATATAATTTGCCCGGAAGTGCCGGTTGGCTCTGGTAGGGTTCATTCATAATATATACAGCTGCATAAAGTTCCTGCCCATCTTCACACTGCACAAGAATATCCTGTTTTCCATACAGATATGGATATCCTTCATAGTAATCCAGGCTTTTTTCGCATTTTTCTGTAATACTCCATAACACACCCGATACCTGTTCCCCTTGCTCCGGCAGGATACTGGCTACTCCATTTCCCCTGCTATTCCCCCGGAATGCCAAGCGGTAATCTTTCACCATTACATTTCCTATTACTTCTGCATCCGGGCATCGAAATTCCATTTGATCCAGATTCATGTTACTTCCATACGCAAAATACAAACGTTCTTTGATAACTTTCCCTCCTTTATCGCTCTTCCTGCTTTCTCTTCAGACATTCATAGGTGTTCTTGTCATATCTCCATGCTTTGTCCCCTTCCAGATGATCCAATAAGTGTTTCCGCACATTCTTATATTCTGGTCCGATCAGGCCAAGCCGAAGAAGAAAGGTCCGAAAAGTAAAACAGGGGTTTTCAGAAATCTCCGTCTTTCTCATATGGGTACATTTCTGATTGATAGCTTGAGCAGAAATTGCTAAAGCAAGGGTGATATTTGCACGTACTTTTCCTGCATGGAGGGTACTGTTAAAACACCGCCATTCCACCGTTCCCTTATCAAACACAGCATGCAGGTTCAGCGCATAGTACCTGGTATCATCATAGTGACTATGCGATCTTCCTCCCATTCTTCTTTCCTCATACCACAGCTGACGAAATTTATCCATGGACATATTCCCGGAAGGCATTTTCCGGATATCTTCCAGCACATTTTCACGGACTTTTTTACACCATTGTTCCACCCGGCTGGGATTTACCTGCAGTGCTTTAAATAAAATATCTTCTTTGGAATACATGATCGTGAGCGCATTCTTTAAGCTTCGTGGTGTATGATTGGAGGCATCCACATGAACATGCATTCCACAGGAGGAATTGACTTTTCCCCCATGGCTTCTTAAACAGCGCACAACCTGTTGCAGTTTTTCCATTTCGCCATATTCCAGTTTCGGACTGACCATTTCTGTGCTGTACTCACTATCTGCATAAACATAACGGTTTCCATTTCTTCGCTGTGTATGGATGCTCCCATCGTAGGTAAACTTCCACTCTTTTCCTTCCAGATCTCTGACTCCCCAAGTACTGTAATAGGTTCCAATATAATATGGCTGTGTTCCAAACAATTCTCCTACTGCGTTTGCTGCCTCTTCTCTGGTAATCCCCGTCATTTCTATTTCGGTTCCAAAGTATTGTTCTTTCAAATCCATCCTGACACCACCTTACTGCAGAATATGGATACCGGAATGTACCTGAAACAAGCGTCTTCCTATGGCTTCGATCACATTAACGGTTACCCCGTTTCCTGCCTGCTTATATGCCTGTGCATCAGAATTAAGTTCCAAAATCTTGTCGATCTGTTCCTCATAATATCCCTGTAATCTCAGGCATTCCCGTGGTGTCAGTCTCCGGATTCTTCCTTCATAACACACCCCATGCCGGTCCTGTGCAGTTAAAGTGAACATTTCTTCCTCTGGTGCTTTCATCCTACGTCCCTGTTGACGGATATTTTTCCTTTCGGGTGTCAAAACAGCTCTTGGTCCCTCTTCTTCCAATGCTCCGGAGCGTTCCCCTAGATGTTTGTCACTAAGGCTATTCTGCCTTGTTGTGATACAGCGTGCCACTTCGGTTACACGCAGTCTGGAATCCAGATCTACAAAATGCACGGTTCCCTGGGTACTGCCCGTTGTCAGCGTATGGGCAACCTGATGCCCCACTCTTCCCCGTCGGGTATTCATCCCGGCATATCCCAGATCAATGCTGTCGCCTTCATATGCCATCTTATAACCTTTTTTGGTATTTTCCTTAATGGGTACTCCAACATCATAAAGCCCTGTTTTTCCTCCCATCCCTCCTGCAGTGGAAGTGATAGTACAGCTTAATCCGTCTTTGGAATAAACTCTGCTCCCTTGGCAGCCTGGGACGATTTGAACAAGAGCCTTCTTGTTTGCTCCGGTGAAAGGTAATATTTTTCCGGCACATCTTTCATCAAGATATCCGATAAGATACACTCTTTTTCTGGACTGAGGGACTCCGAAATCCTTGCTGTTAAGCACTTGCCATTCCACATGATACCCCAGTTCATAAAGCGTATATAAGATGGTGTTAAACGTCGCGCCTTTGTTATGCGATAACAATCCGGGTACATTTTCAAGTAAAAGATACGGAGGTCGTCTTGCTTTAACCAGTCTGGCAATTTCAAAGAATAAAGTTCCTCTGGCATCTTCAAAACCTTGTCTTTTTCCAGCAACTGAAAAAGCCTGGCACGGAAATCCTCCGCACAAGAGATCAAACTCTGGTAGTTCTTCTGGTCGTATTTTTTTTGCGTCATTACAAAACCACTCTCCTTCTGTGTTAAAAATTGCTCGATAACTTCGGTCTGCATACTTATCGATTTCGCAATGTCCAACACAGGAAAAACCACCAGCCCTGTTGAGCCCTTCCCGAAATCCCCCTATACCGCTGAACATATCAAAAAATCGAATATTTTTTCTGACCACTCCCTTCAACGAAAAAAAGTACGGGCATACCCGCACTTTTTATACAGTTTCCTTATTTATTCTGTTTCTTCCTCTGATTCTGCCTCTTGCAGACGCTCTTCATTCTCTAATTCCAATTCTTCAGGCTGTGTTACATGAAGTTCCGGTTCATCCTCATCTTGTTTTTCCAGTTCATCCGCTGCATCCAGTGCCTGGGTGATAATTTCGATCAGATAGTCTTTCTGAGTGAAACGCCCGCGTCTTTGGCGTTTCTCCTTTTCTACTCTCTCTTTTAAGCGGTTGAATAATTCCTCGGATACTTGTACTGCCAATGTTTTTGCTTCCATCTTTTCCACTCCTTTTTTCATAAAATGCTCTTCGATAACCTTTTGTAAAAACTGAGGAATTGTCATTTCTGTTCCTTCCAGTTCTTCCCTGACCTTTTCATGTAATTCTACTGGTATCTTGCCACAGATGTTTTTGGTTTCCATAGAAGTCTTTCTCCTTTCTTTTTGTTACAACCAACATACTCCAAAGGTCATCACAAAGCTATTCACAATACCTGACAAAGAAATGCTCTGCAAACGAAGCATATTACATAATCATATTTTTCCTGCTCTCAATAGGCACCCCTCCTCTCCTTTTCACACACTTTCTCCACTAAAATCCTACCTTTTTCTATCCTTTTGTTTCATCCGTTTGATCTGCTGACGGACAGCCCGCTCCGCAAGATCCGTCATGGTTACTTCTTTTCCAATCCGGTTGGATTCTTCTTTTGCCAGAAATTCCAGCTGGGTTACCTGGTCTTCCGGTAACGTTACAACTACCATTCTGCTCATGGCACCCCTCCTTTCCACGTGATCTTTCTATTCCTCTTGCAGCATCGAGATAAAATCCAATACCTGATCCGGCAGCTCCTCTGGCTCTGCAGTTGCGGCAGTTTGTCGCACATCGCCACATTTTAGCTCTTCTCGAACACTTTTCCGGATCAGCTGTTCCAGTGCATCTGCCTGGTCATAGAATAAAATTGCATCCACAACAAACTGGCTTTTCTCTCCTTCCGGCACTTTCTCCAGAATGCTCCATGCTTTTCTATGGTTTCGGTCTTTCCTATTAGGCCGGAAAGAAAATACCGGACGTTTCATCGTTTCAAAATCTGCCCTGCAAGCCTTTCAAATCCTGCAGCGTTTAAACATACGTCTGGCAGGGTAATAAGCCGACACAGGCGGTCCTGGGGGCTTACGTTGCGTTCAAAAAGTCTTGCTCCCCCTCCCAGAAATACAGCTGGAACTGCCTGCAGATCGAAACCAGCCTCCATGATGGCAGACACGATCCGCTTCACATACTGTCTCCCATAAGTAAGTATGATGTTCTTTGCCTCTTCAGAGATGCTGCAGCTCTTTCCGTTCAGAACACGTTCCACCTGTACTTCTGTGATCGACAAACCAGTATCTCTGCGGACTTGTTCCAGAATCTCGTCTTGGCAACGGATGACTCCCATTTCCAAACTCCTGCAGGTTGCTGCATTTGGGACACCATTATCCAGCCGCATGATGTCAATAGTCCAACCGCCAATGTCTACCAAAAGAACAGAAGGTTCATCCCGGATGATCTCCGGGTGCATTGCTACGACAGAATAACCCTGTGGGAACAGTCTGACATCCAGAACCCGGATTTCATAGAGTTCCCCTTCGTATTCAAACACTACCGGATTTTTTCTTTCCAGCAGGTAATCCCGAAAGTTTTTCTTTTCCCGTCCGAAACTGGTAAGCGGGAGGCCAGCGGCCAGCACCACCTCCGCTTTTCGGGGAGCCTTCCGGAAGCGGATTTCCTGTGCGATAGCTGCGAGTGTCAATAAATAATACTGCTCATTCTCGGTCTTGGTACGCAAAAGCGGCTGTCTCCCTGTGCCGCACACATAATATTTCCCTTCTATCCTCAACACTCCACGATTGGTATAGGGTTCATGCTCATATCTTACAATTCCTGATGGGAAACAAATATGCGCTGTTTTCATGGCAGAATAGCCATGATCTACTCCAATAATCATGCAATTCCTCCTTTTTTACAGACAGAAACGCCGCCCCCGAAAGGACGGCATTTCTTCATTACACTTCTTATTCTTTTATCATTGCTAAAATATCTTCCATGCCATATTGATAAGCTAACTCCCCGTATCTCAGCCACTCGGCATTGAGAGCACAGAGATAATTATCAATGACTGTAATGATTTCTTCTGAAAGCCCCATACTACGCAGTTCTTGTTCATATTGAAACACTTCATCCCTTTCTTTTTGATATTTTGGATCAAAGCGGAACTCCTTTTCTGCTTCTTCCAATCGGAACTGCCTCATACATTCCAAAATTTCCTTTTTTCTTTGTTCCGGTTCCCTTTCCTTCGTTTCTGAGATCTCTTTTAATAACTTTTGGTAATGGAACATATCTGCTTGTCCAAAGTAATAATAGTATGCCCGTTCCAGCATTTCCCGGTTAGATGACAGCTCGCTGTAGGTTTTAAATACCTGGTATTCCTCATCATTTAAGGTTACCCCGTTATTTCCATCGATCAGTTGTATGATAGCTGGATACTTTTCACACAGTTCTTTCATTTGCCTGGAATAGTCTTGATAATCTCTATTATATCTTCTCAAATAGAACACTACCCGATTATCCACCATAGACTCTAAAGTCCCTGCCCATGCTTCTTCCCGTGACAGTTTCATAGGCACATCCTCCTTTCCAGCACAACAGGATACCATATTTGTGCCAGAAAGCTATTCACAATACTACACAAAGAATCTGCTCTCTTTTGTAGCAACTATTCAGCTTATTTACATTCTGATTTTTCAAAAGTCCCCTCCCTTTCCTGCATTTGTTTTACCATCCAATATCGGATTCCAAACACATACTCGCAAAAATCGTCCAGCTGTTTTAACGTATATTGATCCAATGATATACGTTTCATCTTCTCCCATACTTCATATCGGTATCTGGGTAGGTCAGAAATATAGGTACAGCCAATACAATTTTTCATTCTTTCAAACAAATCCTGTTCTCTCTTTTCTATCAGCAGACTATCCCCCTTTCTCCAAAAGAAAAACAGCCTGTCCAAGCTCATGCTCATTTTAGGCTGCTTCACATCATCTCATTTTCTTTGTCAATATCATATAAATCATCAATACAGATTTTCGTATTGACGATCTGTATCACTCTGGCGGATGTATCTATTCGGGACACCATCCCTTTTTTCTGCAGATATTCTCCTTTGAAGAAAAACACTGCCGTATTTCAAAAACCCGACATCGACCTGGAACGCCCAGTTTTTTCATTGCCGGGGAAACCGCAAGACAGATAGTTTTATCTGACCTTTCTGGATCTGCTACTACAAGATTCGTAGTCATGGGATCTAATCCTCTTTCCCGGCATTCCACAGATGCATAAAAGGATTTCAGATCAATACAGACATAGGTTCTATCCTTTTGCATGTTCCCACCTCCTCCAGATTAGTATCCGCATTTTTCAGTTATTTTCATTCAGAACCGGATAAAATAATCCCTAAAAGAAATGTTACATTCGTCCATTGCTGCTACAAAATGAAACTGTTTTAATATATTTCTTCTTTCAGTTGCATATTCCTGTGCTTTCATCAAAACTGCCTGTACTTCAAAGTCCTCATAGATATGCTCTAAGATCACGGTAAGCAATTCCTTAATCATCTTTTCATTTTCATATTCCGGTAATAGATCAATTCTCAAAATCCCAATCTTAGAACCATCTGCAGAATATTTATAAGACGGACAGATCTCTACCATTCCAGCAATTTCTTTTTGTTTCTGATCTACAATGGTAAAACGTACAAAATCCCTCACTTGGTATCTGCTTTCCCAAAATTTCATGCATTCTAAAAATTTCTCATAGTCTGTATAATAAAAATCATCCCCACAGCAGTCGCCGTTAAAATATCGGGCAGCCTGGGGATTACTGTAACACTGGAATAATCCATGTGCATCTTTCATTTCCATCTTTCGTATCTCAAAACGCTCAGACTGATAAGTCGGACAGTTTTGAAAAACATCCTTTTTCATTTGAATTCCCCTTTCTGTTCTTTATCAGAACATATGTTCTTTTTCAATATGAATTTATCGCATCTTTTTTCCATCTCTATGAAAAAAGGCCGGCCTCACTTGACCGGTCTTTCATCACGTTGCCTAACAATTTGGTTTTTGTAGGATTCCAAAAATCTTAGTAAAATTGTTTTGTATCTTGTAATTCCTTATCAGATGCTTCCACTTTCTTTCCACTTTTACAATATAAAGAATATTTCTGTTTGTCCTCCCCTTCTATACGTCTGAAATTAATTTATTTTTTTGTTCATCTATAAATATATCTTTTATGTTGAAATTTAACAATGAACAAACAGCCTTCTTATCATTTACATCATACTGATAATTCCTCAAATAGACAGCCACATTCTGCGATAAAATACTGCGAGAAAATGTATCTAATTTGTTCTTGCCTTTGATACATTCTTCAATGTCCTTAACTGGCAAATGTCCATTCTGAGTTCTTATTAAATAATCAATACTTGCCATTCGGAAAAATGTACAGTTTTTCTCAGTTCTAACATCTATAATCTCATCCACAATCCTATCTGATTGCAAAGAATACCCCAGATTACATACTGTAGCACCAACGAAGGCTCCCCAAAATTGACTCAGAAATTCATTTATTTTCATCTTGAATTGACTTTTGGCTGCAATTTCTTCCTGATCTTCTTTTGCTTTTTCGTCTACAATTTCAATGATAGTATCTATCATTCCATTCAGGGATTCATATAACGCTCCCATAAGCTTCATACTTGAATCATACATCAAATTTATTATTTCTATTCTTGGTTTCCGCTTAATGGATGATGAGTAATTTTTTAAAATATCTCCCAAAAACTCAATAATTCTTATTGTTTTGGTAAATTCAAGTGACATTTTATCTAATTCTGCTTCCTTTTCAAGCATTTCCTCATCTTTTTCAGATTGTTGATTTACCTCATCCATTTCAACTTCATACTGCTTAAGGGCTGTTTCTTCCTGAATTTTAGGTATGTTTACATTCTTAGGTATATTGAATATCTGTTCCACTTTTCGATCTATATCATACTCCAATTTTTTTAATAAATCTTTTTGTTGAGCATACTCAAAATTTTGATACTCTACAAGAAGCTCTTTGCATACTGCTTGTATCAATGGTAATATTTCATACTCCGCACTCATATCATATGCTAAAAATAAAGCAATATTAAAATTAAGTTCTTTCGATAAATCTTCAAATATTTTTTTGTTTTTTGCATTTTCATATCTGGAGGTAATTGGTTCAAAATATAACTTCCAGTAAAATAGTAGTACATGTAGCTATGTTTAAATCTATATTTACCTTCTCTCTTTTCAAGAACTTTATATTTAGTCAGGTTATTAATGACATCAATTCCGCTTCCCTTACTTCCTCGATAATCTTGATTATAATCAAAAATCACCCCTAAGACAAAGCTCTCTTCCATATTTTGCTGTTGTTCTTCATCATAAACTCTGAAAGCTAATTGCTCCAGAATAGTCTTATACATAGTTGCTTCATTTGTATCGCCATTGGATATTTCGTTTATCTTATCAAGAATTAAACATTCATAAATATAGGAATATCTACTATAATCCGTATTCATTTTTTCATAATTGTCTAAATAGGAAAGCACAAGTAAAAATTCTATTGGCGTCTTATTAAAAAATCCTGTTTTCATAACACTTTGTACTTGTGCCAGCTTATTTCTACATAATACATCAAACTCTTGACTTTCAGGATTTTGTTCCTCATTAGATAACAGCAACCACCTACTTACTAATTTTCTTCTCATATAGTTTTTTAGGTCTTGAATATATAGGCGCGTGAATTTCTTTTCTAAATATTCTTTTGTTTCTACATTTTTCAAGAAACCAAGCAAATCATTTTGAAGATTACTTGTAATCACCACAATCCCAAATTTACAAGTAAGGTAATGTAGTATTTTTTTTATTAATTTATCCGAAACTACAATCTCTTCAAAATTATCTATAATACACACCTTCTTTTCTTCTTCCATTTGCAGGATTTCTTCTTTTTCCAAATTAGAATATTGTTGTTCATAAATTTCTGCAATCTTATTATTTAATTCATCTCCTTCTCCAGTTCTCAATTCTGTGGCATCTACCATTACTGGATATAATTTCATATTAAAAAAATCTTTATATAACTGCTTTAATAAAGCTGTCTTTCCATACTCCTTTTCCCCAGAAATCATGATATATTTCTTGTTTTTTATGATCTGAATAATATCTTCTTTATTTTTATACAGCGCTTTATTCTTTTTATTACTAATACTTTCCCCTTTTAAAACCGGATAAACAAAAACATCGGATAATTTCAATATCCCTTTGGCTTTACTTACCAAATCTATTTCATTATCCTCTAAGTATTCCAAAAAATCTGCTTTTAATTCAACACCGCTTTTTACATAACGGTTTTTCTTAAATTCTCTCGATTTAGTATCTAATATATTTTCATACAGTTTTCCATTCCATTCATATGAAAAAAAGCGCTCAATATTACTTTCTAAATCGATTTTCAAAACATTAAAACCACTCTGTTCTGGATAATGTGAATTATATAATTGGTTTCCTTTCACAAAATAATTTGTTGCAGCACCATAATTATCCTTTAATACAATCTCAGAAACATGATCATGCCCCACTAATACAATATCCGAATAATATTTATAATACTTTTTCCATTCCTCAACACTATCCCAAGTCATCCACGACTCATCATGGTGCATCAAAGTAATAACAATATCATTTTCTATCTTATCTTCTTGTTCAGGAATGGCAATTCTCATCTCTTTAGGTTTTTCATTTTTACTAGAACACCATGCTGTGTTCAAACAATGAAATTTTAAAGAAACTCCTTTATATCTCAATCCGTTAATTGCAAATATGCTTTCAGCACTTGCACTAACTAATGGTGCTATACTTTCATCCCAGTCTTTCACAAAGTTAAAATAATTTTCTTCAGCTGTAGTACAAGTCTTGATAATACTACCATTTAACATATCTAAATTAGAATCACGTAGTACCGATTCTCTTATGACACTATCCTCTCTGTCAAAATCACAATCATGATTTCCTGGAACGGTTACAATTTGTATAAACAAATCATTATATCTCTTCTTTATACCCGCTATAATGTCAGAGATAAATATTGACGCAAATAGATATTGCTCTTCTTTGCCCGAATATGCTATATCTCCAGTGATACACAAAATTAGCAGTGTATTCGTTTCATCTATAATATGTTTATTTATTGCATTTGCAATATATTCACTTCTGCCTTCTAAAATATTATAATCTGTGTCGTTTTCGAGATGTATATCTGTAATATGTACTAATACTAATTCCATACTCTTTTCTCCTGCTTAAAAATGACAATTTTCTACAACTCTATTTTAGCATAAAAAATTTTACCCGTCATCTGATTAAAGAATGGATGTTGATTAAAGAATGGACAGCATGGTACATGTAATAACCACATCATAATATCTGAAATTTTTTATCTGTTTTCCAATAAAAACCTAATGTAAGAATATAAGTTCCATAAATTGGCTTTAAGAGGAAAATCCTTTCTATAAATAAATCTGGTTCTATATGTGATCTGATGATAATGACACCATTTCTGTATTTGCTTCATCCGAATGGACTCCCCTGTATTAATTCTATTCACCAAGCACTGTCTATTAAAGTCATCTATCCCACCCTTAAAAACTAGATAAAACAACACGTTATAATATCTAATCAATACAATCTCTTCCTTAGATTTTTCCTTTGACTTCATACACACTTTCCACCTTTCTCTGTATATCTAGTAAGATTTGTCCACACATTTCCACTCTATCCACACAATACACACCCCAAATACGGGGTGAAATTTCCGACAATTATCAGTATCATTTCCACTACTCCTGCACCATCCTCATCTAATAAAAAATTCTTAAATCCTAACATAATTTTTCCTTTCTATATCTTAAAATCAATGATTGCGGGTGCTATTACTATTGCTATGACTATAGCCATCATAATCATCATCGGCATAAGCATTTTGGTGCCGGCCTCTTCACCCAGCTTTAAGGCTAAAAGCCTCCTCTCATCAAATGCATCCTCCGATTCCTTCTCGAGCATTTCACATACACCCTTACTTCCTTTGTGAATACTCTGTAAAATAATGCGTACAAGCTTCTGATAGCATGGCAGCTTTACTCTTTCCGCAAAACCTGCGTATGCTTTTCTGCCTGTCACGCCATCTGAGATTTCCCTCTCCGTCACAAGCATTTCCTCGTAAGCGGGCATAATATTCTTATCATTATTTTTCCGCTCATCAAGATAACGGGCGGTAATCCTATTCCATGTCTGCTCCACAGTCATTCCTGAACCCATCAAAACAGCCATTTTGCTGACTATCTCCGGATATTCGAGCTGCAGTTGTATATTTCTCTCCTTCTGCGCCGTCTTCTTTTTTTCCTTTTTCTCAAGCACCAGAAGAACTATAACAACAACTTCAAGCATGGCTATTTTAGCTGCCGTATTGCTTTTTTCCTGCGACCAGCTAAGCTTTACTCCATCTACTTCATCCGGCAGTGTGAGCTTTTTAGTGCCTGTCTTTGACATCTCACTGTCAATATGTCTGTTGATATCCTTTATGAGGCGCTCGCCCGCGTCCAGTTCATCCGGAAATACCACAAATGAGAAATCATACAGCTGTCTGTGTTCGCCACAGGAAAGCTCAACACTTGCGCTAATCAGCTTTCCCTGTTCATCATCAGTCTCCTCAAATGCCTCCTGGTTCACATCTCCATTAATATCAACCACATCATAGTCACTCAGTGTCCACTCTGCCTCCACAGCTCCTTGGGCATATGCTTCCTTCATATTTATATGTCCTCTGACCTGCTCTACACTCTGGCCTTTTTCGCAAAAGCTGTCGTCTATCTCTTTTTTTGCCTGTGTAAACAGCTCATTCGCCTGTTTATCCGAAGGCTGCTCCTCACTAACCTTCAGCTGATAGCTGTAATCCTCATCGAGTCCATCCGCATTTAGCACCAGGTCATATACTGCATCTCCGTCACCTGTATCATTGCGTATAAGTGTATTATCAGTTATAGCATTTGACGACATGTCCATGATAAAAGCAAAAACTAAAACTATAACAAATAATGCTGCTATTCTAAGCCTCTTTCCTCCCGTCATATGCCTATTCCTACCTGTAAAAATTTCTTTGCCAGTTTAATTGCCCCTGCATAGGCTAAAAGACAGGTACTCATAAAGATTACCCCGATCAGGTTTCCATATAGTGCAGACATATAATCTCTTGAAGACAGCTTTAAAAATGCCAAAAGAAATATCGGAATATAGTTCATAGTCTTTTGCTCAAGTCTTTTGGCAGAAACCGCAACCTCTATCTGTCGGTTGGTATCATACTTTGTCCACATCCTGTAAGTGGTAGACTCTATGATATCCACAAATCTGCCGCCGCTTCTCTTTGCAAATGAGAAAATATCAGAAAAATTGACTATATCCTCCAGACCGCTTCTATGAGCAAATTCTGACAGCACCGCCTCAAATGTCTGATTCATCTTTATCTGCCTGTTCATCTCCTGTATCTCAGACAGCATAATGGAATCATTCCCATACATGAGCTCCATCTCTTTTTCAGCCTCCTGCCATGCATTCTCCACAGAGTATCCGGCCAGCATATTCGAGCTCAATACCTTAAGTACATTCATAAACTCTTCATTTAGTTTTTCCTTTTGTCTTCTGACACCCTCCTGCCTGCACAGCTTTGCACAATACGCAAACACCGCCGGAAAAGCAATAACAACAATAGGACTGTCATAAAACAAATATGCGATAATCACTGTGGCAGCCATACTTTTTATGAAAACAATCCCCCAATCCTTTATGGACATGGAATATCTGCTGTAATCCATATAATCAAACCCTTCATAACTGTTCAGTAACATATATTCCTATACTGACAGCTACAGCCTTTCTTACTTTAAATGCCACATAACAGCCTATACACTAAGCCCTGCTGCCATAAGCTTGTCGGTGTGACAAAGTGTCCCTTCTTTCTTTAAAAAGCCCTGTATCCTCCCACTGTCCAAAACAGCGGTTTCCTCAAAACGATACAGCGTATGCAGCACAATTTCACCATCCATAAATCCATCCACCTCTGATATCTCAAGGACTCTCCTGCTTTTATCCCTCAGCCTGCCAAGCTGGACAATAATATCTATTCCGGATGCTATCTGCTGCCGTATCGCATTGAGTGGGAAATCCTGACCTTGAAGCACCATAGTCTCAATTCTTGAAATGATATCATGTGGTGAATTGGCATGGCCGGTGGACAACGAGCCGTCATGTCCTGTATTCAAAGCCTTTATATGGACTCCCTATGTTCCCATCATGCAGAAATACAATATCTTTACTTAATATACACTGTATATAACGTTATTATCTTGCCATTCCACAGTTGCAAAAAGAAAAGAGCGCCTTTCACAGCCCTCTTTCATATCGACTTTCTCATTCATTTGTCATACTCAACAGTTTGTCAACCAATGTCTCTAAACTTTTTCCCAAAAATGGGATAAAGTCTGGTATTGCACCAAATCCCATCCCAATTATTATCATTCGACCACATTCTCTTGCAGATTCCATTGCAAATCCATAACTCAAAACACCTGTCAGAATAAATATAATTGATAAAAAGTAAAGCAAAATATTTCCCAATATCATCGGAATTTTTAATAACCAGTGAATCAATGTCATTACTGCAAGAATTAAATATAAAAACACTTTTATTATGTACTTAACCAACATTTTTAATCCCTCCCTTTTTTATCTTTCCGGACAGCAAGAATCTTGCCATCCGGACTTCCATTTTTTTGCTATCCGGACTTCCACTTTTTTGCTATCCGGGCTGCAAAATTCTTGCT
>ERZ839823.1180-NODE-1180-length-29145-cov-4.499037_pt1 | contig 29145 bp, 28 predicted proteins | sample MGYA00519862_ERZ839823 | MGnify/ENA primary metagenome ERZ839823 (study PRJEB31850, sample SAMEA3708853) | human gut metagenome | biome: human gut; feature: human-associated habitat; material: faeces | place: China | collected 2014 ...
AAGTACAATTGGATATTCCTAAACGCAACTTATCTCCTAAGATGAGATAATATTTCTGCTGCAAAGATAGAAAATTAAATTTATATTAACTATTAAGTTATTACTTTTATCTTATTGGCAAATTGTTTTTTTAAGATAATTTTATGTACTATTTATTTTTATGGCAACATTTCCCAAATTCACCTCCAGATACTTCTTTTTTTATCTGCCAATTCTTTTAAGTTTAATGGTATTTTCTCTGTTTCACAGTGTGAAATATAAAAACCACAGTGTGGGATATATATTTCACACTGTGAAATACAAATCCCACACTGTGAAACAGAGAATTTTTCAGTTCATTTAAAAGAATTCACGCTTGAATTTCTTATTATAGTCAATTGAAGAAAATAATTTTAAAGAAACGAACAACCTCCGTTGACGGCAGAAATATTTATAAATAACAAAGACAATCTGATAATTAACCACTTACAAAAAAAATATTATCTCATCTTAGGAGATAAGTTGCGTTTAGGAATATCCAATTGTACTTATTAACAAAGTATTATATTGGAGAGATGTGAAGGGGAAATAGTAAAACTTTTGAGTGTTAACTCTATAACTGCTTGCTTTTTAGTTACTTATGATGGCCGGCAGGATTAGAGAATATGCCTTTTGTCGAACTATGGACAGCTTGCATAATAATCACCCAGACATGCAGGGAACGATGCAATCTGTAAAAGAAACAACAGAATTGCGTCAATGGTTCGTGATGCGTGATTTGAAAAGGGGAAATGCTAAACAGCCTGCCTATAAATTGCTCGGTGAATTAAAAATCAGATTTTTTACTCCGATGGTGTGGAAATTGAGAATTCGTCAGGGCAAACGTGTTCGTCAGCAGGTTCCTTTTATGCCCGATTTGTTATTCGTTTATGATTCCCGTAAAGTACTTGATCCTCTTGTAGAACAAATCGCTACGTTGCAGTACCGTTTTATAAAAGGTGGCAACCGCCAGCCTATGACTGTAAGAAATGCAGATATGGAGCGTTTCATTAGAGCTGTTGACGCGATGAATAATCCTTGTTTTTATACTCCTGAAGAAATAAATCCGGATATGCTAGGAAAAAAGGTACGTATCGTGGGAGGCCTTTTGGATGGTTATGAAGGATGCTTGCAAAAGATGCAAGGCTCACGCATAAAACGTTTGTTTGTGGAACTTCCCAACCTTTTGACGGCGACAGTGGAAGTTCAGCCTGAATTTATCCAAGTGTTGAAATCGTAATTTTTTAGGCTGTGACGGAACAAGCAGAAAATACCAAGCGTATTGCTAAGAATACGTTGATGTTGTATGTGCGCATGCTGTTTGGCATGCTGGTGTCGCTGTATACTTCCCGTGTGGTACTGCAGGCACTGGGAGTAGAGGATTATGGTATATACAATGTGGTAGGAGGAGTAGTGGCGATGTTCTCCATAATTTCTAATTCTTTGTCATCGTCTGTCAGTCGCTTTTTAACTTTTGAATTAGGGAAGGGAAATATGGAAGGTCTGAAAAGAGTGTTTTCTACTTCTTTGACTATTCAAGTCGTATTGGCTGTTATGATAGTCTTGCTAAGTGAGACCATAGGGCTCTGGTTCTTGGATACCCACATGAATATACCTATAAATCGGTTGTATGCAGCGAAATGGGTTTTTCATGCTTCTGTTTTTACTTTTGTAATAAGTCTTCTTAGCGTACCGTTTAGTGCATCCATTGTTTCTCATGAGAAAATGAGTGCTTTCGCATATATCGGTATATTGGATATTATTCTTAGGTTGTTGATTGTGTTGTTCATTGCTTATTCGGGACTGGAGTTTGACCGTTTGATCGTGTATGCTTTGCTTTTGGTTGGCGTTGTATGCATTATGCAAGCTATTTATTGGAACTACTGCACTCGGCATTTTGAGGAATGTAAATTTAGGTTGAGTTTTGATTCTGGTTATTGGAAAGAAATGAGTTCTTTTGCCGGATGGAATTTTATTGGAGGGTCAGCTAGCCTATTAAAAGATCAGGGCGTGAATATTTTATTGAATTTATTTATAGGTCCGGTTATTAATGCAGCTCGTGGAATTGCTAATACTGTAAATAATGTATTGGTTTCCTTTTCTAATAATTTTATGACGGCTTTGAATCCGCAGATTACGAAATCCTATGCGGCTGCTGATTATGGTTATACGATATCATTAGTAGAGAAAGGATCAAGATTTTCCTATTACATACTTTTGTTGTTTGCTCTGCCAATATTGTTTGAAGCTGAATTTGTTTTGACTTTGTGGCTGAAACATTATCCTGAGCATACGGTAAATTTTGTACGGCTTATCCTGATCGTGACTATGTGTGATATTCTTTCGAACACATTAATTAATTTAAAGGCTTCAACAGGAAATGTTCGTAATTACCAGATTGTAGTTGGTGGCTTGATGTTGATGAATTTTCCATTGTCCTATTTTTGTTTGAAAATAGGTTTTCCTCCGGAATCAACTTTAGTTGTAGCTTTGTTGGTTGCAGTCTTTTGTTTGTTTTTACGTCTTTTGTTTTTACGTGAAATCCCAGGCTTTTCAATGAAACGTTATTTAAGCAAGGTGTGTGGCAATGTTTTAATGGTAACGTTTATTTCAATAATTCTGCCTTTGTTACTATGTGTGCAGATGTCGGATGGTATAGTACGTTTCTTTCTGATTTGTGTAGTTGCTACTATATGTTCTTCAACTTCAATTTATTTTGTGGGTTGTAGTAGAAATGAACGCATTTTTATAAAAGAGAAAGTATTTTCTATTATGAAAAGAGTCTTTTAGCATATTATGTTTTATACTGTGTTTATAGTATAAATCATATATGAATATCTGTTGTGTAATTTTTTGATGACATGGAATTAGCGGGTAAGGAATCATGTACTGGATGTGGGGCATGCGCTTATGTATGTCCTAAAAAATGTATTTCATTTAAAAAAGATGAAACTTATTATGATATAGCTTATCCTGTAATTGATGAAAAACAGTGTATTAATTGTGGAAAATGCCAGAAATCTTGTCCTGCATTAAACCCTTTGGAGCGTGCTACTCCTATAAGTGCTTATGCGGCATGGAGTTCTGATTCTGAAGAAAGGCGTACAAGTGCTTCAGGTGGAGTTGCTGCTGAAATATATAAATATGCTCTTAAAAAAGGATGGAGTATTGTTGGAGCTTCTTTTTGTGAAGATTTTAAAGTCCGTTTGGAATTAGCTGATGATTTGGATGCAATCAAAAAATTTAAAAATTCTAAGTATGTGTTTAGTTCTACGGCTGATATTTTTCATAAAATAGCTCAAAAGTTAAAGGAAGGAGGTAAAATTGTTGTTATAGCTTTGCCGTGCCAGATTGCAGCTATTAGAAAAATTTTTCATGATAAATTAGATGATTTATTACTGGTTGATTTGGTTTGTCATGGTACCATGCCCTATGAATATCTGAAACAATATATAGGCTATATAGAAAAATCGTATTGCAAAAAAGCTGTGCGGCTTACGTTCCGAGATCCGGCAAAAGGAACAGAAAATTTTGCTTTGTCTTTGTATGATGAAAAAGATGTTTGTTTTTATTCTTGCGCAAGTTTTGAAGATATATATCAATTTGCGTATCATTGTATGGTGGCCTATAGGGAAAACTGTTACCATTGTTGTTATGCCAACAGCAATCGGGTGTCTGATATAACTTTAAGTGATTATAAAGGTTTGGGGGCTTGCTCGCCTTGTAAGTTTTTAGAAAAAAAAGTTAGCAGTGTTTTAGTAAATACAACTAAAGGCAGAGAATATATTGATGAATTAATTCATAACAATTTGATTGTGGTTGAAAAACGGCCAATTGAAGAACCCATTAAAGGAGATTCACAATTACGTCATCCTTCTGTTAAATCGTTTTCACGTCGTCTTTGGGAGAAGAAATACAAAAGGAACTTTGTCAATGTAACTCTATATGTTTATAAAATGTCGGAATTTAGGAATATTCTACTTGGGATATATTACTTGCCTAATCGCATATTTAGAAAATTATATAGGATTCTTTCATCATAAAGCATGTTTAAATGAAGATTGGAATTATCACGGTACATAGAGCATATAATTATGGTTCTGTTTTGCAATGTTATGCTTTACAAGAATATTTGAAAGGTTTGGGGCATGATGTTTGGGTTATAGATTATCGTCAGAGGTGGACCGATTCCATGTATAAACCGTTTAGTTTGTATTATATCTGGCATTTTATAAAGCAATATGATATTCATTCAATTGTAGGTTATTGGCGGTCTAGAAAAGAAAGAAAATATAACCTTGGTATAGCAGGTAAAATATTTAAGTCTTTTTGTTCACGATATTTGCGTTTGACAGAGTCTTGTCGGAATAAAATACCTCAAGGTTTTGATGCATATATTATTGGAAGTGATCAACTATGGTCTCATCAATGTATGGGGGGGGAGGATAAGGTTTATATGGGTTTTTTCAATCATTCCAACTCTAGTAAAGTGATAGGATATGCAATAAGTTCGAGTACAGATTCTCTTTATAGAATTGGTGATAAAAAATTGAAACGGATATTGGCTAATTTTAATAAGATTTCTTTGCGGGAAAAAAGCAATTCAAAGATTGTAGAACAATTAACAGGACTTACATTGCCTGTAACGATTGATCCTACGTTGTTAGCAGATGAAAGTATATGGAAGCCAATGATAAATGCAGAAAAATGGAGTAATCGTAATTATATTGTTATTTATCAAGCTCGTCCTGTTTCTGGCAATCCTACATATCTGTATGATAAGGCTTCAATGATGGCATCACATGAAAATGGTACGGAGATAGTTGATTTAAGTTCAATGACCTATTCTATAGAAGATTTTATTTCTGCTATAAAATATGCAAAGTGCGTGTTTTCTACTTCGTTTCATGCTGTAGTATTTTCTTTATTAATGGAAACGCCATGTTATGCTGTTCGATTAGGTGATGGCTTTGATGTTCGCTATGTGGATCTTTTAATGAATGTCGGTTTAGAAAAAGAAATTGTTAATATAGATTTCGTTCCTGAATCTCTAGATATTGATTTTAAAATAGCAAAAGAGAATTTGGTCGTTTATAGAGAGCAATCGCAACGTTTTTTAGCATATTGTGTTTTATAATGTAATTATTGTTACAATATCTATTGACTGTATTTGTAAAGGAATACTACATATTTCGGGTATATGTATGTACACTTAAACATATTATAATACAATGAAATCAAAATCGTATATCAGTTTATCCTTTTTGAGAATAGTATTTATTTTTTTGATATTTCTTGAACACTATCCAATAACACCTTTGCGGGTAGGAGGAAAAGCTGTTTGTTTTTTCTTTATTTTGAGTGGCTTTGTATTATCTTATGGTTATGGAAACAAATTAAGCATAGAGGGTATAACATATAAAAACTTTTTAGTGCCTAGGTTGGTAAAACTATATCCATTGCATTGGTTGTTACTTCCACTTGGTATCTGGATAGGAAGAGATTTTTTGAAACAAACTTGTTATTATCTTCCTGCTAAATCAAATATTATCGATTGAATGGTTGGTGGGGAAATTTGATAAAATCAGTTGCTTATCGTTTAGAATATATCGCAAATAAAATAAATAAGAGATCTGATGAGTCATTTAGAAAAGGGTCTGAGTGGGTAAGTATTACTGATGATTTTTGCCGTTATTTAATAGGAAAAAAGAATTGGATTTTTAAACGTTTCAGGTATACATTTTGTGGAGATGAGATATTTCTCCAAACTGTATTGTGGAATTCTCCATATAAGGAAAATATTTATGCATTGGATGATGAATTTAAAGGGTGTCAGCGTGAAATAATTTGGGAAGACGATAATCCTCATGTGTGGGGAAGTTCAGTTGGCGATATTGACATTTTGCGCAAGTCTGATAAATTGTTTGCTCGGAAATTTAGCTCAAAATATCCTGAGATAATAAAAGAAGTGCAAAAGATGGTGAAGTAAAATATAATATGTTTGTATTTTGACTATGGAATCCAATGTAGTTTCTGTAATTGTTCCGGTATATAATGCTGAGAAATATATAAAAGAGTGTGTTCAAAGTGTCTTGTCTCAAACTTATAAAGACTGGGAACTAATTTTGGTTGATGATGGTAGTACTGATTGTTCTGGAACTTTCTGCGATCAATTTGCACAAGTAGATAGCAGAATAAGTGTCATACATCAAGAAAACGCAGGCGTGACCAGGGCGCGTGCCAAAGGCGTTTTTTCATCTACTGGAAATTTTGTCTATTTTCTTGACGCTGATGATACAATCGAAAATGATACTTTAGAATATATGGTGGCACTTTTCAATGATGACATTGATTTGGTTGTTACCGATTATAAAAAGAATTTCATTTTGGAATGGGAAAAATATGCAGAAATTCTCTTGGGACATGGCTTATGGTATGCTTGTATGAAATTATATAGGAGAAGGTTATTTGATGAATATGTTTTTGATACTCCGCGATATTTTAAAACTGGCGAGGATTTTCTTATGCAACTTCGAATATTGAAGAATATGAAAGGCCGTGTTTTATGTAGTACTGTTTCTAAGTATCATTATAGAGAGGTGGAAACATCTGCTTCACGTGCATTTGTACCCACAATGGAATATGAAATTCAAATGTTGCACCAGGTTCAAAAACTTATATCCTTCTTACCCGAATCAGAAAGATTGGCTTATGCTCATTTTAAATTCCGGGTTGCTTGGTTGGGAGGTATGATAGGGCTTCAATATCCTATCTCATATCAAGATAAATGGGTTGTAGATATTTTGCGTGACAGTACTCAATATAAGTTGACCTTAAAAGAAAAAATCTCAGTATTGGCTGTGCGATGGACTTGTTTTAGGTGTTTTCTTATTTTTGAAAAAAAATTAAAGCATTTGTATAGGATATGTGTGAAATAATTATATTATGTTGGAAAAGTGTTTTTATGCATATCCTTATGCAATTCTGAAGAAACATAACATACTTATTCAATCACTATTTTATGATGTTTTGAAGAATCATACTTTATAATCTATAACAGGATATGCTTTTAAAGTCAGAGTCTGTACAATTGAAAGGAGTTGCCATTATGACAATGGTATTTCTTCACTTATTCAATAGAGCTGAAAATGTTGATTTATGTATTAATAGTGTGTATTTGTTTAATATACCTTTGACTTCTCAGTTGGCAAAATTTGCGGAAATATGTGTTCCTCTGTATCTTTTTTTAAGTGGATATGGTCTATATATATTGTATTTAAAAAATAATAATATCAGTCCTTCAAGAAGAATATTTAAGTTATATCTGAATTTTTGGACAGTTTTTATAATATTTATTCCTTTAGGATGTTTCTTAAAGCCAGATCAGTATCCTGGAAATTTATTGAATATTGTGGAAAATGTGACGGCATGGAGAACAAGCTATAATTGGGAATGGTGGTTTATATTTCCGTACATAATCTTGTTGTCTTTTGCTAATGTACTATTTAAATGTATTAGGCAATATGGTTTTTGGTCAATAGTCGTATCTTCAAGTATGATTTATGTCGTTTCATACTTATGTATCTCTTTTTATAAGTCGTATTTATTAGAGAATTACTTGATTTTTATTATATTAGAATCTTTTGAAATGGTGTGTAGTTTTGTATGGGGAGCATTATTTGTTAAGTACGATATATTTGGAAAAATAGAAAGAACTTTCAATTTTAAGAGCAATTATGCAACAGTTATAGGAATATTAATAATTATTGGACTTATATTAGTACGATCAATAATTCCAATACATGCAGCTCGTATTTTGTTTATGATAGCATTTGTCTGCAGTTATATGTTACTTAAGCGGAACACAATGATAAATGTCTTTTTAATGAACATTGGTGAGAAATCAACAGCTATATGGTTGATTCATACTTTTTTCTGTTATTATTTCTTTCATGACTTCATTTATGGCTTTAAATATCCTATTGTAATTTTTGTTGTCACATTTTTATTAAGTTATGTTTCAGCTCTATTTATAGATAATTTGTATCAAAGGATGTGGAACAAACTATCAAAATATTTTTGATGTATAGTAATATCTATGAGTGATTTCGTTTAAGCATTCTGTAATTTGACTAATTTTATTAATGGATTATAGGTGAAAATGGTAATGTTTGATCTTTTGATATCTACTATATTGAAAATGATTGTTGATCAACATGAAGGAAAAAATGGAGTATATTATTATTGGGAAATAATTTACGGTCGTTAATTCTGTTGGGTTTTATATTGTAGTAAGTAGTAAAGGTTCTATTTTCCGCCTTGACAAGTATCAATTTCTGGTATATTTTTGTGTCATAACCTTATAATAATAATGATTATGGCAAAAGAGAAAGTAAGCTACCAGGAGGTGTATGACCTCTACCAGCAATGTTGCGAGACCAAGGATCTTGGAGAGTTCTATGCTGATTATAGAGTAAAATACGACAAGTTCATGAATTGGCAGCGTCACTAGCTGTGGGGCGAGAAGTTAGGCAAGACAGTTCATGTTGAGCAACTCAAGGTTGCCAAAGTCCAGATAATCGGTAAACTATGCAATAGTCCAACTGTGAAGATGGAAGTGAAAAACTGGAAGGTGGGTGAAGTTACAGCTGACATCGGGCGCTACACTATTCCTGAGAAACGCAACAGTTCTAGATCTGAGCCTGTTGCTCAATAAAATGATAGGATGATATGCTTGGACTGAGTGCTAACCTGAACTATTACCTGTTTAACGATAATGTTGATTTTTGGAAAGGAATCTTCCGACAGTGTGAGAGTATAAGGCAAGAGATGTCTCTTGAGCCAAGCGATATTCATGGTAAGGACTGCTACAAGAAAGCACTTCAGCTATGTTTTATAAACAATAATGTTAAACCAAAATTTTTTCTACAAATATTTTTTTCTTTATTGACTGTAAAAAAGTCGATAAAGTCGGTTTGGCGTAAAATAGAATTATTACAGATTAAATATGCATAAAATATTGTTCTTTATACCTTCATTATGTAACTCGGGAGGAACAGAACGCATTTCTACAATATTGGCTAATAATTTGGTCTCTAGGGGAATTTGTGTTGATTTTGTGGTACATTCTGTTACTATTGATAGTTTTTTTGATCTTGATGATTCTATTCACATTTATTCTTTAGGCTTCAATGGGAATATTAATGCGAATAAATTAAAAGCAGCTTTACGTTTGCGTAAATTGATAAAATTGAATCATTACAATGTGATTGTTAATGTTGGTGTTGCATGTAGTTGTATTACATTTTTGTCAGCTCCTTATTTAATAGGATGTAAGATAATCTCATGGGAGCATTTTTCTATTTGTGGTTTAAATTTTTTAGGGAGATTAAATCGTTATTTAGCTGTTTGTTTGAGTAAACGTACGATAGTTTTGACACATGCTGATAAGTTTGCATATCCACGTGTTTTACGCAAAAAAATAAAAGTTATACCCAATTTTACTTGTATAAATAAGGAAGGGAATAGAGCTTCTCTTGAAAGTAAAATAGTCTTGGCTGCAGGTCGCATAGAAGTAATAAAAGGATTTGATTTACTTATTGAAGCTTGGAAAGAAGTTAAAAATTATTATCCAAATTGGTCTTTACGTATAGTTGGTGGAGGATGTACATGTGATTTGATGCAAAAAGTTAAAAAGTACAATTTAGAAGATGTGATATATTTAGTCGGACCTACAACGAATATGGATGTAGAATATAAAAAATCATCCATATTCGTGTTAAGCAGTAGGGCTGAGCCTTTTGGATTGGTTGTTATCGAAGCTATGAGTTTTGGTGTGCCTGTTGTTAGTTTTGATTGTCCAAATGGTCCACGTGAAATAATTGATGATGGCATTGATGGATTATTGGTCGAAAATGGAAATGTAAATGCTCTGTCTGCTGCAATAATGAAAATGATAGCAGATCAACATAAACGGAAAAGAATGGGACGAGCAGCTATTCAAAAATATAATAATAAATTTACGGTTGATAAAGCCATTACCATTTGGCTTTCTATATTATAATTATATGAAGAAAGTTTCAGTAATTACTCCAATTTATAATGTAGAACATTTTATTGCACATTGTGTGGTAACTCTTATGCAGCAGACGCTGGATGAAGTTGAATATATTTTCGTGAATGATGCGACACCAGATAATAGTATAAGGATTTTAAAAGAAGCTCTTGAAAATTTTCCAGAGAAACTGTCACAAGTTAAGATTCTGACTCATGAAGAAAACCAAGGATTGCCTGCAGCAAGAAACACGGGATTAAAAGTTGCCACAGGAAAATATATTTTTCATTGCGATAGTGACGATTTTATGGAGCCAGACACATTGAAGGTGCTTTATGACACGGCAGAAGAACAGGATGCTGATTATGTATGGTGTGATTATTTTATAGCATCGACAAATGATAGCCAATATAAAAAACAAAGAGAATATAAAAATAAAGATCAGGCCTTACGTGGTGTGCTGTGTGGAGATATGGTATATAATGTGTGGAACAAGTTAGTTCGGAAAGATTTGTATGATAATAATGATATAACTTTTCCAGCAGGCCATGCAATGGGAGAAGATATGACAATGATAATGTTGTTGGCATGTGCTTCGAAAGTAGCTTTTGTTCATTATGGTGGGTATCATTATGTAACAACGAACCCTATGGCGTTAACCAAAAAATATTCTGATGATAGAAGTATAAATGATTTAAAATATAATGTTCAGCGTACGGCTGATTTTATATCAAAAAAGTTTGGTGATACATATACCTATGAGACTAATTGTTTCAAATTGAATCTTAAATGGTTCTTTTTGGCTTTTAGTGACAAAATAAAAAGTTACAAGTTATGGTATGAAAGTTTTCCTGAAGCGAATCAATGTATCTTTCGCAGAAATGTCAGTCTTCGGGTAAAATTAGTAGAATGGTGTGCATCCAAACGACTATTTTGGTTGGTAAAGTTACATTATTTACTGGTCATTAAGTTCTTTTATACAATAACAGGAAAGTGAATATTTTGATATGGAAGCTATTGTAAATATGGCATGTGGCTTGGCAAATAGGATGTTTCAGTATAGCTATTATTTGTATCTGAAAAAAAGAGGATGGCAAGTAACAGTTGATTTTTATCGGAAAAGTAAACTGCCTCACGAAAATGTAGATTGGGAACATATATTTCCCAATGCAAAAATTGAACAGGCTTCCAAACTAAAAGTGCTGATAAAAGGCGGAGGGGCCTATGCTTTATCTAAGATTCGCAGACGATATTTACCTTGGACTACGCAAGTCTTGGAAATGCCAACGGCATTTACTGTGGACCTTCCCCGTGAAAACGGTCAATATATGATGGGGGTGTTCCAAAATGCGGATATGGTGGAAAGTGTCAGAGATGAGATTTTAAAGGCTTTTGCTTTTCATCCTTTTAGTGGTGGAGAGAATTTTCGCCTGATGAATGAAATGCTGAATAATAAGTATTCTGTTGGTATTCATGTAAGGAAGGGAAAAGACTATACAAAAAGAGTGTTGTACCAGAATACTTGCAGTATAGAGTATTATAAAAATGCAGTGGAATATTTGAAAGAAAGGGTAAGGTCGCCTAAATTTTATGTTTTTACGGATTCTCCTGAATGGGTAAATGAAAACTTCTCATTTTTTGATTATACATTAGTGGAAGGGAATCCATGTGTGGGATGGGGAAGTCATTTTGATATGCAACTGATGGGCTGTTGCCATCACAATATTATTTCCAACAGTACTTATAGTTGGTGGGGAGCGTTCCTCAATAAGAATGAGGATAGTATTGTTATATGTCCTAAGGTATGGTTTAATCCACAATGTTGTGATGAATGGGACAGTACGCCAATTTGTTGTAAGACGTGGATTGCATTATAGTTTTGAGTGTTTATGAAAGTTTCTGTAATTGTACCTATTTATAAAGTAGAGCGGTTTATAGCACGTTGTGTGACTTCTTTAATGAAGCAGACGTTACAAGACGTTGAGTATATTTTTGTAGATGATGCAACACCAGATCAAAGTTTGTCGATTTTACAAGAGGTACTTGTTGCTTATCCAGAGCGAAAAAAATATGTAAAAATATTACATCATAAAGATAATCAAGGCTTACCTGCTGCTAGAAATACTGGTTTGGAAGTATCTGAAGGTGAATATATCTTTCATTGTGACAGTGATGATTATGTAGAGCCGGACATGTTGGAAACTTTATACAATGAGGCTTTAAAAAATAATGCAGATATTGTTTGGTGTGACTGGTTTCTAACGTTTGGGCAAAATGAACGTTATATGAAACAACCAAACTATAATACTCCTCTTGAAGCTGTTAAGGCTATGTTGGGCGGAGCTATGAAATTTAATGTATGGAATAAATTGGTAAAGAGGGAACTATATCAAAAGAATGCGATTACATTTCCTGCAGGATTTAGTATGGGTGAAGACATGACAATGATACTTCCTTTTGTATTTGCAAAGAAGATTCATTATGTACCTAAAGCATTTTATCATTATGTCAAGACTAATTCCGGAGCCTATACACAGAATCATTCAGAAAGACATTTGAAAGATTTACAGTATAATGTAGCGCGTGTAGAAATGACATTGCGTCAGCGTTTGGGTGCTTCTTTAGATAAAGAGATTGCTTTTTTTAAGTTGGAAACTAAATTTCCACTTTTAATAATGGGAACCAATAGTCAACAATACACACAGTGGTCAGAGTTATATCCAGATGCAAATGAGTTTATTTGTCAAAATACTTATATCTCATTTCGTTCTCGCATGTTGGAATGGTTTGCATGGAAAAAACAATGGTGGATTGTAAGACTCTATTATTGGGTAATTATAAAGTTTGTTTACGGTGTAATTTATAAATAATATGTTTAGGTTCTTAGGTATAGCTTTAGCTATGATATTGACCAGTTTTGCTATTTTCCCAATAGAATTAGTATGGTTTCCTGGATTAACATTAAAAACAGCTATGGCTCCATTGGGATTAGTTATGTTATTGATTAATTTTGCTCGGCAGAGACGTTCGGTTTTGGATTCAGGATTCCTGTGGGTTGGTATTTGGGCAGCGGCAGTATCTTTTATCAGTTTTGTATCTATAACCTATAATGATACGAATGACAATTCTTTTACAGGATATTTTATATCAATGCTTGTATGGGTATGTGCGGCTTATGTAGCTGTTAGTGCTATTAAGGCCGTTCATGGAACTGTATCAGTAAATTTGGTTGCGAACTATTTGATTGCAATGTGTGTGGCTCAATGTGTATTGGCATTTGTTATTAGTCAGGTTCCTTCCATTGAAAATTTAGTAAATTCTATTTTCCTTACTGGTAGTAAGGAAATGACGAAAGGACGTTTGTATGGGATTGGAGCCGGTTTGGATATTGCAGGATTACGTTTTATGGCAGTTTTGTCTATTATTATTTACATGGTGACACACCTTTCTGAGAAAGAAGAGAAAAAATATTCATTATTGTATATTGCTGCTTTTTTTATTATCGCTTTGATTGGTAATATGATTTCCCGTTCGACTGTTTTTGGTGTATTTATAAGTTTAGCTTATCTGATTATAGCTTCAATCTTTAAATTTTCGCAAAAAGATATTATAAAACGAATATGGAAAAAGTTCTTATTGTTAATGGGGGCATTGATATTAGGAGTTATAGTCTTGTATCAGGCAAACTCCAGTTTTCGTAATAGCATGCATTTTGGTTTTGAAGGTTTTTTTAGTTTATATGAGAAAGGGCAATGGGAAGTTTCATCGAACAATAGTTTAATATGGATGCTGAAAAACATAAAACCAGAAAATACGAGGACTTGGATAATCGGTGACGGATATTGTGGCGATCCCAATAATGATCCTTATTACATAGGTCCGCAACCCAAAGGTGGTTATTATATGGGAACAGATGTGGGATATATGCGGTTTATTTTTTATTTTGGAGTTATAGGTACATTGATTTTTATGATATACTTTTATCAGGTAGCCTGTGTTTGTGGTAGCTATTTTCCTAAATATAAGGATATGTTTTTCCTGATTTTAGTGTGTAATTTTATTGGATGGATAAAAGTTTCTACTGATATATTTTGTGTGTTTGCATTATTCTTAGCAGTACACCTCGTAATGGAAACTACTAATGTTGATAAGATAGGTCTCTCACAAAAATATCTAATAGATGATTAATCTGTAAGCCTTTTCGAACGTAATATGTGTGGAATAGTAGACAATGTGACGGGAAGAACTGTTATTGAGCTTCGGATTTGATGCTTTTTCAATTATATTGAAATAAATATAGAACGAACTCTACTAATGTCTTGTAGGAAGGTTTGATATTCCTGAATGATTGAAAAACGTGAGTTTCCGTTGACGAATACATGGCGAGTAGGTAATTTATAGAAACTAACGGATTATGTTTTGTATGAATACAGATTTAGGATATTCTTAGTTTTATTTCTTGTCTGACCTTTTGACGTTATGTTTAAATATTCTTCAATAAGATGAAAAGGAAAGTAAGTTCCCTTATAGAAAAGATTGAGAGATAATTAGAACACTATGAAGATTATTTATTGTACTCACTCTACATACAACCCAGGCGGGATGGAACGTGTACTTTTAAATAAGGTGACATATCTTTCTGCATTGCCTGAATGGGAAGTCTCCGTGGTGACTACCGACCAGCACCAACGTCCTTCTTTTTATCCTTTCCCAGAGAAAGTACGCATGACGGATCTGGAAATCAACTATTCGGACGACAACGATAAAGGTATATGGAAAAAGATAACCAGCTATCTCTGTAAAAGAAAGGAGCATAAACGGAAACTGACGGCATTGCTCCTGAAAGAGAAACCGGACATTGTGGTGTCGCTTTATCCTTCTGAATCCTCATTTATTCCTGATATAAAAGATGGAAGTAAGAAAGTGCTGGAGTTACACTTCAATAAGTTTTTTCGTATACAATATGGAAGAAAGGGGATTATAGGGCTTATTGACCGCTGGCGGACACGTCAGGATGAACGAATTGTACGTCGCTTTGATAAGTTTGTGGTGTTGACTAATGAGGATAAAGGATATTGGGGAGGTTTACCAAACATCGAAGTGATTCCCAATGCGGCCATACATGTGAGCAAAAACTACTCGGAGGTAAAAAACAAGAGGGTCATTGCGGTGGGACGTCTGGACTACCAAAAAGGTTTTGATCGTTTAATTCAAGCTTGGAAGTTAGTACAACATACAGGACGATTTTCAGATTGGAAACTGGATATTTTTGGCCAGGGAGAATGGCGGGAAATGCTGCAACAAATGATTGATAAACAAGGATTGCAGAATACAGTTAAGATAAATCCACCAACAAATGCAATTTTAAATGAATATGTGCATAGTTCTTTATTAGTGATGAGTTCTAATTATGAGGGATTTGGAATGGTTTTGGTAGAAGCTATGTCGTGTGGGGTTCCAGTGATTTCATTTGATTGTAAATGTGGTCCAAAAGATATCATTCAGCCCGGGATAAACGGTTTGTTGGTTCCGAATGGAGATATTCAGGCGTTGGCTGATGCGATGATGAAAGTGATGGAGGATGAAGCTTATCGGAAAATGTTGTCGCTGAATGCCCGAAAAGTGGTGGACACTTATTCTGAACAGGCAGTCATGTCACAATGGATTCTCTTGTTTACTTCAATAACTGCAAAATGAAAACATTGCTTCAGATAAATCCGGTGCTGCGTGTCTCTACTTCTACGGGGCGCATCATGCAGGAAATTGGAGAACTGGCTATGCAGAACGGCTGGCAGAGTTACATTGCTTACAGCCGTGGACGTGATGGCATAAAGCCTTGTAGTTCAAAGCTGGTGCCGGTAGGTAGCAAATGGAGTGTAGCATGGCATGGGCTGGAAACGCGCTTGTTTGACCGTCATGGACTGGCTTCTTCATTCGCTACCCGGCAATTTATCCGACAGATTGAACGGATTCAGCCGGATGTGATTCATATACACAACATTCATGGCTATTTCCTGAACTATCGGATTTTGTTCGAGTACTTGTCAAAATGCAATATTCCGGTAGTGTGGACTGTACATGACTGCTGGCTTTATACGGGACATTGTTATTATTATTCTTATGTGAACTGTAACCGTTGGCAGGATGGGTGCGGAGAGTGTCCTCAGCGTAAGGAATTCCCGGCAAGCTTGTGGATAGACCGTAGCCGGCAGAACTATCTTGATAAGAAGGAGGCTTTTACTTCCATGCCTCAGGACAAACTGGTGATTGTGCCGGTATCCGACTGGATAAGGTCGGAGATGCAGAAGTCTTTTTTCTGCGGATATAATTTCCGGGTGATTCATAATGGTATCAATACGGAGGTTTTTCGTGTGTACGATGCACAGGAAGTAAGGGAGAAATATGGGCTGGGCGATAAGCATGTGTTGCTGGGGGTAGCCAGTATCTGGAGCCGGGAAAAAGGGCTGGATGATTTCATTCAGATGGCTGCTCTTCTGAAGAAGGAAGAACTGATTGTGCTGGTAGGTATTAAACCGGAGGAAAGAAAGAGACTGCCTGAAAATATCATTGGTATAGCCCGAACAGAGAATATACAGCAGTTGGCAGGATTGTACTCCATGGCAGATGCGTTTATCAATCCTACCTGGCAGGATAATTATCCTACGGTTAATATGGAGGCGATAGCTTGTGGTACCCCGGTGGTTACTTATCGTACAGGAGGGAGTGTGGAAGCTGTGACAGATGAAACCGGCTTTGTAGTGGAGCAGGGTAATTATAAGGGATTGCTGGAAGCGGCAAGAACTATACGGCAGCGGGGCAAGTCTTATTATCAGGGCCGATGCCGGGAATATGCATTGATGCATTTTAAAAAAGAAGATCGTTATTCTGATTATATCCGTTTGTACGACGAACTGACGAAACGTGGTTAATCGTGTAAATTATTTGCTATGAATCTTTCTGATGGCTTCTAGAGTGAGGCTGCTAAATATTGGGATGTGCTGATTGAAGGTGCATATCTATTATTCTAAATTAACTCGAAAACATACTCGGATACCCTGAAATGGTGAAAGTGGATGCCGGCCTATAAATGTGTAGGTAGTAGCATTTTCTGGGAATAAATTGAAGTCTATGAATGTGGAAAATCTGAAAGTATTGCAACTAGGAAAATTCTATCCCATACGTGGAGGAGTTGAGAAAGTTGCATTTGATTTAATGAAAGGACTGTCCGAAAGGGGAATCGAATGTCACATGCTGTGTGCAGCAGAGGAAGGGGAGGACCGGATTATCTTGCTGAATGAGCATGCACAGCTGATTTGCACCCATACTTGGGTTAAAGCTTGTGCAACGATGATTTCGCCTTCCATGATTTTCACTTTGCGTAAAATTTGTGGAAAGTATGATATAATTCATGTACATCATCCTGACCCTATGGCTTGTTTGGCCTTGTTCCTTTCTGGATATAAAGGAAAAGTAGTGCTTCATTGGCACAGTGACATTCAAAAGCAAAAGATGTTGCTGAAGCTGTATTATCCTTTGCAGCAATGGTTGTTGAAGCGTGCTGATGTGATTGTGGGGACTTCTCCCGTCTATTTGGCAGAATCGCCTTTTTTACAACACGTGCAGCATAAGACGGTCTGTCTGCCTATCGGAGTAGAACCGATGCAACCTGTACCGGAAGCGGTGAAGGCCCTCAGAAGTGAGTATCCGGGCAAGAAAATCGTGTTTTCACTTGGTCGTCTGGTAGCCTATAAAGGGTACCGTTTTTTAGTGGAGGCAGCCCAATATTTGAAGGATGATTTTGTGGTGCTGATTGGGGGATCCGGGGCTTTGAAGGAAGAGCTGCAGAAGGAAATTGTTTCCTTGAATTTGCAGGAAAAGGTGAAACTATTAGGGAGAGTCAGCGACGAGGAACTGCCTGCCTACTACGGAGCCTGCGATGTATTTTGCATGAGCAGTGTGCAGAAAACAGAAGCGTTTGGTATTGTGCAGATAGAAGCAATGTCGTGCGGAAAGCCTGTGGTAGCTACCAGAATACCTCAGTCAGGAGTGTCCTGGGTGAATGAAGAAGGCGTATCGGGGATGAATGCGGAACCGGGGAATGCGCAAGATTTAGCCCGGGCAATTGAAGCGGTAACGGAAAATGAGGAGGTATATCGGAAATTTTCGGAAGGTGCGACTAAACGTTATCGTGACATGTTTACGAAGGAATGTATGATTGATAAATGTTTAACCATATACTTGGAGTTATGAAAAATGTAAACAAAGAAGATGTCATGTCCAAAGCCATGATGGCTTATGTGGCAAATGACCATTATTATTATCCGAGTGCGGGGATGTCGGTTACGGCTTGCAGAGTGAAACGTGTGGCTGATGTAATTGTAAGCTTGATAGCCTTGATTATTTTTTCGCCGGTGTTTTTACTTATTTCCTGGTTAATCAAGCATGAGGATGGGGGACCAGTGATTTTTAGTCAGGAACGTATCGGGTATGGTGGAAAGCCTTTCATTTTGTATAAGTTTCGATCGATGTCGGTCGATTCGGAATCGGATGGAAAACCGGCTCTTTGCCAGAAAAATGACAGCAGACTGACCCGAATCGGACGTTTCCTTCGGGAGCATCACCTGGATGAATTGCCGCAACTATGGAATGTGCTGAAAGGAGAAATGAGTTTTGTAGGCCCACGTCCGGAACGGAAATATTTCGTGGATAAGATTAAGGCCATCAATCCGGATTATGAGTTATTGTATCGTTTGCGTCCGGGACTGTTTTCTAAAGCGACTCTTTACAACGGCTACACTGATACGATGGAAAAAATGCTGGAACGTCTTAGAATGGACTTGGAATATATGCGTACCCGCTCTTTATGGATGGATATTAAAATCGTATGGCTTACGGCCATGTCCATTTTTATGGGTAAAAAATTCTAATAGCTTTGATATGAATAAGATAGAGATACGTAAAGGAATTCAACTGCGTAAGATTGGCAATCGCTACATGATTGTGGATGCCTGCGCAGGTAATGTAAATATGAGTAAAGTGTATAGCTTGAATCAGACGGCAGCATGGATATGGCAGTGTGTAGCTGATGGGTGTACTACCTTGGATGAACTGACAGAACGCTTGTGTCAGGAATATAAAGTCGATGCAGAGGTGGCCCGCCGTGATTTGGAGAAACAGTTGGCAGACTGGCAGGCTTTTGGATTGATTGGTTAGGAAAGGTTTTACTGTGAAAAAGATATGAAGAAGGTACAGAAAGCATTACTTGTGTTGTTGAGGGAAGGGGTATGGGAGAGCAAGATAGAAGATTTGTCTTGTTTTCCATTGTCTGCAGGGGAGTGGAAGAACTTGTACCTTTTGTCAAGGCAGCAGACTGTTACCGGAATTGTTTTTCAGGGAATACAGCATTTGCCTGAACATTTTTTACCAGCAGAAGAATTACTGGTTCGCTGGATGGCAGAAACAGATGCTATTGAGCGTAAAAATATACAGATGAACAAGGCGCTGGAATTATTGGTGCAATGGTTTACCGAAAGCGGAGTTCAGCCTGTATTACAGAAGGGGCAAGGAATTGCCTCGTTATATGAGAACCCTTTGTTACGCGAATGTGGGGATATTGATTTTTATTTCGATAGCCGGCAGATGTTTGAAAAAGCTTTTTCTCTTATCCGTCAGTGTGGCTTGCGGGAAAAGGTACAAGCCGATCAGAGTGTGACCTACGCATGGAAGGGAGTAGAAGTGGAGCATCATACGTGCTTGCTGGATTTGCATAATCCTTTTTTACAACGTTATGCAAAAGAGCTGGAACAGCAATATGGATATAATCACATGAGATTGGAAGGAGGACTGGATGTAAGGATTCCTTCTCCTGTATTGAATCTCCTGCTTCAGAGCCTACATATTTTAAAACATGCTTTGGGATGGGGAATCGGATTGCGTCAGTTGTGCGATATGGCCCGCAGTTGCTATAAGTTGCATGATGAGGTGGAATCTGAAGAAATGAAAAAGATTGTACTAAAATTGGGAATGGACAGATGGCAGCAGTTGCTACATGCATTTCTGGTGGAGCATCTTGGACTTCCAGTGGCTTATCTTCCTTATCAGGAGATAGCTTCAGATTCATCCCCTTTACTTGATATTATCTGGAGGGGTGGAAATTTTGGCTTGTATGTTCCCGGACATCAGCGGAAGTCACAATCGCTTTTGGCCGGCAAATGGCAGACGGCATGTGCTTTTCAGCGTAATATTCGTTTTGCATTTCGTTATGCGCCCAAAGAAGGTTTTTGGGTATTTTCCAGTTTGTTGAAAGGACAATTGAAATGAGAATAGAACATCAGTTTTCTATCGCAGGATTTGAAGTGAGTGTCAGTTTTCCGGATGGATGGGATGCTGATACCTTATTACCCTCTTTCCGCCCCTTCTATGGTAAGAAGGAGGGGCAGGAAAAAGCTTTGCTGAAGTGTACGGTGTGTACTTCGGTGGAAAATAAGGCTGCGATGCCTTCGGGTGAATTAATCGAGAATACGCTCAGCGATATGGGCTACGTTAGTTTGTATAAAGAAGCAGAAGGGTATTGTGTCACACTTTCTGCAGAACAGGGAGGAACATTGCATGTCATGCAGGCTGACAGACGGTTTTCAACTGTCAGGGTGTATTTGCACGAAGAAGACAAACGGGCAGGTCATGCATTGTCTTCCTTGCTTCGCATTGCCTATTCGCAGGCAGTTCTTTACCGGGATGCCGTATCCATTCATGCTTCAGCGGTGTATTGTGAGAACAAGGCTTTTTTATTTATGGGAAAGAGCGGAACAGGAAAAAGCACGCATTCTTCGCTGTGGATGAAATATATACAAGGAACGGAGCTGCTGAACGACGATAACCCGACATTACGTATCGTGGATGGAAAGGTGTATGCTTATGGCACGCCGTGGAGTGGCAAGACCCCTTGTTATAAGTCGCTTTCCTATCCGGTAGGTGGAATGGTGCGTTTGAAACAGGCTCCGGCAAACCGTTTTGTTCGCCAGCAAGAGGTGGAAGCTTTTATTGCACTTTTTCCGGGATGCTGTGTCATTCATCAGGATGCGGAATTACGTGCTTGCCTTTATGACACGTTGATTCGGATGGTAGAACAAGTTCCTGTGGGAGTATTGGAATGCAGACCCGATGAGGAGGCAGCCCTGTTATGCCGGAACATGTTACTTCGAACAGACAAATAGAAATAAATTACTAATAACTTAACTATACCTAAACGTATGAAAAAACCAGTCTATTTATGGGCAAGCTTGCTTGCCGTGTTGCTGTTGACTTCCTGTGCGTCGCGCAAGAATTTCGTGTATTTGCAGGATATGGAAATGGGACTGAAATATCCCATTGAAACCAAGCATGAGGCAGTGGTGCATCGGGATGACCGTCTGAGTATTACTGTCAGCTGCAAAAATCCGGAGCTGGCCATCCCGTTCAATATTTATGATGGTACATTCCGTGTAGGAACGGATGGAAGTGTGACTGCAGATGCTTCGAGCAAGGTGAACGAGAAAGGCTATCGTGTGGATGTGAACGGTGACATTGATTTCCCTATTTTGGGCAAGTTGCACATTGAAGGAATGAAAGTAAGCGAAGTGCGCGACTTAATCAAGCAGAAAATTGAAGCGGGAGAATATATGAAAGACCCGCTGGTTTCCATTGAGTTCTTAAATTTTAAATATACGGTGCTGGGAGCTGTGGGAAGTAATGGAACCTATACCGTAGACGGGGATCGCGTGACATTGCTGGAAGCCATAGCCAAGGCGGGAGATTTGACTTCCAAGGCCAAAGTAGACCGGGTAGCTGTAATTCGTGAAATAGAGGGCGAACGTCAGATTTTTATGCACGACCTGCGTACCAAGGACATATTTGATTCTCCCTGTTTCTACCTTCAGCAGAATGACATTGTATATGTAGAGCCTAAGTACAAGAAAAAGGATGTGGAAGACCGGGGATGGCAGGTTGCTACAACTTTGTTGTCTGTCGTAACGGCCGTATGCTCAATCTTGTGGGCAATCAAGTAAGGATGATTCTAATTAATAGTTACAAAACGATATGCAGACGAACAATTCTTCTAACAAGAATGACCAAGGGCTGAATATAGTGGATTTATTCATGTATTTGGCTTCTCAATGGAAGTGGTTCTTACTTTCCATTTTGATTTGCGGTGGGATTGCGTGGTATAATTATGCCCGTGCTCCGCTGGTGTACTTTCGTTCGGCTACGGTCATTATCAAAGATCCGTCGAACAAAGCCAGTACTTCCGGTCTGGACCGCTTCGATAATTTTATTAACAAGGTGAATGTGGCCAATGAAATATTGCAGTTCCGTTCCAAGAAGCTGATGCGCGAGGTGGTGCAGCGTGTACATGCCGATGTGAGCTATCAGATAAAGGACGGTTTGCGCAGCAATGAGTTGTACAATGAATCGCCCGTATTGGTCAGCCTTCCGGATGCATTGCCCGAACAAAGCTTCTCTTTTACGATGACCCTGAAAGATGCAAAGACGGTAACTCTCTCTGATTTCTCGGGAATTGAGGCGAAACCGTCGTATGAGGTGGCGTTGAATGATACGGTGGCAATCATCGAAGGGATGAATGTGGTGGTGACTGCAACCAATTACTTGCGTGATTCCTGGCTGAATACGCCTATACGGGTACAGAAACTTCCGGTAGAATCGATGGTGAATTATTATAAGAATGCTTTGGGCATTCAGCAGGAAGAAGAGGAAGCTTCCATCCTTACTCTGGCTTTGAAAGACAGTTCACCAGCCCGTGCGGAAGATGTGCTGAATACATTGATTACAGTGTATAATGAGGAAGCTATCAAAGAAAAGAATCAGGTGGCAGTGAATACTGCTAACTTTATCAATGAGCGTCTTATCATCATTGAACGTGAGTTGGGAAATGTGGAATCCAATCTGGAATCGTTCAAGCAGCGGAATCAGATTGTGGACATTGCGTCCTCGGCAGGTATGTATATGACTGAATCGCAGAAATACAATGCCGATGCCATGGAACTGGAAACTCAGCTTCGTCTGGCTAATTTTATTAAGGACTACCTGACAGATCCTAGTAAGGAAACCGACCTGATACCTTCTAACACGGGAATCAGCGATATGAACATTGAAAATCAGATTAGTCTTTACAATGCGGCAAAATTGAAGCGTGACCACTTGATTGATGACAGTAGTGTGAACAACCCTGTGGTGCAGGAACTCAACAATTCGCTTCGTGCCATGAAGCAAAGTATTATTCGTGCTGTGGACAATATGATTGTCAGCCTGAATGTGAAACGCAATGACGCACAGAACCGTGAAATGCGTGCCCAGGACCGTGTGACGGCTATTCCGACAAAAGAACGGCAGATGCTGTCTATCGAACGTCAGCAGAAAATCAAGGAAGCTCTTTATCTGTTCCTGCTGAACAAACGTGAGGAGAATGCCCTTTCACAGGCCATGGCCGATAACAATGCCCGCGTGATAGACGGAGCGGAAGGAAGCAATGCCCCGATTTCTCCCAACCGCAACCGTATCCTGTTGTTGGGATTGCTGGTGGGAATCGCTTTGCCGGGAGTGGTTTGTCTGGCTATTCTCTTTATGGATACACGGGTTCACGGACGGAAGGATATAGAAGGAGTTACTTCCGTGCCTTATTTAGGAGAAATTCCGTTAGATAAAGAAGCCATGAAAGACCATCGGAAGAAGGTGATGGCAGTGAAAGAGCAGGGTGATGACATTGTGTCGGAAGCCTTCCGTATTTTACGTACTAACATGGCTTTCCTTTCCAAAAAAGACAAGCCTGCGCAGGTAATTACCTTTACTTCGTTCAATATCGGAGCGGGAAAGACCTTTATTGCACGCAACTTGTCCATGAGTCTGGCTTATATGAAAAAACGGGTAGTCATGGTCGATTTGGATATTCGTAAGGGAACATTAAGCCGTCATTTCGGGCACTATCATGTAGGTGTTACCAATTATCTGTCGGACAATACGGTGAAGGTGGATGATATCATACAGCATCAGGAAGGGTTTGACCTGATTCCGGCAGGAATTCTGGCACCCAATCCGGCTGAATTGTTAATGGACAATCGTTTGGATGAATTGATGAATGAACTGCGTACCCGCTATGATTACATCATTGCCGACAATGTGCCGGTGGGTTTGATTGCCGATGCTACGATTGCGAACCGTATAGCCGACCTGACCATTTTTGTGGTACGTGCAGGCAAGCTCGACCGTCGTCAGTTGCCGGATATCGAGAAACTTTATCAGGAAAAGAAACTGAAGAACATGGCATTGGTTCTGAACGGGGCCAATCCAGAGCGTCATGGCTATGGTTATAGTTACGGGTATGGTTACGGTTACGGATATGGCTATAAAAATCATTCTAAATAAAAACAATTAAAAACGGAGGTAAAAACAAGAGAAAGAGAAGAAATGAAAAAACGAAATTATTGTTTAACAAATTAAATTTTTATTACAATGAAAAAAAACAAAGAAAGAGCAAAGTACGAGTCTCCCCAAACGACGGAGACTATCGTGAGCCTGGAGAGTGGTATTTGTGCTGCTTCGGCAGATGTCCAAAACCCTAGTGGGGATAATGGACAAATCGAGGAGCACAAAATAAACAAAGATTTTGATTTCAATTTTAATGATCAAGATTGGGACTAAATTAAATAATAATAAAAAAATAATAGTATATGAAGACGAATAAGTATTTCTTAATTCCTATTCTTGCTTTCTTGGTTTGCAGTTGCCAAGATGATGAACAAGGAGGTGTACAGCCTACTCCTGGGCAAGATGTGAAATTTGGTGTAACACTTGAACAGAACTCCTCACGTACAATTTATGGTCCGGAAAGCGACACTGGTTTCCCTATTTATTGGGTTGAAGGTGATGAGGTTATAGTTAGTTCACCAGATTGTGCAGATGGCGGTGGCGTAGGATCGGCTGTCTATAAGGTACATGTGGATAGCGAAACTCAAAATTATGCAAGTAGTTTAGAAAAGACTGAGGAAGCTGGTGTACGTTGGGGTAGCAACGATACTGGTGATTTCTATTCTGTATATCCTGTATCTTCTTCTCATACTAAGCTCGGCAGTGATTACAAGACTGTAACATTGACTATGCCGGCTCAGCAGGATAATAATATTGTAACAGAAGATGGTGCAAGAATTATACGCTCGGATATGAGGAGCTGTTTTATGTATGCAGCGGAAGCCGGTGTAAAAAGTGGAGAAACGGTAAACTTGAAGTATAAACCGCTTTCTACAGCTCTTCGTTTTACTTTGAGAGGCCCACAAACTGGAGATCCGGTTACAATAACTTATGTTCGTATCTACGCACCTATGGGTACTAATATTAGTGGTACTTATAATGTTGATCTTTCAACAGCTACCGATGAAGAACTGCCTACTATGAAGATAGTAGATGGCCTTGGACGTAATTACGTAACAATGAATGCAGCAGATGCTTCCACAGGTGCATATCTAACACTGGCACAAGGTGAAGAAATTGAAATGAACGCCTTTCTTCTTATTGCAGATAATACAGTAATGACTGATAAATGGTATATAGAAATTGGTACCAGTAGCGGAATAAGTTATAAAAAATATCTTGATACACAGGCTGCCGATGATAAAAGGACCCTTGTTCCGGGTAAAGTACATCGTCTGAGTGAAGCTTTACCGCCATTGGCTTCTGATGCCTGGGATGCTTCAAATTGGATGGCTAACCTTCAACGTAATGTGTATCTGTCAGAAATATCTATACCGGGTGCTTGGTATTCTATGCACGCTGATTATCAACCAGAAACTAATAATATTAAAACTCTCTATGATAGGGGTGTTCGCGCATTTCATCTGGATACAAGATGGAGAGGAACGACTAGATGGGTCATTGGGGATACATACCTTGACGAAGTTAAAGATTTGGGTGTGATAGATGCTGATGATCACTCGTTTAATGAAAGAGGTGTCTTGGGCGGTGATAAGTATTTGGACTATGAGAGTGGAGCTCCAAGTTTTGAAAGCGTTTTAGAAAATATAACGACTTATATTCAACCAGATGAGTATATGGTAGTAATGTGTACCTTTGCACAAGGTAGTGGTAACTATGAATATAAAACTACTAGTGATGACACAAAGAAAGTTTGGATTCATAAAATAAGTGAAATTTGCAATTTAGATAAGTTTAAGGATAAAGTAATCGAAGCAAGTCAATTGAACGAAAATAGTACAGTAGCTGATGCATTGGGTAGGGTTATTGTGATAGTGAATACATACACTGATACTTCTGTTAGCGGAAGTAAATGTTTCTTCATGGATATTCCAATATCACAGAATCAAAACAGATTTGAAGGTGATAATTATTACAAGGAGTATTTGAAATACAACAATGATACACAATCTGGCATACAGGTATATGGTACTCATGCTCAGCAAACTGCTTATGATAGTGACGGACCTTCTGGTGGTAATAACAACGATTATGTTCCAACAATTTCTCAACGTAAAGACATGGCTGGAAAGATTTTGGATTGGTCTAAGGGAAATTATAATTCTCAATCCAATGGAACGCATAACATTTGGATATATTTAGGAATGGGAGGTTATGTATATGAAAGAGGTGGTGATGATTACGCAACTATTAGAGATGAACTCAGCAATAATTTTATCGGTGCTAAGGTTCAAGAGATGTATGATAATAATTCTTTCTATCCTATTGGTATTGTGCTAATGAACGATGTGACTGCTAGTCATACTACTGGTGGTTATGGATTAGCTCAAAGCATACTTGAGATGAACAATAAGTACCGTAAGGCTTATGATCCGGATCGTTCACCAGTTGACGGTTCTTATATAGATGGTAGTAATGGCGTACACTCTGTAGCTCCTGGTTACAGTTCAGGAATGAAGGATAACCAGACTGATGCTATAGGTTGGACAAGATGTAGATAACAACATTTTTATTCCGCAGGGCAGGTGTGATAGTCTGCCCTGTGGAATACTTGTATTGACTATTTTGTCAGCCATTTATTTAGATAAATCTAATAATAAGAAAAATTTTTATGCGAAAATCTTTTGTTGTAGCTGCCGTAGTATTGGTAGCGCAAAGCCTTTTCTCCTGCTCAGACGATGAAACAATCTGGGATGGTTCCGGCCACGGTCAAATCGTGGCAAAAATAGAACAGTCGGCTACCACGCGTACTGCTGTAGGTGATGCGGTAGATGGAACAAATGCGGTGGGTATTGTATGGACTGACGGTGATGAAATCGGAGTGTTCGATGCATCGGGTACTTCACAGAAACGCTATGCCAAGGTCGGTCAGGGTGCAGCGCCTACGGCTTCTTTTGCTGTATCCGGTACTACAGCTTTTACTGATCCGGTCTATGCTTATTACCCGTACGACAATGCGAACTCATCCAAAGACGTGCATTCACTTGTGGGCAATCTGCCTTCTACTCAGAATATGGACAACAGTGCATTGCATGGGGATTATAAGATAGGTCGTGCCACTACGCAGACATCCGACGGTAGCTATGAGTTTGTATTCAAACATCTTTTCTCTATAGCACGTATTACCATTGATGCAGCAGATACTCCGCTGAAGGGTGAAACGCTGAAAAGCCTTACGATGAGTGTTAGCCGTGGAGAGACTAATGTTCCTATCGCTGGTAACTTTACATTCAATGCGGAAGATGCCAGTTGGACACAGACAGATGAAGGGATAAGTTCTATAACTCTTACTTGGGATAAAACGTCTCCAAGCCTTGAGCAAGCATTTACCTGCTATATGAGTCTTTTTCCACTTGTCAAGTTTGGCGACCTCTTTACGATTACCGTGTCAACAGAAAACTACAAAGCTGTGTTTACAGCCAACAGTCTGACCAATTTCTCTTCCGAACAAATCTACAATTTCCCTGTGGTTCTCGACAAGTATGAAACCATCAAGGTGTATGACAAGGAAGGAAATACCGTGCAAGGTAAATTTACCTGTGCCGCACTGAATGTAGACGGATTACCTGATTTTATTAACAGTGGTGGTCCCAGTTCAGACGGAACAAAGACTATCGGTAATATCATGAATAGTCTAGGATATGATTTCATTGCGGTGAGTGAGGATTTTGCATATCATGATAACCTGATTGCAGGTATGACCAATTATAATATGGGTACGTACAGAGGGACTGTTTCAAATCCTTTTGGAAAAAATGATACGGATGGACTTGGATTTTTCTGGAAGAAGGACGGCATTACAGCTACAGGAGAAACTATTGTACCTTTTGATGAAGCATACGGTGAACTTACTGGAGGTGCCAACGAGCTGATTGCAAAAGGTTTCCGTCATTATGTGGTAACGGTGGCTCAGGGTGTGACGATAGATGTTTATATCACGCACATGAACACGTTTGGAGATGGTGGCAACACGGAAGATGATCCATGGGTACATGCTCAACTTTCGCAGTTGCGTCAGTTGCGCGACTATGTGGTGGCAAAGGCGAAAGAAAACAAGCGTCCGGCAATCATTATGGGTGATACAAACATGCGCTATACCCGTCATCAGATAGTGGAAAACTTGATAAATCCGGTTACAAGCGAAGGTTTGCAAATTGTTGATCCGTGGGTGGAATTCCATCGTGGAGGTATATATCCTACATGGAATACCAAATCTCTGATGATTAGTTCCAAATATGCGGGAGACGTTGAAAACGATATCTTGTGTGCGGACGATCAGCGTGGTGAAGTGGTGGATAAAATGTGGTACATCAATGTGCCGGATGCCGCCATACAACTGAAAGCCACAAGTTGCATGAACGATGTGGAACACTTCGCAAAAAGCTCTGAAACAGTATCATATAGTGGAGTGACAGTAGAAGATGCTAACGGTAATATTCTGTCTAATCAGGATGTAAGCTACACCAAAGTAAATGGCTATGCAGACCATTTCCCGGTAGTTGTAAGTTTTGAATATACTTATGGGAACTGATTAGTGTAAATGCGGAATAAACTAAAAAACACTTTAATCAAATCATAAAGTTATGATGAAAAAA
>ERZ839823.1189-NODE-1189-length-28871-cov-3.445239_pt1 | contig 28871 bp, 25 predicted proteins | sample MGYA00519862_ERZ839823 | MGnify/ENA primary metagenome ERZ839823 (study PRJEB31850, sample SAMEA3708853) | human gut metagenome | biome: human gut; feature: human-associated habitat; material: faeces | place: China | collected 2014 ...
TGAGTACGGTATTTATGAAAGCGCTCCCGTAAATGCCGAGGCGGCGCGTTGGACGCTTCTCGCCAAAGAGCTTTTGACCGAACAGAATAATGTGAACGGTAAATATTACACTCCCGATACCGAAACCGCATTTAAAATGGCTGTTGCGGAGCTTGAAAATGCCGAGGCGACAAATGCTTCCGCAAAAATCGAGGCACTGAAAACGGCGTGGGCGGCACTTAAATACATAAAAAGCGAAGAAATTGCCAAGCCGGAAATATACAGCGGCGCTTCTCTTTACAATCCCGACGGTTATGATTACAGCCGGGACAAAATCGGAACTGCTCTAAGTGTTTCGAGCAACTGGAATCAATCAATAATCAAGTTCGTAATGCCGACCGATTTAACACCCGAAAAAATAGATTCCGCGGTATCGGTTTATTATTCAATTAAGGGCTCGTTAAAAGATACGCCCGATTCGGGACCGGCGGGATGGACGCTGACCTATAAAAACGCTTCTGCATATGACAGGGATACAGCGGCATATATCGGCGGGGGCCCGGGGGTAAATCCTCACTATCAAGTATATTCTATGGAGAAAAACTGCCTACTCGATAACGGCAATCCGATTAAAGCATATTTTCTGCAATTCGATAATGTAGATAAAGCGTCTGCCTGGGTTATCGGAGGCATATTTATGGATACCTATGCTTATGAAACGCTTCCCAATGTATTGACGGGCAGAATGAAGGTTTGGGCTGACCGTGCCGACGCACTTCTTGAAGCTAAGGGCGATTCATACACCGGCGGTCTTGAAGAATTCAAAGCGGCGCTTGACAGCTTAAAGGCAGGAAGTAAAGAAAACGAGGATGAGCTCATTTACAATTTGAAATATGCATGGAATAATCTTATATACAGGGAAACGGTACTGTTAGGTATGCCTGCGGCTGAAATAGGAATTGATGTAACGCAGACGGGAGCGATAACGGATTTCGGCGATCAAAACCATATTTCCGTTATGTGTAAGGATGGTATTACAATCCGTTTCGATTTTGCCGTTTTCCGTGCGCCGTCATTCTTTGATAACGCGATAGAAGTATATGCGGAGGTAAAGGGCTCAAAGGCGGGAGATCCCGATTCGACTTCCTCGGCAACATGGGCAAATGTCAACGGAATTAAAACCGACGGCAATTATCCTTATTTCGGTGCTATTGATTTTGTGGGCGCTCAAAAATCGAAAAAGCAATTCAGCTTAGATACCGTTAAGACCGCTTTTGCGGAAGGCGAGCTTAAGGGCTGGCTTGTTAAAGCCGAGGGTTGTGAGCTTGATGATGTTTGGTCGGTCGGGAATTTATATGCCGTTGTTGAAAACAAAGAAAAATTATTTGAGCCGGGCGATGTAAATGGGGACAGCTCGGTGAATATTATTGATCTTATTAAGCTTAAGAAGCATTTTGCGTATAATGATAAGATAAATGAAATCGCTGCCGATATTTCGGAAGACGGATTTATAGCGTCGGACGACATGATAAGTCTTCGTAAAATTTTGCTGGATATTGACGCTTTCGGAGATAATGTTGTAAACGAGAGCAAGGTTTTCTGATTTTTGAATTCGGCGAGGCTGTTTTAAGAGACAGCACCTGTAACACATTATAATTCGGCCCCGCCGATAAATTAGATATTTAAAACGGAGAGTAGTATGAAAAAGAACAACATAATTAAAACGGGAGCTTCTGTAATTGCAATAGCGGGAATACTGATGTCCCAGTTAATGCCGTCTGCCGAAACAGTTATTAAGAACGGCGATCTGTCTGTTGAAAAGTGGATATCAAGCGGAGAAAATCTAAATATGAATAATTATGTTCAGGGTGTTGACACCTTTGAAAATGCTCTCTCCGATTTGAAAAGAAAAAATACAGATTATAAAAGGGCAGACGACCCCGAATATGACGCAATTTGCGAATTGTCGGAAGCGTGGGACAATTTGTATTACGAGGAAAGAACAGCCGAGCCGCTTTTGAAGGCGCGGAAGCTTACTTCAGATTCTTTTTTGAATTTCACCTACGGCGATTATTCAAAAGACGGCGAATACTATATTAAATTAACACAGTACAGCCGTATTGAATTTACTTACAGAACCGACGGTCCCAAAGAATGGGGAAACGCCTCGAACGTTCAGGTTTTAACCAAAAACGGTATTTCATCGGATTGGTACGGCGCTTTTTACGGAACTCACGATAAACCGTATTTTCTTTCATTTACCGCCGAAACCGTTATAAAGGAAGCGCGGCTTAACGAAACATCAACGGAAATCAGCGGATTTAAGGTATTTATGAATGAGGGAATAACCTTAGCCGAAATTTCGGATATGTACGGATATAAGCTTGTGAACTATGCGCGCCCGTCGGATGACGCAACCTTGCCCGAATGGATAAGCGCTGCAGAAAGCATTGATCTTGATACGGCATATTCGGGAAAGGAAGAGTTTGTTAAGGCAATTGAAGCGGCCAAGGAAGAATATTTTGCGCTTAAAGGGATAAATAAGGGCGAAGCCAAAGCAATTATCAGTCTTCAAAATGCCTGGCGAAAGCTTGCAACCGTAAAGAAGAACGAAACGTCATTGATCGAGCCCGTGGAAGGGGTAGGAAGTCACAACGGTTTTGCTGCAGAATTGAAAAAACCTATAAATCTCGGTAAGTACGAAAAATTAGAAATAGTAATAGACAGCAGTGACTATTATAACGGTGAAGCCGGATGGGGAATTTCCGCAAATTTGCAGTTTTCCAAAAAAGGCGGCAGCTATACAGTAAACTATTTGTGGTTTGGGGCGGACGCAAACGCGAGCAACGGTATTGCCGCTGCCGATATCGGAAGCACGCCGGGTAATACCTTGGAAAGCGTTAAAATTCAAGATGCGAACGATAAAAAAAGAAAATTGATCCTGAAAGCAATATACGGATATGAATATAATTATGCCGCTGTTCCGAGCGGAATTGATTACAGCTTAAAGGCGTGGTATGAAGAGGCCAAAAAAACAGATGTTTCGCAATATACATACGGAACAGATGAGTTTAAGCGGGCATTAAAGGCCTGTGAGGCGGTATTTGCCGCCACCGAAGGTTTGGATGCCTATGAAATGACGGCTATTCAAAATCTTAAAACCGCTTGGACGGGTTTGGGTGCAAGCAAAAAGGAAACGGCTTCTCTTGCGGATTCGGTAACAGGTTACGGCAATTCCGGCGGTTTTACGGTATCGTTAAAGAATGAAATCAATTTAGATGAATATGAAAAATTTGATATTGTCCTTGATACAACCGACTACTTTAACGGTGAAGGCGGCTGGGGTGTTTCTGCCGAGATTCAGTTTAATAAGAAGGACGGAAATACCTACGCATGGAAATATCCGTGGTTTGGCGGGGATAAGAGCGAAGCTGTCAATACGATAACCTCCGAAGCCGTAAAAAACAGCGGCGGAAGTATTCTTGCGTCAATCAAGATTTTTGACGCAAATACAAAGGGCAGAAAAATAGTTTTCAAGGCAATGTACGGATATAAATATAATAATGCCCCGCTTCCCGATGGCGTTGATAACAGTCTTGAAGCATGGATAAAGGCCGCAGATAAGGTGAATTTATCCGATTACCGGGTCGGTACAGATGAATTTGCCGCGGCATTAAGTGCGGCAAAGGCCGTTTTGACAAGCGGCGGGAATGACGGTGCGGTTAAAGTTGACGCAGAAATACTTGAAATTATGAACCTTACGAAAGAAAAATTCGTTATTGAAAATATTGATTATAATTTGCGAAAGAAAGAGGCATATAATAAGCTTTCTCAAAGCTTAAGCAATTTTAAAGCGGCGTGGCGCGGCCTGAGATTACAGGAAAAGTATTTAATCGCCGTTCCGACAGATTCTCAAAAAAATACCGCTTCCGATGAAATTCCGGATGAGTTCGGTCCTTACTACTATGTAATTAAAAATGCCGTAAAGGAAACAAAGCATTATTATAAAACAGTCGGCGGCAGCTCGGTCAGTCTTGTGGGCGTTGAACGTGTGGAGGCTTATGTAAGAGGAGCTGATTATGTTAACGGAGTTCCAAAAGATACAGGCAAGCATTCCTGTGCCGTTACAATTTCATCGCTTGAGTACGGTAGCGTGGATATGTGGTCATTTGTTCCGTGGATGGCGGAATGGGGAAAAATGACATTTTCTTCAAAAGACAGCTTTTCCGACCGTTTCGATACGCTTACCGAAATCGGCTCCGAACCGATAACATCCTTTTGCTATAACGGTGGTTTCAATGCAACGGACAGCATTGAATGCGACGAGTTGATTTTAGGCTGTATTTATGCCGTAAAATATCATAGGGTACCTTTCCCTAAGGGCGCATTGATTGAAAGCTCGGGCGCAGATTGCACAGAGCTTAAAAAACTCATTAAAACAGCGGAAACATTTAACGGCAATGACTTTTCCTCCGATTCATGGAGTCCATTTAAAAAGGCGGTAGCACAGTCGAAGGCTGCCATAGACGATCCGTATACAACACAGGCAGAAATTAATGCATTAAAAGAAAAGCTTTTGAAGGCTTGGGGTAATCTCAGGTACTATTGCAGAACGCTTCTTTATGACGCTGCGGCAAATCTTGAATGGGGATTGGAAATTGCCGATAATTTGAGCTTTACTCAATATCAGGCAATCGAGGACAGTAAGCTTCCCGCACATTTAACCTCATATACCGAAATGACATCGCTTCCCAGCGAATGGCATAAGCTGATGTTCCGCAAAATGTCAAACGGTGATACGACCGGCAAGGAATTTATAGAGTTTTATGTGAGATACAACGATAAGCTCAATTACGGTGCAGGCAAAATTTATGTACAGGTAAACGTTGAATATCAGGCTTGGCTGACCATTCCTCCCGGTCAGGAGAATAACGGTTGGGTCAGAGTGGAATGTGATTTCAAGGACTTACTTTCTTCTTCTACAGGTGCGGTATTTAAGCCCGGCACTACTATAAGCGCTATTTCCTTCACCTTATCGGACGGCACGTCGGGGGACATAGATATAACCTCCGCAAATCTGGTTTATACCGTTCCCGTCGAAGCCGGCAAGCTTCCCAAAGCGGCAGAATATGAATCCAACGTTATATCAAATACTCAGGAGGATTTTTCGGGCGATGTGTTCAATTGCCGATATGAGCCAGCTGATGACGGTGAAAAACCGATAAAGACAAATACTCCGGTGAATAAATCCGCTCCGGGCAACAAAAACAGAATTGTTATAACGTTTATAATAATAGGCGGGGCTGTTTTGGTTGCGGCGGTATCGGCAACGGGGATAATTATTATTAAAAAGCGCAATGAGAGAGAAAATAAGGAGAAGTCAATATGAGAAGGATCTTAGCAACGGTACTTTCGGCAATAATGGTTCTTACCGTTGTTGCGTGCGACAGCAACAATAAGAACAATGATTCCGACAGCCAAAAAGGTAAGGCGGTTAATCTTCTTTCTTATGATAAACCTGTGGAGCGGAAAAATGCAAAAATCAAGAAAATCAATTGTTTGACGCAGGTTCTCAGAGCAGGTAAAAAATGCGAACTGGAGCTATTGCTTGATACGCTTGACGTAAATGTTTTCGACCCCGCGGAAATAGCGCTTGACATTACGGTTTCAAAGGACGATGAAATGCTCAGCTTTCCCGGTTTTTTTTACAGAGCGTACGGTTGGAACGAGGAGGGGCGCTGCGGACCCGCTGTTGAAGGAAGCGACTCATGGCGTTTCAGAATAGTTGTTCCCGAAAAGGGAATTTGGAATTATAAAATTGTACTTACACAGGCAGGCAAGGAAACAGATGAACTTGAGGGAAGCCTGGAATTTGCCGATAAGTCGGAGGATTACAGGGGTATAATCGGAGTTTCAAAAACCGATACAAGATATTTTGCTTTTGAAAACGGGGATGTGTATATTCCTATGGGTCATAATGTGGCCTGGAATACCGAGAGTAAAAGCAGCTACAGTTATATATTCTACCGTGATAAAATAAAAAAGCTTGCCGAAAACGGCGGTAATTTTATCAGAATATGGATGGCTACGTGGGATTTGTCACTTTATTCAAGTAATGCTTCGCCGACGGATTTTTCATCGCGCCTCGGAAATGCCTCCGTATTAGACAGAATTCTTGACGAATGCAATAAGAACGGGGTGTATGTAGAGCTTGCTCTTTATCATCACGGACAGTTTATTGCAACAAAAACCGACGCCGCATGGAGCCAAAATCCTTTTAACGCAAACAGGAAAAACGGTTATCTTGAAAAAGCGGAGGATTTTTGGACGGATGAGCGTGCAAAGTCTGACGCAAAATGCTATTTAAGATATATGGTTGCACGGTACGGTTATTCCGATAATATTCTTACATGGGAATTAGGAAACGAAATTACATCGTCCGACGGTGAAGAATATGATATCAGAAATTGGTGTCATGAAATGGCTGAGTATGTCAGAAGTATTGATATGAAACAGCATATGGTTACGGCAAGTACCGCTGTTGCAGACAGTACATTTAATTTTGATAAGACCTTTGATTTTATTAATATTCATTGGTACGGGTGGGATACCGTTAAGGATATTATGTCTAAAATCAGCGCCTTTTCGATAATGTATAAAAGACCTGTACTTATTGCGGAGCTTGGTAAGGACTGGCAGGGAGATGCCGAGATATATAATGAAACATATCTGCATCAGCAAATATTAGCGGGACTCTTTTCATGCAGTGCAGGTTCATCTGCCGCATGGCAGCCTGACCTTCTTGACGCTCTTCCGGATGATGCGGGCTACAAGGCGTATACCGTACCGGCAAAAATTGCCGCTCAAATACCGTTCGGAAAACAAAAAATGGTTTTTATTACGAATACAACGGCAGGCTTGTCCGATGAAAATCTTACCGTGGGCGGATATAAATGGGATAACGGCATTTATGCCTGGTTGCTTGATAATAATTATACTCCGGCTGATAGGATAGAAACGGAATATAACGGCACAGAGCTTTCGGTTAAGCTTGAAAGCGGGAAATATGTCGTAAAATGGATAGATGGTTGGAGCGGAGAAATTGTTTCAACGGAAAATGTCGATCATAACGGCGGAAAAATATCACTTATCTCTCCGAAGTGGTCAAAGGATATATTCGTTTTTGCAGAGCTTGCTTAAATTGGAGAATTTTACATGGTAGAAAGTAAATTAAACAAATTGTTGGATTCCCTAAGTATTGATCAAAAAATCGGACAATTGGTTCAACTGAACGGTGCAGTGTTGGGGGATAAAGGAGCGCTTGTTACGGGCGAGCTTGACGGTTCGGATTTTCCCGCAGCTCAGGTTAGGAATATCGGCTCTGTGTTATCGGTTTACGATCCGGAAAAAATAAAGGAAATTCAAGATATTCATTTATCTCAAAATCCTATTCCTCTCATGTTTATGGTAGATGTTATTCACGGCGCAACAACCGTCTATCCCGTCGCATTGGCGCAGGGCTGCTCCTTTGACGTAAATCTTTCAAAGCGGCTTTCCGAAATTGCCGCAAGGGAAGCGTCACAGCTTGGAATTCATGTCACTTTTTCTCCTATGGTCGATTTGGTGCGTGACCCGAGATGGGGGCGTGTTGTTGAAAGCTACGGTGAGGATACTTTGCTTAATTCGCTTATGGGAGCGGCGGCGGTCAAGGGATATCAGGGAAAGGGTTTATCCGAAAAGGGCACCGTAGCCGCTTGCGTTAAGCATTTTGCCGGTTACGGTGCCGCCGAAGGCGGCAGAGATTATGACAGCGTCAGTCTTTCCGAACACGATTTGCTTGAGTATTATTTACCGTCTTATCATTCGGCGCTGAAAGCCGGAGCAGAAATGATAATGTCATCCTTCAATACCCTGAACGGAATGCCTGCCGTAATAAATAAAAAGCTTGCAGTAGATATTTTGCGTAACAAATGGGGATTTGAAGGCGTCAGCATAACCGATTACGGCGCATTGGAGCTTTTGAAAAACGACGGTGTTTCCGATAACTATACGGATTCTGCGCGGATCGCCCTTGAGCGGGGAACCGATATTGATATGATGTCGGTATGCTATATAAACGGCTTGCACGCGCTTGAACAAAAGGGCGAACTGGATACTGAAGCCTTAAATCGGGCGGTTATGCGTGTATTAAAGCTGAAAAATAAGCTTGGTTTGTTTGAAAATCCTTACCGTTTTTTACAGCTTGACAAAGAAAAAAGGTCAATTTTGTTAAAAGAAAATCGAATTGAAGCGCAAAACAGCGTTCCGAAATGCAGCGTTTTATTAAAAAACGACAACCGGATTTTACCTCTTAATAAGGATTGTAAGATTGCATTTATAGGGGCTTTCGTTGAAAGCCGCAGACTTACGGGACCGTGGTGCTTTGAAACCTGCGATTCGGAAACCGTAATAAATCTTCGCGAGGCAATAGAACGGCTGAAGCTCTCAAAAGCGCCGCTGTTTGAAGTCGGTTGCTCGTTAAGAATGTGCAATGACGCCGGAAAAGATAAGGTTGAGGCGAATGACGGTATACTGTTACATAAGGCGTTATCTGCGGCAAAACAGGCAGATGTTGTTGTTATGGCTGTCGGTGAGGATCTGTCGCTTTCGGGAGAATGCAGAAGCAGGGGAAATATTACCGTTCCCGAAAATCAAATCATTCTGTTTGAAAAGGTATACGAAGTAAACCGAAGGATTGTTGTTGTTTTATTCAACGGCAGACCTTTGGATATTACAAATATTTCAGAGCGTGCAAGCGCGGTTTTAGAGGTATGGCATCCGGGCAGTGAAGGCGCAAAACCCATAGCCGATATGCTTTTCGGTTATGCAATTCCTTCGGGTAAGCTTTCTATGAGTTTTCCGAAAACGGTTGCGCAAATTCCGGTTTATCATAATATATTACCTGCGCATTACCGCAATAGGGATCCGAAACCGGGTGAGTATATAAGCGATTTTAAGACCCGTTATATTGATTGCTCCGGATATCCGCTATATCCCTTTGGATACGGACTCAGTTATACAACCTTTGAGTATTCGGATACCTTTCTCAGTTCGGACCGCCTTACCGCAGACACAAAAATAATTGCTTCTGCCAAAATCAGTAACACAGGTGAATATGATGCCGAAGAAACGGTTCAGCTGTATCTGAGAGATCCGGTAGCGAGTATTTCCCGCCCGGTCAGAGAACTGAAGGGATTTAAACGTATAATGATACCCTCCGGAGAAACGATGGAAGTTAACTTTGAAATAGATGAAGAAATGCTGAAGTTTTATGATGAGGACGGACGTTATATTTCAGAGCCGGGCGAATTCCGCGTTATAATAGCACCTAACAGTATGGTTGATTTGGTGGACGACGAATTTAATGCGGAGCCGGTTCAAAAGCGCGGTTATGCGGTTTTTCGGCTGGTAGGGTGACAGTAAGATTAAAAGGTGCAGATAGGAGAATAATATGCTGATTTCACCAAAACAGACTGTTAAAATAAGCGGTGATTATTTTTTGGATTTTACCGCTGTATCATCAAAGCTTGTTACTAATGAGCTTATAGAATTTTCGGTTATTTCAGCCTGTGATTTTAATAAGTATTATGACGAAGATGAAGTTTTTTTACGGATGGAATACGGATTAAACAACTCAAAAAATGTTCAGTACGGATTTCTGATGCGGAATAGGGAGTGGCGGATAAGAATATCCGTCTCCGATGTCGGTCTTTACAGTGCAAAACTGATTCTTTGCGTTAATAAGCAAAAGGCCGATGAATTTCAATTCGATTTCGAGGTTTTACGGGGAACAGATTTGCGGGGCACATTAAATGCGGAACCGAATAATAAAAAACATTTTGCTTTTGAAAACGGCGAGAATTATACTGCATTCGGCGAAAATCTTTGCTGGGGCAAACCGGGTGAAAACAGGCTTGAATATTATAAGAGGATGATTGAAAAGTTTGCAAGGTACGGTCTCAATTGGACAAGAATATGGCTTACGGCGGAATGGTTTATCAATTTAATACCGAAAAACTCTTACCCGTGCAACTTTTTAGAAAAGCAAACGGATTTTGAACTTCTTGATGAAATAGTTTCTTTGCTTGAAAAAAACGGTATATATGTGCAAATGGTACTGTTCAATCACGGCAATCTCAGATCCGAGGGCAATGACAGTAGCTGGAACGATTTCGGCTTTAATAATGAAACAAAAGAAGGATACCTGGAAAAACCGAGCGATTTTTTCATAAACGAACAGGCAATAAGAGACGTTAAAAGCTATATCAGATATATTTCCGCAAGATACGGGTACTCAACGCATATTCTTTGTTGGGAGTTGTTTAACGAGGCAAATGCCGCCGAGGGCGATTTTGAAGCGGTATGCCGGTGGCACAGAATCATGACTGAATATTTCAGGAAAATTGACATTCGTAAGCATATGATTACAACCAGCTCCGCAAGTGTAATATATCCTTTAATTTATGACAATATGTTTGATTTCATTAATATACACCGTTATGGGGAAATAGCAAACATTTACCATTTGATATCCGATGTGTACTGGGCATCGGTCAGCTATAACAGACCGGTTCTTCTTTCGGAATGCGGTGCAAGTTGGAGTTCGGGTGATGCAAACGAAGCGGTTGTTCATCAGTATCTCTGGGCTGGGGCTATGTGTAACAGTGCAGGCGGGGGAATGTTGTGGTTTTGGTTTGAACATGATGAAATTCCAAATAATGCAATTTACAAACAATATTATTATGCGGCGGAATTTTTTAAAAATATCCGTTGGAATAATAAAAAAATGAGGCATATTCTCTCTCCGGATTTAAAAATATCAAATGAATCGGTTAACGCTATGGGTTATTTATCCGAGGATTTTGCCGTTTTATGGTTTTATGACAACAGATATACATTTTTCTCGAAAGAATATGAAGAGATTATTGATACAAAATTTACTTTGTCACTTGATAGCGGCGTTTACATTTTACATTGGTATGACGCATGGACAGGAAAAACCGTATTCAGCGAGAGTATAACGGTTGACTTAAACGGTACCGCAATCACAATAAATAAATTCAGCAGGGATATTTCTCTTTATGCGGAAAGGAAAAGAACAGATGAGGATCGTTAAGGATAAAAGGTTGCTTTTAAAGGCTGTTGCAGCCGTGGCGACCGTTGCTTTGTTAATTACGGGCTTAGATATTTTTGCAGCCGCAACGGAATATGACGCTCCGGCAAAATCACAGTTAGAAACCTGGATACAGCTTTCGGATAATTTGTTGAGCCAAAAAAAGAATTATGTTGAGGGCTACTATGATTTTATTGTTGCGCGTGCCAAGGCTAAAACAGCACTGAAAAACGGTGCCGATTATTTAGCGTCAATTCAAAAGCTGAAGGATTCTTGGGGAAATCTGGTTTACACTAAACGAATTCAATTTGCAAAACCGTCTTACGGAACATATAATGAACTGACCGATAATATGTTCGGAGAGTACAAAAGGGTGAGTGTGGGCAATCAACCGCAGATTGAATGGATTCTTAATAAAGATTTGAATTTTTGGAAAAATGTTGAAAGTATTGATTTTTCGGTGAGCGGGTATGCATCTGCCGCGGGGGCAACTGCTACAGATCCGAATTGGGGGCAGGTGCTGATCAAAAACAGCGCCGATGAATATATACCGCTTTGTAATGAAAACGGGGAAAGCTTTGATGTTTTCGGTAAATTCGGAGCTATTGAAAAAGAAGCAAAAAAAATAACAATCCCCGCCGAATACATTGATAATCAAACCGTTTACGGGAGCGGAAAGATTGAATTACTGATTTTTAAATTAGGCGAAAATCGCGGAACGGAAAATACCGTTACCGTCGGAAGTCTTTTTGCAACCGTGAGATATAGCGAAGTGCTTCCTATGCAACCCGCATACGCCGATAAAGCCGGCGGAACAGTAAAATACGGCAGTTCGGTTACGGTTTCCGTTCCGGCGGGAACATCGGCTTTTTATACGGTTGACGGCACAGAACCGACGGTTTTTTCAAAGGCCTGTGCCGACGGTGAGAAAATTGCTGTAAAAAATCCAAATCTGAAAATATTATCTGTATGCAAGGACGGCAGTGACACAATACTTTCTTATACATATACTACGGTAAAGGTTACGAGAAATGAAATAATTGCAGCATTAAACAAAATCGGACAAGCCGGGGATTACTCAAATTGCAATGATATTTTTATTGCCGGCAAGGCCTGTTCCGTAATTTGGGAAAAAGAAGAGGACGAAGCGCTTGCCGAGAGCTTTGCGGAATCGGTTAAGGAAAGGATGAAATTGTCCGATTATATTGATTTTGCAAACGAAATCGGCATTTCATTGCAAGAGGAATGTGCCGATACATTAGTGTTTGAAAGTGTGAATAGTGCCGACGAAAACGGTATGACAGAGCAACAAAAGGCACATAAAAGGATACTGTGCGATGCCGTTAATACGGCTTGCACGGTTATTCCCGAAGCAAATATTGTCGGTGGCACAATACTTGTCTCAAATGCCTTTGCCGCAGAAGGAGAAAATGTCACTGTTGAAATTGTTCCCGACGGCGGCTATAGGCTCAAGCCGGATTCTTTGGCTGTTATTTCCGACATTGGCGCAATATTCCCGCAACGCAAAAATTTCAGAAACGGCAGCGAGGATTCAAACAGCTTTTTATTTGTTATGCCGTCAAATTCAAAGCGGGTCAGGGTTTCGGCTGAGTTTGTAAGTGCTGTGAGCATAGGAAATGCGGGACGGGCGCAATGTGTGATTTATGATGACGGTCAAGATGCTTTAAAGCTTATTTACCGATGTTATAGCGTCAATGAAATATTTTCATACGGTGTTATTTTAACCTCATGGAAATCATTTAACGAATCCGAAGAAACTGAGTTTAATTTATCTTACGGAGGCAAAATTACAAAAATAAGTAATAAAAGCCGTAATTTTGAAATATTTGACAGAAGCAGCGACTATACCGATTTTTCCGTGGCGGTAACCTATGACAAAAATTCAGAAAACAAGTCTGAAAAGTTGATTTCAAGGGGATATGCAATTTTAAAAGACGGCACAATACAGTATTCCGACATTCTGATTTGTTCATATAACGAGCTTGCAAGTTCCAATCTTTCGGATGATATGAATATTTACGGAAACCGTACCGGGGCAAACGGAATAATCAAAAACGTTTTTACGAACGAAAATTCAATTGTTTGCGGAAATATGCTGGAAATGAAAATAGACATTGACGGTTCGTTAAACAACATAACAATTGACAATTGTACCGTTGATGCTGTTTTTACATCGCCCGACGGTGTTGAACACCGAATACCGGGTTTTTATTCGGAGGATTCGGCATACAGTACGGCATACAATAAAAATATAACGAACGGTAAATGCTATTGGAAATTAAGATACACCCCGTCATATATCGGCGAATGGAAATACAAGTTGATCTTAAAAACAAACGGGCAGACTGCCGATACGCAAAGCGGTATGTTCGTTGTGAAGGACGGCGACAGCAAATTGCAAAAGGTTTCTGTTCGGGGAAAATCGTTTGTTTTTGAGGACGGAACAAATTATACTCCTATAGGAATAAACGTTGCATGGGAGGAATCTGCCGCAGAGTATTTGAATTACATTAAGAATATAGCGGATAACGGCGGGAATTATATCAGAATATGGCTTTCCGAATACGGTATAGGTCTTCTTGACACAAACGGAAGGGCGGTTGATTCGGATTATAATTCGACCGACGCCGCCTATTTGGATGCGGTATTTAGGTATGCCGAGGAACGTGGCGTATATATACAGTTGGTCCCCCTGTTTCACGGAATGTTCAGCTCGGTGGGGGCTGATACGGCATGGGTTTCATGTAGCTTTAATGCGGTTAACAAATACGGTTATTTACAAACGCCGACGGAATTTTGGGTGAATGAAAGGGCAAAATCCGAAATTAAAAATTATTTCAGGTATATTGTGGCCCGTTACGGTTACAGCAATAGCCTTTTATCGGTTGAATTGTGCAATGAAATTCTTTCATCGGAAGGAATAACGGAAACGGTTGCAGACGAATGGTGCAGGGAAATATCCGATTATATCAGAGAAATTGACGATAACCGTAATTTAATTACGGTAAGCAGCGCTTCAAGTCAGACCGATCTCATTTATTCCGATTGCTTCGATTACATAAATATACATAGATACAGCGACAGCTTGGAGCGGTTCTTTTCGGACATAAACACGGGCAATGATTGTAACAAACCGTTGCTTATAAGTGAAGCGGGTTATTCCTACAGCGAGCCGGTTGTTAATACAGCAGTGGTGCATACGCAGAACTGGGCTGCTTATATGGGAGGAAGCGTCGGCGGCGCAATGAGCTGGTATTGGCCTGAAATTGAGGCCTTAACAGATCAAAACGGCGCCAATCCCATCTATCGCGATATGCGTTATCTTACCGATTTTTCAAGAAAAATCGGTAAAACAGGATTACCGCGCACAACTATTACTCAATCAAACTTGTATGATTATGATACTAAAAGTAATGCAGTCGGTTTCTGTTGCGGAGCTAATGCTTATCTGTGGTTATATGATAAAGATGCAATAAACGGCAACAGTGATATACACATAAAATCAGATATTATGGTTTCAATGCCCGACGGTGATTATCAAATAGTTGTATATGACACCTATACGGGAAACAAGCTTTCCGCAAATGAAAAAACAGCGGCAAACGGATGGATTTCCTTTTCTGTAAATAATTGGAGCAAAGATGTTGTAATAGAAATTATAAAGGAAAAATAGTATGGAATTTATCGCAAAAAAAGAGGCGTTTGAACAAAGATTACCCGAAATATATGAAAGGGTTGTTCTGAAATTCAGCGGAATAGACGGATATGATGTCTATAATTGTTCAATCCCGTTCGTTTATAACGGAAAAAAATATATATTCGGCAGAGTCGAAAAAAGAGACGTATGGGCAGATTCATCTGTTATGATGTTTTTTGAGAAAGAGCCGGACTGCTTTACGGCAATGCCGGAAACCGTTTTATATCCCCTTGAGGATCCGTTCATCTGCCGCTTTAATAACGAGTGGGTGCTCGGAGGGGTTCATGTGGTAAAATCGGCCGATCAAATCAAATACGGATCAACGTATTTTTATAAGGGAACAGATCCGTTTGAGCGGCATTATTTTACCACCGGTCCGAAAGGTATGAAGGATATAAGAATTTCGGGCTTTGAAAATAAATTGGCTGTTTTAACAAGACCCGAAGGGCAGGTTGGGTTTACATTACTCAATTCAGTTGATGAGATAACGGAGGAAAATCTACAAAAGGCGGCAATAATAGATTTGGTAGGAAGAGGAGGCCACGGCGGTGTGAATCAGGCAATACCGCTGAAAACCGGATTGATTGCGCTTATCGGTCATGATTCATACTCTTATCCCGATACCGACGATTGGTATTCTCAAAATCACATCTATTCTGTTACTGCTTCCGTTTTCGATCCGAAAACCGGCGAAATAATTATGAATGAAATTTTGGCTACAAGAAAATGCTTTTTACCCGATACTCCGGAAAAAGTATTGACATCCGGCATAAAAATGAGCGATGTTGTTTTTCCGTCCGGCATATTACTGCGCGCAGACGGAAGGATTGATTTGTATGCCGGCGTGAGCGATGCCTGTATGCAAAGAATTGTTATTGATAATCCGTTCAAAGAATACGGTGAATTTGCGGATGCATTTTTTTAAATAACGAGGAGAGATATTTTTAGTGTCTCCGATATTTTTACACATGAGGGAGAGAAAATTGCCGTTAATCGGGCGGTTTGTCTCTATTGGGTGTAACACTTTGATGTTGCCGACATAAATATCGCCTCCGAATGTGTTGTAAAAAGTAAGCAATGTTTTAATATAATTCGGATTATGATAATCAAAATTATATTAAAATTCAATTTTGTAATACTACATGAATTGACTCATCTTTTATACCCAAATCACAGCAAGGATTTTTATGATTTTCTAACAATACAAATGCCCGACTGGAAAGAAAAAGCAACTGGATGTGAATGTTGTCCAAGGGCTATAAAACGATTGCAAAATGTAAGTTGAAATTGAACACTCGGCAGTAGAAAATGAGCTCCATCATAAGGTTAGTGTATAATTAAAGATTTGGTTGAAAGCGGTATGGGCGGGGAAACCAATGTTTCCAGACATTATGGGCTGCCGCTCGCGATTCTTTCGCTCTTGCGACAGCCCCATGGACTATTATTACGAATAAACTGCCTCGGCATTGATAATCTCGATTGCACGGTTACGAATGCTATTCATTTTCTGCACCCGCAGCATTTGATTTTCGGCTTTTAGTTTTTCGGTTATGTTTTCTTTTTCAGCTAAGTCTTTTACCAGCCGAGAAAAAGTTGTTGAGCCTGTTGTTCAATATCTGCAAGATAACTGTTCAATTTACCGACTGTGAGCAAATTGTAATAAAGCACTTTATGATGTTGTTTCAAATATCGTTTATGCCTCTTTGCCCACACGCCGATATTTGCTTGTGTTTCTTCTTCCGCCGGTAAGAAGAGGTCGGGCAACATATAGTCGTCGACCTGTGTGTAAGTACCGCCTAATTGTTCAAAAATTGTGTTTGTCATTTTGTTTTACCTCCAAAAATTTATTTAATGTCTACTGAATAAACCGCAAAGCGGCATAAATAGTGACTTTAGCGGTGAATTATGGTATAATAAGTGCAAAGAAAGGTCAGCCTATGGGAATGCATCTGAATGAAAACAACCGCCGGGTCAAAAAGGCAGCAATGATCCCGTGGAATGAAATTGAAAAGAGGTATGCAGGGCTGTTTAAAAGTCATAAAAGGCATCCTGCAAAACCGCTGCGCCTTGCTTTAGGTGCCTGCATGATACAGGCGGAATACGGATATTCCGATGAGGAAATCACATTACAGATACAGGAGAACGCCTATCTTCAATACTTCTGCGGTTATGAAGCTTATGTCGACGGCAAACCGCCGTTTGATTCATCGAGCATGGTGTATTTCTGTAAACGACTGACGCCGGAAATCCTCGGCGATATTAATGAAATGATACTATCCCGGAACAAGACGGAAGATCATACCGATGACAATGACGGCAATAATGACGGCAACAGCGGAACCATGATAGTCGATGCGACCTGTGCGCCGTCTCAAATCAAATATCCGCAGGACGCAAACCTTTTGAATCAGGCGCGGAAAAGTACCGAGCAGTTGATTGACCGGCTTCACACTCCCGGAGAAAACAAACCGCGCACCTACCGAAAAAGAGCATATAAAGATTATCTGGCGCTTGTACGTTGCCGCAAACCGGCCGCAAAGAAAATCCGGAAGGCAATAGGAAAACAACTGTCTTATTTTCGCAGAAATCTTGAATCGATTGAAAAACAGCTACAGCAAGGCAAATCCTTGACCTCCGCCGAACAAAACCGCCTGATTGTAATACAAAAGGTTTATGAACAACAAAAATACATGTACGATAGCGTGATATTACCTCTATTTCATCCGCTGAATATACGCTCGGTCGTGAAGTATCCCTCCTGATTCTGAACTTAGGGAACAATTCGCTGTAAGAAGCCGGTATACGCCCACATTTATATGCAAATTCTAAAAAGTTCCTTATAATGGACATCTTTTCTCTTGCACCTATGCGTTCATGCCTTTTCAAACTGTCAACATAATGCAGAATACTATCTGTTGAAAGACTGTTTAATGGATACCTGTTCACAAAATAAGCAATCCTGCTTCTTTTATTCTCAATTGTAAAATCAGAATTGCCGCTTTGTTTTTGAATATCCAAAAAATCCTGAATGAGATTGAGCATAGTCTCTGATAACATTTGTTTTGGTCTTGACGAATACGGTTTCCCATCAATAAAACCTCTATCCTGAAATTCTAAGAGGCATAGAGACTTCGATTTCATTCGAGAATGATATGTTGTAAGTTCATTAAACGGTGTGTTCATGATGTCTATACCATAATGTCTGATACAAGCATTCACAAAATCATCTTTCGACACCTCTTTGTCCCCTATATCTGTCAGCATGATGTGCCAGTATTTAGAGTACTGATCTTTGATTGTCGATTCCATAAAACCAAGTCTTCGTAATTCGTTTTCTGCCATCTTAATTAATTTTGCCATTTTATATCTCATATGCATTTCTCCTTGCTATATTACTATATAGTCGATTGTAAAAGTCTGAAAAGCCGCATTGCAAACGAATTATGTTCAATGTTTATTCATGATTTTTCTCCACATGATTTTCCAAAAAAACAATTTACAATTTGCTTTTGGGCTGATAGAATTTTTTCTGCAATAGGGGGCTACGCAGTTAAAATTTTTATTGAATTTCTAATTTTCGACTTTTACAATTGCCTAATATTACTATAGCATTATTATGTGGAGTGCGGATGATAAAAGTGGAGTGTTTTCAGTACTCTCCGAAAACACTCCACATAATATTTAACTACTCATAATGTATCTTATGTGTAGCTACACATAAGATACAAAGCAGGCACACCATTCCACACGGGAATTAAATCCGTACCAACTCCAATAAGGCTGACCGCCCTCATTGCCGAGCTGTGACAGCGCAACCGAAACAATATCCTCACCGCCCGACTTGTACCCGTACAGAACCCCGCTCCACATATTTTTGTTTTCCTCGGACAAAAGCTCGTGGAGCTGTTCCTTTTGAGCGTCGGTAAAGCCGTACTGCACCGCCATCTCATCGGGTGATTTGTGCGATACCCGAATATAGAGATAGGTTCTTGTCATGCTCTCGGTCCTCTCTACGATATTTCCGTTGCCGTCATCCGTTTCGGTTACGACATTTTCGGTCTTTGTTGCGGTACTGAAAGAAATCTCGTTCATTGCCCAAAAGATTTCCTTTAAAATCTGACGCTTGCTTTCGTCCATGGTGGCACCCTCCCGCGGGTTGTTCGGGTCTCCCGCCGTTTTTACGGCATAAACGGAAAGCAAATCGGGCCATACGGCACGGGTGCCGGACATTTCAAGCACATCGTAAGCAACCGTTCCTTTTGTTTCGTTTATTTTTGCTTCGTATTCGGCGTTAATATCCGAGATAACCGTCTGCATGGTAAGCCCGGCCGCGCGGTCAAGCGTTTTGATGTCCCGTTTGCTTTCCTTGATTTTGATGTCTTTCATCGGGACACCTCGCTCATCTCACATTGTCCTGTATCGGTTGCGGTGCGCTTTTGGAGGCAGTTTTGCCGTTCAAGAAATCAAGGTAGGCTTTCACCGAATCTTTAATACGGGTATATCTCAGTTTGTCGGCAAGATTGTTGGATTTGCCCTCCAGCGCAGAAAAACCGTTGCCGAGTTTTCCGAAAAGGCTTTGAAGCCTTGAAAGAATACCATTGTCACGCACTGCAAGCTCCTGCTCCTTTGCGCCTTTGCCAAAGAATAACCGACCGGCGTTTATAATATGCCGTTTTGCACCTCCAAGCTCCATGCGGGCATTCTGCACATTTTGAACACTCACGTTCATAGAAACGCCGAAGCTGTGAAAGACCTTTCCGAGCTTATCCAGCGTTTCGGGAATCTTCATAGCATTTACGGCATTTCGCAGCGTCTCCTTTCCTTTTTCCCGAAAGGCTTGCAGTGCACCCTTACCTAATGAACGAGGGGCTTGTTTACATTGTTTTCGTCATCTTTTTGTGTTGAAGTCAATGCAACAGCTTGAAGTAGCAGGGCATTCTGTGGATCTGAACGATTTGCTACTCCCAACCTATCTCGGTCATGAGTGTTTGCTTGATACAGATAAATATTTGCGATTTTCAGGTATTCAAGCACCCGAGTCACTTGACGAATTTGAAACTTTTACCGCGGGTTTGATTCCTAATGTGGAGGTGCCTTATGAGGAGGAATAATTCTGACCACGAATTTATGACTTTACTTGGTAGATTTTTCACCGAATATTTGCCAATTTCTGTGAATGCAAGCTCTAATACCATTGCTTCATACAAATGTGCATTTCGCTTGCTATTTCAGTATCTTGATGAAGAGGCAGGTGTCAAAATCGGGCATGTTTCATTTGAAATATTGGACTTCGACCTGCTTACCAGATATTTCGATTGGTTAATGCTTACGAGAAAGAACAGTAGAGCCACTGCGAAGCAAAGGTTAGCGGCATTGGCCTCTTTTGCTGATTATTCAGAAAGCAGAAATCTTGAAGCTGCCTATATTTTCAAAAACAGTCTCAAAAGAATTTCAAAGAAAACCTTCCGAAAGGTAAAAAGCAAACCGCGGAATTCTTTTACCAGAGAAGAGCTTGCCATACTTTTTTCACTTCCTGGCACCACAGAAAAACTCGGTTGGCGAAACCTTGTTCTTTTATCTGTAATGTATTCCAGTGGAGCACGTGCTCAGGAAATTTGTAACCTTACCGTTAAGGATGTCACGCATGACGGAAAAAGAAATGCAATTCTTACTTTAGTTGGCAAAGGTGAAAAATCCCGTCGGGTAAAGATTACTTCTGATGCAGCCCAGCTTTTGGACAAGTATATTGTCTCAAGGAAAATCAGTATGAAACCAGATGTGTATATCTTTCCGAGTCAAAGAAATGAACATTTGTCGGTAGCTGCAATTGAAGAAATCTATGAGAAATATACTCAAAAGGCAAAAGCAGAACATCCAGAGTTATTTTCTCGTGGTCCTTATACCCCTCATGTCATGAGGCATACAACAGCAACACATTTGATTGAGTCCGGAGTTCCGTTGGCTATTGTAAAAAATATCCTCGGTCACACATCAATACAGACAACACAAATTTATCTGGATATATCCCAACAGACCGTTGACCGTTCAATGGAGCAATGGAACGAAAAATGGTTTTCAAAAAACAATCCAGATGAAACAACACTGCCACAGGAGAAGAATGGTATTCCAGACTTTCTCAAATAGCAGTGTATTATTCGAGGAGAATAGTTAAATTTCTTGTATTTATGAGGACTTTTCCTTTCTCCTTGAATAACGTAACTCGTTTAATTAACCAAATTATCTGACATGTCAGATAACTTGGTGGTCATCAAGCGGTAGAGCTGTGTGTTCTTCGGGAATTTGTTGACAAACGGTACAAGCGCCGAGCCTACCTTCATAAGCCCGCGTCCCGCTTCAACATTGGTGATATACGAAAGCTGTGTATCCGAAATGTTGAGCAGCTCGGCAAGCTTAACTCTGTCGGTGGACGCCTGATTGAGCATAATAACAAATTCACTGTTTGCAAGCATAGTCCTTGCCGTGTGGCTCTGCAAAAGGTCGTCCACATTCTGTGTAATACCGGTACAGAAAGCACCGTATTTTCTGACGCGCTTCCAAAGGGTAAACAGGAAGTTTGCCGAATACTCATGCTGGAACAAAAGATAGATTTCGTCGATGATAATAAAGGTATTTTTGCCCTTTGCACGGTTAGCGGTAATGCGGTTCAATATACTGTCAAGCACCACAAGCATACCGATAGGCAATATAACTGTTTGTTTCAATATACCATTTTATAGCACGTTGGTAATTTTTACGTATTCCCACGCCCTCGTGATAGCAACGTGCCAGCATATACGATGAATCGGTAAAACCCTGCTTTGCAGATTTTTTAAAAAGTTGAAAAGCGTATACAGAAGTATCTGGTTGATTATGCTTAAAATACAATAAGGCAAGCTTAAATTGCGCTTTTTTGTCTTTTCCTTTTTCAGCCTTGCTCCATAAATCCAAAAATTTTTTAAATTTCAAATCATATGAAACTTTCATTTTTGCTCCTTTATTATACTGCTTTACGGCTTGCTTTTCAACACCTTAAGTATTTGTATATCGTCTTTTAGTTTCATTTTTATTGCCATTGCTGAATAAGTGCTTCTTGGCTCTTCAGGGTTATTTATTTCGTGTTCAATTTCCTCAATACTAACAGCCTTTTTGAAGTCACGCTTGATTGCACCGATAGACAAAGCGTATAAACAATTATTCTCAACGCCCCAACCGTCACGCACTGTAAAATAATATCTGCCGTTACCGCTACTGAAAAGCTTTTCATAACTCTCTGTATACCCTAAAAAAGTAACCGGACCGCACAGCATAGAGCCATAAAAGCCTGATTTTAAAACAGTGATTTTATCGAATGTTGAACCTTTTCTTAAAAATGTTTTATCATGTTTACAAATGCTGAAGATTTTTTCTTTTAATTTCATAGTTTCAGATAACATATAAAATCACCCTATATAGGAATTTACTGAATAAATGTTACTTCGCGGAATATTAAACATATTCATAACTATTTGTGCTGCCGATTCGTAATCGGTTGTTTCTACAATAATTTTGCATAAGTTTCCGCTGCAGTTTTCAAGCGGGAAATACTGAACTTCAATTTTCATTTTACATTGCTCCTTAATTTTGTTGTAAAAACAGAATACCACAACTTATGTGACAAAATCGGTACATAAAAATATAGCATTAAACTTATCTATAAAATTCTTGCGTGTCAAGCCTTTGCCGACGGGTTCAGCTTGGCAGTGCAGATCATGGTTGAAGTTATGATCCGCACGGAAACTGAAGAGGAAATGTAATTTTTCTTTGCTGGGGTGCGGTTAAAACCTGCACCGCAGAAAACAAAGAAAACAGTATTCCCAAAAACGGTTGAAAAATTCACTTAACTTCTCAAAACCTTGACAAAACTTTTACTGTGTGTTATACTGCAGACAGTTAAGGACAACTGAATAAGTAAAAATCCAATTTCGAGTCTCGGACTCGCACCTACATAATCGCCGATGCAAATACGCATCGTGATTTGTAGTGCGGGTCTTTTTGTTTTGATCCGCCGAAAAATTTTGGGAGGATTAAAAAATGAAAACACCGATCTACAAAAGCTATGAAGACCTGCCGTTGTACTTAAACGCCGAAACAATTTCAAAAGCGCTCGGCATTGCCATCTCCTCGGCGTATGAACTGATGCAGGAAAAAGATTTCCCGACATTCAAGGTGGGCAGCCGCAAGCTCGTCGAAAAAGAAAAGTTCCGCATGTGGGTGGACGAACATTCGAGAGGCGGTAAATGAAATACAATCGCTACCCGAAACGGGACGCGCTGAAGGACTATTTCCCCGTACGAATGAAATATTTTGTTTAGGACTGAGCAGCGGTGAGATTTCTGTCTATGCATATCTTCTCCGCTGTGAAAACCGAAAAACATTTCAATGCCATCCGAGTTATAAGACAATAGGTAACGCTGTCGGCATGAGCAAAAGCACCGTCAAGAAATATGTGGACAGCCTGATTGAAAAGCGATTGATTACCGCTGAGCCAACCTCCGTCATCACCCTGAAAGGAGAAAAGCGCAACGGCAATTTGCGCTATACAATACGTCCAATCGGTGAGGCGTTAGAGCAATATTACGAGCGACAGCTGCTACGGCTGCACGAAGAAACTCGGCGTCAGGCAGCTTTGAAAAAACTCGCCGAATATGACCGCAAACACCAAAAATCGGCGGTTTAACGGCAGTTTTAAGGCTCGTCCGAAAATAAGCAGGAGAAAGAGTTGGGGTCGCAAACGACCCGCAACTCAATTCACTGCGGACGGCAACGCCGACCGCATAAGGGTTTGTGCGGCTTTTTGGAACTATTTCTGAAAAGGCAATTTAGGGGTTGCTCGAATTTTAACCTCGCTGATTTAGGGGTTGCTGATTTTTCCGCAGATTTTGCTGGATATTCGGTAAGCTTTGTGGTATTGTGTTGTGCTTGGAAAGGAGAATTTTTATGCAGAAAAAACTGTTAACAAACGGCAATGCGTTTAAGCGTACAGACGGTCGGTGGTGCGGTGTGGTATGGTATATGGACGAACACGGCGAGAGAAAACGCAAAAGCTTTTCCGGTACAACCAAAGCAGAAGTCAATAAAAAGATAACCGAGTACATTGCAGACTTTGAAAGCCAAACAATTGAATCTGACGAGTCAAAGAAAACACTGCAAGAGAGTATGCGAAATTGGCTGAAAGTGTTCAAATTTCCGTCAGTAGAACAAACCACCTATGACCGATGCGAATGCAGTGCTAAAAATCAGATATATCCTCTGCTCGGTGAGAAAGCTGTCGGAGATATTACAGCGGCAGATATAAAAAATCTACTTAATTATTGGATGAACAAAAATTATGCTTACACCACAGTCAAAAAAGCCTATGTGGTACTGAACGAATACTTCCGGTATCTTTATCAAGAGGAAATGATACCGAAAAATCCTATGGCAAACATTGAAATGATTAAAAAGAGCAATTTCCTGTCGGCACAGAATAAAGAGAATTTACCTGAATGCGAAACAGTAACAATTTTCACTCCGGAGGAAATTGAAAAATTTAAAGCCGAAGCATTCAGCACATTCAAAGACGGCAAACGTAAATACCAACAAGCCGCCGCATATATACTAATGCTTAATACGGGGTTGCGTACGGGCGAATTATTAGGCTTACTAAATAGCGATATTGACCTTGAAAATAAAACGCTTACTGTAAGGCAAGGCGTAAAAGAAATTGTAAACCGTGACGGTGTTGGAAAAGCGGCAATGAAAATAAAAGTCGGAAAGCCTAAAAGCGCCACCAGTAAGCGCACAGTGCCACTGAACAGGACGGCAATGGATATGATCGAGGATCTGCGCAAAGAAGCCTATTTCGGCGAAAATACGCCCCTTGTGGCAGACGGAAACGGCGACTATACAAAACCTGTGAATTTTCGCAAGCGTTACTACCGAATTTTGAAGGCAGCAGGAATTAAGCAAAAAGGCTTGCACAGTCTGCGGCACACATTCGCCACAAACTTAGTGAACGGACAAAAGCAATCGGACGGGACGATTAAGGCGCTATCGCCAAGACAAGTAGCTGATTTACTCGGACATTCAACTTCGCAGATAACTGAGCTCTACTATGTGAAAAAGGATACTTCGAGGCTTAACGGTATAACCGAGGGCTTTGAGATTTAAGTCAAAATTTATACCGCAGTAAACAAAGAAAATCTCCGGCTGATATTCAGTCGGATCTAAAATTTTGATGCTTTATTGATGATGTAACAGACGGAATCGTTGTAAGCGTATGCCGCCGGATGGGAAATCCGCACCCGTTTTGGACTTCAAAATGCGGCAAAACAGACCGTGTGCTAATCTTAAACAGCAAAAGAAAAACGGCTCAAAACCGCACGGTTGAGCCGCAAATTTATGGGGTCCCCGAAAAGTCAAAGACTTTTTGGGGATAGGAGGAGCGACGGCGTGAGCGAGCCGATGACTTTTTAAAGAAAAAGTCGTCGCGAACGATACATAGTCCGCGACGACGATGGCAGGGGCAGAAGGGATCGAACCCTCGGCACTCGGTTTTGGAGACCGATGCTCTACCAGCTGAGCTATACCCCTATAATAAAAAAATGCTTGTTATGGTGGACCATCACGGACTCGAACCGCGGACCGACCGGTTATGAGCCGGTTGCTCTAACCAACTGAGCTAATGGTCCGAACAAGCAAGATATATTATAACACAATTTTTATATTTGTCAAGTAGAAAACACTATAAAATTAAATTATTTTTTTTGAGTCGAAATATGCGGTATTAACCGCCGTTTTCGGCGGGCAAATAAGCCTGTTTTAAATATACTCTGATTGTATTGTCTAATGTATAAAATAATTGAAAATATGCATTAAACAGTGCAATACAGGAAAAAATACATTCGGTGATATTATGCAATTTTTTAAAAAGAAAGGCGTGCTTACGGCGGGCGCGGGGCTGGCTATAGGTATTATTAACGGTCTTTTGGGGGCGGGCGGCGGAATGATTGCGGTGCCGCTTTTGCAAAAATTAGGACTTGACCGCAAGCAAGCGCATGCTAACGCCGTTGCGGTTATACTGCCGATAACTGTTTTATCGGCGGTGCTTTATTTAGTGAATGGGTATGTTTCGGTTAAGGATTCGCTGATTTTTATTCCGGGCGGAATTGCGGGCTCGCTGCTGGGAACGTTTATTATGCGTAAAATTTCCTCGGTGTGGCTGAAACGGATATTCGGCGGGTTTATGATATATGCAGGCGTGCGCCTGCTGCTCAGGTGAATATTGCAGCCCTTTTAGCAGGGCTTTTATCGGGAATTATCGGCGCAATGGGTCTTGGCGGCGGCGCGGTTCTTATAATTTATCTATCGGTTTTTACCGATATGCCTCAGCTAAAAAGCCAGGGAATAAACCTGTTATTTTTTATTCCGATAGCAATAGCCGCCGTTGCGGTTTACGGTTTTAAAAAGCAAATTAAATGGATGCTTGTCGCGAAAATTGCCGCTTGGGGACTTGTGGGTACCGCGGGAGGATTACTTTTCACAAATTTACTGGGAGGGGATATAACCGCGAAAATTTTCGGCGGAATGTTAATAATTATAGGTATAAGTGAAATAGGGCTTTTCGGTAAAAAGGAAAAATAACGCGTGCGCGGTTCTTAAAAAAAACAGTTGCACAAAACGGTTGATAATGGTATAATTAAAAGAACAAAAGTTCGGAGGTTTTACAATGTCTAAATCACCGCTTACCGAAAAGCAGTTGGCTGTATATAATTATCTTATAAAGGAAATGGCGGGCGGTTTTCCGCCCACTGTAAGGGAAATATGCGCCGCCACGGGAATAAAATCCACCTCTACCGTCCATTCAATTCTGAGCATTTTGGAGGACGAGGGGTATATTGTAAGGGACGCGAAGTCCTCCCGCGCAATAAGGCTTGATATGGAATACGATTCATCGCTTGTGCCGGTTGTGGGCAGAATTACCGCCGGTCAGCCGATATTGGCGGTTGAGGAAATTGAGGATTATATACCGTACCCTTCAAAAAATTCCGAAGGGCTTTTTGCACTGCGTGTTTCGGGGCTTTCTATGCGCGACGCCGGAATACTTGACGGCGATATTATTATTGCGGATAAAAACCTGACATGCCGAAACGGGGATATTGTTATAGGAATGGACGGGGACGAGGCTACCGTAAAGCGTCTGCTTATTAAAAACGGGCAGATAATTTTTATGCCGGAAAACCCCGATTATTCGCCGATCTACCCCGAAGACCCGCACGTTATAGGAAAAGTTATAGGCTGTTTCAGGAAATATTGAGGATAATTATTTATGAAAAAATACATTGAGCTTTTTACCGACGGTGCGTGCTCGGGAAATCCGGGTCCCGGCGGGTGGGGCGTTGTTTTGCGCTACGGTCAGCACGAAAAGGAGCTTTCGGGCGGCGAAAATGAAACCACAAATAACCGAATGGAGCTTACCGCCGCAATAAAGGGGCTTGAGGCACTGAAAGAGCCCTGCGTGGTAAAACTGGTTACCGATTCAAAATACGTAGCCGACGGAATTATTAAGGGCTGGGCGGAAAGCTGGCAGAAAAATAACTGGATAAAGTCCGATAAAAAGCCGGCGCTTAATTCCGATTTATGGGAACGCCTGCTTGAGCTTTTAGAAAAACACGAGGTTAAAATCGAGTGGGTAAAGGGTCATGCGGGGCATGCCGAAAACGAGCGCTGCGACCGCCTTGCGGTGGAATATTATAAAAATATGAAAGAGATGTAGAGAAATGTCCAAATCACGTGAAAGAATAAATTACATAATAACGGGCGCGATTATAGCCGCCTTGTATGTGGACCTTACATTTTTAAGCAATATTTTCAATCTTGCTTTCGGTCCCGTGCAGTTCCGCGTTTCAGAGGTGCTTACTATTTTGCCGGTATTCACATCCGCGGCAATTCCCGGCGTTGCGGTCGGTTGCTTTATTGCGAATATTGCGTCATTCAATCCGCTTGATATGATTTTCGGCACTTCGGCTACGGTTATCGCCGCGCTGCTTACCTATTTTTTCAGAAATATTAAATTCAGGGGTATACCTCTGCTTTCAATGTTTCCGCCCGTAATAATAAACGCGCTTGTTATCGGGCTTGAAATCGCAATATTCTTCCTGCCCGAGGGCAACCTGCTGTGGGGCTTTGTAATTTCCGCTTTGCAGGTAGGCCTCGGCGAACTTGTTGTTTGCGTTGGGCTCGGAATACCCTTTTATTTAGTTATAGAAAAAAACGGGCTTTTTAAAAGAAAACCCGAAAACGGTGATAGGCTATGACCTACAATAAAAAAATTACACTTAAAAACGGTGATATATGCACTTTAAGAAACGGCACTGAGCATGACGGGGAACAGGTGCTTGAGGTTTTCAACCTAACGCACGCCGAAACTGATTTTATGCTTACTTATCCCGATGAAAACAGCTTTATCGCAGCGCAGGAATCGGATTTTTTGAAAGAAAAAACCGAGAGTAAGAACGAAATTGAAATTGTGGCTGAAATAAACGGCAAAATAGTCGGAACGGCAGGGATTGACGCTGTGGGCGGTAAATTCAAAATAAGCCACCGCGCAGACTTCGGTATAGGAATATTAAAGGAATACCGGGGGCTGGGCATAGGCTCGGCGCTGACTGACGCTTGCATAGAATGTGCAAAGGCGGCGGGCTATTTGCAGCTGGAGCTTAATGTGGTTGCCGAAAACAAATCGGCTGTGGCGCTTTATGAAAAATTAGGATTTAAGGAATACGGCAGGAACCCGCAGGGCTTCCGCTCGCGTACAACAGGCTTTCAGGAGCTTATTTATATGAGACTGGAATTATAAAAAGTGGGGTTGAGGGCGTGAATATTTTACATTTGAAATATGCTGTGGAAATTGCGAACACAAAATCAATAAGCCGTGCGGCGGAAAATCTTTATATGGGACAACCCAATCTGAGCCGTGCGATAAAGGAACTCGAATCCTCTCTC
>ERZ839823.1197-NODE-1197-length-28580-cov-5.457634_pt1 | contig 28580 bp, 30 predicted proteins | sample MGYA00519862_ERZ839823 | MGnify/ENA primary metagenome ERZ839823 (study PRJEB31850, sample SAMEA3708853) | human gut metagenome | biome: human gut; feature: human-associated habitat; material: faeces | place: China | collected 2014 ...
TCATCACCACTTACAGTATAACACATTTATCACGTTTTTAGAAGAAAAATAGTATAAATTAAATATCGATGAGTATAAAGGACATTCCGTGAAGAAACGCAAGATCTATTCTGAATGTGTAAACGCAAAAATCGCGCGGAATCAAAGCGGTAAGAGGTGGAAAGCAGTATTTGTGTAAGGCGGAAGGGTCTACTCGGATTTCTGCGTGTTTTCAACGAAAATTGGATAAACGAAACGCTCAAATGAGCGAACGACGACTCCCGCTGCAACGCCCCCGCGTACAGCGGGAATTCTTTCAATTCAAACATATTTTTTGAGGATGAAAGAAAAAATATTGCAATAACACAAAAAACGCGGTACAATAAGAAAAGAAGAGATGAAAAAAATTCTGATTGGCGTTAAGAAAAATATACATAAAAACAAAGAAACCGCCGCTGGAGCAGGGGCTTTGTTGGTTTTGTATAAACTGAAAGGTGTAATGAAGCATGGAAAGAGAGAGCCAGCGACTGTTGGAAAGCGTGATGAAGCTGATTGCCGCTCAATTCGGGCCGGATTGCGAAGTTGTGCTGCATGACTGGTCCAAGGATTACGAATCGACGATTGTTGCCATTGAAAACGGGCACGTTTCCGGCCGGAAAGTTGGCGACGGTGGCAGCAATTTGGGGTTGGAAGTTATGCGCGGCACAACGGATGGATCCAACCAGCTCAATTACATCACACAGACGCAGGACGGCCGGATGCTTCGCTCATCCTCGCTGTATTTGACCGATGAAAAAGGAAACAAGGTTGGCGCGCTGTGCATCAATCTGGATGTTACCGAATATATTATGATGCAGCACCGACTTTCGGGGGTGACGTTGTTTCCGTGCGTGAGGCCGGGCGAACAGGAGGTCAGCAAGGAGTTCTTCACCAACGACGTTAGCGAGCTGCTGGACTATCTGATGAAGGAAGGCACGGAGCAGATCGGCAAGGCGCCGGAAGAGATGACCAAGGAAGAGAAAAAGCAGGTCATCAGCTATTTGGATCAAAAGGGCGCGCTGTTGATTACGAAATCGGGGCCGAAAATCTGCCGCTATTTGGGAATTTCCAAATTTACGCTGTACAATTATCTGGACGAAATCCACAGCGAACAGGAGCAGAAAACAAAGCAGTATCCGTGACCGAGCGAGATTCGTGAGTAAAAAAAGAAAGTCAAATCCAATATAAAGACCGCTTTTGCTCAGCAAAAGCGGTCTTTATATTGGAAGAAGGTGTTATGAATCAGCCGGCTTTCTTCTCTTTGATGATCGAGCGAAGGGATGCGGTTAACCACGGATACAGCGTGCGGCACGGCTTTCCGGTTCTGAGAGAAAGAAATGCTCGAAACGCATCCGGCGATTGTCCCTTGATGCAATGATCCGGAAAGATGAAAGCAGCTTGTTCATTTAAGAAAAAATAGGTCGCATGACGATAACGGAGCAGCCGATGGCATTGGGCATAGGCGATGTTTTCGCCCTTTCCACTGTCGCCCTTGGGGCGAACGTTGAAGCCCTTTTCGCCAAAGACAAACACCGAACAGGGAAAGGCTTTTCCGCTGGCCTGAATCTGCTTCACGGTGCGGTCGGCTGTGCTCTTGGCGGGAACGTTGATAAAAACGATGGCCAGACAGCCGTAGAGCGAGAAGAAATAATTGAAGGGCTCCGCGACGTGGCCGATGACGCGAATGCCGATCAGCAGGCAAACCACGGCGGTGATGACCTGAATCAGACGCGCCGTTTGATGCGAAGCCGCGTACTGGGCGCGCGCCAAATCCGAAACCGTTTCGGCGCTGTGCGGCACTTCGATTTCAAAAGGCTTCATGCGGAAAGCTCCTCTCTTCAAGCACCGAAAACGGCGCAGGACTGGGGGAAGAAAAAACGCGCGGCCGGATTATTCGTATTCCGCCAGCAGCTCGATTTCAACGGAGATGTTGCCCGGTGTGGCATTGACGCCCATCGCGGTACGCGCCGGAAGGCCGCGCTCCTCGCCATACAGGTCAAGCAGCAACTGAGAGCCGCCGTTGACGACCTGCGGCTGCTGGGTGAAATCATCCGCGCTGTTGACGAAGGCGAGCACCTTCACGAAGCGCTTGATGCGGTTGAGGTCGCCGAGTTTGGCGTCCAGATTGGCCAGCAGGTTGAGCATACAGCGCTTGGCGGCTTCCTGACCCTGTTCCACGGTCAGATCCTGGCCGAGCTTGCCGTCGATGCTGGTGCCATTGAGCTGCGGGCCGCAGCCGGAGCAATACAGCAGGTGATCGCCGAACTCCATCACGGGCGTGTACAGACCGCCTTTTGCAGGCGGGGTCGGAAGGGTGAGATTCATTTCCTTGAGCTTGTCGTAAACGTTTGCCATGGGATACTCCTCCTTTTTATGATAAAGAAACGATTTGTCGCTGCGGTCATGGGCGTCCATGACCGCATGGGGAAGATACAAAGAAGAGATGAAAGAAATCATAAAAAAAGTTAGATTTCTTATGTCCATCAGTATAAACGCATTCGGGGAATCGGTCAAGACAAAATTGACTATTTTTCTGAGAAAAACAGAAAATCAGAAAAAAATTTAGAATATTTTGTGGAATGTATTGACACAAGGAGGAAAAGGTGATATCTTTAAGCCAACAATTTTGACGAATCCCGTCAAACCAATCGAAGGAGGATTTTCCCATGAAGAAGTTCCTTGCTATGGCTGCGGCTCTGACAATGAGTCTGAGCGTTGCGGCTGTCGCCAGCGCCGCGAAGTACGAAATGACGTTCAGCACGGCCGTTTCTCAGGAGCAGAGCTCGACCATTTATATGGATAAGGCGCTGGACCTGATCACCGAGCGCACCAACGGCGACGTTACGTTCTCCCGTACCTATGCCGGTACGCTGGGCAGCGAGCACGATCTCGGCGTGATGTGCACCAACGGCGATCTGGACATTGTCTGCATCGGCCCGGGCCAGTGGTCCGAGTGGGACGAGGCGTTCAAGGTTTTTGACTGCCCGTTCCTCTTCACCAGCTTTGATCATTTCGACCGTGTCCTCGCTTCCGAGGATTATCAGGCTTGGCTCAAGGAGCACGGCGACGCTCAGGGCGTGACCTTCGTGATGACCTTCAATCAGGCGTTCAAGGGCATTCTGAACAAGACGCGCGACGTGTACTCCACCGCCGATCTCGCAGGACTGAAGCTGCGCGTGCCGGATTCCGCTTCTCTGATCGAGATCGGCACCGCGATGGGCTACGTTCCGACGCCGACCGCTGCGGCTGACCAGTATATGAGCCTCTCTCAGGGCATCGTGGACGGCGCTGACCATGCGCTCTGGGCTCACCAGACCTGGAAGCTGACGGAAATTGCCAAGCACTTCTCCGATACCCGTCATGCGCTCCAGTGCGTGTTCTTCGTGATGAACAACGATTCTCTGGCTTCTCTGCCGGAAGAGTATCAGAAGATTGTTCTGGATACCTTCGCTGAGGTTGAGAAGGAGCTGGCCGATCAGACCCGTAAGGATTCCGACGAATCTTACGTCAAGGCTGAGGCGGATGGCGTGAAGGTGATCCCGTACGAGGAGATCGACGTGGAGTCCTTCAAGCAGGCGCTCTCCGGCATCGTGGACGAGTATTCCAACCTTGCGCCGGATCTGTACGACATCATCACCAAGCTGGCTGACTAATTTCAATCCTTCCATTGCCTCCCTCCTGATTAGGGAGGCAATGCTGGGTTAAAACGCTCTTTGCATGAAGCGTGAGAGGAGAGTTTTCCTTGAAAGTCATTTCTAAAATCAACAAGGCGATGGCGAAGGCGGAAGGCGCGATCATGGTCTTCTGGTTTGCCATTGTGCTGATCGTGATGACCTGTCAGGTGATCAGCCGCTACATCTTTAATGCGCCGATTGCCTGGAGTGAGGAATTCGCGCGTTATTCCTTCGTCTGGATCAGCTATTTCGGCTGCGCGTATTGCGTGGCTGTGGACGCGCATACCGGTATCACCGCGTTCCGTGACGTGCTGCCGCCCAAGGCCAAAAAGCTGACGACCGTGCTGGGCAACGTCGTTATGATAATCGTGTTCATTCGACTGCTGCCGATCGCCATGAAGTTCATCGGCAAGAATGGCAAGTTCCTGACTTCGATGATGCGCATTCCGTTCAAGTATCTGTATTACTCTTTGCCGGTGGGCTGCGTGCTGACCGTCATCCACTTGATTCTCAAGAGTATTCTGGTTTTTGAGCCGGATACGATTGAAAAAGCGTAAGGAGGAAGAACGATGATTTGGTTTATGATCATTATGATCGTTGCGCTGGCGTTGATCGGCGTGCCGATGTCGTTCTCCATGCTGACCGGTTCGGTCTGGTTCATGCTCTCCAGCGGCATGCCGCAGACGCTGATGATTCAGCGGCTGATTATGGCGGTCGGCGATTCGTTCAGCATGCTGGCGATTCCGTTTTTCATGCTGGCCGGCACGATTATGAACGCCGGCGGCGTGGCAACGCGCATCTTTGATTTCTGCAACACGCTGGTCGGGCATATCCCCGGCGGTCTGGGTCATGTCAACGTCTTCTGCAGCGTGATTTTCGCCGGCATGTCCGGCAGCGCGCTGGCCGATACCGGCGGAATCGGCGCCATCGAGCTGAAGGCCATGAAGGATCAGGGCTTTGACGACGATTTTTCCGCGGCAATCACGGGCGCGTCTTCCTGCTTGGGGCCGATTATTCCGCCCAGCACCGGCATGGTGCTTTACGCGATGATGGCCGAGGAATCCGTCGGTACGCTGTTCATCGCGGGTGTGGTTCCGGGCATCATCATGGCGGCTGCCATGTGCCTGATCGTGTTCTTCACCGCAAAGAAGCGCAATTACCCCGTCAGCCCGCGCGTGGAATGGAAGGAGCGTCTCCGCGCGCTCTGGCGTGCGGTGCCTGCGCTGCTCTCCCCGGTGATCCTGTTGAGCGGTATTCTCTTGGGCATCTTCTCGGCAACGGAAGCGTCGGTTGTCTGCTGCCTGTATTCGCTGTTCTTGGGCATCTTCATCTATAAGGAGCTTTCGCCCAAGGGACTGTACAATGTATTCCTCGAGACGCTCAAATCCAGCGGCATGGTGATGGCGCTGGTCACGTTCTCGATGCTGCTGGCAACCATCCTCAACTTCAACCAGATTCCGCAGGCGGTTGCCGCGTGGGCGGTTGCGACCATCGGCTCCAAGGTGGGCATCATTCTGGCCTGCATGGTGCTGATCATCATTTCCGGCATGGTCATCGACGTGACCCCGGCTATGCTGATTCTCATCCCGATTATGATGCCTGTGATTCGTCAGTACGGCATCAACCCGATTGCGTTTGGCGTTGCCTCGACACTGCTGTTCTCGCAGGGTCTGCTCACGCCGCCGGTCGGCAGTATTCTGTATGTGCTGGCAGACTACACCAAGATGCCCGTTATGCGCATCGCCAAGAACATGGTTCCGTATATCATCACGTTCATGGTGCTGGCTTTCTGCTTTATGATGTTCCCGCAGATCTGCACGTTCCTGCCGGGGCTGATTCAATAATGCCCGGGTTGCTGCCTGTCTTTGCGCAAAGGACAGGCGGCAACTCCTTTTTGCCGGAGGGCTTGTGATGAAACCTTATCTCATAAAAGCTCGAGCCGTTTACGAGCCGAACGGATACGGCGGCGCGACCGGATTGCTCGTTCGGGAAGGCAAAATTGCGCGCGTCGGCGACTACGCGACGCTGAAGCAAACGTATCCGGATTTGCCGACGCGGGAATACGGCTATGTGCTGCCTGCGCTGGTCAACACCCATGTCCATTTGGAGTTTGACGCCACGGCGCGGGCGAGGCTGAATTATCTGGCGGATACGCCCGAACTGCGCGTGCTCGGCGCGGCCCAAAGAGCGCGCGAGGCGCTGCAAAGCGGCGTTGCCACGCTGCGCGACGCCGGAAGCGACTGGGCGCTTTTGAACCTGAAGGATCCGCGCGCGCAGATGCTTTGCAGCCTGCCGAGGCTGCAAATGGCCGGGCCGCCGCTGACGGTTACGGGCGGCCATCTGCATTTTCTCGGCGAGGAAACGGATACGGCGGCGGACATGGTTCGGCAGACGCGGCTGCGCCAAAAGCGCGGATGTGACGCGGTGAAGCTGATCGTCACGGGCGGGCAGATGACGCCGGGCTCCGTGGCCGAACGGGTGAGCCTGACGACGGAGGAAATCCGCGCCGTTGTGGAGGAGGCGCATCTGCTCAATGTGCCGACCTTTGCGCACTGCCTGACGACCGAAGGATTTGTTCGCTGCATGGACGGCGGTGTGGATTGCATCGAGCATATTGCCTGCTTCATCCGCAACCGGGAAAACGGCCTGCTCGAACGCATGTATTGCCCCGAAACCATGAGCCGCTATACCGGTCGGAAGCGCTGGTTTATGATGGGGCTTTCCGCCGGATATCACAATTTGGATGATTTTAGAAGCGGAAAACGTCCCTGCGGCGCGAACGAAACCTTCTGGCTGGAACAGGAAGAGCGGATGTTCGCCATCTTCCGCCGCGTGACGGAGCTGGGGCTTCTGCCCGTCTGCGGAACAGATGCGGGAACGGGTGGAACAAGATTTGATGAAACATGGCTGGAACTGGCGCTGATGGTTCGGCGCGGCGGCCTGAGCGAAAAAGAAGCCATTCATATCGGCACGCTGCAATCCGCCGCCTGTCTGGGGCTTGAAAACCAGACTGGCGCAATCCGGGAAGGGCTTTCGGCCGATCTGATGACGCTGGAAGAAGATCCTTTCACCCATATCGAGGCGCTCGCGCATCCTGCACAGGTCATCTGCCGCGGCGAACTCGTTTGAACACACAGCAATGACGGAGGAATGAGAACGATGATGAGATGTACCGTTTGCCATAAGCCGTATGTCGGCCCGAAGAACCACTATGTCTGCACCTACTGCGGCGCGTCGATTGAAAGTCCGGTTGATCTTGAAAAGAATCCCGAGCATCTGCGCGATGTGCTGCGCAAGGGAAGCGAAGATGGAATCTGGGGCTACCGCGATTTCTTCACGGTTCCGGAGGACGCTCAGCCTGTGACGATGGGCGAGGGCAACACCCCGCTGATCCATACGGATCGTTTGGGCGCGTTTTACGGCATGAAGAATCTGTATTTGAAAAACGAAACGCTGAACCCGTCCGGCACCTATAAGGATCGCTTTGCCACAGTGGCCACGACGCTGGCCAAGAAGGACGGCATCAAGCAGGTGGCGATCGGCTCTGCGGGCAATGCGGCGGCCGCCGTGGCGGCGTATGCGGCGAAGGCCGGGATGGAATGCTTCATCATGCTGCCGCCGGGAGCCGTGAAGGAACGCGCGTGGCAGAACATGTCCTACGGCGGACATTTCATCTACGGCGTGGGCGGCGTGAACGACTGCGTGAAGATGGCGGAAGACGGCGAGGCCATCTTTGGCTGGAAAAACATGTGCACCACGATGATGAACAACCCGCTGGCTTGCGACGGCTATAAGACCATCGCCTATGAAACGGCGCGGAGCATGAAGTTTGAGGCGCCGGATTACGTGGTCTGCCCGGTTGGCGGCGGCATTGTGGTCAGCAAGGTTTACAAGGGCTATGAGGAGATGTACGCGCTGGGCATGATCGATCATCTGCCCAAGATGATCGCGGTGCAGGCTGCGGGCTGTGCGCCGCTGGTCAAAGCGTTTGACGAAGGAAAGACGGCGACTGAAAAGTGGGAAAACGGCGATACCATCGCGTTTGCCATCTTTGATCCGGTGACGTTCGAAGGTGTGACCGCGCTCGACACGGTTCGCCGCAGCGGCGGACGCGCCATCGCCATTCCGGATGACAAGATTCTCGATGCGATGCGCGCCTGCGCGAAGATGGAAGCCGTCATCCCCGAACCGGCAAGCGCAGCGACGATTGCCGCCGCGGTCAAGCTGCACGAGGACGGTGTGATCGGCGAAAACGACCGCGTGGTTTGCGTGCTTACGGGCAGCGGCCTGCGCGATTTGAAGCTGTTCAACGACGAGAACGCCGATATTCCCAGCGTGCAGCCGGGCGATATGGATTCCCTCAAGAAAGCCGTCAACCACTACCAGAAATGAGGCGGATAAAATGATCAACAACGCTTTGACGCTGGAAATTTTTGAAGCCCTGATGGCGCAGGATACCATCAACCCGCCGGGAAACGAAATGCGCGGCGCGCTCTGCCTCAAGGCGATTTTTGATCGCGAGGGGATTCCCTGCGAGGTGCAGGATTTGGGCCATAACCGCGCGAACTTCATCGCCTGTTTCGGCGAAGGCGAGAAGACGCTGGAATACAGCGGACATCTGGATATCGTGCCCTGCGTCGGAGACTGGAAGCATACGGCGATCGGGACGACCGAAGAGGGCGATCTCATTTACGGGCGCGGCGCGTGCGATATGAAAGGCGGCGTTGCGGCCATGTGTTCGGCTGCGATTGCGCTTTATCGCGACAAAACGCCTCTGAACGGAAAGATCCGTTTGACGTTTGTTGCGGACGAAGAGGACACCAATTTGGGTATGCATGCCTTCCTGAACACGCATGAGGCGGCGACATACACCATTCTTGGCGAGCCGACCAACCTGCATGTGGCCGTTGCGCATCGCGGCGTTGCGCGCTATTATATTGATCTGTTGGGGCACGCCTGCCACGCCGCGCTGCGTTCGACGGAGGAAACCGCCGTCGCGAAGGCGGCGCGCGCCGTCATGGCGATTGAGGACTTAAACGCGCAGTTGGAAGCGATGAAGCATGACGTTCTGCCCTCACCGTCCATCGTTGTGACAATGATGCAGGGCTATGAGAAGGATAACGTGGTTCCCGGAAAGGTACGGCTGTTGGTTGATTTCCGCGTGCTGCCGGGGATGAACGAACCGCAGACGCGCAAGCTGGTTCAGGATGCGCTGGATGCGCACGGCATCAAGGGCTACGAGCTCAAGAAGCACTTCTTCATGCCGGGCGGCGAGGTGGATAAAGCGCATCCGTTTGTTTCCGCCTGCGTAAAAAAGGCCGGCGAGCTGCTGGATCGAGCGGAAGAACCCATGCCTTTCGGCGCTTCCTGCGAGCAATGCTTCCTGGTGGAGGCAGGCGCGGCGACGGTGATCATTGGGCCGGGCAGTCTGGATCAGGCGCATACGGTGGATGAATACGTCGAAAAAACGCAATTGCTACATGCGGCAGAGCTGTATCGCCAGATTGCGATGGATATTCTGAAATGAGCTTGATACGCCCTAAAGCGAGTCCGAAATAAACGGAATTCGTTCGCTCGGAGGGCGAAAAACAAAGAAGGACACGACGAATGACGTGCCCCCATAATGCGGACTCTCGAACACGGAAAGAATTCGGGGCTGCATTATGGGGGATTTTGTTTCATAGAAGAAGTAGGAAGCGGATTGCAGGCAAGCGTGGCCTGTCCATGCTTGCCTTGGCCGCTGTGCAGCAGATTGGGAGCAGACAGTCAAGGGTGGCGAAGCCACTTGTGAAGCTCTTGACCGGATGGCTCGTTTTTTTGTCCCGAGCCTGCTAATACTAATTCTTGTTAAAATGGCTTAATCCGCGCACCATCTTTTTCGCTCTGACTTTGCCTCGTTCCGTTCAACGTACCTCCAGTACGCCTCACTTCACTTGGCTTCGTCAGAACAAAAAATCTGATGCGCTCTGTTAAGCATTTTAACTGCGAATTAGTATAACTTTTTCGCGCCCTTTTGCATCACTTACATTTTAGCGAATACAAAGAGCTGCCAGGTTTTTAGCCTGACAGCTCCCTTTGAGATGAATCTTCTCTTTTTACGCTTCCGCCGCAACAGCCGCGCCCTCGACGGTCACGCTCTGCTCCTGAAGCTCCTTCTCGGCGATGAGATCCTCAATGGTCTCCTTGGTGCGCATCAGATCCTCGACGGACATGGTCTCAAAGCCTGCGGTCGGGGTTTTCACCTTCACGCCGTGGCGGTTTAGAAACGCATCCACCTTTTCCTCGTTGTGCTTGTAGACCGCAAAGCCCACCAGGCTCGCGCCTACGCCGATCAAAACGCCCTTGACCATCGGATTATTCCAGCTAAACATCATTTTGTCCTCCTGTCTGTCTGATAGAACATTTGGGACGCTGTCCCAAACCCTGCCAAGAACCTGAGGTTCTTGGATTTCCCACTACATTTATCGCTTTGCGATAAATGGGAAAATCGCTGTTTTGATGTCGGGAAGTCCAGGTTTCCGGTTTGGGGCAACGCCCCAACATTTTCCTTTACCCCTTCTTCGCCATCATTTCCATGCCGCGCTGGAGCATGCTGCCCGCGTAGGCCACGCCGTCCCCGTCGCCGCTGCCCTTCACCGGGGTCAGGTTGATGGAGTTGCCCGCGCGCCGCACCATGTAGACCTGTTCGCGCGGCTCCTGCGGAATCAGGTGGCGGCCAAACGTCAGCGCCCAGGCCAGTGCGCTGGCCTGCATGCCGTTCGTCTTGCCGATGGAATTGATTAAGTATACCACAGACATGACTTCCGGGTCAAAACTGCCGCGCGCGTGCAGTTCCTGATAGCCGTGCTCGGCCACCGCCGCCAGCGTCGCACCGACTGAAAGCCAGCGCGTAAACCGCGTTAGCGTCGAGCCCATCAGCGTCAGCGATCCGTCCAGCGCAATGCAGCACAGCGCCAGATAGCCGCTCGGCGCCATCGAAAAGCCTTCCTCTTCGGAATGCTTGATGTGCAGCAGCGCCGTGCCGACCAGCCCCGCGTAAACCGCGCCGATTTTCACCAGCAGCTGCTCTTCCGTCACCGTGAGCTGGTCGTATTCGCACAGCAGCGTTCCGATGCGCGGATTATAACGGCAGCGCGTCACGCCCTTGATGCCCAGAAACGGCACGTCGCTCTTAATCGGCTTTTCCAACTGAAAGCGGATGCGCCCCGGCATCGCGCTGAGCACTTCGAGGTGAAGCGCTCCTTTTTCGTTTCTCATCGGTCAGCGGCCCTCCATCGGCGGGAAAAACATCAGCCGCAGCGAGTTCGCAACGACCAGAATCGTAGACGCGTTGTGCATCAGCGCGCTCATCATCACGGAAATACCGCTGGCCGCGCCCAGAATCAGACCGACCGTGTTGATGCCGATGACGATGGCGAAGTTCTGCTGCACGATGTGCATCGTCGCGCGGGAGAGCTTGCGCAGTTCGGGAATCATCATCGGGTCGTCGCGGCTGATAACCACGTCGCTGGTCTCCATCGCGATATCCGTGGACTTGCTGCCCAGCGAAATGCCCACGTCCGCATATGCCAGCGCAGGCGCGTCGTTGATGCCGTCGCCGACCATCACCACGCCGTTGCCCTGCGTCTGCAAGCGAAGCACCGCTTCCGCCTTCTGCTCCGGCAGGAGCTGCGCCTTGAAGCCGTCCACGCCGACCTGCTCGGCCACGGCGCGCGCCTGCGGCTCCATATCGCCTGTCAAAATCTCAATATCGCCTACGCCGTCATAGCGCAGAGCATTGACCGCGCGGCGCACGTTGTCGCGCGGGCTGTCCATCGCGAACAGCACCGCCACGAGCTTGTCATCTATGCCGACGTAATTCGGAATCGCGCCCTGACCGTCCGGAACGGCTTTCGCTGTGGTCACGCCGTTTTCCTTCATGTATTTCATATTGCCGACGCGGACGATATGCCCGTCCACATCGGTTCGGCTGCCGCGCGAAACCTCGGTGATAGTCTCGCCGTGGTCGAGCGCCTGCGCGCCGATCTGACGACCGTAGCCCAGAATCGCGCTGGCCAGCGGATGTGTGCTCGTCTCCTCCGCCGCCATGGCATAGGCCAGCACCTCGCGCTCGTCCATCTCGTCATCCAGAACGACCATGGAAACGACCTTCGGCTTGCCCTCGGTCACGGTGCCGGTCTTATCCAGCAGCACGGTGTTCGCGCTGCTCATTTGCTCGATGTATGCGCCGCCCTTAATGAGCACGCCCTGCTTGACCGCCGTGTTGATCGCCGCGGAGAACGCCGTCGCCGTGGAGAGCTTGATGCCGCACGAATAATCGATGACCAGCATCTTCAGCGCCTTCTGTGCGTTATGCGTCACCAGCCAGACAGACAGGCAGAGCAGGAAGTTCAGCGGAACGAGATAATTCGAGAATCTATCCGCATAGCGCTGAATCGGCGCTTTTTTCAGCTCGCTGGCTTCCACCATGCCCACGATGCGGGAAACCACCGTCTGATCGCCGACCTTGTTCGCCTTGACCTGAATGTTGCCGCTCTTGACCACCGTGCCCGCGAAGACCTCGTCGCCCGCGCGCTTTTCAACCGGCACAAACTCGCCGGTGATCGCGCTCTGGTCAATGACGGCCACGCCGGAAGCAATCGCGCCGTCCACCGCAATCTTTTCGCCCGTGTGAACGGCTACGGTGTCGCCCGCGTGCAGCTGCGCAATCGGGGTGCGCGCCACACGGCCGTCCTCCAGCACCTTCCACACGTCGCCGTCGTCTGCGGAGAGCATCTTCTTGATGGAAGAACGTGTCCGCTCGATGGTGTAAGAAGTCATCAGCTCGGCCAAATCCGACAGCGCCAAAATCATCAGCGCGGAATGCGGCGTGCCGAGCATCAGGCTGGCGACGATGGAGGTCACGGTCAGGAAGTCGGCGTTGGGCCGCATGTCCTTTCGGAGTCCTTCGAGCGCGCTCTTGGTCATCGGCGCGGAAAGACCGAGGCTCGCCAACGCTTCCAGCGAGGTGAAATTCGCCAGCGAGCCGCCCAGCAGCGGGGCGGTAAAGAGCGTGTTGCCCAGCACCATTGCGCCCGCGTTCACCGCCAGCCGCTTGGCCAGACGGGCGGTCGTCATCGGCTGCTCAGCCGTTTCTTCCTTGCCGCTTGCGTGGCGTGCGCGCAGGGCGGGCATCGCATAGCGTGCCAGCACCATATCCGCGCATTCCACCAGTGCTGCGGAATCCAGCTTATTTTGATCGTATTCCAGCAAAACGCTGCCCGTGCAGGGCGTCACCTGCACACGGCGCACGCCGGCAATCGTGGCCAGCTCCCCGGCTACGTCCATGCGCGCGTCAAACAGAAAGCCAAGCCCGTCAACCCGCAGGCGAAGCCGCCCCGGCAGGCTGCTGGCGATCTGCCCCTTCATCCAATCCTTGTTTGATTCTCTGCGAAGCATTTTTTCAACCTTCTTTGACTTGCGGAAGCCGCAGGATCAGCCGCTGGCGCACAATCTGCTCCAGCTTCTGTTCGTTGACCTCCTCCGGCTTGATCTCTTTGGCGATTTCAAGTCCTGTGTCCACAACGATATCCACCCAGCGCAGAATCCGGCGGCTGCTGGTCGTCTGCGCGTCATAGAGCACGAGCGCCGTGCCGATGCGCGCGTTGACGGTGACATCCGTTACGCCGGGGAGCATCGTCAAAACATCCTGAACATAATGCAGATAGGGCAGTGCCTCCTTGGACAACTGCTCGCTGTGGCGGAAGCGCATGCGCAGCCGCCCCGGCAGGTCGCATTCCACACGCGGCTTGAGGCAGTGGCGCAGAAACGTTTCTCCAACGATATTCACAGGCGATCCCCCCCGAACAGGCGGGCAGCCCACCAGAGCAGCGTCATTGCGCCCGGCACAGCCAGACCCACGAGCCGCCACTCCCTAATTGCCAGCACGGAAAGCGCCGTTCCGGCGAGCATTTTGCCATCCATCAGGCCGTTGGTCGCGCCCATCACGCCGCGATCCACCGCATCCAGAATGGTATGCAGGCCGCTTTCCATGCGGCTTTTCTGCTTGCCGCTGATGACCGCGTCCAGACCTAGCAGCTTGATGACCGCGCCCTCGATGACAGCAGCCTCAACCTTGCGCTCGTCATAGCACACGAGCATGCTGCCCGTGCGCGGCTCAAGCTCCACGCGATGCACCACGCCCGTGCCGAGCAGCTGCTCCCGCGCCTGCTCGGCCTGATCCATGCTGCCCGAAAGGGACGGCACATACAGCCGCATACGGCCGGGGATGCTGGCTCGCACCTCGAGAATCCCTTTGAAAGAGGGCAGCTTCATCAAATTGTGTTGCGGCTCTTTCGACGCGGACAGAGCCAGCGCGCCCAGCACTGCCGCCGCAGTTAAACCGTAATTCATGCTTTTTCAACTCCCTTTGGAAGTCGTTTGAAGGACGCATTTTCCGCCCGTCAGCAGCTCCTTTTTTTGCGTGTATACTGTATCATACGCTAAAACGTTTGTCAAGGCTAACCAAATGTCCTCGCCGAAAAACTTGTCGTAGATTGTTTTTCCCCACAGCTCTTGTAAACCGGAAAGAAGCGCAGTATAATATGACCGAAAGAACTAAAACGGTCATATTTTAGTAGGCAAAACCTTGGCTTTTACCGATTATGAGACTGAGCAGCTCCGCAGGGCGTTGCTGAAAGAAACGAGGCATTGTTCTGTCACGCTGGAAATGAAGAAAACCTCCGTGGATCAGCTGACAAAGGCGGTTCTTGCCGTCTGTCGGCGGCTGTCCGATACCGGCGACATGGTTTTCATTGAGAAGGACGCGAAACTGCTTTTGCAGAGATTGCCGGAGAGCGTCAAAAATATCCACTACCACGATGACGAGACGCACATCCGTCAGCTTTTAGAGAAATATGATCTTGTGCCGAATCGAGGCACGTCCTTGGCTGCCGCTACGGCGCGGGGACTGATTTTGACCGTTTCCCATAAGGAGCAGACCGGGGAACTGTATCCGCAGGTGCTGGAAACGCTGGTGTACGGCGCTTGCAGGGAGTTATTTGAATAAGCGGAAGGCCGCAGAGATGCGGCTTTTCCAAGACTCGATGGTTAGCATAAACTAACTATATAACGGCGCGGAAATGAGGAGAGATTATGTCGAAAAAAGCAACGGAATTCCAAAGAAAAGCAATGAGCCGGATGTACCGGGGCAAGGAAATCTTCAAGCCTTTGAACACAGGCTGGATCGATGAAAATGTCGCCTGTGTGCGGGAGTGGGTGGCAAATATCTTCTTTTACCGCAAGGGCGATACTACCATGATGATCGATGCCGGATACAACTATGACCGGCTGGCAGAGAAAATGAACTGGCTGGGGATCGATCCGCATTCCATCCGGCACATCCTCATCACCCATCAGGATACCGACCATGTGGGCGCGGTAGAAGCGGACAGTCCGGGATTGTTTCGGAATGCAAAGCTGTACATCGGCGAGATCGAAAACCGGTATCTGACCGGAGAAGCACACCGCAAGGTTCTCTATCATCTCTACAAGCTGCCGCGGGTGACCATCTGCAACGAAAAACGGTTGCTTCACGATGGAGAGATCTTTGACATTGACGGCATCAAGATCGAGTGTTTCCTGGTTCCCGGTCATACATGGGGGCATATGGTATACCTTGTGGACGGGAAATATCTCTTTACCGGCGATACCCTCTGGTTTGGCGCGGACGGCGGCTACAGCTTTATTTCTGCGTTGGCAGAGGATAACAAGCTGGCGGTGAAGTCTTTGACGCTGCTGGAGAAAAAGCTGAAAAAACGTGGGCTTCATCCGCTGTTCATTACCGGCCACACTGGCTGGACGGACAACATGGATTTTGCCTTTGCACATAAAAATGAGCTGTGTTCGCCCTTCAAAAAAAGAGTCCACGATCCCGATGCGCCTTATGATGCCTATGATGAATCCGATGATACTGAGGAAAAAGCAAAGAGCGGGTACCTGAAAGGCGTGGGAAGATAAGAGGCTGCAAATTTCAGAATCACTCCGGTGCTGTTGCTGCTGCCGGATACGGACTGCTGTGGAGGGTGTGCAGATGAAATACTTTGAATTTGGACAAGGAAATCCGGAGTTGATGGTGATGCTGCCCGGAGGCGGCGTATGCTATCATGGGGCGTTCCCCATAGCAGAGGAGATGGCAAAGGTCTATCATGTGGTGCTTGTGGCTTACGACGGCTTTAATCCGGACGAGCCGGGAACGGAATACAAATCCACACAGGACGAGGCAAAGCGGACAACGACCTTGTTTACACAAACGGAAAGCGGGGAGGAGGCAAATAGATGAAGGACAATGATTTGCATTTCGACCACAGCTGCCATGTGCTGTATTCCAAACCCTGCAAGAAAGAAATACGGGCAAAAATCGCTCTGCACTATCCGCAAGCCGAGCGAGAGGCTGTTTGGGAAAAGGTGCAGCGGAAGTATGTGGACTTTCTTTCAGACTGGCGAACCGATTTGGGCGGCAGACAGAACTTCCACAACGGCGTAGGCGGCACCTATGACTGTATCGCCATTATGAGCTATTATGTGGTCTGCAAAGCCGTCACATCCTTCCGCGAAATCGAGGAAATCGAGGAAAACCTGATCCTGCCGTCCTTCCGCAAACTGAAATTTGTGGACTGCAACAAGCCGTTCTGGAGGAAGCTGATGTACAAGGCATTTCTATGGGCAAAAGCGGGATGTGACAAGTGGCACGATTATGAGATGACGGTGGCGCCTTACGCTAAAGATAAGCCCATCTATTATGAATTTACCGCTTGTCCCGCAGCGGAGTTTGCTATCCGCCACGGTCTTACGGAGATCATGCCCGCCCTGTGCAATGTGGATTATGCATCCATGGAGCTGCTTCACGCAAGGCTGGTGCGGACGACCACCTGCGCGAATGGCTGTAAGTGCGACTACGCCATCTGCGGCGACAGGGATCCGTACTTAAAGGAGCATCCCGAATACCGGGACGAAAACGGGTACAGGAGGAATAAGTAATGCTTTTGCGGGTAATTCTGGAAGGTCTTGGACTGGGGGCTCTGCTGGTTCTCGTCTGCGCAGTGGGCATCCGAAAGGGCGCGGTGGGCATGGCGCATCTCTACGCCCCGGCAGTGCAGCAGCGATGCGTAAAACTGGGGTTGACAAGCCCGGAACGTATCCGGCGCAACAGCCTGCTGTTCAAAGCTGTCTGTATTCCCGGCTATATCGTCTATGTGCTGGTCTGTGTCTATGGGATAAACGGCGCAAGGGCTTCGTTTGGGGTTTCTGGCAACTGCTGGTCATCTTGTCCGTTATGAATCTCATTGACCGCTTTGGGATTGACGGCTATTGGGTGGGACATACCAACGCATGGACAATCCCCGGCACGGAAGATTTGAAGCCTTACATCATCGCGAAAGACAAACAGAAAAAGTGGCTTTTTGGCACGGTGGGTATGGCAGTCATAGCGGCGGCGCTGGCGGCAATTATGGCGGTATTTGTTCACTAAGTGAAATACAATGAAAGTTACAACATTGGACGAAAAATCCATCCGCGATATCGGTCATGCCTTCGGCTATTACGATTACGGACAGGAAACGGGGATGACCGCCGCGTTTTCCGGTCAGAAAGCGACAGAAGAATATATCTGTGCCTATGTGCGCGGGATGCTGCGGGGCGGCTTTCTGCACACCACCAGCGAGCGCGGCGAGGGCTATATCGCTTACAAACTGCCGAAGGAGAAGATGGGACTCAAAACCATGTGTCCCATTGCGAAAGGGATGCTGCGCAATTCCAGTCTGAAACGGCTTCTGCGCTTCGCTATGGCCGTCAAACGCGGCGGCGCATCGCTTCAGGATCGCATGGACAGGGAGAAGAAGCCGTATATCTTTGTAGGGCTTGTCTGTGTGCGCGAAAAATATCAGGGGCAGGGCTATATGCGCAAGGTCATGGATATCGCCTTTGCCGAGGGCGACCGGCTGGGCGTGCCGGTGATCCTGGAGACAGACGCCAAGTCCAAGTGCAGCAAGTACATTCATCTCGGAATGGAGCTTGTCGGAGTGCGGGATATCGGCGAATTTGGAAAGCTGTATGATTTGATCAGGTATCCGGAGTCATCGAATGAAAACGGAACAGCGTGAGGAAGGGACGCCGGCTTTTTCAACCGCGCCTACTATCGTGGCCACCATGGCGTGGTTTTCCACCTATCTGGGGGTGCACATCGGGATGCAGGTGCCGGTGGCCACATGGATGTCCGTGATGAGCCGGAGCGGCACGAATACCGCCATCGTGATCTGGTGCATTGCGGCTGCGGTTTATGAGAGAAAGCACACTGAATGAAAAGGAGTCTTGAATATGAAGCCTGACTCCTTCAGTCTGCCACTGTGCGAAAAAAACGCCGCTGCGGAGGGCGCGAAAAACGCTTCTTTCCAACGCGGGAACGCCGTGAATATGGGCTATGAGCGCGTGGAACTGATCGACACAACCGACGGCAGCTTTATTCTGCTCTACTTCTCGAATGGAGAAACCCACTGCGGTAAAGCCGCAGCAATCATACAATCGACGAACATCCTCTAATGTGTACATGCGATAATTGTTCTCCGGACTGCGGGTTGGTCATATCCCTGCCGTCGTCGCACGGTTGTTGAAAAACAAGGGAGATTGTCAGGATGCGCCCCAAAAGAATTTGACAACGACGCGCGAAGACACAAACCGCCGACGCTGGCTTTTGGGGCGCTTTTATGATATAGTAAATATACTTTTAAGCGCGCGGCGGGTGCGCCCGTCTGCGCGGTTTAGGTGGGAGGTGGGCGAATGGCTGGCGTTAAACGGCGCTCGATGGTGAAAATCTGTCTGGCGCTCGGGCTGTTCATCCTCGCCGGCGTGTTTCGCCAGCTCGATCGTTCCGCGCCGCTGCTGCCATCCGCCGCGTTCTTCCTGCTGACCAACCTGATCTACATCGGGCTGGCCATGGCGTGGGGATTTTCCATTTCGCATCGAATCCTGCATCGAGGGGTGCGGCGCTACCTGATGCTCGGCTGCGCGATGGCGGTGCTGTGGCTGTTTCTGCGCGCGGTGAAATACCGCTTCTTTGAGGTTGGAGAGATCAACCGATACCTGTGGTATCTGTACTATGTGCCGCAGGTGCTCGCACCGCTTTTCAGCCTGTTTGCCGCGTTGCAGATGGGGCGGAGGGAGGACGAAGCGTTTCCGGGCTTGTGGCATTTGATGTATCTCCCGGCGGCGCTGCTGATCGGCGGCGTTTTGACCAACAACCTGCATCATCAGGCGTTTCGCCCCGCCTTGGGCGCGGAGACGCTGGAGGCGGCGTATATCCACGGCTGGGTATATTACCTCGCGATGGCGTGGTCGGTTGCGCTGCTGCTGGCGACCGGCGTGATGGTTTACCGCAAGTGCCGCGTTTGCGAAAGCCGGAGGCTCGTGTGGGTGCCGTTTCTCGCGTTTGGGGGCGGGTTTGCCCTCTGCGTGCTGAGCTTTGTCAACCTCTATACCCTGCACAAGACGCCGGAATGTCTCTGCCTGACGTTCGCGGCGTTTTGGGAGAGCTGTCTTCAGGTCGGGCTGGTGCCGACCAACGGCTACTACCGCTATTTCTTTGCGGAATCCACCGCCGCTGCACAGATTGTGGACAGTCAGGGGTGGACGCGCTATCGCGCGCAGAGCGCGCCCGTGCTCACCCGGCAGCAGCTTCGGGAAGCGGCGCGCGAGCCCGTCCTGCTGGATGCGGATACGCGGCTGCAAAGCGCGCCGATTCGGGGCGGGCGCGTCTATTGGGTGGAGGATATTTCGAAAATCAACCGAATCCGGGCGCAGCTTTCGGAGGTCAACGCGCGGCTTTCGGAGGAAAACGAGCTGATTCAGGCCGAGAACGAGCTGAAGCGCCAGCGCGCGGAGATCGAGGAGAAGAACCGGCTCATGGATGCGATGCTTCGGCTCGTCGAGCCGCAGCTCCTCCAAATCAATCGGCTGCTGGAGGACGGAACCGCGCAGAGCCTGAAACACGTCTGTCTGCTGGGTGCATACGTCAAGCGCAGGGTCAACCTCGCGCTGATCTGCGAAAAGAAGGAGACCGTGCCGGCGGAGGAGCTGACGCACTGCATCCGGGAGTCGCTGACCTATCTGACGCAATACGGCGTTGCCTGCGCGCTGCATCAGGAGGGGAGCGGCAGCGTCGGCAGCCGGGACGCACAGACGGCTTATGATTTCTTTGAGGATTGTCTGGAAGCGGCGCTGCCCTCGCTCAGCGCGATGATGGTTCGGGTGGAATGCGGCGCGCGCTTTTCCGTTCGGCTGATGCTCGAGGATGCGGCGGGTCTGCCGGATGAAAGCGCCTACGCGCAAAAGGGACGGCTGACGATTGACGATGCGGACGGCGCGCCGTGCGCGACGCTCTCCTTTGAACGGGGAGGTGACGGCGGATGAACGCGCTTGACGCCGGATTGCTCTGCACGCTGCTGCTGATTGGAACCGTCGCCGCGCTGCTTGGCGGCATGAGCGCGGCGCGCCGCCGTCGGCGGGCGGCCTTTGCGCTCTGTCTGGCCGTTGCCGCGCCGGATTTTGCGCTGCTGTCCGTGCTGCTGGCCCGCCTGCCGGATTGCGAAACGCTTGCGCATGCGCCGCTCTGGACGGCCGCCGCGCTGATATCGACGGCGCTCAGCCTTTTGGCGCTGTGCCTGATGCTCCGCGGGAGCAGGCGGCAGCTTTCGCCGTTCTCCATCAAGGAGAGCTGCGATCACCTGCCCTCCGCGCTGTGCTTTGCGTGGGAAAACGGCCAGCCCTGCCTGAAAAACCTGAAAATGGACGAATTGAGCCATCAGCTCACGGGGGAGGCGCTGCTCAACGCGAACACCTTCTGGCGCGCGGTTGAAGCCCAGCCCATCGTCTCGCTGGAAAACGGGCAGACGTGGAGCTTTGAGCGCAGGCGGATGGAGATGGCCGGGTGGGTCGTCTACCAGATCATCGGCACGAACATCACCGAAGAGGCGCGGCTTCGCCATGCGCTGGAGAAGGATAACCTGCGCCTGAAAGCCATGAACCGACGGCTTCGGCAATACGGGCAGGACGTACAGGAGGCGACCCGCGAAAAGGAGATTCTGCGCGCCAAAACCCGCATCCACGACCGCATCGGCCGCGCGCTGCTGCAAACCCGGCAGTTTCTTTCCGGAGCGCAGGGCGACGCGGAGGCCGTCCGCGCCGCGTGGCGGCAGAACACCCGGCTTCTGCTGGGGAAGGCCGTCGAGGAACAGCGGCCGGATACCTTTGAACAGCTCTCCCGCGCGGCGAAGGCGATTGGCGTGACCATCGCGCGCAGCGGATCGTTCCCCGAGGAGGGCACGGAAAACGCGCAGCTGGTGGAGGCCGCCGCGCACGAGTGCCTGACGAATCTGGTGCGCCACGCGGGCGGGACGCGCCTTGAGATTTTCGGTGAGAAGACCGCGTCCGCATGGAAGGTTCGCTATCTGAACGACGGCGCTGTGCCCGCCGCGCCGATTGTCGAGGGGAGCGGCCTCACCGCGCTGCGCACGCGGACGGAAGCCGCGGGCGGCGCGATGGAGATTGCCGTTCTTCCGCGCTTTCAACTGACGCTGATTTTGCAGCGGGAAAGGCAGGCGATGGAATGAAATACAAGGTGATGATCGTCGAGGATCAGACCATGCCCCGCGAGCTGTTTGAACTGCGGGTGCAGGCCTCCGAGCGGTTCGAGCTGGCGCTTTCGATTGACAACGCCGCGCTGGCGGACGTTTACTGTCTGCGCTTCCCGGTGGATCTCATCCTGATGGACGTGATTACGCGGGACGGCGAAAACGGGCTGGACGCGGCGGCGCGGATCAAGCGCGCCTTTCCGCAGATCAAAATTATCATCGTGACCTCCATGCCGGAGTGTTCCTATCTGAAACGGGCGAAGGAAATCGGCGTGGAGAGCTTCTGGTACAAGGAAGAGCAGCGCGAAAGCCTGCTGGACGTGATGGAACGCACGATGAACGGCGAATCCGTCTATCCCGGCGCTTCGCCGGAGCTGACGCTGGGGATGGCCAGCAGCTACCAGTTCACCGAGCGCGAGCTGGATATCCTTCGCGAAATCACCAGCGGCGACACCAATCAGGAAATCGCCGACCGGCTGAACATGTCCGTGGCTACCGTCAAGACGCATATCCTGAATATGCTGGAGAAAACGGGCTTCCGCAACCGCACCGAGCTGGCCGTCCGCGCGCGGGAAAGCGGGCTGGTCATTTTGAACCGAAGAAACTGAATCAGGCCGATTTCAGGAGACAGTCAATGCGCAAATTCTGATAACGGGCGCGCGATGCGCGCCCCTACAACATTGCGAAAAAAAGCAACCGTGCATTGTACCGCCGCCCCCGTAGGGGCGCGCATCGCGCGCCCGCTTTTTGTGGGGAATTTGCTTTTTGCTTATTTACTGCTTGAGAAAAAAGCGCAGGCTCTGCCCATTTGAGCAGAGTCTGCGCTTTTTAGCGTTAAAAAATAGCCAAACGGTTGATGTGCGATGCGCGTTTTTCTGCTACACTGAGTATGCAAGGGGGAAGTAACATGAAGAACATCGTGGTCAGCATGCAGAATACGCTTCTGTCGGAGGCGATTGCCCACGCGCTGACGGAAACGCGGGAGTTTCGGGTGGAGCAGATTCTGCCCGGACGGACGGGCGACGCGCTCTCCCTGTGCGCCGCCATGCCGGCGGATATCCTGCTGATGGAGGTCAGCCGCCTGAGCGCGTATACGCTGGAAAGCCGCCTGAGCCTGATCGACCGCCTGAGCGCGAAGATTCCGGGGTGCAAGTTCGCGCTGCTCTGCGACGAAAACAGCGACTCGGAGCTGGCGCGTCAGGTCGTCTGCGCCCGGCAGGATCGCCGCATCGACGCATTTCTCTATGCTTCCGTAACCCCCGCTTATCTGGTCGCCGCGATGGACGCGCTGTAAGAAAGGGGACGACGCCATGAAAAGACGATGGAAATGGACGCTTACGGGCTTTCTCACCGCGCTGGCGCTGTGCCTGTGCCCGCGCTTTGCCGGAGCCGCGCCGCACGAAGACATGCCGACGGTGAAAACCTTCGCGTTTTCCTGCTCGGGCATGTCCGTCGATCAGATGCGCAGCTATCAGATTGGGGAAACGAAGCGGGGCCGCCTCGCTGCCATCGAGCTGTATCTTGCCTATACCTTCGTGCTGCCCGTGACCGATGCGGATCTGGCGTCGTTTTCCGCGCTGCTGGACGAATTGGATCTGGCGGCATGGGACGGCTATCGGCAGGAAGACAGCACCGTGCTGGACGGCGAAAGCTTCTCGCTGAATGTCGCGTTTGAAGACGGGAACGGGATCGACGCTGTCGGCACAAACAGCTTTCCCGACGGCTATTATGAAAAGAAGGGCGCTATTCAAGCATTTTTTGAAGCGTTGATGCGTGAATATGAAATCGACGCGGACAAAATTGGATATTGGTGAAACATAAAAAACAGAAACGGAGGAATCAATCCATGAAAAAATGGCTGTGTCTGGCTCTCACGCTGCTGACGCTGACGGTCTGCGTCTGGGCGGCGGCAGAATCCACCGATTGGAATTACGACCTGAATTACGCCATACTCCGCGGCTACAACGGCGCGGGCGGCGACGTGACCGTGCCCGCCGAGATCGACGGCTACACGGTGGATGTGATCGGCGTCAGCGTGTTCAGCTCGGAGGCGATCACCTCGCTGACGCTGCCGGAAACGGTGCTTGAGCTGAGGAGCAACGCCGTCTCGGGGTGCGAAAACATGACGAGCGTCACCCTGCCCCAGAGCCTGGTCGTCATCAACCGAATGAACTTTTTCAGCTGCGAATCGCTTGAGGAAGTCACCATTCCCGCGGGCGTGCGCTATATCGGCGAGAACTCGTTCCGCTTCTGTGACGCGCTGCGGAAGATCACCTTCGAGGGCGTCTGCCCGCTGATCGACAAGGGATGCTTCAGCCTCATCGCGGAGGACGCGGTGGCCTATGTTCCGGATGACGAGCTGGAGGCGTACGCGGAGGCGTTTGAACGCGCCGGGATTGAGGTGCTTGTCCAGCCCAGCGGCAAAAACGCCGTGGTCGTGGAAAACAACGGCTTCGCGGAGGAGGATTTCGAATTTGATCCCGCGACCGGCACCATCACCAGCTACAACGGCTTCGCCACCTACCTCGCCATCCCCGAGACCATCGGCGGCGCGGCGGTGAAGGCCATCGGCCCCAAGGCATTTGCGCAGCACACCTATATCGCGCTGGCGGAGCTGCCCGAAGGGCTGGAAACCATCGGCGACAATGCATTTTACAACTGCGAAACGCTGGCGCGCGTCGTGTTCCCCTCCACGCTGAAGCGCATCGGGGATTATGCGTTCTACAACGCCTACAGAAGCAACGTGTTGGAATTGCCGAGCGTGGAGCATATCGGCGCTTACGCCTTCTATGCCATCGGCGTGACCGACGCGCTGGAGCTGCCCGAGGGATTGAAGACCATCGGCGACAGCGCGTTTGAAAACTGCAGAAACATGGGCGACCTCTATCTGCCCTCGACGCTCGAAGCGATTGGTTCCAATGCGTTCAAGGGCGATTACAACATTCAATACGTCGTTTTGAACAGCGAGACCCCGCCTGCGCTGGGCGAAAACGTCTTTGCGGGCTGCGATTATCTGGCGGATATCGACCTGAGCGACCGCGGCACCAGGCAGCAGATGCAGCAGTGGCAGGCGTATGTGGACGCGCTGGGGCTGACATGCCGCGTCTGGCGCGCGCAGGACCCGACGGCCTCGTCCCCCGAAAAGGGATCGTATCAGTACGAAAACCGCATGCTGACCCAGTATACCGGCACAAAGACGCGCATCCATCCCCACCTCACGGTTTCCAAGGAGCCGGTCGTCGGGCTGGGCGACGGCGTGTTCAAGGGCAGCCAGACCATCGAATATTTCTCCGTCTCGCACAACGATGCGTTTACGACCATCGGCGCGGAGGCCTTCATGGACAGCGCCCTGCAAAACGTGGATCTGTTCGATTCCGTGACCACCATCGGCGCGCGGGCGTTCGCGGGCTGCGCGAAGCTGGAGGCGCTGACCCTGCCCGAATCCCTGACCGAGATCGGGGAGGGCGCGCTGGATGGGCTGACCGGGCTGAAAAAGCTGGTCATCAAGTGCGACCCGGCGCTCATCCCCGCGGGCGTATTCGCCAACCTGCCCGAATTGGCCGATGTGACGGTTGAAACCGGCGCGATTCCGGCGCATATGTTTGAGGGCAGCGGGGTGACGACGCTGGCGCTGGGCGAGGGTGTGACCGAAATCGGGGAAAGCGCGTTCGCGGGCACGAAGCTGAGCACGGCCGATCTCCAAAACGCGGCCGTCATCGGTGCGGGCGCGTTCGCGGGCACGATGCTGAACACGGTCGATCTCCAAAACGTGGCCGTCATCGGCACGGGCGCGTTCGAGGGCGCGGCGCTGGAGCGCGTAACCCTGCGCAGCGACGTCAACGTGGGCGAGCGCGCCTTTGCGGATACGAAGCTGGCGCATCTGGTCATCCCGGAAAAGGGCAGCTTCCCGCTCTCCGCCGTGGAGGGTACGAATGTGGAGCTCCGCTTGTCCGCCGACGCGACCGACGAGCAGGTGGCCGCGTGGAACGAGACCCTTGCCCGCCCGTGGTATGACCCCATCCTACGCGAGGGCGAGGCGACGAAGTTCGCGAAGATGCCCTTCGAGCCGACCGCCGCGGAGAATTTCGACTTCGACCCGGAGACCGGCCTGATTTCCGCCTATACGGGAACCGACGTGGACGTGGTGGTGCCGCGCGAAATCGACGGCGTGACCGTGGTGGGCTTCGCCAACTACAACGCCTTCGATTCCTGCCACGATTACACCGATTCCTCCGTGGAAACCAACCGCACCGAATGGGTGCACCTGCGCACGTTGGTGCTGCCGGAAACCATTCGGGAGCTGCCCGACATGATGCTCGGCTACTGCCAGCAGCTTGAAACCTTCGTCTGCTACGCGCCGCTGGAGAGCACCGGCTCGAGCCAGTTCATGCTCTGCCGGAGCCTGAACAACGTGATCTTTGTCAACGGCGTGCGCAGAATCGACAACTACGCCTTTGACAGCGCGGGCCCGCTGGGCAACCTGTACTTCGGCGAGCATCTCATTAGCATCGGCCAGCAGGCGTTCGGCTTCTCCGGGCTGAAGACCTTCGTCGCCGATGCGGAGAACGTGGAATACGGCGCGTTTGCCGAGTGCCAGAGCCTGACCAGCCTGCATTTCACCGACAAGGTGAAGATGTTTGGCGAGAACTGCATCGTCAACTGCCCGAACCTCGCCGAGGTCTGCTTCGACGGCTGCGATTTGACTGCGTCGCCCAATGGGCTGATGATGAACGTCGCGCCGAAGCTGACTGTGCATGTGCCCGAGGGCATGAGCGAGGAAAACCTGAAACGGGCGCAGAAGTGCGTGAGCTGGAACAGCTCGCCGGTGGAAGTGACCGTGGTGATGGGCGCTTGCGCGCACATGCGGCCCGAAGCGCCGGATCTGTCCGCGCTGCTGCCGGAATTGAAGCTGGAAGCGGGCGCTGAAATCGCCGCGCCTGCGCAGGCGAACGGCGAACCGGCCAAGCCCGAAATGACCCCCGAACCGGAAGCGACTGCTGCACCGGAAGCGACTGCCGAGCCCGAAGCGGCGCCCGAACCCGCCGCGCAGAGCGCCGACATCCCCGAGGAATATCAGGGAACGTGGTACGGCCTGAACATGGAGCTGGACGGCGAGGCCTACCCGCTGGCCGACCTCGGCCTCGATGTGACCGTGACCATCGGCGCGGACGGCACGGCCGAGATGAACATGGGCGGCGATGTGGATCACCGCCAATGCGCGATGCAGGACGACGCGCTTGTGGCGGGCACGATGGTCTTCACGCTCAGGGACGGCGTGCTTTCGCTCTCCGAGGACGGCGCGATGATGACGCTGAGCCGCGAGAAGCCGGAGGCGGCTGGCACGTCCATCCCGGTCATCGACGAGAGCGCCACGCTTGAGGAGATCAAGGGCGTTTGGACGGTCGTTCGCGTCACGATGGACGGCCTGACGCTCCCGGCGGAGACGGCGGACATGGCGGGCGATACGCTGGTCGTCTACGGCGATACCTGTGATTTGACCCTGCAGGGCATGACGATGGATGGCCTGCCCTGCAGCATGAACGACTTCGCGCTGATCGTGCCCGTTCTGGACGGCGAATTTGCCGCTACCCTGCGCGAGGACGGAACGCTCGCCATCGAAATGAGCGACGCGACGCTTTGGTGCGAGCGCACCGGCGACGCGCCCGAAGCGCCCGTCGCAGAACCGACGGCTGAGCCCACCGCGGAACCCATGCCCGAACCCGCCGTGTCCGAAGCGCCTGCGGCGCAGGGCGGCGCGGGCATCGAGATCGGGAAGAAATACGTGATGACCGACGCGGATGTGAACGGCTACAACATGTCCGCCGCCATGCTGGGCGGATACGAATATTCCGTGCTGCTCAACGCGGATGGCACGGTGGCCTTCGTCATGGCGGGCGCGAATATCCCCGGCCTGACGTGGGCTTACGGCAAGGTGCCCACGGACGCGGGCGAGGCGGACGGCGTGGTGATGGATTACTACACGCAGGCGCTGAACCTCGTGCCCACGGCGCAGGGCTTCGACATGGATTATTTCGGTTCCATGATGATGCACTTTGCGCCCGAAGGAATCTAACTGACGAAAAAACCAATCAAAAGGAGGATGTATTTGATGAAGAAAATGATGATGCTTGCGCTGGCGCTGGTGATGATGCTGACCCTGACGGGCGCGGCGCTCGCCGAATCCGCCCCGATGAACAAGGAAGACCAGATGAAGAACATGGTTCAGGGCTTTCTGGACGAGAACGGATACGAGTACGAATACGACGACTACACGTTTTCGATGAGCTTTGCCCTTGAAAACGCGCTGGAATATGTGAATGTGATGGTCTTTGTGGACGACGATATGCTGTCCGTGACCGTGGACGCGCCGATTCAGGGGGAAGAGGCGGCCTTTGAACCGCTGGCGGTGCTGACCACGCTGATCAACAGCGAAATCTTCTACGCGCAGTTCCGCGTCGATCACTACAACGACAAGCTCTATGTCGCCTGCCGCGCCTGCAATCTGGTGGAGGACGTCGTTCCCGGCGAAAATGAACTCTATTATCTGATTAGCGAGCCGATGCGCTACATGGAAGAATACGGCGACGGCATCTATGCGGTCATCGGCGGCGGCGATCCCTACGAGGCGTTTGAAGCGTGTCAGGCGGCGGTGAACGAATAATGGCCGGAAACACGACGAATCCATATCTGACGAAAAAGGCGCAGGAGAAAAGGCAGCTGTCGATCCCCGTTGTGGCGGTCTGCACGATCTTCGGGCTGGGCGCGGCATCCGCGGGCATTGACCTGTTCAGGGAAGGCAAGACGCTCTCCAGCGTGATGGCGGTGCTGCTGCTGGCCGCGCTGTTCACGCCGGTCGTGCGCACCTTCGCGCACTACCGGCGGAGCGCCAGCGCCCGTCGCATCGCGGGGACGCTGCTCGCCACGCCGGAGGAAAGCCTGACCTTCGATCAGCTTCAAACCACGCTTTCCTCCGCCAAAGCGCCCCAAAAGCTCAGGGCGCTCGTCAGCGGCGGCTACCTGCAAAACCTGCAAATCAACGCGGATGAGCGGACGGTGAAGCTGTATACGCCGGAATACGAGTATGTGCAGTGGGTCTGTTCGGGCTGCGGCGCGAAGAACCGCGAGCGAAAGGGCGGCGCGATGCGCTGCAAATACTGCGATCAGCCGCGCGCAAAGTAATACTAATTCTTGTTAAAATGGCTTAATCCGCGCACCATCTTTTTCGCTC
>ERZ839823.1222-NODE-1222-length-27873-cov-4.410777_pt1 | contig 27873 bp, 22 predicted proteins | sample MGYA00519862_ERZ839823 | MGnify/ENA primary metagenome ERZ839823 (study PRJEB31850, sample SAMEA3708853) | human gut metagenome | biome: human gut; feature: human-associated habitat; material: faeces | place: China | collected 2014 ...
TTGTCACCAAGATCCTTGAGTGATACCCGGTCTAAACGATCAAACAAAGAGGACTTCCGAAAGGGAGCCCTCTTTTTGATTTACTTTTCCGTTGCTTATGTGTATGGCGGCATGTATAATAAGATCAGCAAAAAATGACAGGAGGTTTTCCCGTGAAAGACCCGAATTGCGGCTATTGCGCGCGCGGCAAAGGCGATTCACGCCGCCTTTCATCCGGATAAGCTCAACTACGGCGCGTATGGCGACATGGGCTGCCACCTGCACGTCCATCTCGTGCCGAAATACAGGGACGGCTTTGAATGGGGCGGCGTGTTCGCCATGAACCCCGGCCAGACGAAGCTGACCGACGCGCAATACGCCGAGATGATCGAGAAGATCAAGGCGGCGCTGTAAAAAAGATCAGGCGCTCCTTCCCCTGACCGGGGAGGGGCGTTTGCTGTTGTGTCCAAATGGCGTCTATCAGGCTCTGCTTGCCAAAAAGCGCCAAATGGAATATAATCAGAACATGAAAATGCGCCCGTATGGCTTTTAGCGTTTTCAAAAACAATAAAAAGAACTCAAATCTATGATGGAAAACGAGAGGGGTCAATCATGGGAAAGCTATCCTATGTCATCAAGCGCGCCAGAAAGATGGATTACCGCGCGATGCTGAAAACCGCCGACATGCTGCACAAAAAGACGGGCAAGAGCCGCATCTGGCTGATGGCCGATATGGCCAAGTGCGCCGCCAAGTACAACGCGGGCTATGTCGATTATAAAATCGCGGAGATGTACCGCTTAAACGACGCGCAGCGCGCCACGCAGATCACGCGCGGCATTTCCAACAACATCGTCGCGCGGATGAACGACAAGAAATTCTGGCATTTCTTTGACAACAAGACCGAGTTCAACCAGCTCTTCCACGAGCAGGTCAAGCGCGAATGGCTCAATTTCTCCACCGCGACGGAGGAACAGTTCGCCGAGTTCGTGCAGGGGCGCGGCGATATCATCTGCAAGCCGATCGACGGTTCGAGCGGGCAGGGGATTCTCAAATGCACGCCGGAGGATTATGCAGACGTTCACGCGCTCTACGCGCGCCTCAAGGCGGCGGGCATCGGCATTGTGGAGGACAAGGTCATCCAGCATGAGGCGATTGCCGCGCTCTGCCCGACCTCGGTCAACACCATCCGCGTCGCGACGCTGCTGGGCGACAAAAAGGAAGGCATCGTCTACGCCTATATCCGCATCGGCAACGGCAAGGTGATGGACAACGTCGATTGCGGCGGCATGGCCGCGCCGATCAATCTGGATACGGGCGTGATCAGCGGTGTGGGCGCGAACAAGGCGGGCGAGGCCTTTGAATTCCACCCGATGACCGGAAAGCGCATCCCCGGCACGCAGATCCCCTACTGGGAAGAGGTCAAGGCGATGTGCCTGAAGGCGATGCACGTCGTTCCGCAGGTGCGCTTTGTCGCCTGGGACGTGGCGATCACGCCGGATGGCCCGGTGTTCATCGAGGGCAACTCCTTCCCGAGCCACGCCATTCCGCAGTTCGCCGCCCACTTCCCGGATGGCGTCGGCATCCTGCCGCGATTCGAGGCGTTTATCGACCTATGATCTGCACGCTTTGCCCCAGAAACTGCGGCGCGGAGCGCGCGCCGGAGCGCGGCACGGGCGTTTGCCGCATGGGCACGCTGCCCAAAATCGCGCGCGCGGCGCTGCACCGGTGGGAGGAGCCCTGCATCAGCGGTACGCGCGGCAGCGGCGCGGTCTTCTTTTCCGGCTGCGGGCTGCGGTGCGTGTTCTGCCAGAATGAAAGCATCAGCCAGCGGGGCGAGGGGAAGATCGTCACGCCGAAGCGGCTTTCGGAGATCTTCCGCGAGCTGGAGGCGCAGGGCGCGCACAACATCAACCTCGTGACGGCGGCGCACTTCGTTCCCGCCGTGCTCGACGCGCTGGCGCTGTACAGGCCGAGCATCCCGATCGTCTACAACAGCAGCGGCTATGAAAGCGTGGAGACGCTGCGCATGCTGGAGGGCGCGGTGGATATCTATCTGCCGGATTACAAATACATCGACCCGAACATGGCGGCGATGCTCTCCGGCGCGCGGGATTACCCCGACACGGCGCATGCGGCGATTGAGGAAATGGTGCGTCAGACGGGCGCGCCCGTCTACGATCAGGACGGCATGATGACGCGCGGCACGCTGATCCGCCACCTCGTTCTGCCGGGGCTGACGGGGGACAGTATTCGGATTCTGGAACAAATCTGCGACGATTTTCCGGGAATCCCGGTTTCGCTGATGGGGCAGTACACGCCCTGCGGCCGGGCGCTCTCCATCCCCGGCATGGACAGAAAGATCAAGAAGAAGGAATATGCCCGCGTGCTGGCCTATATGGAGGCCGTCGGGCTGAACGGTTATCGGCAGGAACTCGGCTCGGCGGACGGCGCGTTCATTCCGGCGTTCGACGGCACGGGGGTTTAATCCAAAGGACAAACGCGCCGCGTGCGGCGGCGCGCCGATGCGAAAGGAATGAGCGAGATGCAGGCCTGTTTTCTCCCGGCGGATATCCTTCTGCCCGACGCTGCGGCAGATTTTGAAAAATGGGCGGTTGTCGCCTGCGACCAGTTTACCAGCCAGCCCGAATACTGGCGGAAGGCCGCGGAGATCGTCGGCGACGCGCCGAGCACGCTGAACCTCGTCTATCCGGAGGCCTATCTGGCCGAAGGCGACGCGCGGATTGCGGCCATCCGGCAGGCGATGGAAGACTATGTGCGGCGCGGCGTATTGCAGACGCGCGTGAAAGACGGCTTTGTGCTCGTCCGCCGCGTGACCGAGAGCGGGGAACGCCTCGGGCTGGTCGGCAGGCTGGATCTGGAGCAGTATGACTTCACGCCCGGCACGAGCGCGCCCGTCCGCGCGACGGAGGGGACGATTCTCTCGCGCATCCCGCCGCGCGTGCGCATCCGGCAGGGGGCGAGCATCGAGATCCCACACGCGATGATGCTCATTGACGACGCGGCCATGCGCCTGATCGAGCCGCTGGCGGATCGGGAGCTGCCCAAGCTCTACGACACGGAACTGATGCTCGGCGGCGGGCACATCGCCGGGTACGCGGTCGAGGGCGAGCTGGCCGCGCGGACGGCGGAGCAGATCGCGCGGATGCAGACAGAGAGCGGTGGCTTCTTTCTCGCGGTCGGCGACGGCAACCACTCTCTGGCGACGGCGAAAGCCTGCTGGGAGGCGATCAAGCCGACGCTTTCCGACGAGGCGCGGGTCGTTCGCGCTCTGCGAGCTGGTCAACCTGCACAGCCCCGCGCTGATCTTCCGACCCGTTCATCGCGTGGTCTTCGGCGCGGAGATCGACGCGCTGCAAAGCGGCTTTGAGCGGTATCTGCGCGCGCACGGCATGACGCTGGCGGACGGCGGCGAGGTGACGCTCGTGCAGGGCGGCGCGCGGCGCGGCTTTGCGATTCAGGGGCGCGGCGACCGCCTGCCGGTGGATGTGCTGCAAAAATACCTCGATCAGGCCTGCGGCGAAAGGAGCGGCTGGTCGCTCGATTACGTGCACGGCGACGCGGACGCGGCGGGGCTTGCCCAAAGCGGCGCGACGGCGGCGCTGCTCGGCGCGATGGATAAGCGCGCGCTCTTCCCGGCGATTGCCGTGGGCGGCGTTTTGCCCAGAAAGACATTCTCCATGGGCGAGGCGACGGAGAAGCGGTATTACATGGAGTGCAGGAGAATCGACGCGAAAAACCCTTGAAGGGCTTACCTTTTCGTGAAGAAAATAACTTGATTCCGAAGCCTTGGCGGACGTTGACAGCCTGCGGGTTTCCATGTAAAATAAGAGCGTTTGCAAAAAAATGAAGTGTGCCCGGCTGCCGGAGGAGTGGCGGCCGTTCAAGGAGGAAAAACAAGATGATCAGAAAGACGAAAATCGTGTGTACGCTCGGCCCGGCCAGCGACAGCGAGGAGATGATCTCCAGGCTGATGGACGCGGGCATGAACGTATGCCGCCTGAATATGTCCCACGGCTCCTACGAGGAGCAGGGCGCGCGCATCGAACGCATCAAGCGCCTGCGCCGGGAGAAGAACATCCCGGTCGCCATCATGCTGGATACCAAGGGCCCGGAGGTGCGCACCAAGACGCTCAAGGGCGACAAGGTGACCTTGCAGGCGGGGCAGGAGTTCATCCTGACCAGCCGCGACATCGAGGGCGACGAAACGCAGGTCGCCATCACCTATCCGCGGATGGTTGAGCTGGTGCACCCCGGCAACCGAATCCTGATCGACGACGGCCTGATCGCGCTGGACGTCAAGCAGATCAAGGGCGGCACGGACATCGTGTGCAGCGTGGTCAACGGCGGCGTGCTCGGCGGCCGCAAGGGCATTTCCGTGCCGGACGTCGATTTGCAGATGCCCTCCATCGGCGAGAAGGATCGCAGCGACATCGTCTTCGGCATTGAGAAGGGCATCGACCTGATCGCCGCGTCCTTCGTCTGCCGTCCCAGCGACGTGCTGACCCTCCGCAAGCTCTGCGCCGACAACGGCGGCAGCCATGTGCAGATCTTCTCCAAGATCGAAAACCGCATGGGCGTGAACAACTTTGACGAAATCCTCAAGGTTTCCGACGGCATCATGGTCGCGCGCGGCGATTTGGGCGTGGAAGTCGATATGGAAGAGGTGCCGGTGCTCCAGAAGCAGTTCATCCACAAGTGCAACGTCGCGGCCAAGCCGGTCATCACCGCGACGCAGATGCTCGATTCCATGATCCGCAACCCGCGCCCGACCCGCGCGGAGGCCAGCGACGTGGCGAACGCCATCATCGACGGCACGGACGCGATCATGCTCTCCGGCGAGACGGCCGCGGGCAAATACCCGATTGAGGCCGTCGGCACGATGGTGCGCATCGCGACCTATATCGAGGCGCATCAGCTGCACGACAACACCCAGCTTCTCCAGCAGGAGGCCGTCCGCAACGCGACGGTTCGCACGGTGGCCAACGCCGTATCCTATTCCTGCTGCCAGATGGCGCGCGACCTCAACGCGAACGCGATCATCACCCCGAGCAACTCCGGCACGACGGCGCGCATGGTCGCCCGCTTCCGCCCGGATTGCCCGATCATCGCCCCGACCCCGAGCGAGCACGCATACAACCAGCTCGGCCTGAGCTACGGCGTTGTGCCCGCGCACATGGGCGTGAGCGGCGATACGGACGAGCTCATCAACACCGCCGTCGAAGCGGCGCAGCAGAGCGGGCTGGTCAAAACCGGCGACGTGGTCATCATCTCCGCGGGCGTGCCGACCGGCGTTTCCGGCACGACCAACCTCATCAAGGCGCACATCGTCGGCAACGTGCTCCTGCGCGGCGAAGGCGTGGGCAGCGGCTGCGCGAGCGGCAACGTCTGCACCGTCAACACGCTCAGCGATTTGGAGAGCGACTTTAAGGATGGCAACGTCATCGTCACCAAGATGACCACCAGCGAGATGCTGCCCTATATGCGCCGCGCGAGCGCCGTCGTCGTGGAGAGCACCAACCCGGAGTGCCACGCGGCCGTGGCCTGCCAGGCGATGGGCATCCCGATGATGATGGATCGTTCCTATCAGGCGGTGCACATGCTCAAGAGCGGCATGATGATTACCGTTGACGCGAACGAGGGCTTCATCTATAACGGCATTAAGGCGTAAAACAAAAGATTCACGCGGCGGAGAGGCAGGGCTTTTCCGCCGCGTGTTTTTGCATAAAAACGGACAATTCATTCCGAAAAAACGGGTTTTTGCGCGCGAAGACTTGCGCGCAGGCCGCAAATCGCGTATCATAGACGCTAGAAAAGCATAGGCTTTCCGAGTTGACGGCATACACAGAGCGTTTGAACCAAACAGGAGGTACGCCATGTTTTATTATTATGATCCGACGTATGTATTGATCCTCATCGGCGCGATTGTGGCGCTGTACGCGCAGATCAAGGTCTCCACGACCTACGCCAAGTGGCAGAAGGTTCCTTCCTCTACGCGGATGACGGGCGCGCAGATCGCGCGGCAGATTCTGGATAACAACGGCTGTCAGGATGTGCGCATTGAAGCCATCAACGGCAAGCTGACCGACCACTACGACCCGGAAAACGGCGTTCTGCGCCTGTCCAGCGAGGTCTACGGCTCCAGCTCCATCGCGGCGCTGGGCGTAGCCGCGCACGAGGCGGGTCACGCCATTCAGGACGCGCAGGACTACGCGCCGCTGCGCATCCGCTCGACGATGGTGCCGATTGCCAACATCGGATCGGGCGCGTCGATTCCGCTGTTCATGCTCGGCCTGATCCTCTCGTGGGAGCCGCTGGTGAAGATCGGCATTTTCTGCTTTGCGCTGGCCGTTCTGTTTTATGTGGTCACGCTGCCGGTGGAGTTTAACGCCTCCGGCCGCGCGGTCAAGGTGCTGGCGGCCGGCTATCTGCCGGAGGACGAGGTGCGCGGCGTGAAGGCCGTGCTCTCCGCCGCGGCGCTGACGTATGTGGCCGCCGCGCTGCAAGCGGTCTTGCAGCTTCTCAGGCTGGTTTTGATTTCGGGCAACAGCCGCCGCAGGGATTGAGCAATCCGGCGGCGGAACGCTTTGACGAAGGGGGATTTCCGCCGCCATGTCGTATTCATCCCAGACGAAGGAGGAGCTTTGCCGCTTTGAGCCGGACAGCGTCTGCTGCCTGCTGGCGGAATTGAGCGGCATCGTCTGCGCCGCCGGTTCGGTCATCTATCGCGGCGGCGGCGACAAGCGCCTCTCCATTGAAACGGAAAACAACGCCGTCGCCCGGCGCGCGTTCCGGCTTCTGCGCGAGGTTTTTGACGTGCAGCCCCAGTTGGTGACGCTCAAGCGCTCGCGGCTGGGCGGCAGAAGCGCATACCGCATCGAGATCAGCGGCAGCGAGGCCTCCTTTGTGCTGGAGGGCTGCGGAATCGAGATGGGGCAGCGGCGCGGCGTGCCGCGCGAGATCACGGTGCGCAAATGCTGCCGGATGTCGTTTTTGCGCGGCGTGTTTCTGGCCTGCGGCTCGGTGACCGACCCGGAAAAGGAATACCATCTGGAATTTGTGCTCGAGGACGAGGCGTTCGCGGCGGCGCTGCAACGGCTGATCGCGCGGTTTTCCCTCAGCGCGCACCTGACGAAGCGCCGCGCGATGGCGCTGGTCTACCTCAAGGGGCAGAGCGAAATCACGGACATGCTCAGCATCTTCGGCGCGCAGAGCGCCCGGTTCGCGATGGAGGACGCATACATCCGCAAGGAACTGCGCAACAACGCCAACCGCGCGGTCAACTGCGACAGCGCCAACGTGCAGCGCGCGGTGACGGCGGCCTCGCGGCAGACGGAGGCCATCGAGCGGGTGCTGGCGGCGAAGGGGCAGGAGAGCCTGCCGCCCGCGCTTCGGGAGACGGCGGCGCTGCGGCTGGCGCACCCGGAGATGTCGCTGGAGGAGCTGGGCAGGCTGTGCGATCCGCCGGTGGGCAAGAGCGGCGTCAACCACCGGCTGCGCAAGCTGGAAATCATGGCGCAGGAGCTGGACGGACAGGAGACGGCGGAGAACGCCGAGAAAGGAAAAGCCGATGGAGCTGACGATTAAGATTGCGATTCCGAAGGAAATGATGACCCGCCAGGCGGCGGATATCGCGCAGCGGATGAGCGGCTTTGAGAGCCGCGTCCTGCTCAAGCGGCAGAACATGACCGTCAACGCCAAATCGCTGATGGGCGTGCTTTCCGCCGAGCTGCGCGACGGGCAGGCCGTCACCATTCTGGCCGAGGGGCCGGACGAGGCGCAGGCCGTCTGCACGCTGAGCAAAATGCTCGGCGCGTAAAGCGCGAAGAAGGACGAAACAAGGCTTGACAGCGCCTGACTTTTTGCTTATAATAGGGGCGATATCAGGCGATAACGGGGAAAGCGGAACGCAGGTTTCCTTCAAGAGAGTCACGGCCATTTGCTGCGAGGCCGGGCAGGAGGCGCGTTTCAAGGCTCCGAACCCCATCAGCCGCGGCGCTAAGAACGCCGCCGTCGCCCCGCGATAAGGGGATTGAGCAGGGCGCGAAAGCGCCAAACCGGGTGGTACCGCGAAGCAATGCGCTTCGTCCCAGTGATGGGGCGGGCGTTTTTTATTTGATAAAAAAACTCCTTCAGTCAGCTTCGCTGACAGCTCCCTCAAAGAGGGAGCTATGGGCTTTGTCAAACCTCTTTTTTGAGGGATGTTTGAAATCGTCACCGCATGCGGCGGATTTGGACGATAAAAACGCCGAGGGCATGGCGGAAGGGGCAGAGCGGCCATCACGGTCAGGCAGGAATTCGCTTTTTCAAACAATGAACATAGAAGTGAGGAAAAAGAACATGGCGAAGAAAAGTCAGCAGGAGTTTGTTCAGCACATCACCCCGCGCAGCGAGGATTTCTCCCAGTGGTATACGGACGTGGTTCGTCTGGCGGATCTGATGGATTACACCCCGGTGCGCGGCTGCATGGCCATCAAGCCCTACGGCTACGGCATCTGGGAGCTGATTCAGCAGCAGCTCGACGCGGAATTCAAGCGCACCGGCCACCAGAACGTGAGCATGCCGATGCTCATTCCGGAGAGCCTGCTGCTCAAGGAAGCGGATCACGTCGAGGGCTTCGCGCCGGAAGTCGCGTGGGTCACGCAGGGCGGCACCGAGCCGCTGGCCGAGCGTCTGGCGGTTCGCCCGACGAGCGAGACGATCTTCTGCACGATGTACGCCAAGTGGGTGCAGAGCTGGCGCGACCTGCCGCTCAAATACAACCAGTGGTGCTCCGTCATGCGCTGGGAGAAGACGACCCGCCCGTTCCTGCGCACGGCCGAGTTCCTCTGGCAGGAGGGTCACACCGTCCACGCCACCGCCGAGGAGGCGCAGGAGGAGACGATGCAGATGCTGCACGTTTACCGCGACTTCTGCGAGAAGAACCTCGCGATTCCGGTTTACTGCGGCCAGAAGAGCGAAAAGGAGAAGTTTGCCGGCGCGCGCGCGACGTATTCCGTCGAGGCGATGATGCAGGACGGCAAGGCGCTGCAAAGCGGCACGAGCCACAACTTCGGCACGAACTTCTCCGAGCCGTTTGAAATCAAGTATCTGGACAAGGACGGCACGCAGAAATATGCGCACGAGACGAGCTGGGGCGTGAGCACCCGCCTGATCGGCGCCATCATCATGACCCACGGCGACGAGCGCGGCCTCAAGCTGCCGCCGATGATCGCGCCGATTCAGGTCGTCGTCGTGCCGGTCGCCGCGCATAAAGAGGGCGTGCTGGAGGGCGCGAAGGCCGTGGCCGACAAGCTGACGGCCGCCGGTCTGCGCGTGAAATTCGACGATCGCGACAACGTGACGCCGGGCTGGAAGTTCAACGAGTGGGAGCTCAAGGGCGTGCCGGTGCGCGTCGAGGTCGGCCCGCGCGATCTGGCCGAGGGCAAGGTGCTGAGCGTCCGCCGCGATACCTTCGAGAAGGCGCCGCTGGATATCGAGGGGCTGGAGGGCGAAATCAAGGCGATGCTGGATGCGATTCAGACCAACATGTTTGAAATCGCCCGCGCGTTCCGCGACGAGCACACCGCCGACGTGCACAGCATGGAGGAGCTCGAAAAGCAGGTGAACGGCGGCTACGCCAAGGCCATGTGGTGCGGCGAGCAGGCCTGCGAGGACGAGATCAAGGATCGTTTCGGCGCGTCCTCCCGCTGCATGCCGTTTGACCAGACGCCCATCGGCGAGACCTGCGTTTGCTGCGGCAAGCCGGCCAAGAAGGTCATCTATTTCGCGAAGGCATATTGATTGTTGAGGGGGCTGACGGATTCGCAGCCCCCTTTTTTCAAAACGGGAAGCGAAAAAGGCAGAGAGTTGAGGAGAATGACATGAAGCGGAAAGCGAAGCTCTACGGCCCTGTTTTGCTGGCCGCGCTGCTGTGCGCGCTGGTATTTGCGACGGGCGCGCTGAAAAAGCCGAAAATATTTGAAAACATCACGACAGATTACATGGCTTTTCAAAAGAAGCTGCCCCGGTATGCTCTGGCGGACGGCGACGAATACGGCGTGATTCCGATGGGAAGGCGGGGCTGGATGCATCTGCCCGCGGGCGAATACCGCCTCAGATGGGCGATTACCTGCGACGGCGACAACATTCTGCGGCTGACGAACACGAACGACGCGACGATCACGCCCAGCGAATTTACGATTCCCGCGGGCGCAGGCGACGGGGAGCTTCATTTCACCGTCGAAGAGGACTGCGAGGATTTTAAGATCGAATTTGAGTTTGCCGCCGGTACGTATATGGACATCTATCAGGTGAAGCTCTATACGCCGGAATATCAGGACGACGCTTTCACGCTGCTCTTCTTCGCCGTCGGCGCAAGCATCCTCTGGCTGATGATCGGCACGGGCAGGCTGACGCGGGAAAACATGGCGCCGGTGCTGTTTATCGCGCTGGCGGTGCTGATCGGCAGCGCGCCCGCGCTCAAAACGACGTTTGTGATCGGGCATGACGGCACCTATCACATGGCGCGGCTGCTCAATCTGGCGGACGGGTTGAAGAACGGGCAATTCCCGGTGCGCATGGGCGGCTTTGCCTACGATGGATACGGCGGGGTGATGTCGGTCTTCTATCCGGATACGTTCTTATATCCCTTTGCGCTGATGATCCTCGGCGGGGCGAGCGCGGTGTACGTCTGCAATGTCTTTTCCGTCGCGCTGAACATCGGCGCGGCGCTGAGCATGTACGTCGCGGCGAAGCGGCTGTTTGAAAAGCGCTGGGCGGCAACCGGCGCGTCGATTCTCTATACGCTTGCGAGCTATCGGGTGGTCAACGTCTTTACGCGCATCGCGTTCGGCGAGGCGCTGGCCATGGTCTTTCTGCCGCTGTTCCTCGCGAATCTGTACGACGTGGTCTGCGGCGACGCGCGGCGCTGGAAGGGACTGGCGCTCAGCGCGGCCTGCATCTTTTGCAGCCATATGATTACCACGCTGCTTTGCGCGGTGCTCGCGGCGGGGTTCTGCCTGCTGCACATCCGCAAAATCATCTTGCAGAAGCGGCTGCTGCCGCTCGTCAAGGCCGTTCTGGTCTGTCTGCTGCTCTGCCTGTATCGAATCGGGCCGCTTGTGATGTACAGCATGCAGGGGCTGGGCGCGGACGATCTGTTCAGGAACATCACGGAATTTTCTGTCGAGCTGGGGCAGGTTCTGATGATGAACGCCGGAACGATCACGCGGGAAACCAATAACCCACAGGTTATGGAATTTTCGGTGGAAATCGGTCTGCCGCTGATGATTGGCGCGGCGCTGGCGCTCTACGCCGCGCTGCAAAAGGAGGAACGCGGCAAAAGCGAATGGGCGGCGCTGAAACTGGTCGCGGGCGGCGCGCTGATGACGATCGCCGCGACGGATTTCTTCCCGTGGGGCGCGGTTTCGCTGCTGACTCAAGGACAGGTGGGCTATATTCAGTTCACGTGGCGGCTGCTGATTCTGGCTACGCCGATGCTGGCGCTGGCGGGCGGCTACGGCCTTTGCGAATTTGGCGGAAAGCGGCAGGATGCAGCGGCTGTCGCGGCGCTGTCGATGGCGGCGATCTGCGTGATGCCGATTTTCAGCAGCGAAATCCAGAACCCGATCTATGTGGAAAAGGGCGTCATCATCAGCCCCTTCATGGGCAGATCGTTCCCGGAATACACCTATTCGGATACGACGGATTTCCTCGCCATCCGCAAACGCTCGGTCGAAATCATCGGGGACGCGGAGATGGCGGATTACGAAAAGCGGAGCACGACGATCACGGCACAGGTGAGCGCGCGGACGGAAAGCCGCATCACCTTTCCGCTGTTTGATTACGACGGCTTCCGCGCGACGGTGGACGGGCGCGAAATCGCCGTGGAAAGAGGAAGCAACAACCGCGTGAGCGTCGTCTTGCCCGCCGGAACAAGCGGCGCGCTGAAAATCTGGTTTGCCGGAAAATGGTGGTGGCGCGTCGGGGACGCGGTTTCGGCGGCAGCGCTGGCGCTTCTGGCGTGGAGCGGGGCAAGAAAGAGAAAGCGGACTTGAAAAGAGGAATTGAGATGAAACGATGGGGAAAGGCGATTCTGATTCTTTCGCTGATCGTCGTCTGGGGAGGCGGCCTTTTGCCCAAGCATGCGGAATGGAGAAATCTGCAATACCGTCTGTCCTTCCGCGACGGGCGTTTTGCCTTCGGGGAGCAGTTCGACGACGCATATGGCGAAGTCGGCGTCGGCCCATCGCTTGATCTGCCGGAAGGCGAATATGTTCTGACGATCCAGACGGATGCGGACGCGGAAAACGAAGTCGTTTTCAGCACAGAGAACGACGCGAAGATCGAGCCGGAGCGCATCGTCATCGAGCCGGACGGCGGCACGCAGACGGTGAAGATCACCCTGCGGCAGGCGGCAAAAGCGCTGCAAATGCACCTGATGTACACCGGCGGAACGTATCTGGATATTTACTCCATTCATTTGCAAAGCCCGGCTTATGCGGATAACCGGTTTACGCTGACCTTTTTCGTGCTGCTGCTGGCGGCGCTGTATGGCCTTTACGAGGCGGAAAAGAAGCGGATTGCCCCGGCGGATGAATGTCCACGGATGCGCGTGGCGCTGCTGCTGCTGGCGGCGGCGGCGTTCGCCTCGATTCCGACGATGAAGGACAGCCTGACTTATGGGCTGGATACGACCTTCCACATGGCGCGCATCCGCAATCTGGCGGACGCGCTGAAAGCGGGGCAGTTTCCGGCGCGGGTCGGCGGTTTTTCCTACAACGGATACGGTGCGGTCACTTCCGTGTTCTATCCGGATTTCCTGTTGACGCCGCTTGCGCTGATGCTGCTGGCGGGCGCGTCTGTGCCGTATGTGATGCATGCGTTCACGGTGGCCGTCAATCTGCTGGCGGCGTACACGGCCTACGTCTGCGCGAGGCGGGTTCTGGGCGAGCGGATGAAGGCGGCGTGCGCTTCGGTGCTCTATGTGCTCAGCGCGGATCGGCTGATGTCGCTCTACACGCGCGCGGCAATGGGCGAGATGCTGGCGATGAGCTTTTTCCCGATTTTCTTTTTGGGGCTTTGGGAAACGCTTCGCGGCGAGAAAGAGCGTTGGCCGACGCTGGCGCTCGGCGCGACGGCGATTTTCCAATGCCACATGATTTCGACGCTGCTTTGCGCGGGCATGGCGACAGGAATGGGATTGCTGCATCTGCCGCGCGTGATTCGGGAAAAGCGCGTGGGTGCGATTCTCAAGGCGATGGCGGCAACGCTGCTGCTCAATCTGTTTGTGCTTGTGCCGATGGCGACGTTCGTTCGTCAGGGCGTGAGCGCGGCAAACACGCTGACGGATTCGAGCTATTGGCTGATACAGCCCGCGCAGCTTTTTCTGGATGCGGTGGAGAGCGACGGCGGGCAGGTTGTCGCAGGCATGAACGCGGACGCGATTGTGCTCGGTCTGCCGCTGCTGCTGGGCGGTTTTCTGGCGGTATATCGAGCGGCGGCGGGCGAAAACATGCGGCGGGCGCTGGGGTTCGGCGCGGCGGGGCTGCTGCTGGCGTTTGCCTGCACAACGGCGTCGCCATGGCGGTCGGTCAACGAGATGCTGCACGGGCTGCTGAACTATGTGCAAATGCCGTTTCGAATTCTGACGATGGCGAGTTTCTTTCTGGCGCTCTGTTCGGGCGACGCGATCTGCACGGCGCAGACGGAAAGGAAAAAGGAAGCGCGGCTTTGGGCGGCGCTCGCGCTGTGCGCGGTGTGTGTGCATCCGCTGCTTTCCGATCACGCGCTGAGCACGCGGATTCTGCCATATGGCCGGGAGGATTTTTCCTCGATCAATTTGGATTATCGCCTGCCGAACATGGATGAAAGCACGCTGGAGGATACGAAAATCGCGGTTTCGGACGGCGCGGAAATCACGGATTTTCAAAAGGACGGAACGCACATCGTTGCGAACATAGCGACGGAGCGGGCGGCGAGCCTGACCGTGCCGCTATTTGCATTTGACGGATACGAGGCGAAGCTGGACGGACAGGCGCTGGAATGGACGCAGGACGACCGCGCGCGGCTGACGGTGCGTTTGCCGGAAAACGCGCGGGGCAGGCTGGAAATTCGCTATGTCGGCAAAGCGATTTGGCGGGTGGCGGACGCGGTTTCGGCGGCGGCGCTGATCGGTCTGCTCTTTTGGATGAAGAAGGGGGAGAAGAAAGCATGTCGGACGCACTGAAAAAAAGCATCGTGGATGCGATAGAGGAAGGTCAGCTCAAGCTGGGCTATCGCGAGGAGACGATTCGGCTGTATTATCCGCTGTCGTCCCTGTGCACGCTGATGCATCAATCCGTGGACGCGGCGGAGATGACGCGCGCGCTGGCGACGTTCTCCGAGCAGGTCAAAGGCGAGCTGGGCGAGATCGAGGTCAGCCGAAAGGGCGAGCGGTTCTGCCTCGCCGTCGGGCCGAAGGGCGCGGCGTGGGTGCACGAGCACACCGACCCGAGCGGCTTTCTGGCGGATTTCATCGCGGCAATCGGCCGCCACGGCTGCACCATGGACGAGCTGCTGGCGATTTTCCGCAGGCACGGCGAGCGCGTGCATGTGGAGGCGCTGCACAACGGCGAATTTGACTGGCTGGTGTACTTTGAGGATGGAAAGCCGGATGCGTATTGCTACTGCATCGCCGACGAGGGCTGCCACCTGACGTATCACCGGTTTACGAAAGAGGATTACGAGGCGTTCGGGTTTGAAACGACGTGAGGAGGGCGGCGGCATGCGTCATTCAAAAAAGGGGATTGCGCTGGGCGCGGCGCTCTGCGTGCTGGCGCTGGTCTTCTCCGTTTGGCTGCAAAAGGCCGGGTACCTGATCTATCTGAATAGCGACATGGCCTCGGAGGTCATTCTGGCGAACCGGCAGGCGCAGACGCACAGCCTGATTCAGATGGATTGGCTGTATTCCACGGAGATCCACAGCATCCACATGAACCTGTTTTACGCGCTGGCGTTTCTGCTGACGCCCAGCTACGAGGCAGTGCGGATCATCGGCAACACGTTCGTCTTCGTGCTGGGCATGGCGGCGTGCGCAGGGCTGTGCAGCGCGTGCGGGCTGTCGCTGGGCGCGTCGCTCTGCGTGTCCGCGATGCTCCCGCTGGCGGCGAGCGCCGTCTACGCGAGCAACATGACCATCGGCGGCTATTACATCATCCACCTGATCTTCGGCTTTTGGGGTGTGTCGCTTTGGCTCAGGGCGGCGAGGCGGCAGAGAAAGCGGGACAAGGCCGCGTTTGCGCTGCTCTGTCTGGTCGAGGGGCTCTGCTCGGTGCGCTATGTGCTCTGCTTCCTCTGCCCGATGGTGGCGGTGGCGGGGCTTGACTGGCTGCTTTCCGCCGGAAAGCGCACGCGCCGCGACGCGCACACGCAGTTCCTGACCGTGACGCTGGCGGGATTCGCGATGGGCGCGCTGGGCTATGCTGCGTCGGAAATCGTCTATCCGCGTCTGTTTGCCAGCGGCGTGGGCGGGGCGGGCTCCTTCGTCTTCAACCCGCTCGACGGACCGGCGATGGGGCAGACGCTCTGGACGGTCTTCGCGGATTTCCTCAAGCTCATCGGCTGGCGGGGCGGCGTGGCGCTGTTCTCGCCGGAGGGCGCGGCAAACCTGATGATCGCGGCGGTGCTGCTGCTCGGCGCGATTTCGGTGCGGCGCGCTTACGCGGGGCTGAACCCTGAGGATGAGCGCGGATGGATGGGGAAACGGGTGATGCAGTACGCCGCGGCGGCGTTCGGGGTCAACCTGTTCTGTTTTGTGTTCGTGCAGGGCACGTATCTGAACCGCTACCTGATTCTGGCGGTGATCTTCTTTGTGCCCGCGCTGGGCGTGACGCTGCACGGGCTGGAAAGCGGGCGGCTGCGCCGTCTGCTGCTGCTGGCGGTCTGCGGGCAGTTGGCGCTTTCCGCCGGGCTGATGCTGCGCGACACGAGAGCCGCCGCACCGGAGGCCGAGGCGCGCGGCGCGGATATGATGGAAGCGGCGGATTACCTGACGGAAAACGGGTACACGCACGGATACGGCACGTTTTGGAATGTGCGCGTGATGCAGGAGCGGACGCAGGGGGCGCTCACGTTTACGGCCGTCGTGCCGGTGGAGACGGAGGAGGGCGCGGTATCGAGCGTATCGCTCGACCCGATCCGCTGGCTCGAACCGGCGGCGTATTCCAGGCTGGATATCTGCAAGGGGCGCACGTTTCTGATGCTGACCCGCGAGGAGGAGACGCAGCTCGCGCCGTGGCTGGCGATGACGGGCGCGCCGAAGCTGCACGAGAACGACACGTTCGCGATTTACGGCTTTGCCTCGTCCATGCGGCTCTGCGGCGACATGCTGCTGGGCAAGATGAAGCTGGAAAACGCGGCGTTTGAGGACGGCGCATACACCCTTTATCCGGGCGGGCGGATGCGCGTGCCGACCTCGTGGCGGGAAAAGGGAAATTACATCCTCAAGATGAGCTGCGAGGGCGAGGGCGGAACGGTGCAGGCGTTCGCGACGCACAGCTTTGAGAGGATCGGCGAGGCGGCGCTTGTGCCGGGGGAAAACAGCGTGCGCTTCACCCTGAAGGACGACGACAAATACTTCATGCTCTTGATCAAAAGCGCGGAAAACGAGATTCGGCTGACGAATCTGGAGCTTTTGAAGGAACAGTAAATGAGCAAATCCGAAATTCTACGCAGGTTCTGATGACGGGCGCGCAATGCGCGCCCAGACTGTAGACAAAAAGCTATTCTCCCCCCGAAGGGGGAGAATAGCCCTTTCCGCAAATGAAAGAATAGCTGAATTTCTTGATTTTGCTATTCAAGACAAGTTTGCTTATGTCAACAAGCTGCGGGCGCGCAATGCGCGCCCCTACAACGCTTCGAAAAAAAGGCATAAAATGAGCGGGCGATTCACGGCGAATCGCCCGCTTTCATACGGTGCTTGGAAGATCAGATCAGCGCCAGCCCGACGAGGCGGACGATCAGCGCGAAGACCCATGCGACGGCGCACTGATAGAGCACCACGCCGACAGCCCAGCGCGCGCCCAGCTCGCGGCGGATGCACGCGACGGCGGCGATGCAGGGCGTATACAGCAGGGAGAACACGAGCAGGGACGCGGCGGAGAGCGGCGTGAGCACGGATAGCAGATCCGCGGTGCTCCCGAAGAGGAGGACGAGGGAGGAAACGACGCTCTCCTTGGCCATGAAGCCGGTCAGCAGCGCTGTGCAGATGCGCCAATCGCCGAAGCCCAGAGGCTTAAAGAGCGGGGAGAGCCAGCCGGCCGTCAGCGCCAGCAGGCTGTCCTTGGAATCCGCGACGACGTTGAGGCGCAGATCGAACGTTTGCAGGAACCAGATGACGATCGTTGCGGCAAAGATGACGGTGAAGGCGCGCTGGAGGAAATCCTTGGATTTTTCCCACAGGAGCTGGCAGACGTTCTTCGCGCCCGGCATGCGGTAATTCGGCAGCTCCATGACGAAGGGAACCGGCTCGCCGGAAAAGAGCGTCTTGCGCAGCAGCGTCGCGTGAAGGACGCCCAGAACGATGCCGAACAGATACAGCCCCGCCATCACCCACATCGCGCAGCGCGGGAAGAAGACAGCAGAGAAGAACGCATAGATCGGCAATTTGGCGGAGCAGCTCATAAACGGCGTGAGCAGGATGGTCATTTTGCGGTCGCGCTCGGAGGGCAGGGTGCGCGTGGCCATCACGCCGGGGACGGTGCAGCCGAAGCCGACGAGCATCGGGACGATGCTTCGGCCGGAAAGGCCGATGCGGCGCAGGGGCTTATCCATCACGAAGGCGATGCGCGCCATGTAGCCGCTGTCCTCAAGCAGGGAGAGGAAGAAGAACAGCGTGACGATAAACGGCAGGAAGCTGAGCACGCTGCCCACGCCCTTGAACACGCCGTCGATAATCAGGGAACGCAGAACGCCGGAGAAGCCCGCCGAGACGAGCGCGTTTTCCACCAGCGTCGTCAGCGCGCCGATGCCGGCGTCCAGCAGATCGGAGAAGAAGCTGCCGATGACGTTGAAGGTCAGATAGAACACGGCCAGCATGATGAGGACGAACATCGGGATGGCCGTGTATTTGCCGGTCAGGATGCGGTCGGCCTTGACGCTGCGGGCGTGCTCATGGCTCTCGTGCGGGCGCACGACGGTCTGGCTGCAAACCTTTTCGATGAAAGAGAAGCGCATATCCGCGATGGCGGCGGCGCGATCCAGCCCGCGCTCCTGCTCCATCTGCACGATGATGTGTTCGAGCATCTCCTTTTCGTTTTCGGAGAGGTTGAGCTGCTCGAGCACGAGCCGGTCGCCCTCGGCCAGCTTGCTGGCGGCAAAGCGCGGGGGGATGCCCGCCTTTTCGGCGTGATCCTCAATCAGGTGCATGATGCCGTGCAGACAGCGGTGGACGGCGGCCTGCGGCCCCTCCGGGTCGCAGAAATCCGGACGGCCGGGGCGCTCCTGATAGTGGGCGACGTGCAGCGCGTGGGAAACCAGCTCGTCGATGCCCTCGCCCTTCGCGGCGGAAATCGGCACGACCGGAACGCCGAGCATGGCCTCCATCTCGTTGACGCGGATGGAGCCGCCGTTTTCGCGCACCTCGTCCATCATGTTGAGGGCAAGCACCATCGGCACATCCAGCTCCATGAGCTGCATGGTCAGATACAGGTTGCGCTCGATGTTGGTGGCGTCCACGATGTTGATGAGGCCGCGCGGCTTGCCCTCGAGCACAAAGCGCCGGGTGACGATCTCCTCGCTGGTGTAGGGGGACATGGAATAGATGCCGGGCAGGTCGGTCACGAGCGTATCGGCATGGCCGCGGATGACGCCGTCCTTGCGATCGACGGTCACGCCGGGAAAGTTGCCGACGTGCTGGTTCGAGCCGGTCAACTGGTTGAACAGGGTGGTTTTGCCGCAGTTCTGATTGCCCGCCAGCGCAAAGGTGAGGAGCGTTCCATCCGGCAGCGGGCACTCCCCCGCCTTGACATGGTAACGGCCGCCCTCACCCAGACCGGGGTGCTCCGCCGGGGTGAGGCGCTCGGGGCAGGGCGGGTCGCTTTCCGCGCTGCACGGCGCGCTGATTTCAATCTGCTTCGCGTCGTCCACGCGAAGGGTCAGCTCGTAGCTGTGAATCCGAAATTCAATCGGGTCGCCCATCGGCGCGAACTTGACGAGCGTGATCTGCGCGCCGGGGATGACGCCCATATCCAGAAAATGCTGGCGCAGCGCGCCCTCGCCGCCGACGGTGCGGATGACGGCGCTCTGGCCGGGCGCAAGGGAATTGAGGGTCATATCGAAAGCCTCCTCCGTATGTTTGGTAAAACAAACAAATTAAACGGATAAAATATAGAAATTTCTCCTGCATAGTGTAACGACAGAAGGCGCATTTGTAAAGGGGGAAAGCGACGGTTTGACAGCCTTTTTCGACGATGATATAATAAAACAATCGAAACGAAAGCCAAACGAAAGGCAGAGGAAGCGACGATGAGGCAAAAGCGGCTGGGCGGTCTGTTCGCGGCGGCGGTATTCCTGCTCTGCGCCGTGATGACGGGCACATACCTGATTGCGGGATACGGCGCGTATCTGGATTCGGATATGGCCTCCGAGCTGGCGCTGGCAAGCCATCTGGCCGGAGAGGGCAAGCTGATTTCCGGCACATGGGTGTATTCCACGGAGGTGCGTGTGCTCTCCACCCAACTGATTTTTACGCCGCTGATGGCGTTGTTTCCGCACGACTGGCGTCTGGTGCGCACACTCGGCTGCCTGATTTTGCAGGGGATTCTGGCGGCGAGCGCGTATTTCTGCGGCAGGGCGCTGGGCGCGGACAAAAAGTTTTCGCTGCTGTTCGCGGGGCTGAGCATCAGCGCGTGCTCGGTGGTCTACGCGCAGATGGTGACAATCGGCGCGTATTATGTGCCGCACGCGGTGCTGACGAACCTGTGCGTGGGCATGACGGCGCGGCTGATGCGCATGGAGAAGGGCGGAAAGCGGGCGGCGCTCGGCGCGCTGCTGCTGGCGATGTGCGCGCTGATGGGCGCGTCCTCCATCCGATACCCGTTCTGTGCGACGATCCCCGTCGCGGCGGCGGGGCTGTGGGCGTATATCTTCCCGAACGGGGGCGAAAGCGCGCCGCGGACGAGGGCGCAGGGCGCGCGGACGCTGCTGACGCTGGCGGTCTGCGCGGTCAGCGTCGCCGGGTTTGCCGTCGGACAAAGCATACTGAGCCGGGTCTGCCTGTATGACGCGGCGCGGTACGGCGGCGTTCGGCTGGCCTCGTTCCTCGACGCGGATATGCTGGGCACGATTCAGCAGGCGCTGGGCGGACTGGCGCGGCTGATGGGTTACAGCGAGCGGAGCGTGCTGTTCTCGGCGCACGGGCTGGTCAGCGTCGGCGCGCTGCTGCTGCCCGCCGCGGCCGCGGTGCTGCTGGCGCGGACGCTGAAGGCGGCGAGGGAGAACCAAAGCGACGTGCTGCGCTTCGGCGCGCTGACGCTGGCGATGAGCGCGGCGATCACGGCGCTGTCGTTCGTGCTGCTGGAAGGGCTGTACCTGAACCGATACTGGATTCCGCTGATGACGCTGGGCGCGCCGGTGATGGCCGCCTGCCTGACCGGCGAGACGAACGCGCCGCTCCGGCGCGGGTGCGCGCTGCTGTTCGCGGGCGTGGTGCTGACCGCCTCCACGATGCAGATCACGAGCACGATGAAGCACCCGGAAATCACGGACGCGCAGAGGGAGAGAGCCGCTTTTTTGCAGGAAAGCGGGCTGACCTTCGGGTATGCGACGTTCTGGAATGCCAACGTCATCACCGAGCTGACAAACGGCGAGGTGGAGGCGGTGGGCATCTCCATCGCGCAGAACGGGAAGGGGCAGGGCGTGCCGCGCGTCAGCGAATGGCTGGAGGCGCAGGAAAACAGGCGGATGGAGCGGCCGGACGAGCGGGTGTTCATGCTGCTGACGGAGGCGGAGAGCGAGCGGCTCGACGACTTTCTAAAGAAAAGCGGGGCGCAGGCGCGCTGCACGCGGGACGGAATGACCGTTTACGAAATCGAAAGCCAGCGGATTTTCTTTGAAACGGCGCAGGAGATGGACACGCCGTGAGCGCAGACGAGGAGAGGAAAACGAGATGCAGGACATCCTGAACATGGCGCTGCCGCAGTGGGAGCTGCTGCCGGATATTGGGCTATACATGGATCAGGTGATTACGCTGATGGATCGCACGTTCAGCCCGGCGCTGCCCAAGGGCGAGATGACCAAATCCATGGTGAACAACTATGTGAAGGTCGGGATGATTCCGCGCCCGGTCGGCAAGAAATACGACCGCGAGCATCTGGCGATGCTGCTGATGATCTGCGTGTTCAAGCAGGCGCTGAGCATGGAGAGCATCAGCCGGCTGCTGGGCTTTCTGTGCGAGCGGGACGTTCGGACGGGGTACGATCAATTCTGCGCGATCATCCGAAGGATCGAGGAATCCGCGAAGGGCGGGCGCATCGAGCTGTTCGGGGACGAGATGGACGAGCGCGAGATGGCGCTCCGCTCGGGCGTGATGGCGGCGCTGTGCACCATACACACCTGCAGGCTGCTGGAAAAGGCGCGCGCATAAGGCGCGAAACGCGCATGAAACGGATATACGCCGTCATAGGCATAGAATAAAGGAATTTGCCAAAGGGCTTGAAATTTGAATTGATTGTGGTTTATACTAGGATTAGAAATTGGAGATCAGGGAGGGCTGACCATGTTTTGTCCCCATTGTCATAACAAGATCCCGGACGGAAGCAACTTCTGCCCGCTGTGCTACGCCAACCTGGTCGGCGTGAAGCAGCAGGAAAAGGAGAGTGCGGCGGAGACGGACGCGCCGCGCCCGAAGCAGAAGCCCGCGCCGAGGAAAAACAACGCCAAACCCGCCTATACGAAGGGGAGCAGACAGAGCAAGCGCGCGCAGGACAAGACGCCGATGATTATCGCAATCGGCCTGATCCTGATTCTGGTGCTGATTATCGTGATGATCGTGCGATCCATGTTCGGGGCGGGCACGCCGTCGGTGGTGAATACGCCGGTTCCGCAGGCGACCCAGCAGCCGCAGCAGGAGAATAACTTCATCGTCTTCGGCGCGACGAACACGCCCGCGCCGCAACTGACGGCGACGCCGAACATCGAGATTACGCCGACCCCCGCGCCGCAGGCGCCGGCCGTGACGACATACAAGACGCTGCGCAAGGGCGACCGCGGGCAGGACGTCGTTTCCATGCAGCAGGCGCTGATTTCGCTGGGCTACCTCAAGGGCGCGAGCGACGGCAACTTCGGCACGGGCACCAAGACGGCGGTGGAAAACTTCCAGAAGGAGAACGGGCTGGACGTGGACGGCATCGCGGGCGCAAAGACGCTCGAAAAGCTCTACACGGTTTCCGGCGTAACGCCGATTCCGGATGTGACCGTCGCGCCGGGCGACATTCTGGATCTGCCGGGCTAAGCGAGAGAAATTACGAAAGAGGCTGTAAAGCGAGAACTTTACAGCCCCTTTTTATCAAAACGGAGTAGCTACTGGGCAAATCTGAAGTTTTGCACAAATTCCGATAACGGGCGCGCAATGCGCGCCCCTACAACGCTGCAAAAAAGCAACCGCGCATTATACCGCTATGCCCGTAGGGGGCGCGCATTGCGCGCCCGCGTTTTGTGCAGAATTTGCTTTTGCTCAATTATTGAACGGAGTATAAGGACGGACATGAAAAAACATTTTGCTTCATTTGTATTTTTTCTGCTGACGGCGACGGCGGCCTGCGCGCTGGCCGCGCCGAAGCTGACGAACGTGACGGCGGAGAGCGACAGCCTGCGCGCCGGCGGGGAATGGGCGCTCACCTTTGAGACGACGGAGGGCGGCGCGCTGGCGATGTCGCTGCGCGGCGCAGACGGCGAAAGCATTGAGCTGGGCGCGACGCAGGTAGACGCGGGAAGCGGGCGGCTGATCTGGGACGGCGTTTTGCCGGACGGAAGTGCGGCGGCGGACGGCACATACACCGTGGCCGTTCGGCTTCGCAACTACTGGGGCGAGGAGAGCGAGGAGAGCCTGCTGCCGCTGACCATCGGTGCGCCGGAAGCGGGAGAAGTGCGCGAAACGGCGGATTCCGACGCGCCGGAGGTGCTGGATTTGAGCGGCCTCGACATTCAGGACGCGCTGATTTGGAACGAGGAGATCGAGGAAGCGCAGGCTTGGGACGAGGGGCAGGCGGCCCTCGAACAGGCGAGCGAAACGGGCAAGCGCCCCGTGCCGCAGGCGGCGAGCTACTGGGACATGAACCCGGACGAATACGACCTGACCGACCCCGACCACCAGAAGGCCATCTGGGATTTGATGATGCAGCCGATTACGGTGATGGACGTGGAGCAGACCGAGCACGTCTACCCGACCTTCACCCCCGGCGCGGACAAGAAACCCTATGAGCAGAACTGCGCGGGCGAGCTGCACGGGCAGAGTCAGGGCGTGCACGTGCTGGAGGAGGACACGGACGGCGACGGCTATGTGCTGATCGAGGCCTATGCCAACGACGGCACGAAGACGGACAACGAATACATGGAATCCCGGAACGCGAAAAAGGTGCAGGGCTACGTCAAAAAGAGCATCCTGTTCGAGGTGAAGCCCTCGGACAAGTACGCGCTGCTGGTGGATAAGCTGCGCCAGAAGCTCTACATCTTCGAGGCGGGCGCGATCATCGGCGAATTGGACGTATCCACGGGGCTCAACAACGCGAAACAGCCGTACAACGAATCCCCGGCGGGCGAATACATCACGGTGAGCAAGGTCGGCGACTTCAACGCAGGCGGCGGGACGATCGGCCGGTTCGCCATCCGCATCAACGGCGGCACACTGCTCCACGAGGTGCTGCACGACACGGCGAAGGACGGCACGCGCATCTATACGCAGTATGAGGCGCAGCTCGGCATGAAGGCCAGCCACGGGTGCATCCGCATCCAGCGCAGGGCCAACGCGCAGGGGCAGAACATGCAGTGGCTGTGGAACAACCTCGAAAACAAGACGAAGGTGCTGATCTGGGACGATCAGGGGCGGCAGATGTACGAGCCGGAGCTGCCGGACGGCGGCTTGCAGCTCTACCGCAATCCGAAGGGCGGAAGCAACTACCACGTGGACGCGAACTGCCCCGGCGTGAAGGAGAAATACCTGCCGCTGACGGGCGATTTCACCTACGGCGATTTGGAGAAGGACGAATTCAAGAAGCTGACCCCGTGCAGCGCCTGCGGCGCGCCGGTGAGGCCAGAGACGCTCTACGAGCGCTATGTATTTGAAGCCAACCAGATCGGCGCGGAGGTGACCGACGAGGTGAAGGCGAAGTTCGGAATCGAATAACGTCAGCCCGAACAGGAGCCGAACGAAGCAGCGTTCGGCTCTTTTTGAATTGTTCCGGACTCCTTCAGTCACGGCTGCGCCGTGCCAGACCTTCGGCGTTCCGCCTGCCTGCTTCCCGCGCAGCGGGTGGCAGGCTCCACGCCCTCGAAGAGGGAGCTCTTTGATTTTGTTGTCTTCTGTCTGGGCGATAGATCGTGTGAGCGCGCATTGGCGAGAAAAAAGAAAAATGATGGATAACGAGTGAAACATCTGACGACTGACAAAAGGTACTGAATTGCTTTAGCACGGTAAAGCGGCGGGCGGGATGAAACAAAATCAGGTCAGACGGTACAGACATGAAAGAACGGATTATGCAAAATAGACAAAAAGACGGAAGAGTGAGGGGCGAAAGTTTGTGAAAGTATCTTTCAAACCGAAAAAGAAACGCACGGACGAGTGGATATTAAGAAGATAAAAGAAACGCCCGGATAAGTGGATAGAAGGGACGCAAAAAACGGGCGAAACGAACGGCTGAAAAAGGCAAGCGGGAGCTGACTTTTTGAGCGAACGGCGAAAAAGAGACAAAATGGAAAAAATCTCAAAAAAATCGAAAAAAAGTTCAAAAAAGGGGTTGCAATTTCCCGGAAAATAGAATATAATGTGGCAGATGTCTGCAAAGGGGATGAAGTAACAGATTGCTCACTGGCCGGTGAGGGAACTGTTATGGACCATGTCCGCCAATCGGACGACGGCTCAAGATCCGTCATGCAGGGCAAAAGCCAAGCAAGTCGTACTTGAGTACGAACAAGGAGGAAAAGAAATGGCCAGCAAGAAAATTCGCATCAAGCTCTGGGCTTACGAGCACAGCCTCGTTGACCAGGCTGCCGAGCGCATCGTCGAGACCGCTCGCCGCACCGGCTCCAAGGTGTCCGGCCCGATCCCGCTTCCGACCGAGAAGGAAGTTGTGACGATCCTGCGCGCGCCGCACAAGTACAAGGATTCCCGCGAACAGTTCGAGCAGCGCACCCACAAGCGCCTGATCGACGTTCAGAACCCCACTCGCGCCACCTTTGACGCGATGGAGAAGCTCGATCTCCCCGCTGGTGTGGAAATCGAGATCAAACTGTGATCAGGAGGTAAGCAGATATGAAGAAAGGTATCGTCGGCAAGAAGATCGGCATGACGCAGATCTTTACCGAGGACGGCCGCCTGATCCCGGTTACTGTTATTCAGGCAGGCCCCTGCCCGGTCGTTCAGAAGAAGACCGTGGAAAACGACGGCTATGAAGCGATTCAGGTCGGTTTCGACGCTTACGCCGAGAACCGCGCCGAGAAGCTGGTGAACAAGCCCCTCAAGGGTCACTTCGCCAAGGCGAACGTCGCTCCCTGCCGCAAGCTGCGCGAGCTGCGCCTTGAGGATTGCTCCGCTTACAACGTTGGCGACGAGGTGAAGGTTGACGTCTTCGCCGCGGGCGACAAGGTTGATATCACCGGCACCTCGAAGGGCCACGGCTTCACCGGCGCGATCGCCCGTTGGAACCAGCACACCGGCCCGATGGCCCACGGTTCCAAGTATCATCGCGGCGTTGGTTCCCTGAGCGCGAACTCCACGCCGTCCCGCGTGTTCAAGAACAAGAAGATGTCCGGCCACTACGGCGTTGATCGCGTGACGACGCAGAACATGAGCGTTGTGCGCGTTGACGCGGAGCGCAATCTGCTGCTCGTGCGCGGCGCTGTGCCGGGCCCGAAGGGCGGAACCCTTGTGATCCGCGATTCCGTCAAGGCCTGATAAGGAGGAACCGTCACAATGCCTAAGATTGCAATGCTGAATCAGGAAGGCGCTAAAGTCGGTGAGATCGAGCTGAGCGAAGCGATCTTCGCCTCCGAGATCAACGAGAGCGTCCTGCACCTGGTCGTTCGCAGCCAGCTGGCCGCCAAGCGCCAGGGCACCCAGTCCGCCAAGACCCGCGGCGAGGTTCGCGGAGGCGGCCGTAAGATCTACCGTCAGAAGGGTACCGGCAACGCTCGCCACCATGGCAACCGCGCGCCGCAGTTCACCCACGGCGGCGTCGTGTTTGCGCCGAAGCCGCGCGACTATGTCGTGAACGTGCCCAAGAAGGTTCGCCGCCTGGCGCTCAAGGGCGCCCTCACCTCCAAGGTGAACGATGGCGAGATGATCGTTCTTGACAAGATCGCCCTGACCGCGCCGAAGACCCGCGAGGTCGCCGCGATCCTCAAGAACCTGGGCGTCGAAAAGACCGCGCTGCTCGTGCTGGCCGGCCCGGACGACACCATCACCCGCGCGTCCGCGAACATCGCGGGCCTGAAGACCGCCTATGTCAACACGATTAACGTGCTGGATATCCTCGGCAATGAGAAGTTCATCATCACCGAGGAAGCGGTCAAGCTCGTTGAGGAGGTTTACGCGTAATGAAGAATCCTCATGATATCATCCTCCGCCCCGTTCTGACTGAAAAGTCTTACGACGGCATGGCGGACAAGCGCTACGTGTTTGAGGTAGCGATCAACGCGAACAAGATCGAGATCAAGCAGGCCGTTGAAGCTGCCTTCGGCGTGAAGGTCGAGAGCGTCAACACCCTGCGCACCCTCGGCAAGATCAAGCGTCAGGGCCGTTACGCCGGCCGCACCCCCGAAATCAAGAAGGCTTACGTCACGCTGAAGAAAGACTCCAAGACCATCGAGTTCTTCGACGGCATGGCGCAGTAACAGGGAGGTTAACAAAAATGGCTATTCGTGTTTATAAGCCGACTTCCCCGGCCAGACGTTTCATGTCGGTGCTCACCTTCGAGGAAGTCACCAAGACGACGCCGGAAAAGTCCCTTCTGGAAAGCAAGAAGAAGAATGCCGGCCGCAATAAGCAGGGCAAGATCACCGTTCGCCATCAGGGCGGCGGCAACAAGATCAAGTACCGCGTGATCGACTTCAAGCGCAACAAGGACGGCATCCCGGCCAAGGTTGCCGGCATCGAGTACGATCCGAACCGCACCGCGTTCATCGCGCTGCTCAACTACGCCGACGGCGAGAAGCGCTACATTCTGGCGCCGATCGACCTGAAGACCGGCGACACCGTGATCAGCGGCGAGGGCGCGGACATCAAGCCGGGCAACGCGCTGCCGATCCGCAACATCCCTCTGGGCACGCTGATCCACAACATTGAGCTCGTTCCGGGCCGCGGCGGCCAGCTCGTCCGCAGCGCCGGCGACGCCGCTCAGCTGATGGCGAAGGAAGGCGCGAACGCGCAGGTTCGCCTCCCCTCCGGCGAGGTTCGCATGATCTCCATGGACGCGAAGGCGACCATCGGCACCGTGAGCAATGCTGACCACAGCAACGTGCGCATCGGTAAGGCCGGCCGCACCCGTCACATGGGCATCCGCCCGAGCGTCCGCGGCGTGGTTATGAACCCCTGCGATCACCCCCATGGCGGCGGCGAGGGCAAGAGCCCTGTGGGTATGCCCGCTCCTGTTACCCCCTGGGGTAAGGTTGCTCTGGGCCTGAAGACCCGCAAGCACAAGAAA
>ERZ839823.1224-NODE-1224-length-27817-cov-2.697608_pt1 | contig 27817 bp, 42 predicted proteins | sample MGYA00519862_ERZ839823 | MGnify/ENA primary metagenome ERZ839823 (study PRJEB31850, sample SAMEA3708853) | human gut metagenome | biome: human gut; feature: human-associated habitat; material: faeces | place: China | collected 2014 ...
ATGTACACCGCTATTGTAAGCGGGTTTGGAGGAAAAGTCAATGTATAAATGCGTAGAGTGCGGCTACCTGTTTGAAGAACCATCAGATGAATTAGAACCGCATGGAGAAGTACATACGGGATGCCCTGTTTGCGGCGGAACATATGAGATAACCATGCAATGCCAGGAATGTGGATATGACCTTTTACAAGAAGAATTACACAGCGGAATCTGCCTGCATTGCATCCGAAAAAGCCTGACGAATACAAAGGTTGCAGCCTATGCTGCTCAACGGGATAAAGAGACTGGTCCACAGGAATACCCAATAGAACAGAGTTTATATGAGCAGTATTTTGACTGTGATATTCAAAGATGCAGTCCTGCGATCATGGAACTTATGAGGCGTGCATTTTTAGCTGAGGCTGATAATCTGGATTTTTTAGAAGACTGGGTTATGGGCGATGAAGACAACCTGGATGACTATGCGAACTGGCTGCAGGAGCATCAAAAATGTATGCCAACAGTAATGGCGGAGGGAGCATAGATGAGCAAATTAATTTGTGTGATGGGAGAATCAGGCAGCGGAAAAACAACGGCCATGCGCACACTTGATCCAGCCACCACATATTACATTGACTGTGATGGAAAGGGTCTTGCATGGAAAGGCTGGAAAAGCCAGTACAACACAGAAAAGAAAAATTATGTGGTGTCAAGAGATATCCCAGGCATTACCAAGCTAATCGTCAATATCAGCGAAAAAAGGCCGGAAACAAAAACCATTGTCGTAGATACCTTGAATACCTGTATGGTGGACAAAGAGGTAAAGGGTATGAAAGAAAGCGGCTATGGGAAATGGATTGACCTGACCCAGTTTGTTTGGGACTGTATTGAAACTGCCAGCAAACAGAGAGATGATCTGACCATTATTTTTGTCATGCACAGCGAGACGATTCGAGATGACTTTGGATATGCGTTTACCAGAGTTAAAACAAACGGCAGGAAGCTGGAAAAGCTGGTTCCTGAAAGCCTGTTCGGCACCGTCCTTCTGGCAAAAAAGACCGACGAGGATCGATATGTCTTCGAGACACAGGCCAAGAACAGCACCGCAAAGAGCCCTATGGGCGCATTTGGATCCTTAGAAATTGACAACGATATGGCCGCCGTCTTGAAAGCGTTGGAGGATTACTAATGGCAAACTTTGAAAGCGGAGTCTCAGGATATATAAGAGCAATGGCGACCGTTACAACGAGTTTTCCAATTGATTTGAAAGGGAATGCAGATATTAATTGTCAACAATGTGATTTTTTCAGAAAGAATTACAAAACCTGCGGTTTAAATAACAGGATTTGCGAATATCCACAAAACTATGTTGGCTCACACTGCCCACTAGAAATAATTGATATGGAGGAAAAAAAGGATGAAACAATTTAATGGATTTGAGGCTAAAAAATCAGCAGGAGCAAGAGAAGTGCTTCCGGCGGGCGGCTATGTCGCCAAGATTTTGAATGCAGAAGAAGTCAATTATGACTGGGGTGCTGTTCTTTTGATCTCCTTTGACATTTTAGAGGGAGATCACAGGGATTTCTTTGCGAATGATTACAAAAACCAGGATCGTGAAGACAAGAAATGGCGTGGTACATATCGCCTGACAGAACCAAAAGACGACGGAAGTGAAAAGGACGGATGGACAAAGCGCACCTTTGGAAACGCGATCTGGTCGATTGAAGACAGCAATCCCGGATATCACTGGAACTGGGATGAGACCAGCTTGAAGGGAAAAATTGTCGGCGTTCTATACAGAAACCGCGAATGGGAAATGAATGGAAACACGGGCTGGACAACAGAGTGCTGCGCATTTACAAGCGCAGAAGAAATCCGGCAGGGTAAATTCAGAATGCCAAAAGATAAGCCGTTGAAAGAGGAAAGCAAAACGAATCAATTCGTCCAGATTCCCTCTTCTGACGATGATCTCCCGTTCTAATGGACTATTTTTCTGTAAAAAAAGCGCTTTCCAGCATGACCGTATTTGTAGACACGAGAGAACAAAATACCATACGGGCCAAAAAACGGCTTAGCCAAGTTAATGCACCGATTGAGAGGGTAGCCCTCTCTTTCGGTGACTACTCGGCGAAATGTGATGCGCTGGATTTGCGGGACAAAGTAGCAATCGAGCGAAAGATGGATTTAACAGAGCTGGCCCACTGTTACTGTCAGGACAGACGGCGTTTTGAGAGGGAGTTTGAACGGGCAAAAGAGACAGGAGCCAAACTATATTTGCTGGTTGAAAATGGGAGCCTTGATGAGGCTTATAGTGGACACTACAGAGCCAAAGTACACCCAAATTCACTTACAGCTTCCATGCTGGCGTGGCTGGCTCGGTATAACTGCCAGCTTCTGTTCTGCAAAGAGGAAAATAGCGGGAAGGTAATCCATGATGTTTTATATCGGGAATTAAAAGAGCGACTGGAGGCCATGCCAGATGAAAAATCAATTTAAAATTACCTGTACCCATAACCCGCAGGATTTTTTTAATGGAGAGGAACCGGCGGAGCTTGCCAAGAGTTACATTACGGAAGAACTTGAATGCGCAGCTATCGTAGAAATCGAAAACGGATACCAGGTAATTGTCTCAAAGGCAGGTACAAACAATGCAGATGTATGATAACGGCTTTGTCGTTCTCCACCGCTCAATCCTGAATTGGGACTGGTATGGCGACAAAAATACCACGCTTTTATTCATCCACCTGATTTTAACCGCCAACTATATACCAGGAGAATGGCACGGAAAGCGCATTGAAACCGGCCAAAGAATCACAAGTTTGTCAAAACTTTCACAAGAAATTTCTATGAGCGTAAAAGAAATTCGGACATGCTTAAAGCACCTTCAACAGACGGGCGAGGTGGCATGCGAATCAACGAACCAATACACTGTGATTACTATAAAAAACTACGAAAAGTACCAGAGCAGGGCAAGGTCAACGGCAAGTGAAAGGGCAAATAAGAAGTCGAACAAGGGGCAATCAAGGGGCAAGGCAGGGGCAAGCGATGGGCAACAATATAACAAAGGAACAAAGGAACAAGGGAACAAATATAATATAGGCGCGTCCGCCGCATCGCCCTTAACGGGCGAGCGGGTCCCCGCCGTGGGGACTGGAGATTGCCTGCTTGAAATTGACGGTGAAAATCACAGATTCCCCAAAAGCTGGCACAGGCTGGCCGAAGAAAAGGGATGGCCCATTGAGCAGTATGTGAGGTGGCGACACCAATGAGCTATAGCTTCAAATCAGAAGATGCCTATGGATTGGCGAGAGCGATTGGCGCTGAAATCCACGAACACGGAGAGGAACTGTTTTTCAAGCGATGTCCCAAATGTCATGGTGGGGAACGAAATGACAAAGACACCTTTTCGGTCAACCTGAAAACAGGATTGTTCAAATGCTTTCGGGCCAGTTGTGACTATCATGGCCACTTTGTAGAACTTGCCAGAGATTTCAATTATGATCTGGGGTTTGGCGAAAAGCGGGTTTATAGAAAACTTCCGCAAAAGCCGGTGACGGTTCGGAATGCAGCCATTGAATATATGGCGACCAGAGGAATCAGCGCAGAGACCTGCAGGAAATACGAAATTACCACTCGAAAAGATAACAAAAATATTATCGTTTTCCCGTTTTATGACCAGGACGGCATTTTGCAGTTTGTGAAATACCGGAACGCAAGATTTAGAAAAGGGATTGATAAGAACAAAGAGTGGTCGGAAGCAGATGCAATGCCGATTTTATTTGGAATGAAGCAGTGCGTGAATTTTGACCGGCTGATTATCACCGAGGGACAGATTGATAGTCTTTCTTTGGCGGAATGTGGATTTGAGAATGCTGTGTCTGTGCCAACCGGGGCCAATGGTTTTACCTGGCTGGCAAACTGCTGGGACTGGATCAACAAATTTCATGAGATTGTAGTCTTTGGAGACAACGAGCATGGGAAGATTACATTGGCCGATACTTTAAAAGCGCGTCTGTCTCAGCCAATTAAAGTGGTGCGCAGGAAAGACTATCTGGGGGAAAAAGATGCCAACGATATTCTCTGCAGATATGGAAAAGACGCTGTAAAAACCGCAGTTCATAATGCAGAAATTCCAAAACTGGAAAATGTAAAAGAGCTTTCCACGGTAGAGGATGTCGATTTAAACAGCCTGCAAAAGATTAAGACCAATATACCGGAAATTGACCGGATCATTGGTGGAATGGTGATGAGCCAAGTGATTTTGCTGACTGGCAAACGGGGAGAGGGAAAATCCACCTTCATGAGCCAGTTGGTGTGTGAGGCTTTAGAACAGGGAGAAAGCGTGTTTATCTACTCTGGGGAATTGGCTGACTACCATTTCAAACGATGGCTGGATTATCAATTGGCGGGCACTTCCAATATACGCTCCTGTCTCAATCCATATGGCGATTATGAATACAGCATCCAAAAGTCCGTGTTAAATAAAATTTCCAGTTGGTATAAAGGAAGAGCGTACATATACGACAACAGTTGGATGCCGGATTGTGGGGAAGAGCTGGAATCTCTTCCGGAGACAATTGAAAAAGTAATAAAGCAGTATGGAGTGAGATTGGTCTGTATTGACAACCTCATGACTGCGATGGAAACGGTTGCAGATAATTCCCAGCTCAATTTGGCGCAGAGCAACTTCGTTGGGCAGCTGAAACGGATTGCTACAAAATACGACATTGTGATTGTGCTTGTTGCGCATCCACGAAAAACAAAAGACGATTTCAGCAACGACGATGTATCCGGTTCTGCAGATATCACAAATAAAGTCGATGTAGTCATGTCCTATCAGCGGTCGCTTACAGATGATTGTAATAGTAAATTGCAGATTACGAAGAACCGCCTGTTTGGAAAATATGCAGTTAAAGATGATGCAATCAAACTGATGTACAGCGAAAAAACAAAGCGAATCTTCTCGGTGGATGGAGACCGACACTATGGCTGGGAAAGATTAACTGCCGAACCGGAAACAGATGACTGGATGATTTGAAAGGATTGCATATGGACTTTGTATGGGAAAAGCAAGCAGCAATGGGAGAGCCTATGCCATCTGACTTGTCTCTTTCTGAACAAAAAGCATATCAGGCTATGGCATATTTATATTTTCGATATTATGCCAAAGCGATTGATAAAGAACAGGCTGCAGAGGATAAGCGCCGTATTAAATCCCGGCTACAAAACGAATTTGACATGGAGGCTTTTTGGGAGCGTGTAGCTTGTGAAAGAGAGAAAGTTTTACGCCTTTCAGAAAGAGCAATAGTAATGGCAAGAAAGAACCCAAATCGGGAGAATTGCATTTTGTTGGCAGATACGATTGATGGAATCCAAAAAAACGAATTTCAGCAGAATGTTGTTTTGTCAGAAGATGGAGCGCACTGCCCATGCTGTAATAAAATTCTCAACCACAATAATGAATTGGATAAGCCGCGCTTTTGTGAAAACTGTGGAACCATGTTGAAATGGGAAACTGGCAGCCGCGTTTACTACGATAAGCAGAATCCCCGGACGGAGATCGGGATTGAGGAGGCGGAGGAATGAGCTTTACACACCTGTCCCTTTTCTCCGGGATTGGGGGACTGGATCTCGCGGCGGAGGTTGCCGGCTTTAAAACGGCTGGGCAGTGCGAGTGGGCTGATTACCCAACGAAAGTGCTGGAAAAACACTGGCCGGATGTGCCGAGATGGCGAGATATCCGCACACTGACAGGGGAGAGTTTTTATGAGCGAACAGGTCTGCGAACAGTTGACATTATTTCAGGGGGATTCCCCTGCCAGCCGTTTAGTTTTGCCGGGAAGCGAAGAGGCAAGGAGGATGACCGTTACCTCTGGCCGGAAATGCTTAGAGTTATACAGGAAATCGGGCCCGGTTGGGTTATTGGCGAAAATGTTGCTGGAATCGTCAATCTGGCGCTCGACCAGGTGCTTTCTGACCTGGAAAACATGTGGTTCTGGGAAACAACAAAAATCCCTGTAGGACGAGGAGAAACACCAATTGAGGCCATAGAGGATTTGCAGAGAAGATTGGGGGCGCTGAAAGATGCGTAAAGGCTTAGTTATTGTCATTGGCTTGATTGTTGGTTACGCAATAAGCTGGGCCATTACTGTTGGCATTATCAAACTCATTACAATGTGCTTTTCTATCGGGTTTTCTTTGCCAATTGCTACTGGCATATGGCTGATCCTGTGCCTGTTGAATTTGGTTTTTCATAAGTTGGAGGGTAGGCGCTGAAAGATGAAGCGTAAAGGATGCCCGTTGCTGATACAGTCAGATACTAACCCGTCTATGACTGTGAACGGTCAATCATGGACACGGACATATATGCTGGAATGTATTGGAGAAAAGTGCGCGGCGTATAACGCAGCACACAGCACTTGTGAGAGGTTTTATACAACTGTAACAGAAACGGAGGCACTGAAAGATGGCAAGGGCGATTGACAAGCAACCGATGCTTGACCTCATCATAGAAGCCAAGCGCACAGACCCGGAAACAGGGAGTTTTGCGGAATGGCTGGCAGAATACCTTGTGGAACGCCTGCCCACCCTCACCCCGCCAAATGAGCCGCTGACGCTGGAGGAACTGCGGGAGATGAATGAAGAGCCTGTATGGATTCAAAATCTTGAAGAGCCAGCAAAAAGCCAATGGAGGCTATTGTATTGGGACAGAGAGAAATACCTTGTTCTGCAAGGCATATCTGTCCGTGGTTATTTACTGGAAGAGTACGGAGAATCTTGGCTTGCCTACCGCCGCCCGCCGGAGGGAGAGGAGAACGCATGATGTCAAAAAAGCGAATTGATCCAATCGGTAATGCCAGAGAAGCGCTCAATAAGAAGACCGATAATTGCGCCGAGAAAAACAAGAAGCACTTGAAATACACGCTCTCGCTTCTTTTCGGCATCATTCTTGGTATCCTGCTTGGCGCGATACTCAAACTCTGCTAACGCGTCCTCCCCGCGAGGGGTAAGCCGCCACGAAGTTGGGGTTATGGATAGATCGTCTGGTGAGCCCTCTGTTTTGTAACTATTTGGTTCGATATATTTTTGCTCTCGAAAGTATCTTATACGATTATCCATTTTCCCGCTGACTGGCCCAGAGCGAAATTTAAGAAGTGCATTGTAATTTTCATCTGAAAGCATATAAATCACCTCACGCCGATTATACCACAAGGAGGACGCATGATGGACATTGAGAAGCTGATTGAGCGGTTAGAGCAGTACAGCGAGGATTTGATCGCTTACAAGCTGGGGTGTAATTTTGCAGATGCCTGTACGAATGCGGCCACCGCCCTCTCCGCGCTCCAGGCCGAAAACGAGAAGCTGCGGGCAGAGCTGGAGCAGACGAAGCTGGAAAAGGAGACCCTGATTGAAGCAGTGCGCGGAGATTGCGATTATTGCAAAAACGACCTTGGCAATCTTGATGAAAAATCTCCATGCCGACACTGTGAAGGGTTCGCAGCGAAGGAATTTGTTACCGGGGACTATTGGCAATGGCGCGGACCGGAGGAGGAGATAAAGAATGGCTGAGTGGATTTGCGAGACATGTGTCTTGCGTATCCATACTCATTGTACATTTTGGGGCGGCCGAAAAGTTATGTTTTATATACTGAAAACGATTGAAAAATAAGGATTTTCAGGCGGCCGAAATTTATGCCAGCATATGACGGGAAACCATGCTGTATGTGTGACCCGAATGACCCGATGCTGAACTGCTATTGTAAGAAGGAGCGGGAAGAAGAAAATAATGAATCTGTATAAAGGAAAAGTAGCAGATGAGCCGGACGAGTGGGTATATGGGAAACTGCTGCCGGGCAATTGGATCTGGCAGCGAAAGCCGCACGCAAGCTCCAAATGCTGTGGTATCGGGATGTTTCCGGTTGAGCCCGATTCGATTTGCGAGATCGCAGGGAATATTCAAACTGAGGTGGAGAAAAATTGGTGATTGCGCCGTTTACCAGACAGGAGCTGGCGGATCTGTGGGAATTTGACAGGCGTGTGGAGCGCGGGACAGAACGCTATGAGCTGAATGCAAGGGAAGAGCCGTTTTTTGAAGATTACCCAGAGTGCCGGGCAGCGGTGGACGCTGCAATGAAAAAGGGCCGGATCGTCTACCGGCCGGACGCGCTGAAACAGCTGCACCGTATGGGGCTGCGCAATTATGACAGGATTGTGGAAGCGACCGGGGTCTCCCGGAGCGTGCTATGGAAATCCATCACCCACAGGGCGGAGCCGGGCAGAAACCAGATCGCAAAGGTCCTTTACCGGCTGCAGGTGCCAATGGAAACGCTCTTTGAATACCGGGAAACCGAGAGGGAGTGATGGGATTGGCGGTAATTGCGCCATTCACAGAGGAAGAGTTAAGGAGTATGTGGGCCTATGATAGACGGTGCAGCGATCAGGGCGACTACAGGATGGATTTCATAGAGAAATGCATTGATGACGGAGCACGGATTGCGTATAGGCCAGATGCGGCGGCCAAAATCCGTGCAATGGGTATGAGCCTGCGTGCGTTTGCAATTCAATGTGGCATGGGACCATCTACGGTAGGGAGGCAAATCAAAGTGGGCTCTGTGACGGTTAAACACGCACAAAGAGTCCTACGCTACACGGGAAAGCCCTTTGAGTATTTCTTTCAGTGGGAGAAGGGGTGAGGCGGTTGAGCGAATTTCCAAACCGGCTGCGACAGCTCAGAGAGCGGCGGAGAATCAGCCGCCGGGTGCTCTCGGAACTGTGCGGATTGCGAACCAATGCTGTGCGACTATATGAACGCGAAGAAGCAAAGCCCAACATGGAGAGCTTGATTGCTTTGGCGGACTTTTTTGAGGTGTCGATTGACTATCTTGTGGGTAGAGAAGAAAAAAAGTTTTAAAATGGGCCGTTTGGGGTGCACGCACCTGAAAGACCATTCTACAATGGCAAGTAGGATGATTTTTCAGGTGCTTTTTTCATGATTCTCCAAACCTCCTTAGACCCGCCGGTGTCATCCTCACTGGCGGGCTATGCAGGCGAAAGCGTACGCCGGGGCAGTACCGGCGGCCTGTACCAAATGGACTTGTGGGAAAGATCATCGCAGGACGGCTAGGGGCAGGGGGCTGGCGATGGAAATTAGGTGTTGATTAAGAGGTGGTGTTATGGCTGCGCGACTGACAGATAAGCAGAAAAAGAAAATAGTGGCTGATTATCTGGAAACGCAGTCTATTAATGCCGCCGCAAAGAGAAATGGCGTGTCTTGGGACAGCGCGAAAAAAACACTTGAAGAAGTTGGAGAGATTGAGAAAAAACTGGAAGAGAAAAAAGAGCAAAACACTGCAGACATTCTTGCATACATGGAAAGCAAACGGGATGCTGTATACAACATCATTGAGATTGGTTTGCGAATCTTACCAGAGAAGATAGAGACAGCTAAGAGTGCAACAGAGGTTACCACAGCTTTAGGAACATTGATTGATAAATGGACACTGAAAAGCATGGGAAGCAACGGTGGGAACCTTGAAGATGATGATCCCATTACAAAAGCACTAAAGGAGAAATATGGACGGACTATCTGAGAAGCAGAACCAAATTATGGACTTCCCATACATGGGGTTTGACGCGCTGATCTGCGATGGAGCCGTGCGTAGTGGTAAGACCTCCATCATGTCGCTATCATTTTTCCTGTGGGCAATGGGAAACTTCAATGACTGCGCCTTTGCCTTTTGCGGGAAATCCGTGGGGGCGGTAGAACGAAACATTGTTACACCTTTGCTTGGTATTACATACCTCAGACAGAATTTCGATATCCGGTATAACCGTGGCGGACATATGATCGTTGCCCGCCGCGGGAACAGGGAGAACCGGATTTATTTATTTGGTGGTAAAGACGAGAGTTCCTATGCGCTGGTACAGGGCGTGACGCTGGCCGGCGTGTTGTTGGACGAAGTGGCACTGATGCCGCGGTCGTTTGTGGAACAGGCGCTTGCCAGATGCTCTGTAAAGGGAGCGAAGATGTGGTTTAACTGCAATCCGGAGAATCCACAGCACTGGTTTCGGCAGGAGTGGATCTTACAGCCAGAGAAACACAACGCGCTCCATATCCACTTCTTAATGGATGATAACCCGTCTTTGGATGGGGCAACAAAAGCCCGCTATCGGTCGATGTACTCTGGCCTATTTTATGAGCGCTATGTCATGGGGCGCTGGGTGATGTCGGAAGGATTGATCTATGACATGTTTGATCCAACCGATAATGTGTACCGGCAGGCCCCGACTGGTATGGTTGCGCTGTCACAGCGTTATATTGCATGTGACTATGGCACCACGAATCCAACCATATTTTTAGACATCTATGATGACGGCGAAAAAATACGGATTGACCGGGAGTACCGGTGGGATAGCCGGAAAGAGCGCCGGCAGAAAACGGATGAAGAATACACCGACGATTTCGTCCAGTTCCTTGGAGATGGTGCTGCAACAGTTCTGGTGGACCCATCGGCAGCATCGTTCATTGTCGCATTACGGCAACGGGGCATATATGTCCGCGAGGCGGACAACGATGTGCTGGATGGAATCCGGCGCATGAGTGTGCTTATCAAACGGAGAGAACTGCTTGTCAACGAGCGTTGCTCCGGCTTCTTGGATGAGATCGGTACATACATATGGGATGAAAAAGCGGCCGCAAGAGGCGAAGAAAAGCCTGTTAAGCAAAGTGACCATGCGATGGATAGCTGCCGCTATTTTTGCAATTATCTCCCAGACTGGAGGTTTGAGTGAGTGTCCAGACGGAATAAGACCAGGCCTGTTAACAGACAGGCAGAAATGGAATCAATAAGCGTGCAGGACGCTTTTTCAAATCCCCTGTTCCGACTGGGATGGGGAAGCCAGTCTCCGCTGGAGGCGACAGAGTACCCCCTGACCCGCATGACGGATAACTATGCGCTGCTCAATTCTTTGTATCGGACAAATTGGGTTGTCCAAAATGTTGTTGGTCTTATGGTAGACGATATGCTCAGAGAGTGGTACAAGCTCAAGGGCAATATTACGCCGGAGGCGCAGGATGCATTGGCAAAGGTCGAGCGGGACACAAGAATCCGAGACCGACTCAATGAGGGGCTGCGCTGGGGGCGTCTATACGGAGGCGCAGCAGGGCTGATCCTGGTGCGTGGGCAGGAGGATCTGTCAAAACCGTTGGATCTGGATGTGGTTTATCCGGGCAGCTTTCGAGGACTGTATATCCTGGACCGTTGGATGGGGATTACGGCGACAAATGGGCTTGTACTAGAGGCTGGCGACCCTGTGCCGGAATATTACGCCATCACAGATGCAGAGGGGCACACCGCTGCGCGGGTACACCATTCCAGGGTGATCCGCTTTACCGGCAGAGAGCTTCCGATGGTTGAGCGGATGGCGGAGATGTACTGGGGTGAGAGTGAGATTGAGGCGCTCTACGAAGAAGTGGTCGCCCATGATAATGTATCTGCAAACATGGTGGCGTTGACCTTCCAGGCGAATGTCAATACGATGGAGGTCAAGGGCCTGGAGCAGCTGTTCGGAATTGGCTCAGGCCAGGCACAGCGGAGATTCTGGAATGTGATGCAGGCGCAGAGTGTACTCCGATCCAACTTTGGCACACAGCTTGTCGAGCAGGGGACAAAATTGACCAACACGCAGTACACATTCACTGGGCTGCAGGAGGTCTATGAGAGCATGTGTCTCAATCTTTGCGGCGCATCTCATTACCCCATGACAAAGCTGTTCGGCCGCTCACCGGCGGGGATGAACGCCACTGGCGAGAGCGATCTGAAAAATTACTATGATTATGTGGACAGCCAGCGGGAGGCAAAATTGCGTCCTGCGCTGCAGAAGCTGCTTCCGGTTCTGGCAATGAGCGCCTGGGGCTTTGTGCCGGACGATCTTGACTTCAGCTTCCCGTCCCTGTGGACGCCGACGGCAATGGAGACGGCGGAGATTACGCTGAAAAAGGCCCAGGCTATCCGGGATACTTTCCAGGCGGGACTAATCCGGGCGGATACAGCACAGAAAGAGTTGAAAAAGCTGGAAGAGGAAACGGGCATGTTCGGCAACCTGGCGGATGAGGAGATTGCGGAGAACGCCGGAAAGACATATCAGGATGTGACGGCACTGCGGGACCCGCAGATGGGACTTGGATATGGTGAAGCGATCGACAGAACGCTTGAAGGAACAGTTCAAGATGCGGCAGTGATAGACTATAATCCGTATCATGATCCCGCAACAGGACGCTTTACCAGCGGCGGCGGAAGTGGTAAAATAGGAAAGACAAAGTATGCACCGTCGCCGCAGAGGTCTCATAAAGGAATCCAAATTGGTGCAAAGAAGTACGCAAAACTATGCGGAACATTGGGAACGCAGTATCCTGGCTTAAGTGTGGGTGAAGTTCGATATATTCGGGACGCAAAGCGGATTTACAAAGTGGAGGCAGATGGGTATGGCGGCATGGCTGTTTTGAGCAGCTACCCGATCAAGTAATGGGGGAAAACGGAAATGGAAGAACGATTAAAAACATTCCTCTCTCGGTATCTTGGCCAAGGGACGCAAAAGAAGGACATTGTTACACAAGAGGCTATTGATCTGTTAGTAATGGCCGCAACAATAGACCACTTTGAGCAAGATATTATTGACTATGGAACCACACATCCAGACGCCCCGTTTTGGGATTTTATGCAGTTTGGACATGATGGATTGCTCCCGGGTGATGACGGGACGGACTTGTTTGATGAGGACGATTAAATGCCAACGCTGAACCGCGCATCGAATGAGCGGGAGCTGAAAAAGCTCGTCTCCATTTTCCTGAAAGCTGAGACCGACATTATCAATGAGATCGGGCGGCTTCGATCGCAGGGCCTTGTGGATTACCATGCTGTGGCATCTTTGGAACGGATACAGAATATTCTGCGCAAGCTGGAAAACGACAGCTGGGAATATGTGCCGAAGATGATCGAGCGGCAATTTTATGTGCGTTTGCCAGAAGCCCGGAAGATCACAGAGCCGGTAGCAAAACATATCACGGGATATGGGAACGCTGCGGAACTGACTGGGGAACAGCATGCCATTGTGGATACTCTGGTGATGAATCTGATGGGCGAAATCACCGACGCCTCTATGACGGCTATGGCAACATTGCAGAGCGCACTTCTTGGCCACACAGAGCCGGATGTATACCGGCGCGTTGGCCTGGAGCAGGTTGCTGCAATGCAGGCAATGGGAAAAGGCGTTAATCCAGCCATCCCGGATTTTGTGGAGGCGCTGCGCCGGGAGGGCGTGACGGCGTTTGTCGATAAAGCAGGGCGCAATTGGAGTTTGCATACCTATGGCAGCATGGTTTTGCGCACGACCTCCCGACAGGCAGAGGTGCTGGCGGTTCTGACCGCCGATCCGGAACATGACCTTTACAAAATCAGTAGCCACGGGACGACCTGCCCTCTGTGCGCGCCATATGAGGGGCGTGTATACAGCAAGAGTGGGCAGAGCCCGGATTTTCCGCCATTGAGCACGGCATTCGGGAAAGTGGATCCCAATGGACCCGATACGCTGGCCAACACATGGCTGAACATTCACCCGAACTGCCTGCATGTGCTCCTTCCGTGGACGCCTGCCGGTCGGACGCCGGAGGAAATCCAGAAGATCAAGGACTTCTCCAATCCAAGCAAGAACCCCTTCAGCCGGGATCCCCGCACACAGAAGCAGATTGAGGCATATCGCCAGAAGGAAACGGCCCGGCGGCACTGGCTGGCGAATTATCGCCAGTGGGAACGATACCGTATGACACTGGGAAATAAGGTACCGCGGACATTTGAGACATTTCAAAGGCATAAGGCGGCGGATGATGAAAAGTACAAAGATTGGGAAAGACTATACAGAGAGGCGAACCATGCATACTGAGCTGATTGTTGCCATTCAGGAAGCCCTGAACAAGGGATACCGAGTGGAGCTTATCAAGGGAAAAAATGGGGAGATCCAGGCAAACACAGTCTCCCGAAAGCTGCTGAAATAAATACTGCACCCACGCCCGGAACGACGGGTGGGAAGGACCGAACGAGGTCAACGATCGAGACAATCTCGATGGTTGATCTCGTTTTTATTTACCTGCGAGGTGAAAGACATGGATAACAACGCGGAATATATCGAACTGCTGAAACGGTCTCTGGCGGGGGAGACAGAAACGGTACGGCTGTATCTGGCCGTTATGGCTGTGGCGCCGGAAAACGCGCTTGCAAAGCTGCTGGAGATTCAGGCGGACGAAACAGACCATCAGGCTATCATTGCCGATCTCCTGCTGGAGGCGGTTGGCGGCCAGAGCGCCGACCAGGAAGAACTGATTCCGGGGGTGGAATGATGCTTGCGTACTATGGAGACCGTATCAGTCCGCATATGACGGACACGCCGGAGGGGTATTTGATCTGTCATGATGTCCCCATTGCCAGGACGGGCCCGCAGGATTATCTGGCCAGAGAGTTACAGATGGACGGCGACCCGGAACGGGTGATTACAGTGAATCGATATCCGGACGATGTTTTTGAGGCTGCCACGATGGCGAGTTTCGAGGGCAAGCCTGTAACAGATGGGCATCCGCCGGAGAATGTGGGACCGGAGAACTATGCGGCTTACACAAAGGGCCATGTGCAGAATGTAAGACGGACCGGAGACTATATCGTGGCCGATCTATATATCAATGATTCCAACCTCGCAGAGGAAGTGCGGAATCGCGTGAAACGGGAGGTGTCCTGCGGCTATCTGTGCAACTATGTTCCAGATGGCATGGGATACAAACAGCAACGGATACGAGGGAACCATGTGGCGGTCGTTCCAAAGGGCCGCGCAGGAAAATCCGTATCAATACAAGATACCGCCCCAGAGGCGGAGAAAGGTGGGAACAAACCCATGAGCGAATTTTGGAAGTCTGTCCTGACCGCCTTTGGAAAAGCGGCAAAGGACGCAAGCCCGGAAGAGCTTGACGAAATGGTGCAGACGACTGCCACTGCGCTGGACGCAGAACCCGCGAAAGCGCCGGATGCGGAGCCCGCAGAGAGCACACCCGACGAGGAAGCGAAGGATGAAGAGACCATCGAAGCACCGAAGGGAGACGATATCGGTTCCAAGTTGGATCGGATCATCACCATGCTGGAGGCAAAGGCCCGCGGCGGAGAGGGCGCACATCGGCTTCACGACGAGACGGATCTGGACGAGATGATTGCCAGACTGTCCGGAGAGGGTGAAAAGAGCGCCATCACGATTCCGGTCGAGAATGACTGTGCCAGTGGCCCGGCACGCGATGCGGCTGTTGAGCTGTTGAAAAAAGTCCGGCCGGCGGTAGCCTCGATTGAAGACAAGGAGTCCAGGTCAAAGGTCACAGATGCACTGCTGTCTGCGATTGCCGGGAAAGATGCGATGCCGGACATCGTCAAGGCTGCAATGGACAGTGCTCATGCAAACGCAAAAAAAGATACGAAATACACCTATGAGCAGGCGTGTGTAGATGCACGGAGTGCATACGCCGCCCGCAATCCCCACAACAAGAAGGAGGAACATTAAATGGCTGCACTAAATCCCCAGGTTATCGGAAAGGATATGCCGCATGGTTTTGCAGGCTGTTACGCAAGACAGCCTGACATGATTGTAGAAACCCGTCCTGCAGGCGGAGATACGCCGATCACATATGGTACGCCGCTGGTATATGACGCAGAAAAGCCAGCCGTTGTTGCTGCTGGCGCAGGCTTTACGGCGGCAAAATTTGCCGGCGTGGCTGGATTTGAGATTAAATCGGCTCTTACCTATTTGGAACAGCAGGCGGGCCAGTATGCACCCGGCGAGCCGGTGAGTGTGTTCCAGCGCGGTAGCATCAATGTAAAATGCAACAATGGCGCCCCGGTTGTCGGAGGTCCTGTGTATATTCGCGTTACTGCAAATGATGAGCTGCCTAACGCACCTGTGGGCGGATTTGAGGCTGTGGCAGATGAGACCACGGCCAATACGGTGCAGCTCACCAATTGTCAGTGGGGCGGCCCGGCAGACGAAAACGGCATTGCAGAACTGGTTATCCTGACCAGAGCAAATGCCTAAGGAAAGGAGAAAACAATCATGAGTTTTGCAAATATGGGCACCACCAACGCTGGTGTATTTACGATGCAGTCTGCACCCGGCGGCATGGGCGGCGTCCCTACGATGGATGCGGCCGGCATTGCCACCGGCGGCGCGTTTCTGACCTCTGAGTTGGAAAAGCGCGATCCGATGATTCGAAAGCCCCTCACCTCGTTTACTTATCCGCGCGATATTGTCATTGAAACCGGTGGCGGCTGGGTGGACTATGTGTCCGCAATGGCGGTATCTTATGGCATCACTGGCGGCGCGGGCACTTCTCCGGTGGCTGCAGGCGGCGCGAACGGTATTCCCACGGTGCAGGCATCTGTTGACAAGGGCGTTTATAAGGCGCATGTCTTTGCTGCGGCGCTCCGTGTGATGTTCCAGGACATGCAGCGAAGCAATTATATTGGCCGCGCTTTGGACAATCTGCTCACAGACGGCGTGCGCCTCGCGTATGACAAGCACAACGATCAGAATGTGTATGTCGGCCTCACCGAGTATGGCACCACTGGACTGGTAAACAACCCGGACGCAGTGGAAACCACGGCAGCAAATGGCGCCTCCGGTACTGCAACCTGGGCAACCAAGACGCCGGAGGAAATTCTGAAGGATGTAAATGACGCATTGGCTGCTGGCTGGGCCGCCAACGAGTACGACGAGACGGCAATTCCAAACCATATTCTGGTGCCGTATGAGCAGTATCTGTACATCATGACCACAAAGGTCACCGATCTGGCAACCGAAACGATCTATGACTTCCTGATGAAGAACAACGCGGCCACGAAGGCAGGCGGCGACCTGTTTATCGGCGCGACCCGTTGGTGCAAAGGCGCCGGCACTTCCGGTAAAGACCGCATGGTAGTCTACAACAACGACCGGCGTTTTGTGAAAATGGACGAGCTGGTTCCGCTGAGCCGAATTATGAGCCAGCCGAATGTGGCCAATGTCTGCTACGACACGGCGTACATGGCAAACATTTCTGAGGTACAGATCTTCTATCCGACCTCGATTCGGTATGTAGACGGAATTTAGACGCCACTTTTACGGATAGGCTTTCTGCCAGGGCGCCATCCCTGGGGGCAGTTCTTCGGCAAGACGCAGACTTCACTTTCCCCGTTGGTAAACCACCGCAAGGCCTTCCGCGTGTTAGAAATTTTTGCGTTGCGGCTTTCACTGTAATCAGAAAGCCCTGTGTTAGCGGCATGCCGCATTTGCTCTTTGTATGTAGCCCACTCCAAGTTATTCGCACAGTTATTGTGTTTGTTCCCATCTTTGTGGTTCACAGAAGGTTTGTTATTTGGGTTCGGAACAAAAGCTTTTGCGACTTCTCGATGGATAAAAAAGTTACAGCATTTCCCACGGAAATAGGTGGTGTATTGATAGTAGCCGCCACCTCGTCGAGTAACGGCTCTTTCTGCATTGAACTTTGGGCCCTTTGTCCATCCAGGACAAGTATGTGACACAGGTTTACCCCAACGGCCTTGCATGGTGATTGTTTCTGTAATCCGACGCAATCTGCCCTGGTCACTGATTTGAAAAATTCCATCGTAGCCTTCAATATCTTTCCATTGTTCCACAAGGATCACCTCTGCGCTAATTATAGCACAGAAAACGGGACAAGAAAATGCGGTATTTACATGATTTAACAAAGGAGTGGTTGAAATGTTTGTGTTGAGCAAACGGAATATTGAGATTCCGGCGCCGGTCGGATCGAAAAGTATCCGCCTGCGCCGGGGAGAGATGTCCGATCTGCCGGATTGGGCATTACAAACAAGCTATTGTCAGGGACTGATTTCTGACGGGAAGCTGGTGTTGAGCGGGAAGAGTGACCGTGCAACGCAGGCAGCGGCAGAAAAGAAAGTGCGGACACGCCGCGGCGCGGAAATCACGGAAGAGTAAGGAGCAGCCGGAATGGGATGGATTGTGAAACCGCAGTTTTTTGGCGTAAAGGCTGCAGCATCAAATATTGGGCACGGAGTCGGGCACTACACTGCAGATGATTTCTATGTGGATTATCCCCAGTTTTTTACACCGAATGGCCAGTTTCTCGGATCCATGCCCATGCTGGAAGAGATAATCAAGATGGCAAATGCCGCCATCCAACCGGACAAATGGCTGGATGGATGGCGGTATGCCGCCGGCCTGTATGTGGCTCACTATGCGACGCTGCACCTGCGCGGATATGCACAGGGGAACGAGACCCCGGCGCAGGCCGCTGCGTCCGGCGCTCTGGTCGGCATGGTGAAATCCGCTACATTGGGGGACGCCTCTGTCACCTATGATACGGCGGCCATCACCTCAGGAACAGAGGACTGGGGCGACCTCAATTCCACGACCTATGGACAGATGCTGGCAAACCGGGCCAAACTGATTGGAATGGGAGGGACGCTTGTCCTATGAACTGGACAGACTGGTACACCGACCGAATGGATGTCTATCGGGTGGCGGAAGTCAAAGACGGAAATTTGACCAGGCAAGAGCGGCAACAGGTATTGAAAGCCATTCCGTGCCGCATCTATCAGAGCGACAACAAGCCCATCAACATGACGCAGACGGCGGCGAATGTACAGGAAAGTGACCACTTGGCCTGTGACATCTCCGTGAACATCCAGGCAGGAGATGAGCTCATCATCACCAGAGGTGGAAAACTCGGGAAGCCTGGACCCAAAATCCGGGCCTTTGCGGCGGACCCCAACCTCTATTATGAACCCTTTGGAGCTATCATCCCCGGACTGGCCCATCAGGAAATCCGGTTGCTGCAGCAGGAGCGCGTCAAGGGAGGTGTGCCGGATGACACTGAAGGAACGGGTGAAGCAACTCCATGCGATTGAGGCACAACTTCCTGAAAAACTGAAACAGGCGGCAACCGGAGCTGCAATTCGGGCCGTGGAAAAGGCCGCTGAGTTAACGCCTCCTAAAACGGGAGATCTGAGAGGAACCAACACACGATCTGGCGAGATGAAGCAACACTGGGCGACTGATAGCAAACCAGTTGCCAACAGGCGCGGGAATCAGTATGTATCGTTGCTTGCGAATGACAAGCAATATGCGTCCTATGTGGATCAGGGGCATCGTATGGACCGCCATTTTGTCCCCGGACTTGTGATCAACGAGGCATCTGGAATGCTGGAGTATAACCCAGACGGCTCCGGCGGCATTGTGGTTGGCACCAAAACGGCGTATGTCAAAGGGCTGTTTATGGTAGATGCAGCAAAAGAGGAATACAAACGGGTGCTCCGTCAGGAACTGGCAGATATAGGAGATATCATAGAATGAATTTCACTGTTTCTACGATCGCAAAGAGTTTGGCCGATTATCTTGCTCCAAATTTCCCTGGCGTGACCTTTTATGAGGATCCCAATCAACAGGGGAGTCGTTCACCCATGCTGTTTTTACAGCAACGATACAGCTACATCACGCGAGAAATGGGATCAAACTGGTATTTGCGCCGTATTGGGTTGGATCTAACATATTTGGTTGACTACAACCTCCCCAATATGCAGCAGCTCTATCAAAGTGCAGCAGAGGCATTGGATTTGACGATGGAGACATTTCCGTACAGCGATAAAGATGCAGAAAAAACAATTTTGCTGCGCACCTATGACAGGGAGTGGCGCATTGACCTGGATGCCCTGCACTATCAATTTGAGCTGAGAGAACGGGTAAAAACCCCGGAAGAATTTATTCCAATGCAGACAATGGACTATCACGAGGAGGTTTTCGATGGAAACGAAACGATACACCCGAACGGCGATTATTAACAGCAACCGGTTTTCCGGGTATCAGCGGGACTTCCTGGCGGCAGTCCTGACAAAACCATATTACACACTGGCCGAGGCCGACAGAAAGGTCAAGGCATTTTTTGGAAAGGAGTGATTCTATGGCCGGCGGTACATGGATTTCACAGAACAAGATCAGACCCGGTGTCTATATCCGGTTCCAGTCCGCAGAAAATCTCAGCCTGAATGCGTCGGATCGCGGCGTTGTAACCATCTGTGAGCCCTTGTCTTGGGGCCCTGTGGCACAGGTGATGGAAATTGAGGCTGGCGCCGACATGACGCCTTATACCGGTTATGACATCACAAATGAGAAAAATCGCTTCTTACAGGAGATTTTCAAAGGAAGCAACCGAACGGCAGCGCCTCGAAAAGTGCTTCTGTATCGTCCAACTGCGTCCAGCTCTGCGCAGGCAAGTGTGACGATTGGGACAATGACGGCGACTGCAAAGTATCCGGGGACAAGAGGCAACGATATCAGCGTTGTTGTTACGGCTCTCACAGAGCCAGAGGATAGCTTCGCAGTTTCCACTGTGGTGGACGGCGCGGTTGTAGACACACAGACGGCTGCAACGGCAGATACGCTTGTGGGAAACAATTGGGTTACCTTTTCCGGCACCGGCGCGTTGACTGCGGATTCCGGCAAGCCGTTGACTGGCGGCGAAGATGGGACGGTACAGAGTGCAGCCTATTCGGCCTATCTGAATGCCATTGAACCGTATAAATTTGACATTCTGATCTACGATGGGACGGAAAGCACGGTTCAGAATGCGATGATCGCTTTTGTAGAACGAATCGCAGATGAAGCCGGGCAGTATTCTCAGCTTGTCACCTCTGGTTTGTCGAATCCGGACAGCCGGTATGTCATCAATGTGGAAAGCGGCGTTACTTTGTCTGACGGAACAGCGCTTACGGCGGCACAGACGACTTGGTGGGTTGGCGGCGCAGAGGCCGGCGCGCTTTACAACGAGAGCCTTACTTACGCACAATATCCCAATGCGGTCTCTGCTTCCCCCTTGATGACAAACAGTCAATATGCAGAAGCACTTCAGGCGGGCGAATTTGTGCTTTTTGCCGAGGATGGACAGGTAAAGGTGGAACAGGACATCAACAGCCTTGTCACCTATACGACCGATATTGGAAAGGTGTTCCACAAAAACCGGGTGATGCGCCTTTGCAACACCATTGCAAACGACATCTATGCGACTTTTTCCAACAGCTATATTGGCATTGTCAACAACAACGCCGATGGACGAGCACAGTTTAAGGCCGCCATTGTAGGGTATCTGCTCGACATCCAGGCAAATCAGGGCATCCAGAATTTTACTGCAGATGATGTGGAAGTTTTGCCCGGCAATGACATCGACGCCATTGTGGTGAATCTGGCAATTCAGGTTGTGGATGCAACGGAAAAGATTTATATGACGATTCAGGTATCGTAAGGAGGTGCAGGGATGAGTTATTTACTTGCAAAAGACACTGTAAATGGTGCGGAGGGTAAAATCTTTGTTACCATCGATGGAAAAAACATGGAAGTCGCCTGCATGCGCAACATTACGACCAATGCAGAAATCCAGTCCAATGATATGCGTGTCATCGGCACCCGGACGATCCAGAACAAAAACAATGGCGCCAAGTTGACCGGCACTGGAAATATCTACTACGGTACCAATCTGTTTACCGATATGGTGCTGCAGTACATCCAGACGGGCGTTATGCCGGAGTTTGACATTCAGATCACCAACAACGATCCGGCGACCAGTATCGGTACACAGTCGATGGCCTATTACGGCTGTACGCTCACCGGAACGATCCCACTGTCGATCCTAAACGATGAAGAGGCCATGTTGAACTATGATTTCAATTTTGCATATACCCGTGTAGCGCGGCTGCAGTCGTTTCGTGATCCGGCACGGCTTGGCAATTGATAGGAGGCATTCCATATGAGCAAACTTTCTGCATTTTTGAATCCTGCAACCTCAGGAGAAGAAAAGGAAATTGTAATTTCCAACCGCTTTTTGGATGAGAATGGTGCGCCCGTGCCGTTCAAAATTAGAGCCTTGTCTCAGGAAGAGACGGACGCAATCACAAAAAAGGCGACGCGGCGGATGAAGGTCAACGGCCAGACGACGGAGATGCTGGACAGCGTTGATTTTTCTCATCGGATGGTTGTTGCCGCAACAGTGGAGCCGGATTTCACAAGCAAGGAGATCTGCGACCATTTCGGCGTCATGGACCCGCTGCTTGTGCCTGGAAAGATGCTGCTGTCCGGTGAATATGCAAAGCTGATGCAGGAGATCTCAGCGCTGTCCGGTTTTAACGATCTGGAGGCAGAAGTAAAAAACTGATTGGCGGGCCCAGCTGGGATGCGGAGACACTGACAGCCTACTATTGCTTTGTAAATCTCGGCTGGGCGCCGTCTAAGTATGATAGTTTACCGCCGCGGGAAAAGCTCCTTGTGACGGAATTTGCGCTGAAAAGTATGAGAGATCAGAAAGAATCCATGGAAAAGGCGAAACGGAGGTGAGCGCGTGGCACAGATTCGGGAAGAACTGGTTTTATATGACAAATTCACACAGACCTTTACCCGGTATATTCGACTTGGGGAGCAGGCGGCCGGCGCCACCAATCAGGCAAAACGCGCAGTCGATCAGTTTACCAAGAGCCAGAAAAGTGCTGCAACCGCGAGCAATACGCTCACCAATAGTATTAGAGGGTTGGTTGGTGCCTACCTCAGCCTCCGGGGAGTCCAGGCCGTTCTAAATATGTCAGACACGCTGGTATCTACAAGAGCGCGTATTGACATGATGAACGATGGATTGCAGACCACAGAAGAGCTTAACCAAATGATCTATGAATCGGCACAGAGATCCAGAGGCTCCTATGCTGAGACTGCGGCATTTGTGGCGAAACTCGGCAATCTGGCTGGAAGTGCTTTTGACAGCAGCGCAGAGATTGTAGCCTTTGCTGAACAAATTAACAAACAAATGGTGCTTTCCGGGACGACAACACAGGAAGCCCAGGCGGCCATGCTGCAGCTTACCCAGGGCCTTTCTTCTGGAACATTGCGCGGAGAAGAGCTCAATTCTGTTTTGGAACAGACCCCCATGATTGCAAAGACCATTGCAGATTATATGGGCGTTACAACCGGCGAAATGCGCGAGCTGGCGTCTGAGGGGAAACTGACCGCAGAGGTTGTTAAAAATGCCATGTTCGCCGCGGCAGAAGAGACAAACGCAAAGTTTGAAGAGATGCCGATGACATGGGGACAAGTCTGGACGCAAATGCAGAATGTTCTGATAGAAACCTTTCAGCCGATATTGGATATAGTTGGTGCGCTTTCGGATTGGATTGGAAATAACATGGATATAGCAATAGCAGCCTTTTATGGGCTTGCGGCGGCGGCCACATTTTATGCGGTGGCACAGTGGATTGCAACAGGAGCGGCAAAAGCATTTTTCACCACATTATTAACCAATCCATTGACTTATATTGCATTAGCAATTGCAGTTGTTATAGCAGCAATTTATTCTTGGATTCAATCGGTTGGTGGCTTGAAAATTGCTTGGCTGATTGTGGTAGATGCAGTTTTATATGCGTGGGACACGCTAAAAGCCGGATTTTTTACGGGTGTATATTTTGTTATGGACTTGTTCGATACACTTTCTTTGAAAATTCAGGCTGTCGGCGTATCTATTGCGAACTGGATGGGAGACATGAAGGTAAATGTTCTTACCATTTTACAAAATATGGTAAACGGTGCAATTGACATTATTAACTGGTTTATTGAAAAAATAAATACAGTTATTCCTGTCATCTCAATAAATCCAATCGAACATTTAACCTTTGCGGCAACAGCGGCTGCAGAAAATGAGGCAGCTAAGGCGCAGCGTAATGAGGCACTAGAGGCCGCCAGAGCGGAGGCAGAACAAAAAACGCAGGAGAGGGCGGATAAGCTGGCTAATATGTGGAGTGAGCGAGATGCCAATCATGCGGCAAGGCAGGCAGAGATTCAGGCACAGCAAGCTGCACAAATGGCAAATCCGGGAGGTGGTTCGTCTTCCTACGATGAAATTTCGTCACAACTGGACGATATCTCCAGTAATGTTGGCAGTATCAACAAGTCGGTTTCCATGTCAGAAGAGGATTTGGAGTCGCTTGTGGATGTAGCGGAACGGCGGTATGTGAATAACATCAATCTGACAAACCAAACGCCGGTGATCAATATCACAGGGCAAAATACCGGCAATACTGCGGCGGACCGTCAGGGGCTTGCAAATGCGATCCGGGATATCCTGGTTTCGCAGGCAGCATCTGGCTCCATTCGGTCGACGGCACATGCATTTTAAGGAGGCGGATACATGGCAAACAATTTCGGACTGTTTTTTGCCCGGGACAATGTCGTGATCCGCCTCCCGGTCAATCCGGAAAAATTACCAGTGGAACGCGACAATGAGAACGATGATTACAATGTGCTCGGAATCGGACCAATTATGGTGCCGCGCACGCCATCACTTCGGGTTGTCACCATTTCCAGCTATTTTCCGGGCCGTGTCTTTCCCGGCGTTTTGACCTCTGGCCGGTTTGAACCGCCCGAGTTTTATATCAATTTTTTTGAAAGCGCGATGAAAGACAAAGTCCCCATTGTTTATACGGTATCCCGGTTTTATGAGGACGGGACACCGTTTATGACTGGAGATACCGGAATGACGGTGCTTGTGACACAGTTTAACACCGAAGAACGCGGCGGTGAGACAGGCGATTTCTATTATGATCTGACTCTAACTGAGTACAGAGACTATACGCCGCAGACCTTTCAGATACAGCAGCCGTCTACGGATGGACAGGCCGCAGTGGTGACGACAGAACCCTCCCGGCAGATTCCGAGCGGCCAACTTTATGCCGGCGCGTCTGCCATTGCAAACGGTCCATATTACTACACCAGCTTAGGGGATGAACCTCACGGAAATGCAAATGGTCAGCAGGTTCTTATCTCCCGCATTGTCGATCAGTCCAGGCCATATCCGGTTCATGTGACCACACAAAGCGGCGGCGCACTGGGGTGGATGGCAAAATCTGCGCTGCAGGTGGTGAGCGAAACATGATAGAGCTTTTGATCTGCAACAAGCGCACCGGCCAGATTTTCAGCGTTGCAAACTGCACCCAATCGATTACCTGGGAAACCAATCGAACGGGAAGTCCCGGCACATTGAATTTTAAAATCAACAAGTCCGGCGGCCTGGATTTTCTGGAAGGTGACATTGTCAGATTCTCGGAAAATGGACAACTGCAGTTTTATGGATGGGTATTTACAAAAAGCAAAAATCGATGGGGTGAAATTGAAGTTACCTGTTATGACCGGCTGCGCTATCTGAAGGCAAACGCATCCTATGCATTTTACAATCAGACGGCAGGTGAGATTCTGCGGCAGATTGCAGAGGACCTTGAGATTGAGACAGGCATGATTGAGGATACTGGATACGCCATCCCATCTCTGATAGAAGAAGATCAGTCCTGCCTTGACATTCTGGAGTCGGCAATTCAGCAGACACTTCTCAACACAGGGCGGTTGTTTGTTCTGTACGATGACGGGAGTGGGCTTTCTCTGAGAGAATGTGCAAATCTGGTCTCCAATGTCATATTGGGGACACAGTCGCTTCTGACTGAGTATACCTACAAAACCGACATCGATGACCAGGTTTATAACAGCGTGAAGCTGGCAAGGCCGAATGAAGAGACGGGCCGCGCGTCTGTCTATATTGCCCAAGACAGTTACCATATCGGACTCTGGGGGCTGCTGCAGCTCTACCAGAAGGTCGATGAGGAATTAAATGATGCGCAGATGAAGGCAAGGGCAGAAGAGACACTGGCATATTACAACCAAAGGCGCCGGAGCTTATCGGTTTCCGCGCTTGGCGTGCCGGGCCTGCGCGCCGGGCAGCTGATGCTGATGCGGATTCCGGATTTGGGCGATATCGACCTTGATCAATATATGCTCATTGAGCAAATTACACATACCTGGGAAAATGACAAACATGAAATGGAAATTGAGACAAGGGAGTTTTGAGCGATGAGAGCGGCAGACATCGTGCATCAAATGGTGCAGCAGAGCGTCCAGGCAAGCCAGCCGACGGATCTGCGCATCGGGACGGTGACACATGACAATCCATTGGAGATCACCATTAACACGGCAATGGCACCCTTGCGCGCTCCGGTTTTGCTCCTGACGGCAGCCGTCGTGGAGAAGAAAATTCCCACGATTGGACACAGCCATACGGTTGGAGAAAGCACAACAAGCTCGGCGCTTGGAGACATTTCCTGCGTGGAAAATGGGAAAGCACTTCCGGTGGAGTCCGGATATATCGTCCTTAATCGAGCGCTTGCGGTCGGTGATCGCGTGCTGTTGCTCCGTGTACAGGGCGGCCAGCGTTTTATCGTGCTCTCCAGAATTTTTGAGGGGTGATGAAATGGCGACACTACCGACTGGCGGCCCGGATCTCACAGGGGGTGTTGTATATCAGCAGCAGCCTGGTTTGACCTGGAAGATCGATCAGAACAACAGACGCATTTCTGGGACGACAGACGATCTGGAGGCTGTGCGACAGGCTGTAGAGGTCATTCTGCATATTGAGCGCTTCCGATGGCAAATTTATTCTCCCTATACCGGCGTCCAATTTGACGGACTCATTGGAGAAGACCCGGGATATGTTGCCGCAGAGCTGAAGCGCCGCATAACAGAGGCCCTGCGGATGGATGACCGTGTGCGAAGCATTTCTGATTTTGCTTATACCGTCTCCGGCGACATACTCACGGCAGAAATGACGGTGAACACGGTGTATGGAAGCCTGCGGGCAGACACGGAGGTGACATTATCTTGATTGATTTTTCAGAAGATACCTATCAGGCGCTATTGCAGAAGATGCTGGCCCAAATTCCGGATACCTATGATAAGCGGGATGGCAGCCCCATTCCGACGGCGCTTGGACCTGCTGCTTTTGTACTTGCCGGCTTTTACCTCAGCCTGAATCAAGTGCAAAAACAGGCATTTGTGCAGACAGCGGTTGGGCAGTCACTTGACTATCTGGCAACGCTGGCCGGACTTACAAGGTATCCGGCATCCGCTGCGGTACGGCTCGGCGTTTTTAATACGGCAGTGCCGGCTGGAGCACGCTTCTCGACTATTAACGGCGCAGACAGTATTAATTTTGTTGTAACTGCACCGGCAGAAGGGGCAAATCAGTACCAGCTGACTGCAGAAACGCCGGGAAGCATTGGAAACGATTATTCTGGGCCGATCCTCCCAATCACCAACATTCCCGGCCTGACATCTGCGCAAATCACAGATATTCTGGTGCCTGGTGACGACACCGAAACAGACGAAGAATTGCGTGCCCGTCTGATTACGGCATTGAACGATCGACCGTTTGGCGGAAATATTGCGTCTTACCGAACCGATATTCTGGCCATTGACGGCGTTGGCGCCGTACAGGTATACCCAACCTGGGATGGCGGTGGAACGGTCAAATGCGCCATCCTGGGGGCGGATTATTTGCCGGCCTCAGAGGAATTGGTCAAAAATGTTCAGACGGCGATTGACCCGGTTACACAGGGACAGGGACTCGGCCTGGCACCGATCGGCGCAAAGGTTACGATAACGGCGCCAGAGACCGTGACAGTTAATGTTGAGGCTACCATTGTGTTATCCAGTGGTTACAGCTTGGAACAGGTGAAGCCACTGATTGAGGCGGCGATCGAGAGCTATCTGCTGACAGTCCGGCAGAGTTGGGGAAACATGGTCGGCAGTACAACCGTAGAATATGCAGCAAATGTGTATCTTGCAAGAGTGACGGCTGCAATTGTCGGCACAGTGGGCGTTGTAAACGCCACCAATGTCACGCTGAACAGCGGGACAAACGATCTGATCC
>ERZ839823.1233-NODE-1233-length-27677-cov-31.723590_pt1 | contig 27677 bp, 29 predicted proteins | sample MGYA00519862_ERZ839823 | MGnify/ENA primary metagenome ERZ839823 (study PRJEB31850, sample SAMEA3708853) | human gut metagenome | biome: human gut; feature: human-associated habitat; material: faeces | place: China | collected 2014 ...
AGAACACAAAGAAATAAAAGAGCAAATAAGAATTAATGATTTAGATCAAAGACAAATAGCAACTATGATGGAGAATATTGATAATTATGATGGCACATCAACTGGGCAAAAAGATATACCAAATGAATAATAAGGAGGAACGTTATGGATTTAGAGGAAATAAAAGAAACAGACGTATGGAATCTATACTCACAGGCACAGATGTATGCTAGACAAACCAATATTTATGAGTCTACTGATAAAAATTTTAGAATGTATAATGGAGACCAATGGGCTGGATTGAAACTAAAAGGAATTGAACCTGTACAATTAAATTTTATAAAACCTATTATCAATTATAAAGTTGGAGCTATAAGTCAAAATTTATGGGCAATACATTATAGTGCAGAGAATATTGATATTCCAGAATTTGTTGAAACAGCAAGAAAGACTTGTGAACTTTTAAATAAAAAAGTTGCAAAAATATGGGAAGCTACATATATGGATTATATGGTAAGACAAATATGTAAGAATGCAGCAATTAATGGAGAATGCCCTATATATATTAATTTCAATGAAAACAAAAATATGCCTGAAATAGAAGTTCTAAATAAAACTGATATTTACTTTGGAAATGAAAATCATTCAGACATACAAAAACAACCATACATATTATTAAAGAAGAGAATGCCTGTTTCTTTAGCTAAAGTTTTAGCAGAAGAAAATGGAGCATCTAAGCAGGAAATTCAATATATACTTGGAGATCAAGAAACGTTTGAAGAGGCAGGAGATTCTGCTAAAGAAGAAAAAGACAATATGGTAACAGTTGTATGGAAATTATGGAAAGAAAATAAAAATGTATATATGTCCATTGCAACAAGGTATTGTAACATAAAAGAAAATGAAAATACAGGACTATCCTTATATCCAGTTACACACATGATATGGGAAGAAAAACAAGGGAGCGCAAGAGGGACTGGTGAAATTACAGTAGGATTAATTGCCAACCAAATAGAAGTTAATAAAACATTGATGAGAAGAGCACTAGTTGCTAAAAATACTGCATATCCACAGAAAGTTGTAAATATAGATAAAATTCAGAATCCATCTGCTTTGAATGAAGTTGGTGGAATTATAAAAGTAAGTGGGATGGGAGTACAAAATGTACAAGATGCATTTACAAATATAAATCCTGCCCAAATGAGTTCAGATGTTGAAAGATTACAACAGGACTTAATCCAGACCTCAAGAGAACTTGCGAGTGCAAGTCAAGCAGCGAGTGGAGATGTTGATGCAGAAGAGGCTTCTGGTAGAGCTATATTAGCTGTTCAACAAGCTTCTCAACAGCCATTAGTTGAGCAATTGGGAATGATTAAGAAAACTATTGAAGACATAGCAAGGATAGAATTAGATATGCTAAAAACATATAGCGAAGACGGACTAGAAGTTGAAAATGAAGTTCAAGACCCAATATCAGGACAAACTACTATACAGCTTGAAAAGATAGACGGAATAGTTTTAAAAGAATTACAAGCAACTGTAAAAGTAGATGTTACACCAAAATCTGCTTATGACAAATATGCACAGGAAAGAAGTATTGAAAACTTATTTATAAAAGGAATGTTTAATCCTCAAATGTTAGGACAATTAAAATTTTATTTAGAATGTCTTGATGATGATTCTGTAATGCCAAAACAAAAACTGTTAGAGCGAGTTGATAAAGAATTAGAAAAACAATCAAGAATAGCTGAAATTCAGGCTCAAGGTCAACAGCTAATTACTCAACAGCAACAATTTTATAACATGGATCCAGATTCACAAGCTACTACAATGATGAAACAAAAATTAATTAATCAAATTAAAGAAGATTATGCTTCTAGACAAGGTAAAATTAAACAAACAGAAGAGGATTTAAATGAAGAAAACAATCAAGAAGAAAATGCTTAAGATAATGCTCCAAAACATGTTTATGAGCTTAATAAACTAATAATCATGGAATTAACAGTCTACCAGACTTAAAATGAGGTGAATTAAATGGAAGATGAAAAAGAAATGTTAGATACAACTAACGAAACTGAAAATGTAGAAACTGAAACTACAGAAGAAATACAGGAAGAGGTAAATACTGAAACCGCTGAACAAGAAATAACAGAAGATTCAGAAAAAGAAGTTAAAACTTTTACTCAAGAAGAAATCAATAAAATGATGGAAGATAGAGTAAGAAGAGAAAGAAATACTTCTAAAAGAAGTGAAGCTAATCTTAAAAGAGAATATGAAGAAAAGTTAGCTGATATAGAAAATATTATTAAGGCTGGGTTTGGAACTGATAATCTTGATGATGGATTGGCAAGAATTACAGAACTATGTAAAGACAAAGGTATAAAAATACCTGAAAGAAAGTCTACATATTCTCAAAGCGATTTAGAAGTACTAGCAAATCATACTGCAGATGAAATTATTGCAGATGGATATGAGGCTGTTGACTTAGAACTAAAAAAACTTGCTAATAAAGGTGCTGATAAAATGACAGCTCGAGAAAAGTTGATTTTTGCTAGACTTAATACAAGCAAGAAAGTATTTGATAGCGAAAAAGAATTAGCAAGTATAGGTGTAAAGCCAGAGATACTAAGAAGCAAAGAATTTAAAAATTTTGCTGATAAGTTTACAGGAAGTAAATTCTCTATGAAAGAGGTATATGAAATGTATTCTCAAAATAACAAAGCAAAACAAAAAGCTAAACCAATAGGAAGTATGATAAATCCTAATCCAAAACAAGAAAAAACTTTTATTTCCGAGGCTGAATATGACAAAATGACAGATAAGGAGATAGAAGAAAATATGGATATAATTAGAAAATCTATGAAACATTGGTAATGAAAAGATAGGAGGAATAAACAATGGCAGGAAATTTTAAACCAACATTCTGGAGCAAATATTGCCAAACAGAATTAAAAAAAGATTTAGTTCTAGCTAACTGGTGTGATTACAAGTATGATGGTGAAGTTAAAGGCGGAGCTAGATTAAAAATAGTAGGAGCTTCAAGACCTACAATTCAAACATACAAACCAGGTAAGGACTTAGAAATTGAAAAATTAGGAGATAATGCACAATATCTAGATATTGACCAATTTAAAGCATTTGCATTTGAGGTTGACGATGTAGATAGAGCACAATCTCAAGAAGGATATTTAGAAACAGAATTTGATGAAGCAAAAACAGCATTAGCTGAAGATGCCGATGCTTATGTAGGAACAATGGCTAAAGATGCATTAACAAATATGACATCAAATTCAATAGACATATCAGCTGAAGCATCACCTTTAACATCTATAGATAATGCTATGATTAAATTATATAAAAATAATGTGTCATCTAAAGCTGAATTGGCAGCAGACTTAAATGCTGAACATCTTACATTAATAAGAAGCAAACTAGCATCTTTATTCACAGACAACGTTGAATACATTAAACGTGGTGCAGTAGGAAAATATAATAATTGTTATTTAAGAATGTCTAACAACTTATACAATGATAAAACAGATGATTATGAAATGGTAAGAACTAAAAAAGCTATAGCATTTGCTAATGGTGTTGAAAAAGTTGAAAAATGCAGACCATCAAAAAGATTCTCTGACGTTATTAAAGGTTTACATGTATATGGTGCTAAATTAGTTAGACCTAAAGAATTATATGTAATTAAAGCTCACTAATTATAAAATAATTGTAAACAGAAAGGATTGATAAAATATGGCAGTAGTAGAAGGAAAATGCATAAAATGTAATTTTAATGAAGCAAAGGCATTAGATCTAGTTACACCATCAGCAGTAGCAGATGGTGTCAAATTTAGTGTTCCTAAAGATGCTAAATTAGAAGATATTGTTATCGTTGCACAAAACGCAGGAAGTTCAGCACAAACTGTAGTGGTAAAAGCTCCAACTGATGGTGGCTATGCTGCAACAGATAAAGATTTGACATTATCCATAGCAGCAGGAGGAATTGCTGTGGTAAGAGTTGAAAGTGCAAAATATTTTAATAAAGATAATACGGTAGTTGTTACTTCTAATGCAACAACTACAAAAATTGCATTAGCATATTAAAAATTGAGGGGCCTTGAGCTCCTCTTTATTATATCGTGATAAAAGAATGATATTGGTGCAATTCCAATAATCACGAAAGGAGAACAACTTATGAAAAAGTTAGATAAATTAGAAAAAGTAGTACCTGCTCCAGATACAACATTTTATGGAGCATATTATTATGATGGAAAAGAAATAGAATTATGTGATGATACTGAAACCTTAGAAGATGATAATGGACAAGTAACTACATATATTAGAGTAAAAGATATTGTAAAGAATGGAATATTATACAAAGAAAAAGAATTAAAAGTAAAACAAAAAGATGGAAGATATATAATTGAAAATACAAAAAAAGAATTACCTTTGGAAATTGGAACTATGCTTATATATGTGATGTATGAGGGCTTTGTACAAACAAGAAGTAAAATGCTTACAATAGATAAAGCAATAAAACGATATGAATTATTAAAAAGTCCAAAGGAGGAATAATTAATGACACTAAAAGAATTTAAAGAAGCTGTATTTTCGTTCATAGAAGAACATGATGCAACTGCAAAAGAACTTACTAAAGATGTTGATATTGCTGATAAAATAAATGCTGTTATTAACACTAAAATGCACGAGATGATGAGATATAAAAAGATAACCGCAAAAGATACTATGGACGTTACTGAAAATCAAGAAATAGAAATGACTGATATTGATAAGAATTGCTATCAAATAAGAAAAATTGTTGGCGTAGATTATGACCAAGAAGACAAGTTTATTACATTTAATGAAGATGGTACAGCAATTATTTATTATAATAAATATCCAAAAACAATAACAAATGATACTAAAGATGATGCATATAAATTTGAGATTGATATTGAAGCGTTAGAAATAATGAAAATTGGAGTTGCAGCAGACTTATTAAAAACTGATGTTTCAAATAAATTCGGTCAAATATGGGATAACGAATATCAAAGATTATTACAAACATTAGATTCGAGAAAATCATCAGGGACAATAACTATTGGCAAGGGAGTTGATGTTTAATGAGTACAACTGGAACAGGTGAGGCTGCAGGAGGACTTTTACTTAGAAATTATAATAGTTTTAGAGGAGTAGATTATACCAATTATGAAGTTAGCTTATATCGTTCGCCAGATGCTAAAAATATGTGGAAGAATTATAAATCATTAGGAAAAGGAATTGAAACAAGACCAGATATAGAAGTTTTTTTAAAATTTAAAAATACTATATATGGTCTATTTTTTTATACAATCAGTCAGGTTGAACATATGATAATTCATTGTGGAGTATCTCTTTATGACTACAATATGAATACTAAAGAAATGAAAACTCTTAAAGAATCTGGAATGAATCCAAGAAGAAGTCAAAGCTTTATATATCAAAATTTATTTTATATAAAAGATGGAATAAATTATTTAGTGTATGATGGAAACGATATTTCAGAAGTTACAGGATATATACCAATAACAAGTATTTCAAGAAAGCCTATTGGAGGCGGAACTATATATGATGGGGTAAATATGCTTAGTAAATATCGTAAAAACAGTTTTTGTTCAGATGGAAAAAGTACATTATATGATTGTGACGTAGAAATGTTTACGAGTTCAATTGTTAGAGTTTGGGTTAATGATCAAGAGGTAACTAAAGGTTTTACTGTAAATGCAGGAGCAGGGACAGTTACTTTTGAAAAAGCTCCTGAAAAACCATTAACAGACGGTCAAGATAATGTGATAATTCAATTTGAAAAAGAAGTAACAGGATATAGAGAAAGAATTAATAAATGTACTTTGTTGGCAGTATTTGATGACAGGGTATTTTTTAGTGGAAATCAAGATTATCCTAATGTTTTATGGCATTGCAGTTTAAATGACCCAACTTATGTAGTAGATACTGATTATTATAATGAAGGTTTAGATTTAAGCCCTGTAAAGGCATTAGTACCAGGAAATAATGCTTTGTGGGTATTTAAAGAACCAAGTCAAGCTAATACGACAGTATTTTACCATACACCATCACCAACGCATTTGAATGATGTTTTGGTTAATGTATATCCATGTCAACATTCAAGTATTACAACAGGTTGCGTAGCATCAGGAATAAACTTTAATGACGATATTGTATTCTTTTCTGATAGGGGAATGGAAGGAATAACTGGTGATATAACAACAGAACAAGTAATTGCTCATAGAAGTACTTTAGTAGATTCTAAAATGACAACAGAAAATAATTATAAAGATATGATTTTACAAGAGTGGGAAGGATATTTGCTTGTAATTATTGAAAATAAAATTTATTTAGCCGATAGTAGATGCTTATATACAAATCAAAATCACAACGAATATGAGTGGTTTTATTGGGAATTAAGCAAAAAAATACGATCAGCAACTGTTAAAAACAATATTTTATATTTATGTAGTGTATCAGAGAATGACGAGTCTGCTATATATACTTTAACAAAAGAAAATGCTGAAATAGATGCATATTGGACTACTTGTTTAGATGGATGCGGATATCCTCAAATGCAAAAAACAACAAACAAGAGAGGTTGTGTAATAGATATGACTGGAGAAAAAGTTAAGTTAGAAGTTAAAACTGATAAGGAAGATTTTGAAGAAATAGATACATTTGTAAATACAAAAGATTATATAGTTCCTAGAATTAAAAAGAAAAAATGGAAAGATATTCAACTAAGGTTGTCATCAGATGTTCCATTTGCTTTGGAAAGAATTTATTTGGAATGTTACATAGGAAGCTATATTAAGAGATAGGAGGAATTATGGCAGGGTATGTAAAAAATGATAGTGGCGGATATTCAATTAATTATGATGACCAAAGATTTAAAGATGTTCAAAATGAAAAAACGCAACAAGAAGCTAGCATAAAAAGTAATTATGATAATATTATAAGTAATTCTGATAAATATTACCAAGACCAAATTAATGCTACTAAAGAATATGAAAAGAAACAAAGCGAATTGCAACAAGCTCAAACGGATTTTTCAATAGAACAAATAAATCAACAAAAAGAACAAACACAAAAAGATTATACTAGAGAGCAACAGGCTTCTTATGTTGATTATATGAAGCAGACAAAATCTAATGCTCAAAACATGGCCAATAGCGGCTTAAGCAATACTGGATATAGTGAAAGTTCAATAGTTAGTATGTATAATCAATATCAAAGTAGAGTTGGAACTGCAAGAGAAACTTTAAATCAGTCTATATTGAATTATAATAATTCTATTCAACAAGCAACATTGGCTAATAACGAAAAACTTGCTGAAATTGCTTATAATGCATTACAGACACAAAATCAATTAAATCAACAAGCTTTTGAATACAAGAATAATGTTATATTAGAAAGAGAAAAAGCTTTACAAGAAGTTAATAATATATATTATCAAAGATATTTAGATGTTGTAGACCAAATAAATAGCGAGATACAACTACAAATGGAAATTGATAGAATAACTAGAGAGTATGAACAAACAATGGCAGAATTGAGATTAAGACAACAAGAAAATAATATAAAGATAGCTCAATTACAGCAACAACAAACTCAAATGCAAATTGAAAGACAACAATGGGAGAGAGAAATGGCACTAAAAGAGAAACAAGCTTATGCTGATATAGCATATACAAAGGCTAAAACAGCTGAATTAAGTAATCCTTATACTGATTCAAGCACCAATAATAAGAACAATTCATCATATAATAAACTATATAAAAATTTATCTGCTGCAAATTTAAAAAGTAATACTACAAAAAGAATTATGCAAAACCTAGTTTATGGTGAAGTTAAAAATGGACATATTTCAGAAAAAGAAGCAGAAAGTTTATTTAATCAATTTGGATTATAGTAAGGAGTGATATCATGTCTTGGTCAGAATTTAAAAAGAAGAAAGAGCAGGATGAGTATGAAAAAAGCATCTCCTCTTCTAGATCAAAAAGTATAGATAAAACAGCCGAAACTGAAACTATTAGTTCTTGGCAAAAGTTTAAGGAAGAAAAAGAAAATAAAGACAAACAATCAAGTTATAAAAATTCGGAAAATAAAAAGGAAGATAAAAAAACTATATTAGATAATATAGGGTATACAGCTAAATCTTTGGGAACAGGAATTATAGGAGGATTAACAGGCTTAGCAAAAGCAGGAACTACTGAGATACAAAATGAACTACAAAAAGGTGCAGATGAGAAGAAAAGCGTTCTAGATAATATAAAAGATATAATAGGAGTTACTCAAAAAATATCTAACCCATTAAGTACTCTTCCAAAGACTGCCATAGATAATTTTATATCTGCCATAAATACTTTTGCAGATAATGATAGTACTCCCTTTGAAAAAATAATAAACCATGTAAATAATAGTGTTACATCAGCATTAGATACAGCATTACCTTTCAAAGGGGCTATTGATGAAACAATTCAAATGATAGGCAGTTTAAATCCTAATGCTAAAGATAGAATAAAGAATATAGATGAAAAAATATCTACACCCTATAACAATTTACAAAAATCTCTTTCAGAAGAGTCTCAAAAATATAATTCTATTACACAAATGGCTGGAAATGTTGCAAATGTAGCGGGAAATATGGTTCCATCAATAGCAGCAACAGCAATTACTAAAAATCCGAGTATTGGGTTAGTTACAATGGGAATTAGTGCAAAAGGACAAGCAACTCAAGAGGCACTAGATAAGGGTGCAGACTTAGATAAGGCAGTAAAAATAGGAAATACTAAAGGTATGATAGAAATTGGAACCGAGATGCTTTCTGGTGGTGTTAATATATTTGGGAAAGGTGCATTAGATGATATTGTTGAAAAAGGACTAATAAGTAAAGTAAAAAATAAAGTTGGGAAAGTCCTAGCCAAAGAAGGATATGATTTTGCAGGTGAGGTTGGCGAAGAAGTAATATCTGATGTATTAGGAACTTTAATAGATAAGGGAACAGTTGATTCTAATGCAAAATATACTATTTCAGATTTTGGCGATACTGCTATAACAACAATATTGAGTACAGCAGTTTTAAAGGCCATAGGTATACCTTTAAACAAATTAAATAATCAAAATCTTAAAACTGAAAATGAACAAAAAGTGTATGATAATGAATTAGGAACAAGAATTAGCGAAAAAACTAAAGAAAGTACACTAGATAATGCATATAACAAACAACTTGATATAAAAAAGAATTTAGGTATAGAAATTACAGATGATGTAAAAAAAGAAACTATGCAAAAAGTTAAAAATGCATATGAAAATGGAACATTAAATGTAACAGAGCTAAGCAAACAAGAAAAAGATAAAATTCAAAAGCAATTAGATATTGATTTTGAAGATGGAAATATATCAACAGATAAAATTAAACAAATATTAGGCGAAAATATAGATTTATCAAATGATAAATACTTAATGAAAAGTATGTACGAAAATGAACAAAAATTCAACACATATGAAGTGACTAAAACAAATAACGAAAAGGTTGATATATTGCTGCAAAGTGCGGCTGATGCTGGAATGAATAATACAACTAAGACTAGAAGGAAAATAGAATTAATTTCTAAATTAGTTGCTGATACTAATAAACAGTATAAGTTTGTATCCCCTGAACAATTAAAACAATTAGGTTATAATGAAAATGCTAATGGATTAATAGACAAATCAACAGGGAATATTTTAATTAATGCTCATAGTGATAACGGAATACAATCTATAATTGGACATGAAACAACTCATATATTTGATGGAAAAAATGAAAACGGAGAATATTCTAAAGAATATCAAACTTTACAAGACATGGCTATAGAATATGCGAAAACTAAAGGAATATATGATAGCAAAATAAAAAATATTACTGACTCATATGGAGATTTATTGGATGATGAATCTCAAATTAAAGAAGAGCTAACAGCAGATTTGGTTGGAGATTTTTTATTTAATGATGAACACTTTATAGAAAACCTTGCTGTAAAAAATAAAAATATTTTTCAAAAAATTTATGATTATGTTAAACATGCATACAAAATGATTACTTCTAAAACTGATGAAGCTAAGGCATTAGAAAATTTAAAATATCAATTTGATAAAGTTTATAATAGTGTTTTTGAAACAAATGATACAGAAACACGATATTCTATTGCTGGAAAACAAGGAATGTTAAATGCAATTAAATCAGATACTCAAAATTTAGAACTTGAAAGAAATTACAATAAAGCTCAACAAATGCAAGAAAATGGGATTGATAATGAAACTATTAGACAAAATACAGGATGGTTTCAAGATAGAAACGGAGATTGGAAATTTGAGTTTACTGATAAATATATGTCATTAAAAAATATTAATTTTAAAGAAAATAAAACATATAAGCTAGGAGATATATTGGAACATGATATATTATTTACAGCATATCCAGAGTTAGCAGATTATAATGTTAAATTTGAAAAAATGGATACAAGTGGAGCTTTTAGAAAAACAGAAAATTTGATAAGAATAAATACTAATAAATTAAATGCAAAAAACTCAAAAGTAGCTATAGAAGGAACTATGATACATGAAATTCAACATGCTATTCAATCGATAGAGGGATTTGAAGAGGGATTTACAACAAAATTAAGTAAATTAGATTATTTTAATCATTTAGGAGAAATAGAAGCAGATGATACTAAGAGAAGATATATATTAGAAAAAGCTGGAAAACTAGATAGAAATATTGTTGAGCCTGAATCTTCTAAGAAAAATCCGCAACATTCAAAATTAAATAATTATTTAAAAAACAGAAAAACTCTTGATAAAATAAAAGATAGTATATATAATTATCTTAACAACAAAAATAAAAAAGGTGGAGATAGTTATGAAATTTATCAAGAGGATTTGGAACAAAACAATGAAGAAAGTGGCAAAAATATATTTCAAACTAGGGAAGATTATAACAGAAAAATATGGCACAGACTAGAAGATAAAAAAGTAGGAAAGAATGTAAATGAAATTCATCAAGAAAATTTGGAACAAAATAATCGTGAGGATAACAGATTGGTATTGGGAAGAGCCAGTAGATATAATGGGACCAGTAGAACCTTTGGAAATCGAGATGTCGATACTGGAAGAAAAAATGGAAAGAAAATACAAGAAATTAACTCAAAATTACAAACGCAAGATGAAAAGATTAAAAAATCGACATATGAAAATGAAGAAAAAAATAATATCAAAGTATGGAACGATGGAATATTAGAAGAATCTGAAAACAATTCAGGTTCTTTTTCTTTTGATAAAAATGCAAAAAGATATGAAGATTTGCAAGAAGCCAATACTGTAAAGTTCAATAAACGAGTAGATGGAACAATAAATATAGAAATATCAAATAATAATGAATTGATAAATCATTTTACTGTAACTTCAAAAGATAATGCATTAAAACAATTAGGAAATGATATTGCAAATTATATATACGATAATGCGACTGAAGATAGTAAAACCATAAATTTAAAACAACACAATACTGTAGATATTCAAGATACATCTCATAAAGGAAAACAATTAGAAATCATAAAAAATACTAATCCTATGCTAGATGATTATCACGTAGGAATAAGAAATATTGAAGACATAAAAACATTTGATGAAGTGATAAATGATGATGGTGAAAGCTTTGCTTGGGGAGATTTTTCAAAAGAAGACGCAGAAAAAGCATTAAAAAGCAGAAAAGTAACTGTATATAGTTCGTATCCAATAAAACAAGGAACCTTTGTTTCTACTTCAAGAATACAAGCAGAAGAATATGCTGGCGGAAGAGGAAATAGAGTATATTCAAAAACAATTCCACTAGATTCTGTTGCATGGATTAATGGAGACGAAGGACAATATGCTAATATTAATCAAAGGTATTCATTAACAAATTCAACCATAAGCGGTGATGATATTGCAGTTAAAGACATGCTTAAACAAAATAAAGTAACTTTAGAAGATGAAGTAGGAAACACAAAACAATCTAATCAAAGCAAGACAATTACCGTTGAAGATATGCTAAATCAAACACCAGAAGAAAAGCAACAAAGAATGAAAGATAAAGCTGAGAAATATTTAAGCAGAAGTAAGACTAAATTTATAAATAAAATAGTAAATGACTTTGGAACAAGTAAAATTGCTAATACTAAAACTTTAAATTCAGTTGTTAATTCAATAAGAGAAGACATTCAACGTAATGGAACTTTAACAAATGAAAAAAGAACATCATATTTTAATAATTTGTATGATAACTTAATAAAAATAGATACTCAGTATTATGATACATATAAAGAGGTAAAAGAAAACATATTAAACACTAAATTATATGTATCAGATGCTATAAGAAATAACATAACTGACTATAATGATTTTAGAAAAAATCATATAGGATCTATAATAATGACAAATGATAAAAGCAATATATCGGTAGAATCATATTATCAAGAATTATCAGATTCTTATCCAGAATTATTTCCAACAAACATTATAAATCCTGCAGACCAATTACAAAGAATTGCTGATGTTTCAAAAGATATAGCAAAGGTTGAAACTAATGTAGCTGCATATAATGATAAATATTTAGGTAAAGATTATCGAACATGGGCTAAAATGGAATTTGATAAAGATATTGATACTTTTACAAATAATATTAAATTAGCAGAAAGATATAACAACGAAAGCAATGAAAAACAAAAACTAAATATTGATAAAGAAAGCATTAAAAATGTATATAAGCAATTACCTGATGCTAGAAGAAATTACGAAAAAGTAAGTTCTAAAGAACTTTTAACAAAAGAAGATAGAGTTCAAGTAGATAGATTGTTAAATAATGAAATATCTATACAAGAAATTCCAAAAGGATTAAATACAGAAGGAATTATAAAAGTTGCTGAGTCTAAGATGGAATACGATTCTCTTCAAAAAGCAATAAAAGAATATCAGACTGAAATAAAAAAGGCGAGAATAGAAGAGGCAAGAAATGATATTGGAAACTTGGATTTATGGAAAGATAAAAACATAGGTTTTAAATATAGTAGAGAAACGCCTATTAGAAATATATATGATGTAGCACCTAAAGATATTGCGGATAATATAGTAAATAAATATTTTCGTTCTTATATTGAAGTTAATGAGAAGAAAGCTGTTGACAGTATAAATGAATATAATGAAAGAATAAGAAAATTAGATATAGGAACTAAAAAAGAATATACAATTAGTTATACAGAAGATCAAAATGGAGTTGAAGTTACAGTAGGACCTCAAAAAGTTAGTGAGAGTACTTTAGTTCAATTACTTGGCGAAAAGAAGGTTACACCAGATGCTTTATATTCAACAGGTGTAGATGTACCAAAAATAGAAAAAGCAGTAGATGAGTTTAGAAATGTTTATGAAGAATTAATTGAACAGATTAATGAATCAATGCTTGATAATGGATATGCACCAGTAGAGCATAGAAAAGATTATTTTCCGCATTTTACTGAAGAGAAAGCTGATACTTTATTAGGAAAGGCTGCAAAATTACTAGGAATAGATATAACAAATAGAGAGGAATTGCCTACTGACATTGCAGGGCAAACATATCAATTCAAACCAGGCAGAACATGGTTTAGCAATATTTTAGAAAGAACATCAAATGTTACAGATTATGATGCATTAAAAGGATTTGATAAATACATAAGAGGTGCTACAGATTTGATATATCATACTGGTGATATTCAAAATTTAAGAGCGTTATCTACTGCAATTAAAGGAAACTATAATGATGTTGAAATTCAAAATAGAATTGAAGAAATAAAAGAATCTAGTATGTCAGATATTGAAAAAGCAGATGCTATTCAAGAAATATATAATGTAGCAAAAGATAAATCTCATTTAAGCAAATTTATTGAATGGTTGGATAATTATACTAATTTGTTGGCAGGAAAGAAAGCAATTAATGATAGAGGTGCTGAAAAAGAGCTAAACAGACAAGTTTACAAAACTATGCAAGATGTAGAAAGTAGAATTGCTGCAAATGCGATTGGTGGAAATGTTGGAGTATCATTAACTAACTTTGCTGTTATTTCACAAGCATGGGGAGAGGTAAGAACATCTAATTTAATAAATGGTGTATGGCAGACTATGAAAGCTTCTCTTGGTAAAGATTCTAGTTTTGCTTCTGAATCACAATTTATAACAAGAAGAAAAGGTGCAGATACTTTAATAGAAACTACTTTAGATAAAGTTACTAAACCAATAAATGCAGTTTTGGATTTTGCTGATAATTTCTCATCAGAAGTAATTGTTAGGGCTAAGTATAATCAAAATTTACAAGAAGGTATGAATACAGAGCAAGCATTACAAGAAGCGGATAGATATACAGCAAGCCTAATGGCTGATAGAGGCAGAGGAGCATTGCCAACTCAATTTAATAACAAAAATCCTATAGCTAAAATGATGAATATGTTTCAGGTTGAGGTTAATAATCAATGGAGTTATTATTTTAAGGATTTGCCTAGAAATATCCAACAAAAAGCTAACGGAAATAAAGCTGAAATAGTAGCTAATACTGCAATGGCATATACTAAAATTATGGTAGGAGCTTATTTAACAAATGAATTATTAGAGTCTATTAGAGGAAATTCCACTAGAGTTTTACCTGACCCAATTTATATAGTAAAAGAATTATTAAATAGATTAACTGATGATGACGATGATAACGATGATGATGCTATAATTGGTACACTAACCGAGATAGCTGGAAATTTACCATTTATTTCGTTACCAGCTACCTTGCTTGCTGATAGTTTAGGATTGGATGTAGCTGATATAGGAAGAATATCTATATCTGGGGCAATTCCTAATGTTGCAAATATTATATCCGATACTTCTGATATGATTCATGGCTCAAAGACAATTGGCGAAGGTGCAAAGAGTATTGGTTCAGAATTATTAGATACAGTTGGTGCTTCTTTGGTATTACCATATGGCGGAAGTCAATTGAAGAAAACTGCAAAAGGTTTAGCTATGTATTTAAATGATGTACCTGGAAGTTATACTAAAAATGGAGATTTAAGATATACTGTAGATGACAACTTGTTAAGAAAAGTACAAGCGGGAATATTTGGAGCTTATGCTAATCCATATGCACAAGATTATACTGATAGTGGATATAAAGCAATAGATCAAGATGATATGGCTGAAATGCTTGATTTGAATATGAATAGTTCTGAATACAGAAAGTATAAATCAGGATTAAGCAAGGCACAAAAAACTGTAGATAAAAATGGTTATAAACAATATAATGATGATTCTGGCAATATTTATTGGTATGATTCTAAGAAAGGCATAATGTATGATAACTCTTACAAAAAAACAAATTTAACAAAAGATGATTTAACTAAATCTGTTAAAACACAAGAAGCCTTAAATTATATAAATAGTCTTGGCCTAACTAATAGTCAGAAAAATATAGCTGCTAATGATTTAACTAAAAATTCTAAAAAGACTATAGATATGAAAGAATATGGAAAATATTCTTCTTATGAAGAGTATAAATATGCAAGAGATTATCCAGAAAAATATAGCATTATTACTCAAATAACTGATTATGATACATATTTGAAGTATAAAGAGGATATATCAGATATTAAGAAAAAATATAAGATTGAGACAGAGCATGATTCTAATCTTAGAAAGAAAGAGATTAGAAATTATATTAATAATTTAGACTTAAACAAAACTCAAAAAATATTATTAGAAAAAATGGCAGGAGGTTATGGAATAACGAATTATAAGGGCACTATACATAATTATTTAGATACTACTAATTTGTCTCAAGATGAAAAATATAAGATTTGGAAAGAATTGTTTGATTAATTATATTATACAAAATGTAATACATACAACTCGTTTTTTGTCGAATATAATAATACTGTAATCCAGAATGAGAGGAGTATTATTTATGGAAGATATGGATATGTTTGTAGATTTAATAACCAATTTATTCTTAACAATTTCTTTGTATGAGTTAGTTCCTTTTACTTTAAAATATTGCATAGGAAGAATTTATACAGAAAAACAAGCTAGAAAAATAGCAATAATAAATACTATAATTGTATATTTTCTAATAACTATTTTTTACATATTTGTTATGGAAGAAAGCAAAGTTGCTAGCCCATATCCTGCTATGTTGTGGGGAACAATCGCATATTATATGCTAAAAAATAACAAAGGATTACAAGACGATAATATACAAAATAACAATGATATAGCAGTAAAAGATATGCTAAAACAAACAAAAAATACGAATAATGATTTAAAAAGCTAAGCCGAATAACGGACTTGTTTTTTTCTTTTAGGAGGTCATAATGGCAAATAATCCAAGAACATTTTCTGATTTAGAAAGAAAATACAATTTTTCAGCTTTGTTGGGAATGACAGAAAATGTTAAAATTAATGAAAAATCTATAATAAGAGTAGAAAATGAATTGGCAAATATGCTAAATACTTTAATAATTAACTTAAAAGATGTGTTAGATAACCAGAGTGAAATTTCGCTCTGGTTTTTCTCTGGCATTCCAACCCAAACAAATGAACCTTATTCGAAATGGCCTGATGCATCTGAACATTATGGCGATATCTATTATGATCAAGATTCAGGATATGTTTATCAATATTTTGAAAATGGATGGGAACGAAATGAAGACCTTAATTTAATACAAGCTATGGCATTAACTAATGTTGAACTTGATACTCTAACAGACCATGAAAGAAAAGTTTATTTTGCTCAACCAATTCCTCCATATTCTAGTGGCGATTGGTGGATATTAGAAGACGGCACTTTGAAAATATGTCAGATAGGTAAAGAAGATGGAGATTATGAAAAAGACGATTTTATAGTAAGTAGTAAATATGTTACAACTATTGCAACCAAAACAGATAATACAATTACTGTATTAAGGGGAACTGTTACTAAAATAAGTGAAAATTATGTTAGCGTTGAAGATTTAGCAACTGGAGGAAAAACAGTAATAAATGGGGCTAATATAACAACTGGACAAATTGATACTGATCATGTTACAGTTGGAAATGGAAATGTTCAAATGAATGCTGATGGTATACAGTTAAAAAATGGTGCTAAAGTTGTTGGCGAATATGGGTTGATGAATACATATTTATTCGAAAATCCAAATGGTTTTGATACTTGTGGATATGAAGCAGTTGACACAGAACCTTCTACTGAAGTAAAAATAAAAGGAATTAAAATAATATTTAATTTACCTGAAAAATTTAATATTGTTTCTGCTAAAGTAATTCTACATCATGCGCCAACTTTTTGGGAATGGATTATAGGAACTCCAGGATGCACATGGGGCTATTGCAGAAACTTAAAATTATATAGAGCTACTAATATAAATAGCAAGAAATATCAGGCAGGATACTTTTCAGAATATTATGAAACTGATAGTACATCATACGAAGAGATTGCTGGTGCATTCGGTCAAGATGGTTGGACTCCTACCGAGCCTACTGAACTTAAGCATGATACAGAAGAAGAAACTTCTATCGATATAAAAGATAAAGTATCAAATGGTTTGAACGAATTATATATTCGAGTTTCAGAAGAAAAAAAAGGATATGTTAATCCTAATTTTATTTGTGAAAGAACTGCATTTGTAAATGCTATGGTAAGAGTTGACGGCTATATGTCTTACGATTAGAAAGGAGATTTTTGACTATGTTTAAGATAAAAGATGGAACAATATATTGTTCACGAGGTGATGCTGGAACAATTACATTAAAATTACCAATAACTGATATAAATGATTATATAAAATATGAAGATGATTCTAAAACACCATATTGGTATGATAACAAGAACCAAATATTATACGATTCAAATTATAGTGAGTCTTCTACAGATATTGATACTTTAACAATGGTATGTTATAAATTCAAAATTGGAGATAAAGTAGCATTTAACATTTATGAAAAGAATGGATATAATAAAGAACCATTATTAAAAAAAGAAATAATAGTAAAAGATGAATCTGATAGTGTTGATATCTGTTTAACAGAACAAGATACAACTTTTGGTACACCTGTAAATAAAGAAACTATATTCTGGTATGATATTACATTAAACGATAATTTAACTATTGTTTGTTATAACGAAGATGGCGCTAGAGAATTTATAGAATATCCTGCGAAAGGAGATGGAGAATAATGGAAAATATAACTAGCAAAGGTACAATATTCGGAACTCTGATTGCTCAAGCAGGTCCAAAAGGAGATACAGGTAAAACTGGAGATAGAGGCCTTACAGGTGAGGCTGGTTATTCTCCAATAAAAGGAGTTGACTATTTTACACAAGAAGATATATCGGAGATTAGAAAAGGTATTGAAGGTGATTTGACTGGTGAATATAATAAAAATGCGATAGAGAAAACCAATATTTTTAATACAAATGCTAAAGAAACGACTACTTCCTTTGACTTAAATGCCGAAAATAAAACAAAGGAATATAACGATAATGCTTTAGCTGAAATTGAAAAATATAATTCTAATGCAATTGAAAAAAGTAATAATTTTGATACTAATTTTGAAAACAAAACTTCAAAATTTGATAGTAATTGTGATGAAAAAACAAAAGAATTTAACGATAATAATGATTTAGGAATACAAAATTATAATAATAATGCCAAAAAACAAATGGAAATATTTGATACTAATTTTACTGAAAAGTTAGAAGCATTTAATAATAATGCTGGAAATAAGTTTAATGGTTTTAATACAAATTCAGATAAAGCATTGGCAGAATACAATAAGAATCATACTGCTAAAATAAAAGAGTTTGACGATAATTATGATACAAAGACAAAAACATTTGACGATAATGCTGCAGCTAAATTAGAAGCTTATAATGCAAACGATATAGCCAAAACTGAGGCTTATAACAACAATGCATCTAATAAGGAAGAAACATTTAATACTAATGCAGAGGTTAAGCAAAATAAATTTGATGAAAATGCTGAAGAGAAGTTAGAGAAATATAATCAAAATGCAGATGAATTAATTAATAAAGTTGAGCAAGTTCAAGCTGAGAATGAAGCTTTAAAGGCTGAAAATAAGTTGATTAAAGAACAAATACCTTCACGGAACAGCAAGTGGAAATTCAATTCATATTGAAGATAGCGGAAGTTTGGATTTGGAGTGGAGATTAAAAGGTGGAAATTGGCAAGCAATAACTACTCAACCAGAAAATTATGTTGATGACAGAGAGGCAAGAGGAAAAACTATTTTAGAAGCAACATCACTATATTTACCAATTATAAATTTAAAAGCAGGAAATGGATATTATTTTAAAATATTTGATAATAACAATAAAATACAAAATGATTCTAGGTATGTAGCTGTAGAATTTTATAATGAAAACAAAGTAAAAATTAAGTCGGGACCGTTAGGGTTTCCTCACGATTTTACAGAAGAGATGGCAACTAAGGTAAAATATGCAAAAATCTATTATAACGGTAATGATACAGACAAAGTAATAGGAAATACAGTAATAAAGAAAATAGGGTTAAAAATAACATCTAGTGTATCGGCAGATGATATAGATATGTTTGTTCCTAATTCACCAAGTTCGGGCTTTTCAAGCGAGATTGAAACTGTAGGTAGTGATACAAATAGGTTCGATTTAATAAGCTATTATAATTCAGCTAATGTGACGAGAGCAACAGCACAATTATTAAAAAATGGAATAAAATTAAATTTTGAACCTGGAGTTGATGCATACATTGGTGAGGTAGTAGCACAAGGCGAAACATTAAATGAAAAATATAGAGCTGGATGTATTGCTGTTAAGCCTAACACAACTTATATGATACAAGTCAGTTCAGCTCCGAAATGTTATATATCTTATTTAGACGAAAATTATAAAGCAATAAGGAATTTTGCACAATTTTTTGGCAACGTCACATTCACAACTGATGCTCATACACATTATTTTTATCTTAGGTTTGGATACTCAAACAGTACTTCTGACTTAACATCTTATGAGTTCATAAACATAAAAATATTCAAAGGTGCAGAAGTGAAACCTTATTCTCCTTATCGGAATGGGTAGTACAGAAATAGATGTAGTAAATAGTAACTTGCTAGATTTTAATGTTGCACAAGATAGCAGAGTAACAGTAAATGAAGATGGAACATTAACAATAAATGGAGCTGGTGGATTTAGTTTAAATATAGATAAATTACAATTAAAAGCAGGTATTACATATTATCAAAAAGTTAAGCTGATAAGTGGAAGTATTTCTGGTTCAAATATAGACAATACATTTCTTAGCTTTGTCGGAGCTGGAAAATGGATTTCTAGTAAAATATTTACAGGATCAAGCTTTAATGAAGATACAGAAAAAACAGCTATCTGGATAAATGCGAGTGTTATATTTAATAATGCAGTAATAAAAATATGGGCAAATACTGACAAGAGCGATTTCGTTAAACACCAATCTCAAACAGCAATAATGCCAATACAGCAAGAAATGTTAACTGGAGATTACATAGAAGATGTAGAACATCATAAGTGGGGAAAATATGTGTTTACAGGAGAGGAAGATTATGCGAAAAGTCCACTTTCAGATGATAAATATTTTTGCGGATATATATTAAAATCTTTGTCGGATTTAAATATGAAATATGATTCAACTGGTATTTGTACACATTTCAAAAGATTCGGAAATTATGTAAGTATATTAGATGAAGAATGCATTCAAGTATCTACACAATTTCATGTAAGAATATTAGCAAGTCGTTTAACTGAAAATAGTGCAGAAGGATTTAAAACTTACTTAAAGCAACAATACGATGCAGGAACACCAGTAGTACTATATTATAAGCTAGTCAAAAATGTTGACTTAGAATTAATAGAAGAACAAAAAGCAATAAGAAATCAAAAACTATACACATACAAAAACATAACAAATATAGATGTAAGTGATGAATTAGCAAGTATAGATGTAACATACAAGAAAGATTTAGAAACAGAACATAACAAACTTCAAAATGAAATAGACGAAATAAAACAACTACTAAGTACAACAGAAACAAGTGCATTCTTAGTAAATAATTTAGAAAAAGAATTAGAAAGCGAGGTGAACTAAATGCTTACAGAATCATTAAAGAAATTAATAATAAAAAAATATTATAACAAAAAAGAAGACATAGAAAACAAATTAAACATATTTTATGCAATGAACAAAATAAATGATGAGGAATACATTGAACTAACAATGTTAGTAGAAAATACATACACAGAACCAGTTGAAAATATAGAAGCTACAGAGGAGGTTTAATCTCATATGGAAGAAAAAGAATTAATAGAAAGATTAGTACAAGTTGAGCAAAGAGCAAAATCTAATACAAAAAGATTAGATGAACATGATGAAAAACTTGAAGATATACACGATCTAACATATGCAGTAAAAGAACTTGCAAATGAAACTAAACTTATGCGTGAAGACGTAAATGGCTTAAATAAAAGAGTAGCAAGTATAGAAAATGAGCCAGCAAAAGATTATAAAGAAATTAAAAAGAATATAAGAAATCAAATCATAACATTTATTCTAGGTGCAATATTAGCAGGAATAGGTGTTATGATTTTTAAATAAGGAGTGAAGTATTATGGATCCAAAAACAATAACTGAGATAGCAATAGTAGTAATTGCTATATTGACTTTTATAATGTATCTAGTTTGGCAAATAAAGAAAAAAGGATTAAGACAAACAGCAATAAGCTTAATTGTAAAAGCAGAAGATATGTTCAAACAAGGCGATAATGAAAATAAAATAAATTATGTTATAGATAAGATAATAGTGCTAATACCTGCACCGTTATCTTTTTTTATAACTAGAGAAGCAGTAAGAGAGTTTATACAAACAATATTTGATGAAATAAAAAAGGCACTTGATTATGTGCCAAAGGAGGAAAATTAATTATGGGAAGCAAAGAATTTATAGAGAAATGCAAAGAAATTGTAAAGCAATATGCAATTGAACATTTAGATAAAAGTGACAATATACCCGAATTTGAAGTATTTGATGTATGGTATTGTAAAACATTACAAAATCATAAAGCATTATTATCAACAACATTATTTGACGGAATGTATTATGAATGTACATTTAACGGAGATAAGAAAGAATTATATTTTGATGCTTATAAAAAGTTTGAAAATAAATGTATTAAAATCGAGGAGGAATAACTCATGGAAGATAATATACAAATAGAAAATGTAGAGTTCAAAGAAGAACTATATCAAAAGAATATAACAGAAAATGACTTTTCAAATTCAGAAACAGATGGAATAGGAGATGATGACAATGCAAATAACTAAGATGTTAGTGCCAGAGAGTAAATACAATATAAAGTGTCCATATGAAATGACACCAGAAGTTATTGTAATACATAACACAGCAAATGATGCATCTGCAATGTCAGAAATATCTTATATGATAGGAAACAACAATAAAGTATCATATCATTGTGCAATAGATAATTATAGAGTTGTACAAGGTATACCATTTAACCGAAATACTTGGAATGCCGGAGACGGAAGGAACGGAAATGGTAACAGAAAAGGAATATCATTAGAAATTTGTTATTCAAGATCTGGTGGAGAACAATTTGAAGAAGCTGAGAAGCTAGCAGCAGAATATACAGCATATCTATTAAAACAGTATGGTTGGGGAATAGATAGAGTAAAGAAACATCAAGACTTTGCAAATAAATATTGCCCACATCGTACATTAGACATGGGCTGGCAAAGATTTTTAAACATGGTTAGTTTTTATTTAGAAGTTAAACCAGTTGAAAATGAAAATAATATAGAAAATGGAAGTGATGAACCAGTGAAAAGATATCAAAATGGAAGTACAAGTGAAAATGTTTATGCAGATACAGCTTGTACTAAAAAAATAGGAAGTTTAAATCCTAGAGAAGAATGTGATTGTTTTGGAATATTTAATGACAGAGCAATGGTAAGATATAAAGTTAATGGAAGTTCTAATTACAAAATTGGATTCTGTAAGTGGCTTGGAGGAGTGAAATAGATTTATAAAATTAGAGGTAAGCTGATTAATTTCGGCCTACTTCTTTTTTGGCGTTTTATGGTTGAAATCAAGGCATAAAATTATATTAATTAAAAATAAAAATGACTTAAAATGGATTCTAATGCGAGTTTGAAAAATGGTATTGACTAGTGTGAAAAAAAGTGATATAAAATCATTAAGTAAGAATAATTATAGTAATATGGAGGAAATAAAAATGGATATATTAGAAGTTGCTGATGCATTCTTATATTTAGATTCAATGTCACCAAAAAAATTACAAAAACTATGTTATTATGCACAAGGGTGGTATGCTGGATTAACTGGTAGAAGATTATTTACAAATGAGTTAGAAGCATGGATACATGGTCCAGTATCTCCAAAACTATATGAAAAATATAAAATGTATGGCTATGAAAATATACCTCAAAAAGATGTAAATACAGAAGATATAGAACTAAGAGGGATTGCTGAACAAATATATAGAATTTATGGAAAACTTGATGGAGATGAATTGGAACAATTAACACATAAGGAATCACCTTGGTTAAATGCAAGAAAAGGTATAGAAAGTTGGGCTCCATCAAACGAAAAAATAAAGTTTACAGATTTAGTAGAATTTTTTTCTAAGAAATTTAGGGAAGAACAAATAAATGCCTAATAAAAGTGTTGCAAATAAATTAAAAAGTATACCAGAGTTACAACCCCCAAGCATAAATGTTATAGATACATTAAAAACATTAAAAGAAGAAAATAAAAGTGAAAAACAAAAAATAAAAATATCATTTCAATTTTTTGAAAGAAATAACAAACTTTTTAACTTAGGAGAAGTCGAAGGAGAATGGTTTATAGAATTACTCGATGTATTACAACTATTGTCAAAAATAACTAAAAAACAATTATTTGGAGAGTATAAAGATAAATTTAAACCGCACCCATATACAGATATAGATAAACTCAATTTTAAAGACGATATGTTGTCTAATTTGCAAAATGAGGCTTATCAATTAAGAATAACAAAGTCAAAAGGAAGGATTCATGGTTTTTTTGTAGAAAATATCTATTATATTAGATTTATTGATAGATGGCATAATATGTATGATACTGTTAAATATGGAGGAATAACTATAAAGGCATCTCCAAATTCAATGTATGATATTTTGGAAAACAGGTGCAAAAAATTGGAAGCAACAAACGCAGAATTAACAACACAACTAAATAATGGGTTTAATGAATTTTGTAATAATTGTTCAGATTGTCAAAAGTCAGAAAAAATATATAAATTATTTTCATAGGAGAGCTAGCAATAGTTCTCTTTTCGTATCTGAATAGTACAAAAAAATAAAGGGCTAGTTTTTTAGCCTTTTATTAAAATATTTATTATATTCGTTATTATAAATTTCTTGAATTTCTTTTTCTGATAAGTTTTTATCAAACTCATCTCTCATTATATTTTCCACTTCTAAGACTTTAGCACCAATTTCATTCATACACTCTTCATGTATTATGTAAGAAACAGCAAATAGCAATGCTGATATTAATACCTCTAATATTTTTAGATTATTTTCAATTTTTAAGAAAATAGAGATTATATTTATTATTATTAAAAATACTAATATTTTATAAAAATTTTTAGCAATTATTTTTTTCATTATATTATATCATCCTTACTTTTTTATTAATTTACCATTAGAATCTTTTTCACATTCTTCTAGATCGTCCAAAGCATGATTTGTAGCAGCAATAACAAATGCACTAAAACTATATTTTGTACCTGTTATTGCTTTTTCAACTCTTTCTATTGTACTGTTAGGAAATCTAATAGCCTTTTGAGTTGACGATGGTATTACTGGTAATTTGAATTTTGACATATGTAACATCTCCTTTTATGATTATTATATATTGCAAAATGCAATACGTATATAATGCGTTTTGTATTCATTTTTTGGTATGCAACCAGTCTTAATATATCTTAAATATAGTATAGATGTTCAATATTTTTATAAAAAGTGGTTTTTAATTGATAAAATTCACTACTTTTTATTTACATGATATTTATAATATGTTATTATGAATATATTATAACAATATGAACAGGAGAAACTATGAGTAAGGAAGAATTAAGAAAATATTGCATTGATATGTTAGCCAAAGGTAATACAATTGTAAAAATTGCTAAACAAACTGGTTTTTCAAGAACATATATTTCAAATCTTATAAAAGAAGATGATCAGTATAAAATTATTAAAAATAAGAGAAAAATTAAGGTATATAAGAGAAAAAAATATAAACAAATGACAATACATATTCCAACTGAATTTATTAAAAAAATAGGAATTTCAGAAGATAAAACAAAAGAGGAGTTTGTAAATATTTTTTATGATACAAATAATAATCAGATAATAATTAAAAAGGTATAGGGAAGATGTGTCTCTATATTTTTTTGATTTTATGTTGCATTTACAGAGTAAATGTGCTATAATGCGTAACTATTAAAACAAATATAATTGAAGGAGGAATCATTATGGCTCAAGAAAAGTCAATCATACCAAAGATTTTAGAGAAATACTTAAGTTATTTAATCGCAATAAAAGGTTGCTCCAAAAATACTATAGTAGCTTTTTCATCTGATTTAATGCAATTTTTTAATTTTATAAAAGAATATAAAAGCATACCAGTTTCAATTAAAGATTTTACTATATTTATTCTACTGCAAATACAAGAATCAGATATTATTGCTTTTCTGGTATACTTAAACTACAATAAAGATAATAGTCCTTATACCAGGCAAAGAAAAATAACAGCCTTAAAAAGTTTTTACAAATGGACATTTTCGATATATCCAAAAACTGTACATAACAGAAAAAATCCAACATATGGTTTAACTTCCATAAGAAAAATAGATAGATTACCTCATTATCTAACTTTAAATCAAGCAAAAGAAATTCAAAATATATTCAATTTATCAAATACAAGATTTCCAAAGAGAAACAATGCAATCATTACCTTGTTCCTTTCTTCAGGAATAAGATTGTCAGAATTAATTAATATAAACATAGGAGATATTAATTTTAATACTAATAGTATTATTATATTTCGGTAAAAATAGCAAAGAAAGAATAGTTTATTTTAGCAATTATTGTAAAGAAAAAATATTAGAATACTTAAATACAAGAGATATAAGAAAAATAAAAGACAATAAAGCACTTTTTACTAATAAGTATGGAAACAGAATTGGCATTGATGCTGTTGAGGATATATGTAAAAAAGCATATAAATTAATGCATTTAGATACATATTATACTACACACACATTAAGACATACTGCAGCAACAATAATGTATACATACGTAAAAGAAGATGTTTTATTATTAAAAGAGTTTCTAGGACATTCTAGCTTATCTAGTACGCAAATATATACCCATTTGAATAATAATAAAATAAAAAAAGCAGTAGAAAGTCATCCATTAAATAATTTTAAAAGAGGGGAGTAGGGTCATGAATTTGGATTTTGATATTGATTCTATACGTAATAATAAAATTGAGTTATTGGATTGCCAAGTTGATTTAATTTTAAAAAGTTTAGAATTTTATTGTTATACATATGAATTTATTTATCCAAGAACAAATAAATCAAAATCTACAGAAGAAAATTTAAGAATTTCGTTAGTAACAGATACTTATCATCAAATCCTTGAACAATTTAAAAAGTCTAAAACTAATAATCCAATTTTAGATCAAGATAAAAAAATTTATAAAATTTTATAAAAAAGTATTGACACATGTATTTACCATGTGTTACACTTTAACCAAGTTAATAATATTTTACTTTTTACGTTATATTTTTATTGTATCAAATATTGTAAAGATGTATATTAGGAGATAGGGGGATATAGAAATCCTTATATTTAATAGTATATAACATTGCGCAAAATCAAAGTTTTGTGCAAAAAGAGATAGGAGTAAAATATAAAACCATACATATATGGTCCTACCCACAAAATCTTGCAATTCCTTGCTATTACTAGTATTTAAGCTGTTTATTCTAACAACAAACTATATTACTTCCTTATAAAACTCTCTTAAATTTGATTCTGAAGCCTCATTATTTTTAATTATTCTTGGTTGGATTTTTTTTCATTATTGTAACCACATATTTTAAAAAAATTTATATAACTTTAGATTATTTTTATAAAAATTTCACAAATCCTCATATTTCAATATTTTGCTCAATTATTCAAACAACAAGTTATATGTCTGAAAAATAAAAACGCCTTAAAATCGATTCTCGTGCGTCGCTTTTTTAGCCTTTTTCGAGCATTTTTAATAAATGCCTAAAAATCAGCATTTCTACTAAAAATTATATAATAAACACTAGATTTATAAATTAGCATATCTAATCATAAACATATAACTTGTTTGATTAAATATAAAAATGTCTTAAAATCGATTTTAGCGTGTTATAATTGCAAAATTATATTATGGATTTGTAATCTAAAATTATATAATAT
>ERZ839823.1234-NODE-1234-length-27614-cov-2.841250_pt1 | contig 27614 bp, 26 predicted proteins | sample MGYA00519862_ERZ839823 | MGnify/ENA primary metagenome ERZ839823 (study PRJEB31850, sample SAMEA3708853) | human gut metagenome | biome: human gut; feature: human-associated habitat; material: faeces | place: China | collected 2014 ...
TTGTGGCGTTCATTACCAGCAAAGGCACTCTGGACAAGGAAAACTCCAGCGTCCGAAAGTACCTGGCACAGCGCGCCGACCTGATCGGGGCCATCCGCCTGCCGGATAACACCTTCAAGCAGAACGCCGGAACGGAAGTGACCAGCGACATCATTTTCCTGCAAAAGCGCGACCACATCACCGACTTAGACCAGGATTGGGTGCATTTGGACACGGATGAAAACGGAATCCGCATGAATAGCTATTTCGTGCAGCACCCGGAGATGATTTTGGGCGACATGGTGATGGAATCCACCCGGTTCGGGCCGGACAGTGCCTGCAAAGCCCGCGAGGGTGAAGATTTGTCCCAGCAGCTTGCCAATGCCATCCAGTTCTTGCAGGCGGAAATCAAGCCCTACGAGCTGGAGGAGCTGGATGAGGGGGAAGATCACTCCATCCCCGCCGACCCCACAGTGAAGAATTTCAGCTACACGGTGGTGGATGGCCAGGTGTACTACCGGGAAAACAGCCTCATGCACCCGGTGGAAGTCTCCGTCACGGCGGAAAACCGTATCCGGGGCATGATCGAGCTGCGGGAATGTGTCCGCAGGCTCATTGAGTACCAGACCGAAGGCTACCCGGATGAGGATATTGCAGCCGAGCAGCAAAAGCTCAACGCCCTTTACGACAGCTTCACCGCCAAGTACGGCCTTATCAACAGCCGGGGCAACAAGCTGGCCTTTTCGGAGGACTCCAGCTACTGCCTCTTGTGCTCTCTGGAGGTGCTGGATGAGCAGGGCAGCCTAAAAAGAAAAGCCGATATGTTCTCCAAGCGCACCATCCGTCCCCATGTGGCTGTCACCAGCGTGGATACGGCCAGTGAAGCATTGGCGGTGTCCATTTCGGAAAAAGCCCGTGTGGATATGGATTATATGGTAGAGCTGTCGGGCAAATCCCCGGAGGAACTGGAAAAAGAGCTTGCCGGAGTTATCTACCGGGATATTCGCTGTGCGGAGAACCCGGAGGACATCCTGCCTTCTTTGGCGGATCTGGACCGCTATCCATTTGTCACGGCGGATGAGTACCTTTCCGGGAAAGTGCGCCACAAGCTGCGGATGGCAAAAGCATTCTTGGAAGTGGCCCCTGATAATCAGAAAGAAACCGCCCGCAGAAATGTGGAGGCTCTGGAGGCTGTCCAGCCCCAGGACCTGGGCGCTGGCGAAATTGGCGTGCGCATTGGCGCAAACTGGGTGCCCATCGAGGTGTACCAGCAATTCATGGTGGAGCTGCTCACCCCCAATTACTATGTACGGGACCGCATCAAAATCCTGCGCTCCGAAGCCACCGGCCAATGGAGTATCCGGGAGAAAAACGCCGACCGCAGCAATGTAAAAGCCAATACCACCTACGGCACCAAGCGGATGAGCGCCTACCACATCTTGGAGCAGACCCTAAATCAAAGGGATGTGCGGGTATTTGACTATATTGAGGACGAGAACGGTAAGAAAAAGCCTGTCCTCAACAAGAAGGAAACTGCCATTGCCCAGGACCGACAGGAGCTGATTAAGCAGAAGTTTGCCGAGTGGATCTGGAAAAACATTGACCGCCGGGAACTGCTGTGCCGCATTTATAACGAAACCTTCAACGGCGTCCGCCCCCGTGAGTATGATGGGCGGCACATCCGGTTTGAGGGCATGAACCCGGAAATTTCCTTACGTCCCCATCAGATCAATGCCATTGCGCACATTTTGTACGGTGGAAACACCCTGCTGGCCCACGAGGTAGGGGCAGGCAAAACCTACGAGATGGTGGCAGCCGCCATGGAGATGAAGCGCCTGGGGCTTTGCACCAAATCGCTGATCGTGGTGCCAAATCACATCACGGAACAATGGGCGGCGGAATGGCTCCAGCTCTATCCCAGCGCCAACATTTTAGTCGCCACGAAGAAAGACTTTGAAACCCAGAACCGCAAGAAGTTTTGCAGCCGCATTGCCACCGGGGACTATGACGCCATCATTATCGGACACTCGCAATTTGAGAAAATCCCCATGAGCGTGGAGCGCCAGCAGGCTATTTTGGAGCGCCAGATTGAGGAAATCCTGGAAGGGATCGAACAGGCCAAGGCGCAGAAGGCGGAACGCTACACGGTCAAGCAGATGGAGCGTACCCGGAAATCGCTGGAGACAAGGCTGGCCAAGCTCAACGACCAGAGCCGTAAAGATGACGTGGTCACTTTCGAGCAATTAGGTATCGACCGCCTTTTTATCGACGAGAGCCACTATTTTAAGAACTTGTTTTTGGCGACAAAAATGCGCAACGTGGGCGGCATTGCCCAGACCGAAGCCCAGAAATCCAGCGATCTGTTTATGAAAACGCAGTATCTGGACGAGCTGACGGGCGGGCGCGGCACAATTTTTGCTACTGGCACCCCCATTTCCAACTCCATGGTAGAGCTTTATACCATTCAACGGTATTTACAGTACCGGCTCCTGCAGGAGATGGGCCTGATCCATTTTGACGATTGGGCAAGTAACTTTGGGGAGACTGTCACCGCCATCGAGTTATCGCCGGAGGGCACCGGCTACCGTGCTAAAACCAGGTTTGCCAAGTTTTATAACCTGCCGGAGCTGATGGCTGCTTTCAAGGAGGTTGCCGACATCCAAACAGCGGATATGCTTTGTCTGCCTGTTCCCAAGGCAAACTTCCACACGGAAGTGATCCAGCCCTCGGAGCTTCAGAAAGAGATGATTCAGGGGCTGGCGGAACGAGCAGAGAAAATCCGCGCCGGAGGGGTTGACCCCCATGTGGACAATATGCTCCGCATTACCAATGACGGGCGGAAATTGGCGCTGGATATGCGGCTCATCAATCCTCTCGCTGCCGACGATCCCAATGGCAAGGTGGCTGTCTGCGCTCGGAATGTGTTCCGCATCTGGGAACAGACCAAAGAAAAACGCTCTGCACAGCTTGTGTTCTGCGACCTGTCCACACCTACCACCGATGGCTCGTTCAGTGTTTATGACGACCTAAAAAAGAAACTGATGGACGCCGGAATCCCGGAGGAGGAAATCGCCTTTATCCACACGGCGGACAGCGAAGCCAAAAAGAAGGAACTGTTTTCTAAAGTGCGCGCCGGGCAGGTGCGGGTGCTGTTGGGGTCCACGGCCAAAATGGGCGCAGGCACCAATGTGCAGGACCGCTTGATTGCCCTGCATGATTTAGACTGCCCCTGGCGGCCCTCTGATCTGCAGCAGCGGCTGGGGCGCATCGTCCGCCAGGGCAATGAAAATGAGGAGGTGGAAATCTATCGGTATGTAACGGAAGGCACTTTTGACGCTTATTTGTACCAACTGGTCGAAAACAAACAGAAGTTTATCGCACAGATTATGACCAGCAAAGCCCCCGTCCGTGTGGCAGATGATGTGGATGAAACCGCCCTGAGCTATTCGGAGATCAAGGCGCTGGCCACCGGCAATCCGTTAATCATCGAGAAGTGCAACCTGGATATGGAGGTGGCGCGGCTGAATATGCTGAAAGCCAGCCACTTGAACCAGGTATATGCGCTGGAGGAGCTGGTGTACCGCAAGTACCCGGAGGAAATCACCCGGCTCACGGAACGGATCGCGGGCTATGAACAGGATGTGGCGCTGGCGGCGGCCCACCCCAAGGCTCAGGAGGGCTTCTGCGGCATGGAGGTGGATGGCAAACACTACACCGAAAAAGAGGACGCAGGCAAGGCTATCATTGACGTTTGCACCCGTATGACAGGTTCCGACGCTGTTCTTTTGGGGCAGTACCGGGGCTTTTCCATGGTGCTGGCCTATGATGGCAGGAGCAACGAGTACCGGATCACACTCAAAGGCACGCTTTCCCATACGGTGACGCTGGGCGCAGATGTGTTCGGCAATATCACCCGCCTGGACAACGCGCTGGAAAACCTTGCGGGCAGCCTGCAGGCCGAGCAGAACAGTCTGGAGGAAACCAAGACCCAGCTTGAAAACGCCCGCACCGAACTGGCTGCCCCATTTGCCCGCGAGGAGGAGCTGGCGGAGAAAACAGCCCGTTTGAAAGAGCTGAATATTCTGCTCAACATGGATGAGAAGGACAAGACTCTGCTGGACGATACCCCAGACGAGGGCGAGGATGTGCCTGCCCGGAGGGTTGCGGAACTGACACGGTAAAGGAGGATACGATGACCAACGAAGAATTAAATACCAGGCTCTATGAAAAAATGTTCGCGGAACAGGAGCAGTTCCGGGACTGGCTGCTTTCCCAGCCGCCGGCTGAGATTCTGAACCACGCCTACGAGTACACGATGCGGGAGGACATACTGATGTCGTTAGAGTACAACGATTTGGAGGACAGCCAGGCCAGGGCGCTGCTGAAATCCGGCAAGCCCCTGAAGCAGATTTTTGAGCGGTGGGAAAATAAAGAAACATCCCACATGGAAAATATTTGGGATACTGTCCAGGAACAGGCTAAGGCTGCCGAAGCCAAACAGAAAGCCAAAGCGCAGAAAGAACGGTGATCGCACATTTGCCATTGCGCTGCGGGGCAGGTATAGTATAATAAAAATCGTAACAAGGGGTGATGATAGATGGACGATAGCTACTGCCTGCTCCCGGAGCGCATTTCCGAGCAGTTTTCTGAAATCGACAGCGACATCGTGATGGATTTGGCGGCTACCAGCCCGGAATATACCGAGTTGAAGGCCCAGAAGGAAGAACTGAAACGCCAAAATCTTGTGATTGGCGCTCTGCTGGAGGGCAAGGGAGAACTTTCCTTTACTGCTGATGAGCATGAAGCCTTGAAGGAATTTATCCGGCTGTATATGCGGGCCGATAATATGGAACGGGAACACATCTACTTCCGGGGCCATGCAGACGGATTTGCCTATCTGAAGAAAATCGGCGCTTTCAAAACTGAATAGCTTTTTGGGCGGCATGGAGAAATCCATGCCGCCTTTTACATACCAAAATTCATTCGAGCCCAAAAAAGGTTTTGCAGAAAATAAGTTTTTACGGATTAGGAGTAAAAACTATTGATATTCTTGGAGTTTTTGGCTATGGCTTAAAGCTGCCGCCCAAAACTGCACATTCCCCATTCATATCTGCATATAAATCGCAAAAGTATATGCAGAAAAGGGCCGATTGGAGCAATCCAGTCGGCTTTTTCCATATCTGAAAAGAGTACAGCCCCCTTTACATAGTCAGCTACCCCACATGGGGCGGCTAATCTACGGCTATGTAAAGGGGGCTGTATTTTTTTATGCCTTTTTACGATTCAGAAGCCATCGAACGGGCAAGGCAGGTGGACCTGCTCACCTACCTGCAAACCTGTGAACCCCAGGAGCTGGTCCATGTGTCCGGCAACGTCTACTGCACTAAAACCCATGACAGCCTGCGGATTTCCAACGGCAAATGGTGCTGGTTTTCCCGTGGGATTGGCGGTTACAGTGCGCTGGACTATCTCATCAAGGTCAATGGCTATTCCTTTCTGGAGGCCATGGAAACCATCTCCGGCAGGGCGGCCATCCCGCCGCCTTCCTTTGTGCCAGCGCCGAAAGGGGAAAAGCCCAAGCACTTGCTTCTGCCCCAGGCTGCCCCGGACAATCAGGCGATGATGGACTATCTCAAGGGAAGGGGCATTGACCAGGAGATTTTGGACTACTGTGTTCAGACCGGGCGGATTTATGAGAGCCGGAACAAGGGACACAGCAACGTGGTTTTTGTGGGCTTTGATAAAGATGGCAAGGCGCGGTTCGGATGCCTGCGCGGGATAAGCGAGGCTCGGTTCCATGGGGATTTAAGCGGCAGTGATAAGCACTTTTCCTTTACCCTGCCCGCCTGCGTGGAGAATCCGGCGGTCCATCTGTGCGAATGTGCCATTGATGTGATGTCCTACGCCACCCTCTGCAAGCTGGACGGGATTGACTGGCGGCGGCACAATCTGTTGTCCCTGGCGGGGGTGTACCAGCCGAAGAAAAAGATCGAGGAAAGCAAGCTGCCGGTGGCCCTTACCCGATTTTTAGAGGATCACCCTCATGTGAAAACCGTCTATCTTCATCTGGACAACGACACCGCTGGCCGGCTGGCGGCCAAGGCAATCAAGGCTGTTATGCCGGAGGGCTACCGGGTGGAGGACAAACCGCCGCCCCGTGGAAAGGATGTGAATGATTTTCTGTGCCACCGGCTGGGGATTCCCATTCGGGGCAGCCATGGAAAGGAGCATGAGCGATGAACCATTATGATGTTACCATCCGGGAAACGCTGGAGGTGAAAATGAAGGTGGCGGCAAACAGCCGGGAGGAGGCCGAGCAGTTTGCCAGGGACCAATGGAAACGTGGCGAGGTCGTTCTGGACGCCAGCCATTTTACCGGCGTGGAGTTCCAGGCAAAACGGTATTCCCGCGACCGGGGTGACCGGTGAGTTCTTTTTTCGCCTGTCCCGGATTCCCCACAGGGGAATGGAATGTAGTTGTACCAGCAAGCATCGCCTTTGTGATACCACAAAGGCCGCTTGTTAGGGGGAACGCCCCCTAATACCCCTTTTGAAAGGATGGAGGTTTTCATGGAAGGATTGTTTTTCGCCATTGGATTTCTGCTGGGCGGTGTGGTCGGCGTGCTGATTATGTGCCTGCTTCAAATCAACCGCATAGGCAGAAAGGAGGATTCGGAAGAATGAGAAAACGCAACGTACACGTTCAGTTTTGGCTGGACAAAAAAGAGGCAGAAGCCTTCAACAAAAAAGTAAAGCGCAGCGGCCTTTCCCGTGAGGCGTACTTGCGCCATCTGGTGAACGGCCTGGTTCCCCAAGACGCACCGCCACCCGCCTACTACGACTTTATGCGGGAGCTTCACCGGATTGGCGGCAACCTCAACCAGATCGCCCAGAAAGCCCATGTGCTGGGCGTCATTGATGAGCGCCGCTATGATGAGGAAATGCGGAAGTTTGACCAGCTCGTCCGGGACATCACCAAAGCGGTGATCCTTCCCCGCGCTATGGAGTAACTTTGGCTACCACATCTATCTGGCGGGTGAACGGCTGGCTGGGCAAGGTCCTCATCTATATTGAAAATCCAGACAAGACCGAAAATCCTGATTTCTTTGAAAAGCAGAATATGGATGGCAAGGAGGCCCAGGGCCTATCCGATGTGATCGAGTATGCCGTCCAGCAGCAAAAAACAGGCAAGGCGGTGGAAAGCGAAGGCGAAACGGTCATGCGGCAGTTTGTTTCCGGGATGAATTGCAGCCCCTCTACTGCCCGCGATGAGATGATAGCGGTAAAAAAGCGTTTCGGAAAGGAGGACGGGACTGTGGCCTACCACGGCTATCAGAGCTTTGCCCCCGGCGAGGCCACGCCGGAGCTGGCCCATGAGATCGGCCTTGCCCTGGCAAAAAAGCTGTGGGGTGAAAAATACCAGGTGCTGGTGGCTACCCATCTGGACAGGGAAAATCATCTGCACAATCATTTTGTAGTGAACACGGTTTCCTTCGTGGACGGCATCAAGTACCATCGTACCGAGCAGGATTATTTCGATATGCAGCGGGAATCCGACCGGCTGTGCCGGGAGTATGGGCTGTCCGTCATTGAAAATCCCCAGCGGGGAAAATCCAAGCACTACGGGGAATGGCGGGCCGAGCAGGAAGGCCGCCCCACCTATCTCTCCCTCATCAAAGCCGATGTGGATACTGCCATCCGCCAGTCTATGACGGAACGGCAGTTTTTTTATCGTCTGCGGCAGATGGGTTACGACATCAAAGTGGGCAAGGACATTACGGTTCGTCCGCCGAATTACCCCCGTGGGCGTAAGCTCATGCGCAACTTTGGCGAGGACTACTCTATGGAGAACATCCGCAAGCGGATTTTAGCCCAGCGCCGCCCCCAGCGGGAACACAGGCCGGAGCCGCTGCGGTGCAGGCTCCACGGGGATTTGAAACAGGCCAAAAAGGTGACGGGGTTCCGCGCCCTCTACTTCCACTACTGCTATCTGCTGGGGGTATTCCCCCAAAAGAAGAACCGCCCGCCCAGGCGGGTGCCCCATGCACTGCGGGAGGATTTGATCCGGGCGCAGGAGCTTACCGATGAAGCCCGCCTTCTTTCCCGCCACCGCATTGACACCCTGGAGCAGCTTAACGTCTATCGGTCTGATGTGGAATCTCAGCTTGCCGGCCTAACGGAACAGCGGAAAAGCCTGTACCGGCAACTTCGTACCAAGGCGGTGCTGGCCGACCCTGCTGGACAGGAGCACATCCGGGCTGAGATCTCCAAACTTTCTGCGCAGATAAATGAGCTGCGCCGGGAGGTGAAGCTGTGCGAGGATATTGCCCTGCGCTCCACTTCCATCAAGGATAAGATACAGGCCGCCCGTGAAGAAGTCTCCGGTAAGGATGAGAAAGCCCGCCAGGAGCCGGAGCAGGGCCGGGCGGCTCCCCCAGGAAGGAGATGATTTTTGATGTATAACTCAGGCGACGCGGCGGAGCAAGTGGTACGGATGAGCCTGGAGGGTGCTGAATTTGCCCTCAAGATCACCGGTTCTGCTGCTAAAAATCTGGCCGCCGCCCTTTACACGGTTTTGAAAGACCAGAAAAAGACCAAGGGCAAAGCCCGCATTGAAGCTATGCTGCGGGAAAAGCGCCCCTTAAAGGTTTACACCATCAAGAAGGAGGATTGCCCGGAGTTTGCCAAGCAAGCCAAGGGGTACGGGATTCTCTACGCACCCATCCCGGTGAAGAAAGGCGACGACACCATCGACATTCTGGTGTTCGAGGATGACGCTGCCAGAGCCAACCGGATCGTGGAGAAGTTCAAGCTCACCGTTGTGGATACGGCTTCGATCAAGGAGGATATTGAGAAATCCCGCGAACAGCGCGGCAGCGAACCCGCCGCGCCGGAGCAGGCCATGCCGGAAAAGAGTGTGGACGACCAGCTTTTGGATGAGCTGATGGAAAAGCCCGTCCAGAAGGAGAAATCTCAGCCGGAGAACCCTGCTGCAGAGAAGAACGCCCCTTTTGCTCCAGCGGCGGAAAAATCCCCTCCGTCCGAGCCTATCTCCGAGAGCAGCAGCAAGTCCGCAAGGGGTACTTCTGATGGTGCCGAAAAGCCGTCCGTCCGGCAGGAGCTGCGGGACATCCAGGCCCAGCGGAAGAAGGAGGCGGAGGCTGCCAGGGCCGAGGAACCGGCTGCGCCCCAGAAGAAGGCGGCTCAGAAAACCACACGGCACCAGCCGCCCAAACCCAAAAAGAAACCCAAATCGAAAGAGAGGTAATCTGTGATGAATAACTTTGATGATCTGTTTGAACAGCAGCCCCAGGCGGAGGCCGCGCCGCAGAAACAGGAAAGCCGGAAAGAGCGCCCTAAGCGCCAGTGGTGGCAGGTAAAAGAGGAAAAGCAGCGAAAAGAAGCCTATGCCACTCTGGATAAGATTTTTGGAGAGTTCTCTGAGGGTGCGGGCAGTATGGAGGCATATCTGGATGTGCAGAGCCGGTTCCCCTTCCACTCTGCCCGCAATGCGCTGCTGATCGGGGAACAATGCCCCGACGCGGTGCGTGTAGGCGGCTACAAGGAGTGGCACGCCCAGGGGATCGAGATTTTGGAGGATGAGAAGCGTTTGCCCATCATCATCCTGGAGCCGGGCAAGGCATACCGCCGTGAGGATGGCAGCGTGGGCCAGAACTTTTACGCCAAGGAAGTCTATGATATTTCCCAGACCACGGCGCGGGATCAGGCACAGCCCCAGGTGAGCTACGATGACCGCCTGCTCTTAAAGGGCCTGATCGCCAGTTCCCCGGTTCCCATCCGGGCTGTGGAGGAACTGCCCCAGGGCCGAGGTGCCATGTTTTCTGCAGAGCAGAACGCCATCCTGGTGAAAAAAGGCATGGACGCGCCGGACATCTTCCGCTGTGTTTCTCTGGAGGTTGCCAATGTGCAGCTTGCCCAAAGCATGGATGGCTATTCCAGAGAGACAGATGGCTACAAAGCCTATGCGGTCAGCTATATGCTCTGCAAGCGGTATGGCGTGGACGCCAAAGAGTATGAGATTTCCAAACTGGACGGCGTATTTCAGGGGCAGGTCCCCAGGGAGGATATTCCTGCGGCCCTCACTGATATGCGGGACGCCTTCAAATCCCTCAATGGCCGTATGGCCAGGGCTATGGGCCTCACCCGCGACAGCAAGCAAAAAGACCAGGAACGGTAAAGGAGGTATGAGCGATGGAAAGACAGGAAAAAGTCGTCCTCACCCTGGACAGCTATGAGCATGGGATTATGATTCGTGCCCTCAATGAGCTGCGCAACGATATGCTGGAGGAACAGCGCGACCCCGGCCCGGTGGAGGATGTTCTGCTGAAAACCATTGACGCCCCAGCCCAAAAAGACAAGAAAGCGAAGCGTCGGGATGAAGCCAGATAACAAGGCGGGCGGCCCCTGGCTCTATGCCCTGGGGCTGGTCCCGGTGATCTGGTTCGCCCTGCTGATTGCGCCTGCCACTTCCGGGGGACTTTCGGAGATTGTCAGCGCCCTGCCTGCGGCAATGAACAATCCATTCAAAATCGTGTGGTGTGAGGACAGTGTAAAAACTGTCCTCATTTTTATTGCCGCCTATGGGCTGGGCATTGGCATTTATCTCTCATCCCGGCGCAATTACCGCAGAGGCGAAGAACACGGTTCCGCCAAATGGGGCGATCCGCGGGCCGTGAATAAGAAATACCGGGACAAGGACCCGTTCAAAAACCGCATTTTCACCCAGCACGTCCGCATGGGGCTGGATGGCCGGAAACACCGCCGCAACCTCAACACTTTGGTGGTGGGCGGCAGCGGCGCGGGCAAGAGCCGGTTCTACGCCAAAGTGAACATCTGCCAATGCAATACGTCCCTTTTTATTTTGGACTGTAAGGGGGAACTGCTTCGTGACTGCGGCAGCCTGTTGGAACGGATGGGCTATGAGATCAAGGTGGTGGATCTTCTGAACATGGAGAAAAGCCACTGCTACAATCCATTTGCTTATCTGAAATCCGACAACGATGTGCAGAAGATGGTGACGAACCTGTTCAAAGCCACCACCCCGAAAGGGAGCCAGTCTAACGACCCCTTCTGGGATACGGCGGCCAGTATGCTCCTCATGGCGCTGGTGTTTTACCTGTGGTACGAAGCGCCGGAGGATGAGAAAAATTTCCCCATGGTCATGGAAATGCTCCGTGCCGGCGAGGTGCGGGAGGACGATGACTCCTACCAATCCCCCCTGGACGAGCTGTTTGACCGGCTGGAAATGCGTTCCCCGGACCACATCGCCGTGAAGTATTACAAGGATTACCGTTCCGGCTCTGCCAAAACGCTGAAATCCATTCAAATCACTTTGGCGTCCCGCCTGGAGAAATTCAATCTTTCCTCGGTGGCGGCCCTCACCGCCACGGATGAGCTGGACCTTTCCAGCCTGGGCGAGAAAAAAGTGGCTCTCTTTGCCCTCATTCCGGACAACGACGCCAGCTTCAACTTCCTGGTAAGCCTGCTGTATGCCAGCACCTTCCAGGAACTTTTTTATTCTGCCGACCGGGTACACGGCGGCAGCCTGCCCACACCGGTGCATTTTCTCATGGATGAGTTCGCCAACGTGAGCTTGCCGGATGATTTCGACAAGCTGCTGGCCACCATGCGCTCCCGGAATATCAGCGTTTCTATCATCATCCAGAACATTGCCCAGCTCAAGGCGCTGTTTGAAAAGCAGTGGGAATCCATCATCGGCAACTGCGATGAATTTCTGTATCTGGGAGGCAACGAAACGTCCACCCACAAGCTGATCTCCGAGAACTACCTGGGGAAAAGCACCCTCTGGCTGGACACCTACGGCAAGAGCACCGGGCATTCCGGCAGCTATTCCACCAACAACCAGATCACGGGCCGGGAGCTGATGACGCCCGATGAGGTCCGTATGCTGGACAACAACCTGGCTCTGCTTTTTATCCGTGGCGAAGCGCCGCTGATGGATGAAAAGTATGACCTCTTAAAGCACCCCAACATCAAGTACACCACCGATGGCGGCGCAGCGGCCTTCACCCATGGCGGCACCGAAAACGCTGTGGCGGATATGGTCATTGGCCGCCTCACCCCCGGCGACCTTGCCAATATCCAGGAACCGGAAACCCTTTACGAACTTCTGTCCGATGAGGACATGGAGAATATCTTTCAATTCAAGGAGGACACCCAAAATGAAACTGTTTAAGAAGGAAAGCAAGCAGAAGAAAGAAACCCGCAGCCTGCCCATGAACAAAAAGAGCCGGAGCGCCTTTGCCGTTTATGCGGCCCTGGTGTTCATGCTGTGCTGTTGCACCACCACGGCCTTTGCCGCCAGCGACCCGTTGACTGTTATCAACAATCTCAGTGATTTCATCTTCGGCCTGATCCGTGCCGTGGGTATGATTTTGCTGGGCTTCGGCGTCGTGCAGATCGGCCTTTCTCTGAAAAGCCATGACCCCAGCCAGAGGGCTAACGGCTTTCTCACCTTGGCCGGCGGTGTTGTCATTACGTTTGCAAAGGAGATTTTGACCCTGATTACCGGCTGAATCTAATAACGGCAGTGTGGGGGCAGGCCCATGGCGGCCTGCCCCTCACCGTTGCCGGAAAGGAGGTTGGGTTGTACAAAACTTGCAAAACGCCCTCGACACCTGGAACAAGTACCTGTCCGAGATCTGGCAGCTCATCACCCAAAGCCCGGAACAGTTTAAGGGTGGCTCCATCTGGGGCGTCATTGTCAACATCCACGACGCGGTGCGGGCCATTGGCCTTGCGCTTTTGGTGCTGTTCTTTGTAGTGGGCGTTATGCGCACCTGCGGTAGCTTTGCCGAGGTAAAGAAACCGGAGCACGCCTTAAAGCTGTTTATCCGGTTCGCCATTGCCAAAGGTGTCGTGACCTATGGGCTGGAGCTGATGATGGCCCTCTTTAATATCGTCCAGGGCCTTGTTTCCACCATTATGAACGCGGCGGGCTTCGGTTCGGCCCAACAGACTGTGTTGCCACAGGAAATCATTGACGCGGTGGAAAGCTGCGGCTTTTTCGAGAGCATCCCCCTCTGGGCGGTAACGCTCATCGGCGGGCTGTTCATTACAGTCCTCAGCTTCATTATGATAATGACCGTCTACGGGAGATTTTTTAAGCTCTATTTATATACGGCCATCGCCCCCGTCCCTCTCTCCACCTTCGCCGGGGAACCGACCCAAAACGTGGGCAAGAGCTTTATCAAGAGCTATGCCGCTGTTTGCCTGGAAGGGGCCATCATTGTGCTGGCCTGCATTATCTTTTCCCTATTTGCGGCGTCCCCGCCTGCCATTGACCCCAATGCGGCGGCAGTCACGCAGGTGTGGAGCTATATCGGGGAGCTGGTCTTTAATATGCTCGTCCTCGTGGGCGCGGTGAAAATGGCCGACCGCGTAGTGCGCGAGATGATGGGTTTGTAAAGGAGGAAGATTTTTGGAAGTCAAGATCAACCGGGAAATCCGCAACTACACCGAATCCATGTTTTTCGGGCTGAGTATGCGGCAGTTCATCTTTTCTGTTCTCGCCTGCGGCGTGGCCGTGGGCCTTTATTTTATCCTGCGCCCCTACTTCGGCGTGGAGACCCTGTCCTGGATGTGCATTTTGGGGGCAGCCCCCTTTGCCATGCTGGGGTTCATCACCTACCACGGCATGACGGCGGAACAATTCATCTGGGCGTGGCTGCGCTCGGAAATGCTGGAGCCGAAGGAGTTTAAGTTCGAGGACAGCAACTACTACTATGCGGCTCTGAAAGATACCATCGAAGGGCTGCAAACCGGGCGGCCCGTAAAGCGGCAGCCCAAAGAGCCGAAACACTTTAGCAAACGGAAGGAGGCAAAGCATGATTAAGACCATCAAAACCATGTCCAAGCAGGAAAAAGAACGCTACACCGTCCCCCGGAAGGTGCAGGATGTGATCCCCGTCCGCCGTATCTGGCAGGACGGCATTTTTCTTGTGGGGAATAAGTTCTCCAAAACCTATAAATTCAGCGACATCAACTATCTGGTGGCCAGCCGCGAGGACAAGGAATCCATGTTCCTCACCTACTCGGAGCTGCTCAATTCCCTGGATTCCGGCGCGGTGACGAAAATCACCATCAACAACCGCCGTATGAACAAGGCCAACTTTGAAACGTCCATCCTCATGCCCATGCAGGGGGATTTCCGGGATGAGTACCGTAAGGAGTACAATCAAATGCTGCTGGATAAAGCCACCGGAGCCAACGGCATTACCCAGGAGAAGTATATCACCATTTCCGTGGTGAAGAAGGACATCGAGGAGGCCCGCGCCTACTTTGCCCGCGTGGGGGCTGATCTGATTTCCCACTTTGCAGCCCTTGGCTCCAAGTGCGTGGAGCTGGACGCTACCGAGCGCCTGCGTATCCTGCACGACTTCTACCGCCAGGGCGAGGAATCCGAATTTGTTTTCAATGCCCGCGAGATGATGAAACGGGGCCATAGCTTTAAGGACTATATCTGCCCGGATGGGATCGAGAAAAACAGCGACTATCTGAAGCTGGGCGGCAAGTTCTGCCGGGTGCTGTTCCTCAAAGACTACGCCTCTTATATTAAGGATAACATGGTGACGGAGCTGACCGATTTCAACCGCAATCTGATGTTCTCCATCGACATTGTGCCGGTTCCCACGGATGAGGCCGTGCGGGAGGTGGAAAACCGCCTGCTGGGTGTGGAGACCAACATCACCAACTGGCAGCGCCGCCAGAACGCCAACAACAACTTCTCTGCTGTGGTCCCCTACGATATGGAATTGCAGCGCAAGGAGAGCAAGGAGTTTTTGGACGATCTCACCACCCGCGACCAGCGGATGATGTTTGCGGTAATGACCTTGGCCATCACCGCAGATACCAAAGAACAGCTTGACAGCGACACCGAAGCGGTGCTCTCTGTGGCGCGAAAGCATATGTGCCAGCTTGCGGTGCTCAAGTTCCAGCAGCTTGATGGCCTGAACACGGCCTTGCCCATCGGGGCGCGGAAAATCAATGCGTTTCGCACTCTTACTACTGAGAGTTTGGCGGTGTTCATTCCATTCAAGGTACAGGAAATCCAGGATAAAGGCGGCATTTACTTTGGAGAGAACGCCATTTCCCACAATCTCATTATGTGCAACAAGGCGAACCTTTTGAACCAGTCGGCTTTCCTGCTGGGCGTCCCCGGCGCGGGCAAGTCCTTCAGCGCCAAAGAGCTGATCGCGTTTCTTATGCTCCACCCGGATTATGCCAATGACGACATCCTGATCTGTGACCCGGAGGGAGAATTTGGCGCATTGGTCAAAGCCCTGGGCCGAGAAAAAGCGACGGTGGCCCATCTGGTGGCGGGCGGCAAGGACCGCCTCAACGCCATGTATATGGTGGAGGGCTACGGTGAGCAAAACCCCATCGTGGAAAAGAGCCAGTTTGTCATGTCCCTCATCGAGCAGATCGACAAGCGCGGCGTGGGGCCGCAGCATAAATCCATCATCGACCGCTGCACCGCCCTGGTGTACCCGGAGGCAGAGAAATCCGGGCGGGTGGCTACCCTCTGCGACCTGCGGAACAAGCTGCTGGAGCAGCCGGAGGAAAAGGCGAAGGAGATTGCCCTTTCTCTGGAGCTTTACACCACCGGCTCCCTAGACATTTTTGGCCGGGAAAGCACGGTGGACCTGAACAAGCCCTATGTGGTGTTCGACATCCACGGCCTGGGCGAGCAGTTAAAGCCTGCCGGTTCCCTAGTTATCACCGATACCATCCTGAACCGAGTCACCCTCAACTGGAAACGGGGCAAGCGCACCCATGTGTTCATCGATGAGTTCCATGTGATGTTTGAGAATGAACAGAGCGGCATTTTCTTTAATTCCGCATGGAGGCAGTTCAGAAAGCGCGGGGCCTATCCCACGGCTATCACCCAGAATGTGGAGTACCTTTTGGATTCCGTCCAGGCCAGCACCATGCTCTCCAACTCGGAGTTCATCGTCATGCTGAACCAGGCGGCGTCCGACCGGGCAAAGCTGGCGAAGCTGTTGAACATTTCCAATGAGCAGATGAGCTACGTTACCAATGCGGACGCGGGCTGCGGCCTCATCCGGTATGGCAGCGCCCTGGTGCCTTTCATCAACCGGTTCCCCCGTGACACCAAGCTCTATGCCTTGATGACCACCAAGCCCGGTGAAGGTGTATTCGGCGGCGAGGAGGTGCTGGCATGAGCAATATCCGCTTTGCGTCCCCGGAGCACCGGGATTTCTTTTTAGATATGATGAGCGAGGCGCGGAGGAACGACTGTTACCACCGGGCTTTTTTCTATGTGATGGGGATTGCCCCGGAAACGCGGGCAAACATCCGCCAGATGTTTGATTTCAAGCAGGATTGCATTGAACCGGATGGTATGCACGGCGGCTGGCAGACCAGCGGCACCGTCCGGGTGTGCCGCCTTGCTTTTAATCTCTGGAACGGCTATACCGACCCGGAGCACAGCAACGCCTATTCCCCGGAGGATTTGTTCTGCTGCGAGTTCGCCCCCTACTTTATGGAAGGCGTGAAAATCCGTTACCCGGAATACTGCCGGGAGCTGCCCCCTGTCAGAAAGCAGGCGGAACCGGCGCGATGATAATTTTAAGAATGGAGGAATGAACCATGGCTGAACCGGCTCTTGCGCTGCGGGACCATCCGCAGATCATAGACCTGATTTCCGTTCTGGAACAGAGCGGGCTTCAAAAACAAAAGGAAGAAGTACAGGCCCTGGTGGGCTATATCGACGGCATGGAAGAAAAGCTGTCCCAGATGATGGACGAAATGAAGGAAATGCGCCTGGAGGTGGGCAAGCTCCACGACAAGGGAATCCGCGCCCGGTGCTCCCAGCTTTTGGGGACGGCAGAGGGAAAAATCCATCAGGTCAAATCTATGGTTTCCACGGCAAAGGAAAATCTCATTTCATCTGCAAAGCAGATGGTGCAGACCTTCCGGGAAAAAGGGCGCTCTGCCCTGTGCTGTGCGGCCCAGGCCCTGCACATCCCTTCAGTTCTTTCCCGGATGGGACGGGGCTTTGCCCATGCCGGCAAAGGCATGGAACAGTGTTCCGTAAGGCTGGACGCCATGCGGGAAGAATTGCACCAGGCGGGCGGCCACATCAAAAACACCGGGCTTGCCCTTGCGGGAAAGGAACCCCAGGAAAGCAAGGACTTATCTGCGGATAAGGGTGTACTTGCCAAACTGCGCGTCATGTTTCTGCTGTGCGGTAAAGCGTGTTCTGACATGGATCACGATATTTCCCGCGCCGTGGAGCGGCTCAGCGGCGGGCGCTCATCCGTGAAAACTGAGCTGCAGGGGCTGAAATCGGCCCAGGCCGGGCAGCGTCGCCAAGCGGCCAGTAAAGAGCAGGCACGATAAGTACAGGAGGGTGAAAATGTGAGTGACAAAGTGAAAAGCAGACTGATGATCGCTGGGGCGGCCTTTTGTGCCGCCCTTTTCCTTTTCTCCGGGGCTATGCTGGCCCGCGAATACCTGGATCAGAAACAGAGCGCCGAAGCCTTTGACGAGGTGGCCGGGCTGGTCAAGGAAGATGGGGAGCTGTCCACGCTGGAGCTGGCCGATGACCCGGCCCAGGAGCCGGAAGAACTCACGGCCTTTGAAAAGTACGCGGATGTGTACGCCCAGAACAGCGACCTGGTGGGCTGGATTTCCATTCCCGGCACCCGGATTGATTATCCGGTCATGCAGACCAAGGATAACCCCAATTTCTATCTGAAGCACGCTTTTGATAAGTCGTACAGCAGCTATGGGGTGCCCTATATGCAGGAAAACTGCGACGTCGGCATTTCCGACAATCTGGTGCTGTACGGCCATCACATGAACAACGGCAGTATGTTCTCCGACCTGTGCAAGTACGAGAGTGAGGATTTCTACCAGGAACACAAGACCATCCGTTTTGATACCCTGGACAGCTTTGGCGAATATGAGGTAATTGCCGCCTTCAAGACGGTGGCCTATTCGGAGGAAGGGTTCAAGTATTACCACTTCGTCCGGGCCGAGCAGGAAGAAGATTTTGACGAGTTTATCGCCAAGTGCAAGGAACTGGCCCTTTATGACACGGGCGTGAGTGCGGAATACGGCGACCAGCTCATTACCCTTTCCACCTGCGAGTATTCCCGGACCAACGGGCGGATGGTGGTTGTGGCCAAGCTGCTGGAGGAATAAGGGCGGCCCCGCCCAGGGAAGGAGGTGAAGCCCATGGGCAAGGGCATTAAAACAAGAGTGGCCGAAAAAGGCATTAAAGCCATTGACAAAGCGGCGGTTGCCTCGGAACGGATGAAGGAGGCATATATCCGCACCAAGGATAAAGCCGAGCATGGGATGTATGCCGAGGAAGGTTCTCCTGGTGAGTATGCGTCCGACCGCTTTTCCGCTGGGGTGGATAACGTCGCCCATGAAGCGGTCCACCAGTTTGATAAACAGGGCCGCAAGGGGGTTCAGACGACTAAGGAGAACATCTCCAAGGTCAAGGAGAAAATCCAGAAGCGGAAAGCCGCAGCCGAACAGCCGAAAAAACAAGCGGCTCGGCAGGCTGGGCAGTCCACCACACGCTGGAGTGGCCGTCAGGCAGCCGATACGGTTTCCGAGCCGGCCAAGGCGGTCCGTCAGGAGCGCGGGGCCATCAAGACCCTGGATCGCGGCAAGAAAGGCATTAAGACAGTGGACAGGGGCCGAAAAACCATCAAGCAGGCTTCTTCCACGGCCAAGGGGACCATAAAAACCACCAGCAAATCCATTAAGACGGCGGAAAAGACTGCCAAGGCCAGTATCAAGACCAGCCAACAGGCGGCCAAAGCCGCCCAGCGGACTGCCCAGGCCACGGCGCGGGCTGCCAGGGCTGCGGCCCATGCTGCCCGTGTAGCGGCCCGGACTGCGGTAGTTGCGGCAAAGGCGGCGGTCAAGGCTACGGTTGCGGCTGTGAAAGCCATCATTGCGGCGACCAAGGCGCTGATCGCGGCCATCGCCGCGGGCGGTTGGATTGCCGTACTGGTGATTATTGTGATCTGCCTCATCGGTATGATTATTGGCTCCTGCTTTGGCATTTTCTTCTCCGGCGAGGATTCCGGCACCGGGCAGACCATGCAGACTGCTGTACAGGAGATCAATACAGATTACCAGGAGAACCTGGATGAAATCAAGGCGTCCCACAGCTATGATGTGCTGGAGATGTCCGGTTCCCGCGCTGTGTGGAAAGAGGTATTGGCGGTTTACGCTGTCAAAACCACCACTGACCCGGACAACGCCCAGGAAGTGGCCACCATGGATGATGAGAAGCTGGAGCTTTTGAAGGACATCTTCTGGCAGATGAATGAGATTTCGTCCAGCACATCCACCCAGACGGAAACGGTGATTGAAACATCCGATGATGGTAACGGAAATATCGTGGAAACGGAAGTAACCATCACACGCACCTATCTGTATATCACCGTCAGCCATAAGACCGCCGAGGAAATGGCCGACCAGTTCGGCTTTAACGAGGACCAGCGGGAACAGATGGCGGAGCTGCTGGCCGATGAGAACAATTCCCTTTGGTCCCAGGTGCTCTACGGCATTACCGGAGGAGATGGCGAAATCGTCACGGTGGCGTTCTCCCAGGTGGGGAACATCGGCGGCGAACCGTACTGGAGCTGGTATGGCTTTGGCAGCCGTGTGGAATGGTGCGCCTGCTTTGTAAGCTGGTGCGCCAATGAATGCGGTTATATCGAAGCCGGCGTGATCCCGAAGTTTGCGGCCTGCGCGTCCCAGGGTGTTCCCTGGTTCCAGGAGCGCGGGCTGTGGCAGTCGGGAAGCTATGAGCCGCGTTCCGGCGACATCATCTTTTTTGACTGGGATGGCGATATGTCAGCCGACCATGTGGGTATTGTGGAAAAAGTCGAGAATGGCCGTGTCTATACCGTAGAGGGCAACTCCGGCGATTCCGTGCGCCAGAACAGCTATCCTATTGGGTATTCTGATGTGCTGGGCTACGGTTGCCCGGCCTATTAACTCCCTCAAAAAAGAAACGCCCAGCCGCGTAGTGCGGCTGGGTACATAACTCTGTATGGCCGTATGCGGCAACGCTACCTGAAAGAACACCGGTCCAGCCTTTACAGCAGCTTGATTTTGAGCGAAAAGCTGTACCCGCACCTGTTGGAGATTGACCGGGCGGCGTGTGAACGGATGGACGCCATGTTGCCCCGCATGATGGAGGCGGCAGGCGTCACCGAGGAATTGAAAGCCCGTGACCCTATGCGCTGGGTGGGGTTAATGAACACGCTGAAAGCGCAGGCGGAGGAAATTGTTTTAGATGAGTTAATTATGGCTTAACAGCATCGAACAGGCGGATTTTTTCCGCCTGTTACATTGTTTTCCGTTAGCATTAACAACCAAACATAGAAAGACCATCTTGACTATCTGATCTTTCTATGCTATATTTAGACCATCGGTTTAGACCGGTGGACTAAAACAAGAAGGAGGTGAGCCTATGGCCAAGATGATTGAAGGCGTAACGGAGAATATTCTCAAGTGTGCCAAAGAAGAATTTCTTGCCAATGGATACGAGAACGCTTCTTTGCGTAATATTGCCGAAAAAGCAGGCACAACGAAAAGCTCCTTGCTCTATCGGTATTCGGACAAGGAGGCGTTATACCACAGTATTGTCCAGCCTGTTGCTGATGGCTTTTGCGAGTTGTTACAAAAAACGCTGGCCGGGTTTGAGGCTTTAGAGCCGGAAGAACAAAAAGCACAAATCAATAGCTACTCCAATGGCAAATTTTCAAAGCTGATGGATTTTGTTTTCGCTCATCTTGATGAATTCAAAATCATGCTTCTCAGCGGCGAAACAAATTGCTATCAGGAGTTTATGCACAGAGTGGTTGCGATTGATATACAGACCACTTTGCAATATATTGAAAAGACTGGAAACGATGCGATTTCTTCTGGCCGGTTGACAATGGAATTGGCCCACCTGCTATCGAGCGCTTTTTATACGGGCCTTTTTGAAACCGTTATCCATGATATGACCAAAGAAGATGCTAAAAAGCACATACAAAGTATGAGCTGGTTCTTCAATGCCGGATGGAAAACGATTTTTGAAGGCGGGAAAGTAGGTGATGTCATGTGGCCGGATTAAAGCCGCCCGAATGATCTGCGTATAGGCGCTTTCACACAATCTTACAGCCGATGGTTTGATATGAGAATATTCAAAGCGTCGGCTACATTTTGACAAATAGGTTAGCAGCAACTAACAAACAAAGGAGGATATTTTATGGAAAACAATGTGCAAACCTCAAAAATTGGCGTGCGCGATCTTGTAAATGTCGCAATCTTCACGGTCATTTATTTTGTGATCTTCTATGTGTGTGCAATGACCGGCTTTGTTCCGGTGATGGCTGTTTTTTATCCTGTGCTGACAGCGATCATTGCAGGCATACCCTGCATCCTTTTCTACACGAAGGTAAAAACCTTCGGCCTTGTGACAATCATGGGTGTGCTTCTGGGCCTTATCTTTTTCCTGATGGGATATGGATACTACGCTCTGATTACCGGCATTGTCTTTGGCTTGCTGGCAGATGTCATTATGAAGGCTGGAAAATATAAAAGCTGGAAAGCGATGCTGGCAGGCTATGCAGTATTCAGTGTTTGGCAGGTCGGGACACAGCTCCCCATGTTTATCATGGGCGATGCTTATGTTGAAATGTATCGTGCCAGCCAGGGTGATGCCTTTGCAGATAGCCTCGCAGCCTTAGTGCAGGGCTATATGGTTCCAGTTGTCATTCTTGCAACTGCTGTCGGCGGTGTCATCGGCGCTTTGATTGGCCGCGCTGTCCTAAACAAGCATTTCAAACGGGCGGGAATTGCATAATGAGTGGTAAGGTATCAACGAATACGCAGCAAGCCGTTATCAATCTTGACCCAAGGACAAAACTATATACCTTAATGGTGTTCAGTCTTGTCATGGTTCCATCGTCTGAAAGCGAACTTGATACCATTTTGAAAATCGTGTTTGCAGGGCTGGCTTTCCTGATGTTGATAAACATCAGGAGGCCCGGCCTTGCCGCGGTTTATGCGGCGGCCTATTGTGCCGCTTATGGGGCAAATGGGCTACTGGCGTACATATCTGGAATGAGCCTTTTAGGTATTATCATTCGCTTGTTAGTCGAGGTGGTGCTTCGTATGATGCCCACCCTGTTTATCGCCATGAGTTTTTTACAGACAACAAAAGTCAGCGAGTTTGTGGCGGCGATGGAAAAAATGCACATTACCAGAAAAATCACAATCCCTTTCGCTGTGATATTTCGCTTCTTTCCTACGGTGGCGGACGAGTACCACAGTATTCAGGATGCAATGAAAATGCGCGGTATTGGAGTTAGTAAAGGGCCGATTGCCATGTTGGAATACAGGCTCGTACCGCTGATTGCTTCTGTTGTGCAAATTGGTGACGAACTATCCGCTGCCGCCGTTGCACGCGGCCTCGGCGTAGATACGGAAAGAAGTAATTATTGCAAAATAAAGATCAAAGGATTGGACATCCTTTTGATGATTCTGTTAACTGCTGCACTTATTCTCTATTACTTGTTTTAAGGAGGGGCACGATGATCGAACTGAAAAATGTGTCCTTCCGCTATAAGGACAGCGAACAGGACAATTCTCTTACGAATGTAAATCTGTCTATTCACGATGGAGAAGTTGTCCTTATATGTGGAGGATCAGGGTGCGGAAAAACAACAATCACACGGCTATTGAATGGCCTTATTCCCAGCTTTTATGAGGGGCAGCTCACTGGTGAAGTCCTGCTTAATGGAGAAAACATCTCGAAGCAGCCGATCCATAAGGTAGCCCGAAAGGTTGGCTCTGTTTTTCAAAACCCGCGCACACAATTTTTTAATATTGACTCTACCAGTGAACTGATTTTTCGATGTGAAAATCTGGCTGTACCTGTTGAGCAAATCAGCCAGTATTTAGAAAACGCAATCAATGAATTTGGAATTGGAGAACTTGTTGGGCGAAATCTATTCCATCTGTCTGGCGGTGAAAAGCAAAAGATAGCCTGTGCCTCAGTTTCCATTCCCATGCCGGACATTTTTGTTTTGGATGAACCCACTTCTAATTTAGACTGGCGCTCAATCTGGATGCTGAAAGATATTATCATGCGATGGAAAGCCCAGGGAAAGACCGTTATTGTTGCTGAACATCGGCTTAGTTATTTGAAGGGTGTGGCAGATCGGGTTGTTTATATGAACGATGGAGAAATCAAAGAAGATATGCCCGCTGATACATTCTGGGGCCTGTCAGCAGATGAAATCAAGCGCCGTGGGCTGCGATCCATATCGCCAGTGTCTTTTGACTCCAATGCCAGAACACCGTATAGTTCGGACTGCTATTCTGTGAAAGATTTATCGTTTCATTACAAGGATGGCGTTGGGATTGAAATACCGACCTTATCTATTCCGAAAGGTGCGATTGTTGGAATTATCGGGGAAAATGGAGCTGGAAAAACAACTTTTGCCCGTTGCCTGTGTGGGCTTGAGAAACGGGCAAGAGGCTTGTTCTCGTTCGGAAGTAAAACATACAGCAACCGGCAGCGGCTGAAAATCTGCTATCTGGTTATGCAGGATGTCAATCATCAGCTTTTTACAGAAAGCGTTGAAGATGAAATCTCCATAAGCGTGGAACATACGGACGATGCTCAGCGTGAAGAAATAGTTGATGAGATCCTGCATGATATGGATTTAACTGCATTAAAATGTATCCATCCCCTTTCGTTATCTGGCGGGCAAAAACAGCGCGTGGCGATTGGAAGTGCCATTGCATCAAAAAAAGAAATTATGGTTTTTGATGAGCCGACAAGCGGTTTGGACTATCGGCATATGTTGGAGGTTTCAAATTGCCTCAAGAAATTAAGCGCCATAGGGAAAACATCGCTGATTATTACCCATGACCCGGAATTGATTGCAGAATGCTGTGACTATTTCATTTTTATTGAGGATGGGACTGTGAAATGGTATGGGCCGTTTGATACACAGAACGGACAGCATGTTCAACAATTTTTCGGTTCTGAGGAAGGAGGGGCTTTATGAAGCAGAAAGAAGATAATCCAATAAAAACTCTTTTTGAGTTTTCCGGCGATGCCAAGGGAAAGATGCCGCTGTCTGTAATTTTGACAGTTCTGTCAGAGTTATTTGGTATGCTCCCCTATTTGACCGCCGCCATGCTTGCCAACGAAGTTTTCGCAGGTACAGCAACGATACATAGTACACTGATTTGGGCCGGAATTGCCGCAGCAGGTATCATTCTCAAAACTCTGCTCGGTATTGTTGCATCCAGCCGCAGCCATAAGATTGCATTTACCATTTTGTGCAATATTCGGTGTGCGATTGCAGAAAAAATGCGAAAGGTTCCAATGGGTGTCATGCTGGAAACGCCATCCGGCGTATATAAAAATCTCATCGTAGATAATGTTGCAAAATTAGAAGATGCGATAGCGCATTTTATCCCCGAAATCCCTTCAAATATCGCAGCTCCGGCAGCCTGCATTGTTTTGCTGTTTGCGTTGGACTGGCGCATGGGATTGGCGTCACTCATTACAATTCCTCTTTGCATCCCTTTCATTTTCGGGATGCTTCGCGGATATGGTGAGAAAATGGAAACCTATCTGCGTAGCGGAAACGAAATGAACGCAGCGCTGGTTGAATATGTTGGAGGCATCCAGGTCATAAAAGCCTTTGGCCGTACAGGAGCATCTTTTGGTAAGTTTTCTAATTCAGTGAACTTTTTCCATGACAGTACGCTTGATTGGTGGCGGCAATGCTGGTTTTGGATGGCTGCGGTAAAAGCAATTCTTCCATCGACAATGCTGGGAAGTCTGCCCATTGGTGCATACCTCTATATGAACCAGCAGATTTCACTTCCGATCCTTGTTGCGTGCATTATCATCCCCATTGGTGCGATTGCGCCTTTGATGAAGCTGGCAAGCGCCGGTGAAATGCTGACAACGATTACCGCCAATCTGAAGCCCGTCAAAGATTTCCTCGCAACGCCGGAACAAAAACGGCCGGATGCGAAAGTTGAATTTGACGGAAGTGCATATTCTTTTGAGAATGTTTCGTTTTCCTATAACGATACCAAAGAAGTGCTTCATGGCATATCTTTCCAGACAAAACCAGGAACAATGACCGCTATCGTGGGGGCTTCCGGCTCTGGCAAATCAACGATTGCAAAGCTGATGGCTGGATTTTGGGATGCGACTTCCGGTATCGTTCGTTATGGTGGAAAGGACATAAAAGATATTCCATTTGATCAGTTGATGCAAGAAATCAGCTATGTGGCGCAGGACAACTTTTTGTTTAATAAGTCTATTCGAGAGAATATTCGCATGGGGAACCCACAAGCGTCTGATCAGGAGGTAGAGGCTGCGGCCAAAGCCGCAAACTGCCATGACTTTATTATGAAATTGCCACAAGGGTATGATACCTTTGCCGGTGACGCGGGAGATCGGCTTTCAGGGGGCGAACGCCAGCGCATTACGATTGCAAGGGCTATGCTGAAACAGTCAAACCTTATCGTTTTGGACGAGGCAACTGCCTACGCTGATCCCGAAAGCGAGGCTCAAATCCAAGAGGCTGTTGGGCGTCTTGTTCACGGCAAAACTCTTGTGGTTGTCGCCCACAGGCTTTCCACTATTCAAAATGCGGAGCAAATTCTTGTCGTTGATAAGGGAAATATTATTGCCAGAGGAACACAGAAAGAATTACTGGAACAGTGTCCACTGTATCATCGAATGTGGCAGCAGTATGTCGGAGCATCAAATCTGGAAAAGAAGGAGGGATAGGCAATGATTGCTATGATTAAAAGAATACTCAATCTGGCGGGAAAGCATAAATCAAAAATCTTGCTGGGCATCCTCTTTAATTTCCTGAAAAGCGTATGTATGGCAATGGTTTTATGGGCGGTTTATATTGTTGCCTCTGATCTGGACAGCCTGACAATGGATGTGATCTGGAAAGCTCTTGCTGTCTTGTGTATCAGTGTGTTGGGCCGTTTCTTTTTTCAGTGGCTTATGGATATTTCCATGAGTGCTAAGGGCTTTGATATATTCCGTGATTACAGACTTCATGTTGGCGCCCTCATGCGAAAAGCACCTATGGGATATTTTTCCGAGCAGCGTTTGGGAAGTATTCAGAATGTACTTACAACGACAGTAACAGAGTTGGAACAATATTCCATGATGGCGGTCACTGATCTGACCAGCGGAGCGTTGATGGCGCTGGTAATGATCGTTTTCTTCCTATTTTCCATTCCTGTTTTTGCAGTAATTACCCTTGCAGGTTCCCTTGTCGGCATCCTAATTCTTCATGCTATTGGACAAGTTGCAAGGGAACACGCGCCGAAAGTATTGGCGGCGCAAGAAGATATGACGACTCAGGCGTTGGAATATATCCGGGGGATTGCGGTGCTTCGTGCCTTTTCCCAAGCGGATGGTAGCGAAAATGCCGTTTATGCCTCTTTTCGCAAAAAGAAAGAAGCTGATCTTGCACAGGAACACGCTTCTATGGCATTGATGAAATGGTACTCTGCTGTTTACAAGATAACCGGCAGTGTTTTGATGTTAGCCGCCGTTCTTTTGTATCTGATGGGAAGTTTATCGTTGCCGTGGTGCCTCATGGTGATTGTCAGTGCCTTTATCATTTTTTCCGAAATGGAGCAGATGGGAAATGGTGCGTTTCTTTCCCGTGTCGTCACCGCTGGCTTAAACCGTCTGGAAGAAGTTACTAACATCCCGCAGATGGACACGACATCAAATAAACTTGTCCCGAAACGGTTTGATATTGAGCTTCGGGATGTATCTTTCGGATATGAAAAGTCCAGAAAAATTATCGACCATGTTTCTTTGCTTATCCCACAGGGAACCACCTGCGCGATTGTGGGGCCATCGGGATCAGGTAAAACAACCCTTTGCAACCTGATTGCCCGCTTTTGGGATGTTCAAGAAGGTCAGGCTCTTGTGGACGGGCAGGATGTAAAAAATTACACTGCGGATAGCCTTATGCAATATATCAGCATGGTCTTTCAAAGCGTCTACCTTTTCAATGATACCATTGAGAATAATATTCGCTTTGGCAATCCTGATGCAAGCCATGAGCAAATCGTGGAGGCAGCAAAAAAGGCTCAATGCCATGACTTTACCGTATCTTTGCCCGAAGGATATAACACAAAGGTGGGTGAAGGTGGCTCTACTTTGTCTGGCGGTGAAAAGCAGCGTATTTCCATAGCGAGAGCCATTTTGAAAGATGCTCCAATCATTATCCTGGATGAAGCAACATCCAGCGTTGACCCGGAGAATGAACATGAACTGTTGGCAGCGATTGAACAGCTTACAAAGGGAAAAACACTGATTTCCATTGCACATCGCTTATCAACAGTAAAAAATGCCAATCAGATTGTCGTTATATCGGATGGCAAAGTGGCGCAAAAAGGAACACACGCAGAACTGATTTCTCAAGATGGAATTTATAGTCGTTTTTGGAAACAGCGTGAACTGGCAAGTGGCTGGAAACTAAAGTGATTTCTTTTGCATAAACATCAGAACCTATTATTCTTGAAAGGGGG
>ERZ839823.1240-NODE-1240-length-27463-cov-4.065930_pt1 | contig 27463 bp, 20 predicted proteins | sample MGYA00519862_ERZ839823 | MGnify/ENA primary metagenome ERZ839823 (study PRJEB31850, sample SAMEA3708853) | human gut metagenome | biome: human gut; feature: human-associated habitat; material: faeces | place: China | collected 2014 ...
CTGCGGGTTTTCCGACCACCATTTCCGGCAGCACGCGTCCGAGCAGAATTTTCGCTTGCGCCCACGGCTGGGCTGTACCAGCTCCGTGCCGCAGCACAGGCAGGCTTTCGGAGGTTTGGAAGCCGTCCCGGCGCGTACCCCGGACAGTTGGTGCGCGACACAGTAATTTCGAACCGTATCGCGACTGATTCCCAGCTGTGCCACAATCGCCCGGTAGCCCAGATTCCTGCCCCGCAGCGCCTGAATCTGCTTGCCCTGCTTATATGTCAGCGCTATACAAATCGCTCCTTCTGAATAATTGCATTTACGCAACGTAATGGAATTTACTCGCGGGTTAACTCGTTATATAATATGAAGTGTATAGTATTCCAAAAACTGGAATCCGGAAAACAAGTAAACTTGAAAAACTATTGCTGTGAATGAGGTTTAGGGGTATAATAATTTTATAAAGCAATCAAAGGAGATGACTGGAATATGTTCTTGAAACGGTGTTTGATTCTGTTCTGTATGTTATCGTTACTGACCCTGGCAGCTGTTGCAGAATCCCCCCTCAGTTTTCCATGTGATTCCGAACTGTCCCCTTTCCTGTCCAGAAGCGAACACGATGTCACATTCAAAATTGACCTCGAAAACAACTACCGCATAGAAACCGACTATTGGGGCGACGAACCCATGTTGGTGGAATCCGGTTCGTTTCTGATCCTTGATGATGAATTTATGCTTGTTAACCTCCGCTTTTCAAAAGAATATGATTACTCGCAGGATTACGGAGGAAACCTGCCTGACATAATTTTGCTCGCCAATTTTGATTTGAACATTGTCGATGATACCAACCCACCAGAGTGGCGCGTCTGGATGTACCCGGATGAAGACGATCCCTATGCTTTCCATTATGCTGGGACTTGGAATCGGCAACAGGGGTACGGTCTTTATTTTTATGGTATTCAGGAAAATGCACAGGGGGAAACCACGGAGTGTTTTTATTTAACTCCATGAGTGTATAGGAGCGGCTATGAGTTCATGTCATAGCCGCTCCTATTAATCTAAGCTATCTTGATCTGCTTTATCGCCAAGAACTGTTAATGCTTAACATACTTTGACCAGCCCCAGTGATCCCATTTTTCATTCATTTCCGTGAGGTTCGGTCCAGTTTCTTCACTATAAATCGCCTTCTGTCTAGGATTGTAAATAGCTCTGGACTGGTAAACTGCATGGAGCATTTCCAATATACGCAACGCCTGACGGCGGTAAGCGCTCAGGGTCGCACGTCCAATGTGAAAATCAGCCTGTACGGTGTCCCATGTGTCCTGACCGATGAACAAAGCAGATACTGCACCGCGAATCTTGATGGGTAGCGCATGAACAGCCGCCTCAAAGAACGTCACCTCATCGCTAACCATCTGCAGCTCCTTCTCCATCTGTTCATACCACTCCCGGTTGATCCGCTCCCGGCGCTCCTGATAATCCAGCGCAATCTGTGCCGTCTTGTCCGACAGATTGCTGGTCTGTACACGTTCGCCATCCTGCCGGGGTGTGTACATCTGGCGCACATGAATCATCGCACCACGCGGGACAAGCTGCTTTCCTACCTCTCCGCAGAGGCGCGCAGACAAAGGAGCTGCACATTCACCGTGCCGTTCAATCGTCAGCAGCTGGCCGATTATCTCGGCGTACAGCGTGCCGCCATGTATGCCGAGCTGTCCAGAATGCAGAAGGATGGCCTGATCGAATACCATCGTAACCGCTTTACCTTTCTCACTGTCGATCAGCTCTTATGACCGATTACAGTCATGTGGTCTATGCCCTCAGCGCGTTTGCGCTCATAAAGCGCATGAATTGCCGAGTCTTTGAAGGCTGCAACTGTAGAAGCGAGCCAGATTGCCCGGCGCAGGTAGGGCGAACCGCGCTTGGACATCTTCATTCTGGTGCCGGAGAAGTCGCCGGATTGCTTTACAGTCGGATCGACGCCTGCATAAGCAGCAAGTTTGGCAGATGAAGAGAAACGCCTGATGTCACCGCCAATTTCAGAAAGGATGACGGCAGCAAGGGTTGGGTCGATGCCAGTAATATTTGTAAGCTGCGTATCAAAACCGGACAGCAGGCGGTCAATTTCGGTATCGAAAACGTCTACGGACGCTTCCAGAGAGCGAATCTGTTCGATTTTCCAAAATGGAAATGGGTTCGGATTTTTTCATAATCAAATTCTGTTTTTCTACGCTTCTTATGCAGATACGTTGAAAAAAGGATGTCCGAGTCATCGACTCGTCATCCTCTTCCATCTGTTTCCCTTTTCCGTCACTTCCGCTTTCCAAAATCCCGCGGCGTCATGCCCGTATAGCGCTTGAATACGGCGCAAAAATGCTTATAATCGCTGAATCCGGTCTTTTCCGCGACTTCCGACGTTCTTCCACCGTTTTTGAGCAGAGCGGCCGCGCGTTTGACGCGCTGCGTATTGAGCGTATCCAAAAAGGTTTGCCCCGTACTTTGCTTAAACCGGCGGCTCAGGTAACTGGCGGAAATCATCATCTCGTCAGCCAATTCCTCGATGGAGAGCTTCGTATCGCTGGCAGCCACAATCCTGCGCAGCGCCGTTTCGACGTATTCATCCGTATACGCAAGTCGCTTGAGCAATTCTTCCGCCGAAAACGAGCCGGGCGTTTCGAGCTGTTCCTGGGGTTCCTCCGTTTCCCGAATGCGCGCCAGCAGCTCCGCCAGCCGCTTTTCATCCAACGGCTTGAGCAGATAATCATACGCATGTATGGAAATCGCCTTCTGCGCATAATCAAATTCAGCATAGCTTGTAAAGATGATAATATGAAAACGGTAGACGGCCAGCGCGCGTTCCAGCATTTCAAAGCCGTCCATCTCCGGCATGCGTATATCCGTGATGACGACGTCCGGGCGTCTTTCGACGATCTGTTCCAGCCCGCTTTTTCCATCGCCCGCGCTGCCGATGACCGTGCAGCCCATATCGGCCCACGGCAGCGTCTTGACCAGCCCGTTACGGATCATATCCTCATCCTCGACGATCATCACCCGCAGAATCATTCCGTCTCACCCTCTCCTCCCGGAAGACTCAAAACCACTTCCGTCGTCCGGCTTTGTTGCGTTTGGATGCGTATGCCGTAGCGCTCGCCGTACATCAACCGAAGCCGATCGTGTACATTCATCAGACCGAAGCTCGTTTTGCGTTCCATATCCGGGTTTTCCATGTACCGCGTCAGCGTTTCCATCACTTCCGGCTCGATGCCCGGCCCATTATCCCGAACGGAAATCTCCAGCCGTTCGCCGACGCATCGCGCCTCAATCTCGATTTTCAGTTCGCGCTTTTTCTCCATGCCGTATTTGACGGCGTTTTCCAAAATTGGCTGAACGATCAGCTTCGGGATGCGCCGCCGCATCAATTCATCCGGAATCCGCGTTTCATACGAAAGCCGACTGCCAAAGCGCATTTTGAGAATACTCATGTAGCTCTCAATGTACCGGAGATCTTCCTTCAAAGAAACGGTCATTCCTTCCTGCTTGATCGAATAGCGCATAAGCTGCGCAAGCTGAACCATCGCCGCATCCGCCGCACTCGGATCGAGCCGAACCATAAAGCGGATGTTTTCCAGCGTGTTAAACAGAAAATGCGGGTTGAACTGGCTTTCCATCTGCCGAATCTGCGCCACTGCCGTATCCCGCCCCAGCTTTACGCTCTTTTCCATGGATTTCCGGACGTTTTCAAGCATGGTGTTGTAGGCCTGCGCGATGACCTGAAATTCGTCGTGGCTGCTGATGGTCAATTCCGTATTCAGATTGCCGTGGCTGACGAGATCGCACGCCGTCGCAATTTCGTCGATCACCCGCGTTTTTTCCTGCGCAACCCGTTTGGTGCTGATCTGAATCGCAGCAATCATCGTCGCGAAGAACACCAGCACCATGAGCAGCAAAAAACGTGCCGTGCGCAGAACGTCCCCGCAGGGAAGCGCCGCGTACACCCTGTATGTTCTACAAGCTTCTGAGCTGATGTAATACAACCCCCACGGCGTATCCTTGACGCCGTTCGCCTGCCGAACGTCCGCCTCCAGCTTGTTGAATCTGCCCGCAAAAACATGCGCGCCGCCGACAAAAACCGTGTCAAACCGATCGGTAATCAGCACATCGTCCGTGTTGCCGGCAACGGTTTTGCGGAAACCGTTCTCCGTCATCGCCATGCACAGATAGCCGCTCGGCTCCCCTGCCTCGTCAAACAGACGCGCGCCCATCAGCAGGCAGGGCTCGCCGCCGCGCAGCACCTGAGAGGCGGTTTCGCCTCGTCGATCCGGAATGTTGTGCAGGAACTGCCAGCGGACGGTATCCGTCAAAGACGCGTCGCCGCCGGATGTAAAGATCGCCTGCTCGCTCTCGTCATAAATCAACGCCTGCGGCCTTGACGCCATGCCGTTGATCCGGCGATACAAGCGCCCGTTGATCTCCGCACGCTCGCTGACGCTCTGCTCATAGACTTCGGGTCTCAGCGAGTCCTGCATGTTCAAGAGAACATCCTCGATCGTCTCCAGCTCCGAGGAAAAAGCCCCGGCCGCCTGTATTCGATCTTCATCCGTGCGATGGATGATGTTACTGATGAATAGCCCGCCCATCACAGCGAACACCACCAGCAACGCGCAAAAAAGCGGGAGCAGGGCATAAATCAGCAGAAGCCGCCTCAAATCATCGCGAAAGCGCGTTTGCTTCTTCTGCACGTTCATGTCCCTGCCCCTTTATTCACATCACATCGTAACGTCTCTGCTGCCGCTGATCTTGAAGAAGACGAGCAGCGAAATGACCGTCGTACAGGTCAGAATGGTCGCCAGCGCCGCCGCCGTGCCGTAGCTCGCGCGGATGACCTCGTTATAAATCGCGACGGACATCGTTCTGGTTCTGCTGGTATAGAGCATGACGGACGAACTCAGTTCGTTAATCAGCGTAATCCAGCTCAGAATCGCGCCGGAAACAACGCCCGGCAGCATCATTTTAGCCGTCACCTTGAAGAACGCCTTCATCGGCGAATCGCCCAGCGAAATCGCGGCCTCTTCCACGCTCGGACTGATCTGGTAGAGAATCGCAGAGCTGGAGCGCAGCGTGTAGGCGAGGCGGCGAATGACCAGTGAAATGATCATGATCGTCGCCGTTCCGGATAGAATCATCGGGTCGCCCTTGCCGTTGAACGCCAGCAGCAGCGTAATACCCAGAACGGAACCCGGAACGATGTACGGGAACATCGCTATGGTATCGATCAAGCTGGTCAGCGGGCTCTTCCTTCTCACGGAGAGATACGCGATGAACATGCCCAGCACCACAATAATCGCCAGCGCAATGATGCAGTACAAGTAGGTGTTGCGAATAGCCGACCACGCCGTGCCGAAAACCTTGGTGTAGCTTTCAAGCGAATAGCCGTCCACGAAATACTGGATCTCCGTCTTTCGGAACGACGTCCAGACAATCACCAGATGCGGCAGCACGGAGAACACGACGAGGATGTATGTGAACACGTGCATCAGTACATTCTTGACGCCGCGCGCCTGCTCGGGCTGAATGGGCCGCATGGCGCTCATTGTAAAGCTCTTTTTGTTCACATACCATTTCTGCATCAGGAACAGCACCGCTGTGATGACCACCATGATGGACGCCATCGCCGAGGCAAAGTAGGCCGAGCCGCCGGATTCGCCGACAAACTCAATATAGATTTTCGTCGGCAAAACGTCAAATCCTTCACCGATTAATGCGGGCGTGCCAAAATCCGCCATACAATTCATGAACACCAGCAGCGCGGATGCGATGGCCGTCGGCATCACCAGCGGCATCACAACCGTAAACACCTTGCGGATGCCGTAGCAGCCAAGGCTCTCTGCCGCCTCGCAAACCGCCACGTCGATCTTCTTGAGCGCGCCGCTGACATACATGTAAATAAACGGATAGAGTTTGAGGGTGAACACCAGCAGCATCCCGCCGAAGCCGTAAATCGACGGCATCTTGATTCCAAACACATTGGAAAGGAACGTGGTGATGACGCCGCTGCGCCCCAGCAGAAGAATCCACGAATACGCGCCGATGAAATTCGGGCTCATCATCGAGATGATAATCAGGATTTCGACGATACCCTTTCCCCGAATCTTATAGAAGGACATAAAATACGCCAACGGCACACCAATCACCAGCGAGCAAATCGTGACGCAAACCGTCAGCTTCAGGGAATTGAGCAGCGAGCGATAATAAAACTTCTTTCCAAAGAATTTCTGGAAATTGGCCAGCGTAAATTCGCCCGTTCCCTCCTTGAGGAAGCCGTCGATGAACAGCGAAATCAGCGGATAGATCAGAAACAGCGCAAACACCGCGATGATGCCGATCGTGACCACCGTCCAGAAATCAAATTGCAGTTTACGCTTCTTCATAGCAAATCACATCCTTGATCAGGCTATGCTCCATATCGGCGGTAAAAACGTTGATCTTTTGAGCGTCCGGCATCAGCTTGAGCGTATCGCCCATGCGATACAGCTCCTGCGTGTGCCCCAGATCCTGCGAAAATTCCAAGCTCGGCTGATCCGGCACGCAGATTCCGTCCGCAAACTTGAGGAAATAGTTGCTGTATCGGCCAAGGAACGTCGTGTTTTCCACCTTACAGGCCAAGCCCTTGTCGCTGACATAGAATTCCTCCGGGCGAACGCCGACGATCACTTCCTGCCCGTCCTTGCAGTCGTCGATCAGGTTGTTCATCTCCAGCCGGCAGCCGTCACGGAAGACGATCTCCGTCTTTCCGTTTTTCTTGCTGAGCGTCGCGTAGAACAAATTGGAATGCCCGATAAACGTGGCGACAAACACATTGGCCGGGCGGCTGTAGATGTGGTGCGGCGTTCCGATCTGCTGAATCACGCCATGGTTGATAACGGCGATGCGATCGGAAATCGCCAGCGCTTCCTCCTGATCGTGGGTGACATATACGGTCGTAATGCCGACCTGCCGCTGAATATCGCGAATGACGGTGCGCATTTCGATGCGCAGCTTGGCGTCCAGGTTGGAAAGCGGCTCATCCATCAGCAACACCTGCGGATGGATCACGATGGCGCGCGCAAGCGCGACGCGCTGCTGCTGGCCGCCGGAAAGACGCTCCGGCAGTCGATCCTGATACTCGTCGATGCGAACGAGCTTCAGCATCTCATCCACGCGCTTTTTCATCTCATCCCTGGGCAGCTTTCGAATCTTCAGGCCGTATTCAACGTTCTGGCGCACGGTCAGATGCGGAAAAATCGCGTAGCTCTGAAACACCATGCCGATATTGCGCTGGTGAGTCGGAAGTTCGTTGATGACCTGATCGCCAAAGGAAATCGTGCCCGCCTCAATGCTGTTAAAGCCTGCGATCATGCGCAGCAGCGTCGTCTTGCCGCAGCCGCTCGGGCCGAGCAGCGTAAAAAACTCACCGTTCTTGATATTGGCCGTCAAATCCGGAATGATGATATTATCGCCATATTTTTTGCACACATGGTCGACCTTTATTGCAACGCTCATCGTTCGCACCCCTCATTTCATGGTTCGGGCAGGGTTTATATCGCTCTTTCTGAAAGCCTGCCCCTTCATTTTTCTAAAAAGGAAGCTGCCGGACAGCTTGCCCGATCGGGCTGCCGCACGACAGCTTCTCCAAAGTTTATGCCGTATTCAATCCGTTCGGCGGATTACTCAGCGGCGTCCACGAGCGCTTCCTGGAACATTTCGATCCATTCCCGCTTGTGCTCGGAGGCAACCGTCTCATCATCCTTGATGACGTTGATGGAAGACATGCTCTGCATCGCGTTGGTTTCCGGCACGTCCTTGCGGATGGTGCGGCGGAACTGCGTTTCATTCATGTAAACCTGCGCGTCGTATCCGGTCAGCCAATCCAGGAACGCGCGGGCGCTGACAACGTTCGGGCAATCCTTGACGATGTACACGCCGTCGCCGCGGATGATAACGCCTTCATTCATGTAAACGACCTTGATGTTGCCCTGAGACACATATGTCGCGGCACCCTGCTCGAAGGTCAGGCCGACGGTGTATTCGCCGTCCGCAACGCCCTTGTACACGGCGGAAGAGCTGTTCACGCAGCCGTTGGGCAGCTGCTTGCAGAATTCCTTCACATAATCCCAGCCGTTCGGCTGTCCGTCGGTGCCCATCGCGTAGAGCATATTGACCAGATGCTCGAAGGACGAGGAAGACGCCTGCGGATCAGCGAAAACGATCTTGCCCTTCAGCGCCGGATTGAGCAGATCCGCATAGCCGTTGATCTCGATGTCGCCGATCAGATCGGTGTTGATCATGATGACGGAAGGCACGCAGTCAAAGCGGGTCAGGTTGCCTTCCACGTTCTTGTATTCGTCGTAGAACGCATCCTCGTTCACGCAGGTATAATCCTGGAAATATTGGCTGCTGTTCTTGACGGTGCCGATCGTGCCGGACCAGAGAATGTCGCACTGCGGCTTCTCGCTTTCAGCCGCGATGCGCTTGAGCGCGTCGCCCGTGCCCATCGCCAGACACTCGGTCTTGATGCCGGTATCCGCCTCAAACATCGCCAGCATGTTTTCGATCATGGACGTGGTCAGCGGGCTGTACAGAACCAGCTTGCCGGTCGCCGCAGGTTCTTCAGCCACCGCGGCAACCATACCGCACACGAGCAGCGCGCACAACAGCACAGCAAAGATCCTCTTCATATCAGTTTACCTCCTGTTTTTTTCCGCCGATGATTCCGTTCGGCGTTTGCTAGTTTTATTATATATGCGTGTTGCATGATTTTTCAACCGTTTTTTCTGCTTATTTGTCCGTTTTTCTGAACATGCACCCGTTTATATGCACAATTTCACGTATCATAAACTGTATCATTCTTCTTCGGCTGCTTTTTCGTTTTATCGTTCTTGAGGGATATGCCATAATAGAGCCGTACCATTTCACATGCCAAGGGAGAATCGTTTATGCCGCCAATTACCGTGATGATTAAGCCCGTATCCGGTGCTCGCAACATTCGTTGCCGTTCGTTGCTTTTATGCCGACGAAATGAAGCGCCGAACAAGATCATCCGCCATAACGAAAAAATTCCGCCAGAGTCTTATCACTGTCTCTGACGGAATTTTTCTTATGCGGCCTTTAACTGATTTTCCTGTTCCACGCGCTCCCTGTCCTCAACCGTTCAAAGCGCGCAGTTTTCTTTTTATCCATTCAGACGGCCGTATGCCAATCTCAATTCGTCGGCAATTTTCACGCCGCTCGGCGTTCCGGCGATGCCGCCCAAGCCCGTTTCGCGCAGAGAAACATCCATCTTGTCCCCGACGTCCTTCTCGATACGTGCTCACGCTCACGCGGAGAAAATATCCGAGAAGATCAAGCGGTAAAAGAAGCTCTAGACACACCATTTAACAAAATTCAAAAATCCGCCATTTTAACCGAGATGGGATAAAAAAATACAGGCGCGGAAAGCGATTCTGCCTTCCGCGCCTGTTTGCATGATCGGAATGATGATGGTCTCGGGATGCCTTTTCAAGAAAATGTCTGAAAACCCTTTGCCATCAGAGCTTTTGAGCCGCTATGGGGTAAAAGAAAAGCGCCAGCCTTTGTATCAAAAGCTGGTGCTTACTATGGCGCAGAAGGAGGGATTTGGTTCTCCTCGCTCGCCGCTCGTCGGTCCGACCGGCTCTAAGGCCGCACTGCGGCCTTATTCACCCCCGGTCGGTTCAAATCCCTTCTCGTCCTATTTCCCTGCATAACAAAAGAGACTCTGATTTCTCAAAGTCTCTTTCTTGGCGCAGAAGGAGGGATTTGAACCCTCGCGCCGCTTACCGCAGCCTACTCCCTTAGCAGGGGAGCCCCTTCGGCCTCTTGGGTACTTCTGCATGACCGATACGCTATGAAATTCGCCATAAAAAATGGCGGAGAGAGAGGGATTCGAACCCCCGGTACCTTGCGGTATCACTGGTTTTCAAGACCAGCGCCATAAACCACTCGGCCATCTCTCCAGTCTGCTTGAACCAGCGAAACCTATTATAGAATAGTCGGATGATTTTGTCAACCTTTTTTTTCGTTTAATGGTTCGAATCCTAAAATCTCTTCGTTTTCCGCCTCAAAATCGCGCCATCTCGCCGGACACTCGCCTCCCATCGCCCCCACGCAGCTTGACCGAAATGACCGAATCAAGAATTTCCGTTATTCTTTTTTGCAAGAATAGCTTTTATCTACAATCTAGACCTCCCTCTTCGAGGGAGGTGGCACGCCGAAGGCGTGACGGAAGGAGTTTCCCTCCTTGAGGGACGTTTTTCATCGTCGCCGCCTGTGGCGGATTCAGACGATGGAAAACGCCGAAGGTTGGCACGGCGCAGCCGTGACTGAAGGAGTCGTTCCCGCACGCTCCCTATTGCCGCCCCTGCGCTCTCCCTTCCTCGCCGTCTCCCTGCGCCACGTCCAGCAGTTTCCCCAGCAGCGGCACATTCAGCCCGAAAATCTCCAAATTCTCAATGAGGCTCACCAACTCCGTAGCGATCATGTAGGTCATCGCCGCGCCGCAGACGCTCGTCACCCCCAGCCCGTTGCCCACACTCACGCAAACGCCGACCACCAGCCACTCAAGCCCCTTTTTCATCACGCCCATCAGCAGCGCACCGGAGGAGACCTTTCCGCTCTCCGTCTTGCGGGATTTCCCCGTCACCGCGCACAGCAGCCCGGTCAGGATGTCCGCGCCCTGCACGATGAGCAGCGCCTGCGCCAGCGGCGGCAGACCCGTCCACCACGCCAGTGCCGCGCCAATCAGCGCACCGATCCAGTTCACCACATTTGGCTTCACGCCCTTCATCACCTGCATCGTCTTTTCTTCCATCTGTGTTCCCCCTCTTTAATCCTCTCCGGCCTTGCAGCAGTATGTCCCGCTGATCCAGCCCGTGTGTCCCCGATATACCGTGCGCAGCCAGCCGTCCTTTTCCTCCAGCACGGCAAGCCGCGTTCCGTCCGGGATCATCTGCATGTATCGCCCGTTCGGCTTTACCCGCATCCGAAGTCCGCCCCCTGCGCAGACGATGACACGCCCATATTCGGCGCTTCCCGCCCGTTCGCCGCCCGCGCTTTTGTCTCCGCTTCCTTCTGCCTCAATCATCCGATGCGCCCCCAGCCCGTTCCACCCCGCCTTCGCCGTCAGCGCGGTCTCGACCACGCCGCCCCGGCTCTTGCTTGAGTGGATGACCGTGCCCCGCTCCGTCACCAGCCCGGTGTGTCTCACGTCGCCCGTGCCCACGCCCATGAACGCCAGCATCCCCGCCTTTGCGCCGGAAATCCCCGACTGCCGCCAGATCAAATGGCGATACTTCGGCGCACTGTCAAAGCTGTTCCAAAGCTCGTTCGTGCCTGCCGTCGTGTAGCGCTTGTCGCCGCCCGGCGCTGTGCGGATGACCTTCTTGATGAGGTTGATGCAGTCCAGCTCGCTGTACGCCGTCCCGATCAGCCCACGCGCCGCGCGGATGGCTTCTTCTGCCTGAATCATCGGGTTCACCCCCCTTGCGTCACTCCGTCACGAGGTCTTCGCAACCGCTGTCGATCAGGACTTCTTTGACCTTATCCTTGAGCAGGCGCGGAACCTGCGCGTAGGTCTTCTTGCCAAGCATAATCTGCTGTGCCCATAACTTAGCCATCATATCTTCTTCCTTTCCGCTCATCACGAGCAATCCAAAAATGTTAAGCATATACAATCTCGCTCATTTCGAGAATGCATTGCAGCAGGGTTTCGTTCTGGTCTTCGAGCGCTTTAATGCGCTCCTCTTGCGTCGGTTGTGGCTCTCCCGGTTCCGGCACTTCCGGCTCGACGTACACACTGCCGTCGTCGGAGAGCTGCACCGCGTTGTCAAGGGTGCGGTAAACGGTCGTGTAATCGCTAAAATCGCCGAGCTGGGTCACGCCGTCCATGCGCCACGTCGTAAAGCCTGTTGTTGGAGCGTCGGCGATACCGCCAAGCTCAATAACATGCTCACTGTGCCGCGAAAACGTTACTTCCCGGATTTCGTCCGAGGCGTTTATCTTGATTTTAATCATTGCATATCCTCGTTTTCACAGTCAATTCCGTTCCTATTCGGTTTATATTTGTACCCATGTAATTTGTTTAGCGCCGTTTATTTGGATGCCCAAAAACGCATTGCTGCTAGAACTAACGCCCACATAATACGTGTCCGAATAATAACTTCCCGGCCAGCTTCCGCCACTAATCCGGATAAAGCCGCCATAGTCAGCCGGCATCGTATTCCCTTTGGTTTTTTCAGAGTAAAAACCACCAGACTTTATCGAGCCGACATTATTTTTTATGGATTTAACCGCTTCGGCGCTGGCGACTTTTTTAGACAAGTCCGTGCTCGCCATAATCTCTTCTAATGTCAGCGCGTCGGATTGATTGATTTTAGCGTCAACATCGGTCTTTAGCGAACTAACCGTCGTCTCATCTACCGCCCCGATGTTCTCCCTTGCCTGTGCCTTTTGCGCATCATCAAGCGTCTGCGCCGTATACAGCACAACTTCCTGCGGCGCGTCCTTTCCCGGATCGCCCTTCTCGCCTTTCTCGCCCGTGTCGCCCTTCATCCCCTGCGGAATCGTAAATTCCACCATCGGGTTTTCCGCCGTGCCGCTCTGCGTAACGCTCGCCGCCGTCCCGGCCTCGCCCGTCACAGCCGTGACGGTAAACCTTGGCGTTGCGCCCGTCGCGCCCGGGCTTCCATCCCTGCCGGGGTCGCCCTTTTCGCCTTTCTCGCCTCGCGCGCCCGGTGCGCCGGGTTCGCCCTTGTCGCCCTTCGCGCCGGGGTCGCCTTTTTCGCCCTTCGCGCCGTCGCGCCCCGGCTCGCCGCGTGGACCCTGCATCAGCTTCTCAAACCGAATCCTCAGCGTCTGGTTGACCGGCTGACCGAACCCGTTGTTTGCCGCGCTCGATAGCTCGCCAATCGCCGCCATGACGAACAGGATTCCCGGCGGACATGGCGTGATGATCTGCTTTGCGTCCGTCACCTCGCCGTTTTCGTCCACGTTGGCCTGAATCGCCAGCCGCACATCCCAGACATATTCGCGCGGTTTCAGCCTCGCCGTGTCCTCACTTTCAAAGCAGACGACAAACCGCCCGTCCGCTTCCGGCGCAATCGTCTTTTCAATCAGCGCGCGCCGTTTCGGTCTCTCCCTGACGGTGAAAATCGCCCGGTCGTTTGCCGTCGGCACATACCCGGTTTCGTCCGGGCAAATCGCCATCAGCGCCGTGTCGCCCGCCGTAATCGAAATCTGGTTTCCGCTTACGCGAAACATCGCTTCTCCCTCCTTTTCTTCATGTATAGCCGGATGCCATCGACCATCATCCCCGTCAGCTTCACGCCGTTGAGCACCACGTCCTCCACTTGCTCACCGTTGAAGATCACCGGCACGTCGTTCTTGCGCAGGAATGTCACCCGCGCCGAACCGTCCGCGTTGACGGCGTTTCCGCCGCCCGCCGTTGTGGATGCGCTGTATACCGTACCGCCCGCGCTGGTGAAGCTGGGCAGCCCGCCGATGTAGCCGCTTCCGCCGCCTCCGCCTGCGCCGCCGCCCATATACCTGTTGCCGCCATTTCCGCCGTACCAGCCGCCGCCGCCGCCACCACCAGCGCCAGTTTCTAGGCCGCCATCCGCCCAATACCAGTCGCCCTGTCCACCTTGTCCGAAAGACCCTTTATTGCTTCCGCCTGAACCTGGTCCAGTCTGTGTTCCGCCATAGCCGCCGCCGTACCAGCCGCCGCCCTTGCCGCCCTCGCCGTTGGCCTGCCCTGTGCCGCCTCCGCCGCCCGCGACAAGCAGCACCGCCGCCTTGTTGCCGGACAGGTTTTTCAGCTCGCCCGTCTTCGTGGCGATGTGCGTCGCGCCGCCGCCCCAACCGGCGTTTCCTCTTCCGCCGCCGTTATAGGGATTGTTGCATCCGCCCACGCAGATGTAGTAGACCTCGCCCTTCTTGCAGAGCTTGTAGCCCACGCTGTACCCGCCTTTTCCATTGGTGTTGTAGTTGTTTCCATAGTTGCCGCTGCCATGCAGCGCCGAGTTAGACCCGCCTGCGCCCCAAACCTCGAATTTGTAAATGCCGTCATGCGGAATGGTGACGCTCTGCATCCCGCCCGTGTAGGCGTAGTCCTGATAGCTTCCCTTGCTCGTCGTAATCGCCATGGTTCACCTCACGTCGTTGTAATGTACAGAATCCCGTTCGAAAGCTGGAACCGAGCGCCGACGGGTCCCGGGTCGCCTTTGTCGCCCGGGTCGCCCTTGTCCCCCTTCGCACCCGGCTGTCCGCGCTCAACGCCCAGCGTCAGCACGAGCTTCCCGTCGATGTCGGCCATCTGCGCCGTGCTTCCGCTGCCGTATTCCCGCGTCTGCGCCTGAATGTTCATGTTCGCAAGCCGCTGCGCCTGCGTGTTCGCCGACAGCGCCGCCGTGCTCGCTTCCGTTCCGGCCTTCTGCGCCGCTTCCGCCTGCGTCTTCGCGCCCTCTGCCGCCGCGTTCGCCTCGGAAATCGCCGTGTTCATCTTCGAGAGCGTCAGGTTGATTTCCGTCACCAGCGCGTCCCATGCGTTGCTCTGGCTGGGCGTGACCTGTGTGCTCGGCGCGGGGCGGCTGATGGGCGTGAAACTCCCCTCGTAACAGGTTTTCGCGCGCGTCTCATCCGCCGTCGCGCCGTAGCTCACATAGACGAATACCTTCACCGCGCCGCTTCTTTTCAGATACACGTCCGGGATGTCCGCCATCCAGCAGCCCGTTTCCGCGTCAAAGGACGCGATGCGCGTTTCCGTCTGGCTGTCCCCCGCGTAGCCGTATTGCGCCTGCACCGTCACCACGTCCCCCGCGAGGAAGTCGTCCATTTCGGCCAGCTCGTCCGGGGTCGGCAGCCCGCGCATCCTGAGCCGCTGCCCCGTGTCGTACTGGTAAACCCCGGCAATGGCCGCGTTCTTGTGCGTTCTGGATTCAAAATTGGCCTCGATCATCTGATTTCGCCCGCCTCCTTCTTTCGCCTGACCAGCTCGGTCAGCACCTGCTTTTTCGCCGTTTTCTGCATGTTCCGAACCGCTTCTATCCTTTCTTCGTCGCTCATTCGTTCCCATCTGCTGCCGCTCATCATCGCGCGCAGCCCGATCACATCCCTGCCGCTTCCGTTGAACAGCGTGTCCGCGTAGGTGCTGTTCGCCCAGCGCTTTTCCTCGTCCGTCAGGCGGATTTTGAAACCCTCGTACTGGTTAAACCCGACCTTGCCCACCTTGAGTTCCTTGGCCAGCGTCTTGGTGATGCTCACCTCGTACTTGTTTCCGCTCACAAGCTGTCCGGGCAGCCATCCCGTTTCCTTCTTGCGATAGGCGATGTCTACCAGCTCGTCAAGCAGCGCGTCGCTCGTTTCGCTTCCCGCTGTCCACGGCGTAATGAAGCTGTTGAGAAAATGCAGCGCCGCGTTTTGGCTTTCCTTGTTCCAACTGTTCGCGCCCGTCTGAAGCTGTTCTTCGCCCGTGATCGTCTTGGCCGTCGGCAGCGTTTGCCGCAGAAGCGGCCAGTTCTGGATGATCGTCTGGTTGATGACCTGTCGGATATAGTTCTGGCTCTTCGTGTCGCGCACGTAAGGGTCAGTGAACTTCGCAAACGCGCGCACCGCCGAAGGGGTCAGGCGGCTCGCCGTGTTTTCCACCACGCCTTCCAGTATGGAAGTCGCGATCTGCGTGCCGTCCTTGTAGCCCCTGAACACGTCGGAAACGCCGGAAAGCATCGAGTTGTCGAACAGTTGGTCAATCGAGGAAGCCGCCATGCGCTTGTTCATGTCCACCGCCATCGCGCCAAAGTCCCCTTCAAATTGTTCGAGCGATTCCGCAATCTCCGCGCCGATCACCCACGGCGCAATCGCCGGAAACGCGAAATCAAGCGGAATCTGAATGCCGCCCAAATCGAAATACATGCCGTAGCTCCTGCCGTTGCTCTTTTCAATGGCCGCCAGCTTCGCGTCGTCTTCGTCCTCGCGTCCCTTGCGAATCAGCCCCATGTTCGCCAGTGCCACACCAAGCACCATCATGCCCGTGCCCGTCAGCCCGCGTCCGAGGTTCATCACAAACTTTCGCTGGTCAAAGTTCACGCCGTTGTTCATCTTCGCGTCAATCAGACCGTTTTTCACCACCGTGTAGGCCAGACCGATGGGGCTGTACTGCATGGAGCGAATCGCTACGTTCGTCGGCGTTTTCAGGAACGGCATAATCGCCGTGATGACCATATCCGCGCCCTTGTTTTCCCGCTTGATGCGGTTGATCGCGTCAATGATCGCGTTGTCCTCCTGAAAAACGCGCTCCGTCGCGCGTCTCGTCGCCTCGGCATGCCGTTCCTCCTGCGTCATGTCCCGCAGATAGGTTTCCGTGTACCCGTCCGCCGTTTCGCGCGTGTCTTGGATTTTCGTTCCAAGCCTTGTAATCGCGTCCAGTTCTTCCTGATAGCTCTGCTCGTAGAAGGGGCGGTCGCCAAGCTGCATCACCATGGCGATAAAGTCATGGACAGCCTGCATGAAGGCGTTGTTGTAGGTGCGGTTGTTGTGGTTCATGTCGAAGCTGCTGGAATGTCCGGTGTCCACGCCGCGAATGATGTAGTCCGTCAGCGTGTTTGCGATTTCATCCCCGAACGCCTGCTTTCCGGCCTGTCGGCCTTCCTTGGAAGAGAGCGCCGTCGTCCGGTTTCCCGTCTTTTTGGCGATCATCCTGTCCGCAACCGAGCCGATGGCCTCGCTGGTCAGTTCCAGCGGGCGAATCAGAACGTTGCTTTCAAAGTTTTTGCTGTACGTTTTAGAGCCGGAAAGCATGCTGTCGTAGCCGTAGTTGTTGAACTTCTGCCACGCGCTGTTCTGCTTCGTGTTCGCCTGCGCGCTGTACATCCGCTGGATAATCGTCTTCCCCTCCGGGGTCTGCGGGGTTTCGTTGTCCCCTTCCAACAACTGATAGGTCGCCATTTCGCCCGTGATGTAGTTGAGGTCGGCTTCCGTCACCACCGCGTAGCCGCGCTTCATAAATTCCAGCTGCTGGCAGAGCGTCAGCAGACCGTTTCCACGGTTGTTGTTCGGCGTTGCGATGATGGCCGCGAGCTGGCGCTCCTTGACGGATGCTTTGAAATAATCGTAGCCGGGCAGCTTCGTTCCCCATAGCCCGTAGTGGTCAATCAAGGCCGTCTGCGCGCCGGAGAGCGGGATGTGCAGCGGATTGTCCGCGCTCACCACGTCGCTGTTCGGGGCGCTCTGCGCCTTCTGCTGAACCGTTTCTGCCGTGTCGTAGATACGGCCTTGCTTTTTGACCGGTGCGCTGTCGCCGACGGGAATGTTCCCTTCGTCAACGCCCTTTTCCCTGTTCGCATCGTCCGCCTGTCTCACCATTTCAGCCATCGCGCCGGAAGCCGTCAGGCGTTTAAGGGCGTTGCCCGCCTGCAACGCCTGTCCGGCCTTTGATCTGTGATCGTCGTACATCTGGGCAATTCGCAAAGCCCGCACCAGATATCCTTCGTCTTGGCTCCGCAGCATCGCCACCTGTGCCGCGATGGTTTCATCCGCCGTCCACATGTCCCGGCTGGCGAGGTCGGCAATCAGCGCATCCGCGCCCTCCTGATCGTATCTCGCGTTTGCCCGTTCCACTTGTTCGCGGTTGATCTGCTTTTCGTGCGCGTCGCCAAGCAGCCCCTGCTTGATTCGGTCTGTCAGCGTGTCGATCTTTGGGGCGTTGACGTTGCCGAACTGGTTGAGCACCAGCGAATAGCGGGTGTCCGGGTTCATCGGGTCGAACAGCCCGACGTTGTCCGTCGCGCTCTTGATCTGTTCGGGGTAAAACGCGATGTATTCCTCGCCGCCGTTGTTCACGCCGTCATAGCCAAGGCTTTCCAAATACTCACGCGCTTTCACGCCCGCTTCGTTTTGTCCCTTGAATCGGTTCAGCGCCTTGTAAGCCGTCCCTTCATCCGCCGGGTTTTTGATGCTCAGGTAAAACGCTTTCACATTGCCGCCGTAACCGGCTGCATCATCGTCCCACGGAGAGAAGAACGCGCCCTGAATATCCATGTTCGCTCGGCCTTTGGTCATATCAAAAGCGTTAAAATCCGCGTCCGAGCCGTGATAGACAATGAGCGGTTTCTCGTCTTCGTCAACGACCTTGCTGTCCTTAAACCAGCGCTTGAATTGGCGTGTTTCTGTCTGTTCCATATTTTTCTGCTTGACAGAACCGCCTGCATCGAATATACTATGGATGAGCCCGGTCTTCTCGGAAATGCTAGGGAATTGTACCCTTGGATCGCTGATTAGATTTGAGGCTCTGTTTTTATCCAGATAGTACACGCCGACGCTGTCGGCGTTTTCTTTTTGCAGCGCTTTTTTGAACAGGTTTTCAACATTTCCTCTGCCATGAACGCTCGCCAGATGGTTTGCGTCAATCTGAACGCCGTTCGCTGTCGAGGATGTTTGAATCGTAATCGGCGCAATCACATTTTTTCCATCGATTGTTCCGTCCACAATCGCCACAATGCTGTCGTTCGGGCGCGTTGCCGATTCGATGATCGCCACCGGATGCTCAAGCAGCTCCGGAAGATGTTCAAGCATGACCAAGCTCATCTGGTGGTCTTCCTTCGTTCCGTTCACCGCGTAATCCACATGGGTCTGGTTCATCGTCATAGGCAGATCGTTCAGGCCAATTCTCCTGAAAACCTCCGGCGTTCTGCCAACGAGCAGTGCGTCATTTTTCGGGAACTTTCCATTTTGCCAGTCTTCTACCTGTTCGGCGAACGATTTAGAATAGTCGTAGTGACCATCCTGTTCCAAATCCAGCGCATACCGTCTGCGCTCTTCTTTTGCCGCTTTTCCCGCGTCCATAAGCGCGGTTCGAAGCGCGTCGCGCGCCTTGACCAGATCGTTGTATTCGTCCATCCTGCCCGCCGTCTTCGCCTTCACTCTGGCGATAAACTGCGTCAGGCTGTTGTACAGTCGAACACCGAATCGCTGCTTTTCGCCCAGCAGATCATAAATCTGCGTTTCGCCGCCTGTTTTTGTCCAGTCGGCCAGCTTGCCGATAACCGTCTCCGTCGCTCTGGCTACAAGCTCCTTCTGCGCGTCCTCCGGCGTAAACGTGCGACCGTCCCGCTCGTAGACCGGGGCGTACACTTCCGTGATGCGTTCAACGTCGTGCCGCATGGCCGTTTCGTCTCCGTGATAGGCCGCCTGCAAAACCGCGTCCCTGTATGCGCCATACCCTTTTCCGTTTTCGATAAAGTGCGTCAGTTCGTGGCAGAGCACCACGCGCATCGCCTCGCCCGTGCCCATTCGGCTGGAAATATACAGGCGGTTTGTCTGCGGGTCGTAGTGTCCGCGAAGGCCGTCCCCCAGATCGGCGACCACAATCTGCGTCCCGAAATGTTTTCCGATTACGCTGGAAAACTTCTGGAAAACAGGGTTCTTGATGCCGCCCTGGTCTATGCCTTCCTGCCCCGCATCCGCTCCGACTGTGCCAATGCTGGCCTCCATCCCGCCCAGCTTGCCTTTCAGCTCACCGCTCCTATCCAGCAGATTCAGAATTTCCGTCTCCGGGTGCGCGCTCGCCTCGTCCATCCGGCCGGGGATTTGCGCCGCCAGCTCGCGGAAAAAGCCGCTGTCAAGGTCAACGTCCGCGCTCTTGCGGTTGACGCGGAACTGTGTGCCGTATTGGCGGTTCACCTGCGCGATTGTCCGCAGTCCCGTCGTGTGCAGCACCTCGGCAATCTGCTGTTCGTTCAGCCAGATGCGCTTTTTTCGAATGTCCCTGACCACCGGGGCGATCTCGTCCATCTCGCTCTGTGTCTGCTCCCGCTCGGTCTGCCTTTGGTATTCTTCCTGCGCCTGCTGCTCCCGCTCGGCGATTTCCGCTTCCGCCTTCCGGCGCGCCTCGTAAGCCTCCGGGTTTTGCAGCGCTTCCCGGCGGTCGTAAAGCGCCATCAGCCGCGCGCCGATCTCGTTCATCCGCGCGTCGAGCTGGCCAAGCGTTTCCTCGTCCATTCCCATGGCTTCCGCTTCCGTATAGCTCTGCGTCGCCGCGTAGAATTCTTCTTCCGCCGCCTGCTGCTGCGCGTCGAGCTGCGCAATCTCGTTGTCAATGGCCTGCATCCGCGCTTCCCGGTCGTCAAGCATGGCTTCCCGCGCCGCCGCGTCCTCCGCGATGACGGCCTTCCTGCCCGCCTGTCTCGCCTCTGCCAGCCGCTGTGCCGCCGCCTGCTGCATTTCGTCCGTTCTGCGCGCGGCGACTGCGCCCTGCTCGTTCGCGGTTTTCTGGTTTTCGCCCATGCGCACGCGCGCTTCGGTCATTTCCTTCTGCCGCGTCAGGTCGCCGTTCATCACTGCGTCGCTCGCTTCCGTGAACTGCGCCCGGCTGTTGTCCGCCGCCGTCTGCGCCGCTTCCGCCTGTGCGCGCGCCTCGTCGGCCTGCTGCTTGGCCTTTGCCGCGTGCGCCGCGCTTCCGCGCTCGTCCTTCCCGCTGATGATCTCTTCGGCAACGGCCTTGCTTTCCTTCTGCTGTCGCACATAGTCGTTGAGCAGCGCGCAGGCCTGTTCGTCGCCCAGCGTCTTTGTCACGTCCATGATGACGTTCTCCACGTCCGTCCGCTTGCCGTTCATCAGGTCTTGCGCCGCCTTCACGCCGCGCAGCGTGCCCACGCCGCTTCCCGCCGCGCCGGACAGGGAGAACAGCACCGCGCCGATGGCGTTCTCCACCGCGCCGCTGACAACGCCCTCCGCCGCGCCCTTCACGTCAAGGTTCTTGGGGTTCAGCAGATTCAGCGCCATATTCAGGCCGTCCGTGAACGTGATTTCCTCGCCGGCGTCCACCTTGCGGAAGATTTCGCCCAGCGCGTTGTCCGTCCAGTTTGCCGACAATCCTTCAAAGAATTCGTCGTGAACCACTTCGTCAAATTCGTTTTGGGCAAACGCCTTGCCAAACGACTTGCCAAACGTCCGAATCGCCGCAAGGCCTCGGCAAGCGCCCGCCGGGTTGCGGATGATCCGGCTTCTCGCGGCTTCCGTCAGCGCGCTCATGCCCGTCATCCTGCCCAATACGCCCTCGAACGTGCCGAAGTTCGCCGCGCAGTCAAGCCCCGTGTTCACCGCGCCCAGATATCGAGCGGAATCAATGCTGTATCCCTTTTGCAGATACTCGTCAAAGTTGTTCTTGAACCCGACGACGCTGTACCCCGTGTTAAAGCCGAGCAGGCTGCTGCCCGTCGCCAGCGTTGTTCCCGCCGCCACACCGGCCGAAACCGCGTTGTAGGTCATGCCCTTCACGCGCCCGAACCACTTGAATTCATCCTCCGTCGCGTTCGTGCGCATGAATCCTTCCATCGTCGCGATGTCCCGGCGCACCTCCGCGCTGTTCTTGAGGAAATCCCCCTCAAAATCCATCGGGTCAATGCCGAGCTGATATACGTCCGCCGCACCGGCCAGCGCCTTTCTCAGCGCATTGGCGTAGTTCTCGTCGAGCGTCCCGCTGGCCAGCGCGCTTTCAATGTCCTTGCGGTACTGCGTCCGGCCATATGCGCCGTATTCGTTCTGGTATCGGTTCTGGATGCGCGCCGCGTTGACGAGCACCATGCCCTGAGAATAGCCCGTGTACAGGCTGTCCTTGAAATCCAGATACCATTGTTCGCCGCCCGCGCGGATGCCCGCGCCGACCGTGTAGTCCGCGCCAACGCCCTGACCGAAGGGAACGTCCAGCGCCGCCATTTCCTCGTCGGTGATCGCCGCGCCCTGCTGGCTGATGCGGCTGGCCGCGCGCTCGCAAAGCGCGTTCATGTCCACGCCGCCCGTCTTGGCGTAGTATTCGTCCAGCGTCAGCCCCAGCGCAAGCGCCGTCTGCGTGTCCTCTTCGAGCAGCGCGTCCATCTGCTCCCTGAGCTGCGCCTGATAGTCGCCCGTGTCGATCACGCCCTGCGCGTCGAGGTTCAGCTTCACGCTGCTTAAGTCAAACGGACTGACCGCATTTTTGCTCGCGCCCGGCCTGAAATAGTCGTCCACCGCCGCCAGCCGCCCGACATAGCCCATGTCCGCGTTCAGCTCGTCCTGCCCTGCCTGCGCGTTCTGGCGCACCAGCGCGAGCTGTTCCTCGCTGGCCGTTCCCTTGAGCGCCGCCGTGCGCGCGTCGATGAGCGCCTGCGCGCTCGCCTCCTCCTGCGCCCTGCGCATGTCGGCCTTGTCGGTCAGCAGCTCGTCCCTGGCCGCGTAGATGCTTGCCAGCTCGTCCATCGCATTTTCGTCCGTGGTGAGCAGGCGCTCCATCAGCGGCAGCTCCGCGTCGCCGCCCAGCGTCCCCGCCTGCTCCATCGCCTCGGCCTGCGCCGCCCATACGACCATCTGCGCCATCACGTCGCCCCGCAGCTCGTCCGGGAAGGAATCGCTCTTCATCACGTCGTACAGCGTCTTGACCGTCTGCCCCTGCGCCGCGATGTTCCCGTAGGTCACCGCGTCGGCCATGTCGTTTCCGACGATAATGCGCTGGCTGTCCGCTTCCGTCAGCGTGCCGATCATTCGCCGCGCGTTTCCGCTCTCTGCCAGCATGCGATCCAGCTCATCCTTGCCCGCGCCCTCGATCTGGTCATACCGTCCCTTGAGCAGCGCGTCCGCCGCCTCGCCGACGGTCTGCGCCTCGTGCATGCGAATTTCCGCGCCTGTTTCATCCGTGCGCTCCCTGCCTCCCTCTTCGAGGGAGGTGTCAGCGGAGCTGACGGAAGGAGTTGCCATCCATTCCGCAAAGCTCATCCCGCCCTGCGCGACGATCCGCTCTTCCGGGGTCATCTGAACGGGGCCTTGCACCTCCGGCGCTTTGCCGCTGTCCGCGGTCTTTTCCTTGGCCGCCGTCGGGAAGCCCGGCGCGGTCGATGCCGTCATCGTTTGGGAAACAATCTGGCTCTCCGCCTTCGCCTGCGCAGGGCTTTCGGCCTTTTCCTGTTCCTCCTGCTCGGGCACTTTCCCGGCCAGTCCGCTCCAAAATCCCGGCTTCTTCTCTTTCTTCTGCTCTTCCTCGGGCGCGCGCGCTTCGTCTGCCGCCTCGGCGGGCGCGTCGTCTGTGCTTTCGGAAGGCGTTTCCCCGCCCGTGATGCCCGTGTAGGCCTTGTCCAGCGCCGCCGTCAGCTGGCTTTTCGCATAGTCGGAGTATGCGCTTTCCTCGATCTCCTGCCGCGCCTTGAGGTAGGCCGCCGCGTCTTCCTTGTCGTGCTTTCCGTCTCCGTAGAATCGGTTCGCGTAGTCCTCTGCCGCGTCCCTGTATTCGTCACGGGTCAGGTTCGCGCTTTCAAGGAACGTGCCCACGCCGTCCGCATTTTCGCCGTAGAATCGGCTGCCCTCGGTCTGCGTCAGCGTCTTAAACGCCTTTGCCGCCCGCGCGCGAAGCGTGTCGTCCGCAATGGAATTGATGCCGCGAATCACCGTCGCCGCGTCCGCCGTATTTGCGTTGATGCTCTGTCCGTCAAAGCCCATCAGGGGCATTTCAGCCAGCTCCAGCATGGCCGTGTTGCGCGCATTGGCGTTCTTCTGCCGCGTTTCCTGCTCGCTGTCAATCTGCTTGTTCAGGCTTTGCTTCAGCTTCGTCTGTCCGGAAATGGTCAGCTCGTTGTTCAGCGCAAGCTTCATGCCTTGAAGGGAACCGCTGGTCTTCCCGGTCATGTCCATGACCGATTCGCCCTTGCTGTTCTTTTGCAAGCCGTATACGCCCGTCAGGCTCGGCTCGTCAAAGCTGGGCGCCTGCGCCGTTTTCATCGCCGGGCGTTCGGTATTCGCATACGCTTTTCCGATTGCGCCCGCGCTGTAATCCTTCGCCGTCGATTCTTCCGGCTTTTCGATCTGCGCGTTCTGCTCGTCGTCCTTCTTTTTTCGGTCATTCCACTTGCTCATAGGCTCTCCTTATCCGTATGAAATCGCGTCAACGTCGCTGCTTGCCTTTTTCTTCTTACTCCCCGACCCTCTCCCCGCGCTTCCCGTCGTGCTCGTCGTGTGGCTCGCCGTGTCGGTCGTGCCCGTCGTGTCGGTCGTGCCGGTCGTCTGCTGGGTGCCGGTCGTCTGCTGTCCCATCGCGGCGGAAATGGCCGTCAGGTAGTTGCTGTTGTACTCCCGGCGCTGCGTGTCCTTTAGCTCCTGCACCTTCGCCGCCAACTGGCTGGCAAAGTCCGTGTTCAGCCGCCCCTGCGTCTGGCTGTTCTGCTGCGCCGCCTGCGTGATCTGGTCTTGAATCTGCCCGGTCTTGCGCGCGTTCTCGTCCGTCAGCTCCCGTACAGCCTTCGCCAGCGCGTCGCCCTGGTTGGCGAGCGTTTGCAGCGTGTAGCTGCTCCTGCCCATGCCGCGCTCAAGCGCCGCCGTCTCAACGTTCGCCTTGCTCTGGCGGTAGGCGCTGTTCTGCTCGTCGATGGCGCGCGTCAGGTTGGCCGCGAGGTTCGCGATCTCCTGCTCCTTGCTCAGCTTCGTCGTTTCAAAATTCTGTCGGCTGGCCTCAATCCCCGCGTTGAGCTGCGGCCGCAGCAGGTTTTCCGCAAACGCCGCAATCTCCTTATCCGTCATGTTCCCGGCCAGCCCGCCGAGAATCTGGCTGAGCAATTCGCTGTCCAGCAGCTTCTTTGTCGTGCTCTGGCTCTGACTTTGGCTTTGGCTCTGACTGTGCTCTCTGCTGTTCGTCGTCGAGGATTGAAACGTCTCCGTCGTCGTTCTTTTCGCCATGTTCTCACTTCCCTTCCAGCGCGTCTAACCGCTTTTTGATCTTCTCGATCTCCGCGTCCTTGAGCCTGTCCGCGTTCCAGCTCGCCATACAGAAATCGCGCAGGAACATCGTCAGGTTTCGAACGTATGCCGCAAGCGTCCCGCCCGTCTCCTGCGGAACTCTCGGTTGCTTAAATGCCATGCTCACACCTCGTCAAGCGAATATTCCGCCTGCACCCCGCCGTAAATCCGCCAGCCCGCCGCCTTCGCGTGGCTTCTGATTTTCAGCTTCATCCGAACGCCGCTCACCTGAATCTTCACCCGGTAGTCCTTCCTCTGCCTTTGCAGCAGAACCACCCGCGTCTTTTCCCTGCGCTCGGTCTTGATCGTCATTTCAATCGGCACGTCGTTCTCGTCCGCGTCCGCGGTAAACCGCAGCACAAAGTCGCGCTTCATGTAGGCCTTTCCCAGATCGAGCCACGGCGTTTCCCACAGGCATTCCATCGGCGCGCCCAGATAGCCGCCGCTCGCCGGGTCGCCGTATCGCAGCACTTCGTATGGCTCGTCCGCCTGCGTGAAATACACCGTCCCGCCGACGGAAAAGAAGTCCTTGACGCGCATGCCCTTTCGAACCATGAACGTCCCGCGCTCCGTGTCGTATTCGAGCACCGTGTTGTTTTCGCTCAGAACGTCGCTCTCGCTTTCCTTGATGCACATCGCCAGATAGTAGATGTGATTGCATACGCAGGCTCTCGCCGCGCCATCCATCCCCTCCATGCGCATCCGCATCGTTTCATACAGCGCGTCCCGGCTGAGCAGCCGCAGCGTGTTTCCGTCGTACAGGCCGATTCCGTTCTGCGACAGGTACAGCATGCTCGTCCTGTCCGTGCAGATGCTCCGTTCTTCGACGGGGCCATCCGTGCCGTAGGCCTCCGTGATCGTGAAGCTGCTCGGGTCGGTGCCGCGAATTTCGAAGATCGTCTGCTCCTTCACCGCCAGCAGATACCCGCCGAAGGGTTCCAGCGCGATAAACTTGTCGCCGTCCCATGTCGGCTGGTTAATCACGCCGCCGCCCAGCTCCGGCGTTTCAGCAACATTCGTCCAGTTGAACGGGTCGTATGGCCGCGAATAGAAGATGCTGTCCGGGTATCCTTCCGCACCCGTTCCCCAGATGCGCTCCGCGTGCCGTCCCAGCGTCGCGAACTTCACCTCGGCGTATGCGTCGCCAATCGTCAGCGCCTTCTTTTCCACCCGAAGGTCGCTTCCGTATACCGCGATCATGCCGTCCTTCGCGTTGGAGAGGATCAGGATATCCACCGTCGCCCCGCCCTCCGTCGTCTCGTAGGTGACGGAAGACCACACGTCGCTCTTGTACCCCTCCGAGCGCTTCACCCAGCCCTCCGTGCCCATCGTGTAGGTGTAAATCGCGCCGCCCGCCGCCGCAACGTACACGTCCGCGTCGTCCGGTCTCGTGCGCCGATAGAACCGCGCCAGCGTCTCAATCTGCGCGCCCAGCGCCGGAAACGCGCGGCTCGTGCCGTAGCTCGAAGCCAAAAGCCCGCGCTCCGTGCGGATGTTCTGCGCAAGGTAGGCGTAGTCGGTGTTGATGTTCGTGTCGCCCGCTGCCTGATATACGCCCTTCGGCGTGGGGATCGTGAACCGCCCCTGATAATCGCTGTCTGAAATGCTCATCGGCGATACCTCGCGTCCGTGACCTCGTATAGATGCTCAAACCGCGTTACGCTGCCCATGCCCTGCGGCCTGATCCGCTGCATCGTCTGGTAGAAGCTGTTCTGGTAGAACTGCGCCCGGCTCTGCTTGGCCAGATTTCCGCTGGACAGGTGGCGGTAACAGATGTAGTCCGCAAGCGCCGCGTGCGCATATTCCGGGATTTGCGGCTCGTCGCTCTCGTCCTCCATTGGGTAAAACGCCACCTCGCATACGGCGCGCAGCGTCTTTCCCGTCAGGTCGTCCCGCCAGACGTGCAGCCCGCGCCCGTCCGGGTCAAGGTCGTAGCCCACGTCGTAGCCGTATTCGTCCCTCAACTCCACCACGCGCGTGACCAACATTCCCGGAACGGGTGCGTTCCCTTTCTCGTCCACATCGACGCAGAACGTCCGGCGCGGTTTCAGGTATTCGCGAACCGCGATGTCATAGCCCATGTTCGCGTATACCTTGAAACTCTCTTCGTATTCGCTCACGTCCTCTGCGTCCTCGTCCAGTTGGCGAAGCGCGTGCGCGATGATTTGGCTTAGCGTCAACTGATCACATCTCCCCGCAGTTCTTCAGAATTTCCACCACCGCCGCCGGCATTTCGCAGACCGTCCCGCGCATAAAGTAAAAGCTCACACCGTTCAGCCCCGCAAAAACCACGTCGTCCCGGCTGCCCGGTGCCAGCGGCAGGCTCACCTTCACCACCTCGCCGTCCGCGCAGCCCGCGTCGGCCATCAGCTTTTTCAGATTTTCCTGAGTCTTTTTGCACTTGCCGGAAAGCATCGCGCTCGTCTTTTTCATCGTCGCCGTCGTATTGATATTTGCCATTCTCTTTTCCTCCATTCTTTGTCAAAACTTGCTCGTTCCCCGTACCCTTCTCCCCAGACCTCCCTCTTCGAGGGAGGGGGACCGCCCGCAGGCGGTGGAAGGAGTTCCCGCACATCGCGCGCCCTATCCCCCTTCGCTCGCCCTCTCGAAGCCCCTTATACAACCCCGGGTGCAGGGTCGCAACCCTGCTCGTTTCAATGGGGGTTATGGGGTTCCTAGG
>ERZ839823.1245-NODE-1245-length-27368-cov-4.696701_pt1 | contig 27368 bp, 24 predicted proteins | sample MGYA00519862_ERZ839823 | MGnify/ENA primary metagenome ERZ839823 (study PRJEB31850, sample SAMEA3708853) | human gut metagenome | biome: human gut; feature: human-associated habitat; material: faeces | place: China | collected 2014 ...
ATATTGTTTAAGCGTGAGTTTGTGATATTGGGTGTGGTATCTTTAACTATGGGAATGCCCGTTTTCCCACTTGCTCACCGCCTGCGCGCTCACGCCGAGCTGCGCGGCGAGCGCGTCCTGCGTGAGACCCTTTTCGCGCCGCAGCGCGGCGATCGTCGTTCCGATAATGTTCTGTTCCATTGTATGAACCTCCAAAAAGCATTTTATCCGGATGAACCCAGAATAGGCGCACCCGGATAAAATAGCAAGGTTTTCGTGGTTGAGTTGGCTCAACCGTTGGTTGACACGGCACATTTGTGCTTTTTCAACCGGCGGTTGAGCAGGTTTTACGCATTATCGCCGGGAATTTCGCCGCCGGTGCGCTCGCAGAAAACGGTAACGCGCTCGGTCGTGTCCCAGTTGCAGGTGTACATCGTGAGCGCGTAGCCGCTGTTCATCACGGTGTCGGAATCGTCCGGCGTGACGGAGGCAAACTCCCGCACGGTGTAGGTGAACACATTCCCGTCCACATCCGTGAAGGTGACCGTGTCGCCCGCCTCAAGATGGAAGAGCACATCGAACTCCGTTTTATAGTTGTGGCCCGCTACGACGAGATTATCGTTGTACACGCTGCCGGTGTGGCGGCAGGGGGAGATCTCCATCGCGGGGAAGCTCCACGTTGCCGCGACGGGCATCGTGAGATCGTAGCCCGGAAAATCAAGATAGCCGATGTAGTCGTAGGCGCCGGAGCGCACCGTCGGCATATCGAGCGCCGGGGGCGCGGGCAGACCGCCCGAGCCGGTCTCCGTTCCGGCCGCTGCCGCACCGGGGGACGCCGAAGCGCCGGGCGCGTTTACCGCCGTCGCCGCGGCGTCGGGTTCGCCGTCGCCGGGCGCGGGGGTCGTGCCGGTCTCGCCGTTCGTCTCGCGCTCGGCCATCGCGGCCTCTACGAGCCGGAGCGTCTCTTCCGCGCTCTCTCCGGCGCGCCTGTCCTCGGCGCGGTTATGGGAAAACAGGAGCAGTGCGGCGATCACCAGCACTGCTCCCGCTGTCAATAAGACGATCCCGATTTTTTTAGGCTTCGTCATGCTTCTTTTTCTTCGTGAGCACAACAACGCCGCCCGCGATCAGCAGCACGCCCAGCGCGCCGAACACGGCGACGGGCCAGTTGAGCTGACCGGTGGGGATGAGGGGCTTTTCGTTGTTGAAGCCCTCGACCGTGAACACCCAGTCCACTTCGCCGACGCGGTAGGCGTACTCGTTGCCGAGCCCGGCGGGAACCGTGAGCACCGCTTCGAGCTTCGCGCTCTTGCCCTTGGCAAAGGTGCCGAGAAGGACGTTATCGGTGACCTGCGCGGTCTGGTCCGGGGAAGCGGAGAAGATGCTCTGCTTCGTGCCGTCCGCGTTCACGAGATAGACCTCCATCGTGAGCTTGGAGAGGAAGTCCGCCATGGTGACGACGGTCTCGTCGCGCACGCCGTCGATGTCGGCCTGATCGTGGCCGTCCTCGTTCTCAAAGGGCTCGCTGTAGGTGAGCGGGTTGCCCTCTTCGTCGTGGGCCTCGGCGCGGATGTAGAGCTTCACATAGTCAAAGCCGCTGACGTTGTTTTTGATCGTGATGTCCTCGGTCAGCTCGTCGCCGGGCATAACGTTTTTGAAGTTGCCAAAAAGGTCGGTGTCCGTGTAGCCGCTGCCGGTGGTCTCGATCACAAGACCGTTGGTACCCTGACGGCTCACCACGGCGTCGGCGGCGAGAGACGGGACGGTCAGCGCCGCAAGCGCGGCGATGACCATCACGAGGGAGAGGAGCTTCTTCATCGATTTTTTCATGTCGTTACTCCCTCCTTAGTTCACGCTGCCCGGCATGCCGGGCCACGCATTGCGCGCGGCGGAAGCCGGTGTGCTCTGAATGGCAGTTGCCAGAATCTCAACAGAGAGGGTGTACTCCGGGTTTGCCGGGTAAACCGCCTTACAGGTGAGAAGGCTTCCTGCCGTGGATGTGTCGGGGGCGACAGGCTCCTTGTAGTAGTAGAAGCCGTCCGTGCCCGGAATCCAGTTGCCGTCGGTATTCATTTGCAGTTCGCAGCCATACCCGGTGGGGATGGAAGAGACGATGTTTCCGTCCTTATCGAGCCAGTTGATGACGTACGTCGCGCGGATGTAGGCGGCGGTGTCGCCGTTGTTGACGACCTGAACGTCGCTTTTCATTTTGCCGTCGAACTGCTCTTTGATCTCCGTGGAAATGCTGGCGTAGGTGAACTTGTTTTCCACCGGCGCTGTTTCGGTCACCAGAAAGGCGACGGTAGAGCCGACCACCGCGCCGATCAGCATGACGACCGCGATGAACAGGATGGCCAGCTTGTTCATGCGGATTCTCGGTTTGTTGTTCGCTTTCGCGTGGGATCCATTATACATGATTGCCGCCTCCTTTCTCAGTTACCGGAATCTGTTTCGATGATCGTTCCGAACACGTTCTTGCAGTACGCGTTTCCGTCAAGCCACTTGTCGTTGCTACGATTATTGGTAAAGCCAACATTGTTTTTGCCGGTGGGATCAAGCGCAATCCTCTTCACATTGCCGCCCTCCGGCGAATACCGCCAACTCCAGCCGGTGTCCTCGGTGACGAAGTATGTACCGATCGTCAGCCCCTTGATCGTGACGCTGCCATTGCCGTTGATAACGACCTTCTGAATGAAGTTGCCGTTGCTATCAGTCACCGTGAAGATGAAGCTCTGTCCGGCATCGATGTCTTTGCAGCCGGTCTTCGTGATGGTCAGATCGGCAACGTCGTACTCAAACTTGGCGTAGTACGTCGCGGCGGTGTTCTTGCCGTCTTCGCCCTTCTGCGGCTTAATGACAGTGCCCACGATCCAACCGTTGCCCTCTACGGGTTCTTTGCACTCGGCGTCCTTATACCAGCCGACGAACTTGAAGCCGGTTCCGGGCGTCGGCGTGGAGCCAACTGCCGTGCCGTTCTTTACCTTTACGTTCTCGCTCGTCGGGTAAACGGAGCCGAAGTTCGCCGCACCCTCGGGGCCGACCGGCTCATACTTGATCTCCACCGTCTTCTCGGTGTAGTAGAAGGTGATGACGTTCAGCTTGGCCGTTTCATCCGTTTCGATGCGGATGGAGATGGAAACGGTGGTCGGGTCTACCTTGTCGTAGCCGTCGATATCGATGGCATCCTCGGAGACCATCTTGCCATACAAGCCCATGCCGTCCTTGGGGTCATGCAGGACTTTGCCGGTTCCCTGCTCCAGATAGCGCACCTGATAGGGATACTGGTTGCGGACGTAGTAGAGCTTGAGTTCCAGACCTTCCGCGGTCAACTCGCCGCTCTTCACCGTTCCCTCGATGTCCTTATTAAAGGTGAAGCCCGGAATGTTCATCGGATCGGCGTTATACGCTGTGCCGATATCGCCCACGGCCTGCGATTCCGCGTAGACCGTCCACGTCTGCCCATCAGTGTTCTGCGTGTAGTGGGTGATCTTGTAGTAGGCGTGCTGGGTGTCCTTCGTGTAAATGAAGCTGATAACGTTCTTCTCGGTGTTCGGGTTGCCGTTTTCATCGACACTGACCACAAGGCGTTTCTGGTACGCGTCGGGCATATAGCCGGAGACAGGCTCGAACTTCTCGGTAACAACAGCCTTGTGGTTGTCATTCACTGCCTTGGAAGCCACGAGTTTGTAGTAGAGCGTGCCGTCAATGGTGATGGTTTCGTAGGTGTTACCGTCGTTCGGGTTCTCCGCTGTCAGATAGTTGACAACATAGGGAACCGCCGGAGCCTGAACGTACTCGAAAGTGATGACCAGCGAATCCGCATTGATATCCAACACCAGAGACTGCGACTGCACGACCGGGAAATACCCTTCCTGATAGGTGGCGTAGAGTTCCGTGCCGCCCTTGGCGTTGAAGGTCTTGGTCGTACCCGCGAGGCCGGAGCCGGTGAGATCATCGGCTACCTTGACGCTGTGGTCGTTCTTCAGGACGTACTGAACGGTATACGGTTTCAGCGAGTCGGAGCTCCACTCCGCATAGAGCGTGAGGTCTGTGCGAACCTGCATGGTCGGGTCAAAGTACTTTCTGACGCCGTTTTCGTTGTAGTACCAAACGACGAACTTGTAGGCACCGTTGGGCTTTGCGTTGAGCATTGCGTCCTTGGTCAGGTGGGCGTCAACATATTCTTTGGCGATGTTGCCGCCGTGTTCGACCGTGAAGATTGCTTCCTTATCGTTGGAGGGCTTATAAACCTCCGTGGAATCCTCGGTAAGGTAGAATTTGACCGTATGCGTCACGGGAACCCACTTGGCATAGAGGATGAGGTCGTTTGATGGCATGATGTGCTTGGTGAGGTCGTACTGCTCGCCTGTGCATTTGGGGTTCAGATACCATCCGGCAAACTGAACCGAGTTAGGTTCGTACCGGCCCGGGGCCTCAGGAGCAAAGCCATCATAGGTACTCAGCGGAGCCTGATACAGGACGGTTTCCGTTTTTACATCCGTTTCCTGATTGTTGAAAGCCAGTTTATAGTTGTTGCGGGTGTAGTAGAACTTTGCGCCTCGGCAGCTGTTTCCGATGGCTGTTCCGTGGTCGTAGGTGAAGCCATCAAATTCATACTGGTCCTCCTCCGTAACCGTATAGCCGCCGACACCCGTGACCTCGTAGATTTTTTCATAGGTGCCGTTCAGCGATTCGGCATAGTATGTCATGGTGCCATTGTCGCCGGAATCTCCGTCATTATAATATGTGGCATCTTGCTTCGGCATAATGCCAATGTAGTTCGTATACGGTCCACTACCGTTTCTGTTCTTTGTCCAGAAGGAACTTCCGTTAGCGTTTTGAGTAACCGTTTTGAACTGACTATCGATATTCGCGCCCCACTTGGCCGTAATCGTTCCATAATCATCATGGTTGCTGCCGGTTTTCCGGAAATGAAGCGTCTTTTCTACGCGGTCATAGTAGACGTTGACTACGGAGGAACCGTCAGCGGCTACCGTGATGGTGTCGGACTTGACGAGCTTCCAAAGCCCGCTGTCCATTCCTGCGCCCTGCTCATAGCAGTTGGAATTGTGAGTATGTTCGGTCTTACCACAGATATAACATGTAGCACTATGGGTATGCTCCTCGGTTTTACATGTCAGCATGTAGCAAGAATTAGTATGCGTATGATTCGATTCAACTTTGCCACAAATCGTGGGGGCAATAGAGCCAGCGGATGTAGAACCGCTATACTTGTACCAACTGCCATCGATATAAATTATCTTTCCATAAGCCCAGTGATCATGTACTAATCCTTCACTGGGGTTGTCAGGAAGTCCTGTGTAAATCTTCTGTTTATTGCCAACGCCTGCATAGCACGTCGTATCATGGTTATGCGCTTCCTGTCCGCATGTCAACGTATAACAGCGTCCGTCAACATCAGAGTGGGTATGCTCAACCTTGCCGCAACCGAGGCACTTGTCATTGTGCGTGTGCTCCTCCAGCGTGCAGTTCAGCATTCCATCTTCGGAATAAGTAAATTCCGTGCCGGGCTTCCGGTTGATGACCTTGGTCTGGTCGGCGAGATAGGAGTATTCTTCGTCGTCCGCGTTCTCGCCCCAGAAGACAACGGTGACCTTGGCGGTGGCGTCGGGCGTCCAGCGGGCGTAGTAGGTTCTGTTTTCGGCGGGCATGGTGGCGGGAAGCTCAACCTTTTCGCCGCCCTTGGTGAGAGACCAGTCGTCAAAGCTGTAACCGGCCTTGGTGGGGTTGTTGACCGTACCGAGCTGCGCGCCGTAGCGGACATAGATCGGGTCGGTGCCGTAGCCGCCGTCCATGTCAAAGAGCATCAGGTAGTAATAACGGTCGTAGTAGATTTCGATGACCGTGGAACCGTCCGCCGCGATGGTCGGGCGTTCATAAATGAGGGAGTAGAAGCCCATGTAGTCCTTCGCAACTTCGGGAACCTGCGAACCGGTCAGTCCCTGCTTCGTTTCACGCTCTACTTCCGTATATTCGTCGTTATTGATGTTCTGCTGGTAGTGAATAACGGTATAGTCCACGTCGGTGGGCTTGTAGACAACGTTGATCGTCACATTATCCTTGATCTCCGGGATGTTCAGATCAATGGAGTCTTGCCGCACTTCATCGACATAAGGGAGATAGCCGAGCACGGTCGGGAATATGACAGACGCGGAGAAAGGAGAACCCTCCGCCAGCGTGGCGGTATAGGGCTCGGACACGACGTCATTATTCTCAAAGATGTAGTTGATGACCACGTTGTAGGTCTGCTTCACATCGGGGGTATCGTTGGCAGGAGTATCGTCGGCGGGGACGGTCTCGTCGCCTTTGGTCTGCGGCTCCTCGTCGGGGATAGTCTCATCCGCAAGGACGATCATGTTCTCGGCGGGAGCGGGCTCTTCGGTGGGGGCGGGCTCTTCCGTGGGAGCAGGCTCTTCCGTAGGAGCGGGCGCCGCGGTCTCGTGCTCAACCACGCTGCCGGGATCAGTCACGGTGAAGTCAAATTTTACGTCATCGACGGGGATCGTCGTGGCAACGTCGCCGGAGGTCATCTGCACGGTCACGATGTTGGAGTACATCGCTTCGCCGTCCACGGGCGTGAAGCGGCAGCGGATAGAGACCTGACCATCGCCGTTGAGCAGATTTGCGACCATCGCGTAGCGCAGCGTGAGCGTGTTGCTGGCAGAGCCGACAATGTTCGCCCAGACGCCGCGGGCCATGATCTGCCACTGGAAGTTGCCGCTCAGAGTCTGCGCAAGCAGCGCATCGACCTTAACGGAATCATATTCCGGCAGCTCTACCGTAGTAACAGGCGTGCCGTCCTGATGGACCATGAAATCCGAGTCGGCAGCGGCGGGGGTGATGAGGGCGGCGGTCACGAGGCCGAAGGAAAGAGCGCAGCAGAGAAACAGCGCTAACAGCTTCTTTTTCATTTCACGACCTCCTTAAGGATTTCCCGGAACGGCTGTCGGCACCTGCGTCGGCTCCGGCACCTGCGTCGGCTCCGGCGGCAGCGTCGGCGCCTCCGTCGGCTCCGGCGGAGCAAAGCTCGGCCAGCCGGCGGCGGAGAACACGTCCGTGCCGTTGTTGTCCGCCTGCACCGCGCCCACATTCACTTCCACATACGCCGTGGAGTTCTGGTATTCGTTGCCCATCTCCGGGGCAAACGTTACCGTGGTGAAGAGCGGGACGGTCGTCTCGCCGGGGGCGAGAGCGCGGTTATAATAGTAGTATCCGTCCAAATACGTCCAGTCCGTTTCGTTGAAGTCGAGCGAGACGTACTCGGGGGGCAGCGACTCTTCGTCGGCGCCGTCGACTTCGAGCTGCACCTGCGCGCGCACCCAGACCGGGGCGGTGCCGGTGTTGCTGATCTCAACGATCTTCGTCACTTTCGTGCCGGGCATGACGCCGGTGCGATCCCCGAACGGCTCGGTGCGGTCCTCGTTCGCCCATTCGTTGAGCACAATGTCCACACCGCCGCTGGTGATGACATTGTGCGCCTTGGTGTCTGCGGTGAAGTATGCCAGCGTGTTCGCCGCAAGTATGGCGACCAGGATGGCAAGCACCGACAGAATCAAGAATTTTCGCTTCATTGCTTTTACTCCCCTCAGGCTGTATTTGCAATAATTTCTTACGCTTTTCATGGCTCTTCAGACCATAGGAGAACATCTGCATTTGCCTTAGATGCTCTCCTATGGTCTGCACCCACGGGGGTGCAGACCATATTCGACTGGGTATGTGGAGGGATGTCTCTCCCTCCGTCAAGCCCTTCGGGCTTGCCACCTCCCTCGTCAGAGGGAGGCTTTTTTCATTGGCCCCCTTGTGCAAAGGGGGCTGTCAGCCGTTCCGGCTGACTGAGGGATTGTTCCTTCGTCTTGCCGATACGGACAATCCCTCCGGCGCTTCGCGCCACCTCCCTTTACACAAGGGAGGCTTTACGGGGAATTACTGCCAGTTGGAAGCAGCGCCGCGCCACCTCCCCTTTCAGGGGAGGCAAGGGGGCGGGAGATTAGGCCTGCTTGTCGAACGCAGCCCAAGCGGCAGCGGCGTCGGCAAAGCCGTCAGACTGAATGCCGTCGGCCTCGACCAGCACCGGGAATACGCCGTTAGCGTAAGGCTTGCCTTCGCCGAAGAATCCGGCAAGCTCTTCGCCGGTGGTATCGGAATCCATGTGAATGGTGCCCCAGACGTTCCAATAGGTCATCTCGCCAGCAGCCAGAGGATCGATGCGGGTGAAGGTGTAGACGTTGTACTTCACACTGTTACGCTCGACCGTGCCGCTGTTGTCATACGCCATGGTGAACTCTTTGTTGTTCAGAGCGGTGGAGGTATACATGCTGCTGTTCAGAATCGCCGTGTCGAGATCAGCGGGGATCATAACGCGGATGCGGATGTACGCATCTTCGCTGCCGGTGTTCTTGACATAGGGCATCTTGTGGTAGGACTCACCGGGGAGAAGCTTGATGTTTTCGTGCTTATACTCGGCAGCGTTGGCCTCGATCTGGGCGTCGGTGTAGAAGGTATCGCCAGCCTTGTATTTGCTGGTGTTGCCGGTGCCTTCCTTGTTTACATTAGACCACAGTTCAGAATCAGAGGTTGCGCCGTTGGCGACACCGGCGTTCTCGCGGTGCAGGCTGGACTCGATCAGCTTGATCTTCACGTTGCCGACGGTGAAGGTGTTCGTCACGCTGTCGGTAGAAGTCAGATAAGCAAACGTAGCGCCGATGGCGGCAAGAGCCACGAGCGTCATGCAGAGAAGAATCGCAACAAATCTTTTCTTAGTCATGGAATTATGTCCTTCCTTTATTGGTCAGCGCTCCCGAAAGAGCGCTGACCTGTTATGTTTAGGAATTACTGCCAGTTGGTGGCGGGAGTGCCCCAGGGGTTGTAGTTGGCGCCGAAGGCTGCGTCCATGGCGGCAGCGGCGGAGTCAAAGCCATCGGCCTGAACGGCGACCGCGAACACGGGATAATGCACCGTGCCTTCCAGAATGGAGAGGTCAGCATCGGGGTGGCGAGGATCGATGTACTTGCCGTCCTTCATATCCACGTTCTTGTCCAGATACACGCCGCAGATAAACTGCTCGGTGGTCTTACCGGCCGCGAGGGGCTGGTAGTAGTCCGCGAAATAGACGTTGTAGCGGACGCCGCCCATCTCAGTCTCAAAGTACTGCCACTTGCCGTTGTTCAGCCACTTCCACTCATTTTCGTAGGTGGTCTTGTCGCCGTTATTGCCGAAGTTGCCGTGCAGGATGTTCGCGCCGGCATTGAAGGTCTCATAGCCGTCATCCAGATCGGAGGGAACGGCATAGTAGGCGCGGATCCACGCGGCGGATTTGCCGTTGTTCTTGATGGTGACAACTTTGTCAATGTAGTTCTCCGCCTTGGGCTGGCCGTTGGGGTACTTTTCGCCCTGCGCGGAGCCGACGATCGGCATCAGGACCTTGTCGCCATCGTAGGGAACGAAGCCGGTGTGGTCCGCGTTGCTCTGCTCTTCGATGAGCTGGATCTTCACGCTGCCGGCGGTGAAGGTGTTGTCGGCCTGATCGTTATCGGTGAAGTAAGCAAGAGAGGCGCCCACAACGGCGACCGCCAGAAGGGCGACGCAGAGGCACAGCGCGGTAATCTTCTTCTTCATGTACTTGGTACTCCTTCTTTAAGTAATTAAGGGTCGCTATTGCTTAGGGGTTCGTGGTAGTCGTCGGGTTGGCGGCTTTCCACGCAGTGGCAGCGTCGGGGATGTTCTCCTGCTGCACGGCGTAGGCCGTGAAGGTCAGGGTGGGGCTTCCGCCGACCTTGGCAATGTCTTCCTTGGTCAGGGCAGAGCTGACAGTGACCTTGTTTTCCTTGAGGACATAATACTCGCTAGCGGTATCAGCCTTGGAGACTTCACGGTAGTAAACGCCATCCTCCAACATCGTCCAGCCCTCGGCGATCTCGTAAGACACGCCGGTAGCAAACGCGATGGGCTGCTCGACCTTTACAAACAGCCAGCAGTCTTCGGAACCGGCCTTGACGGTAACCTTCGGGTCTTTATCAAGAGCCACACCGGGGACGATGTTGTAAGTACGCTTGGTCTCGGTCAGCTCGATGTTGATATTGCCGTAGGTAAAGGTGTTGACAACAGGATCCGTCTTGGCAACGAGCCAGGCGACGGTACCTCCTGCCACACAGCCGATCACAAGAACAAGCGCCAGAAGAGCGATAAACGCGCGGCTGCTCACACTGCGGCGACGGTTTGCAACATGCTTCATTTTCATTCTTCCTCCTTTCTTCCGTTATTGACAGGGAAATCTGTTATTTCCATGGATAACGATTATCCTTTTCCCTTTTGGTTTATGCGCGGGCAGTGCGGGGTTCAGAAGTGGCTCCAGGCGTCGGCGGCGTTGGCAAAGCTGCCGGCCTGAATGGCTTCGGCAATGACCGTGATCTGGAAGTTGTTGAGCTCGGCAAGCTGTTCGCCGGTGACGTGCTCAGGAACCTTGATGGTGTCGAACAGGGCGGGGAGCGTCACATCAGCCGTGGTCGCCGTGACGGTCGTGGGATAGTAGAAAATGTAGGTCACGGTATCGTTCGCCGCGTCGTAGACGAAGTAGTTGGGATCAGCGAGGGTCTTTTCCATGCCGAACATGGTGTATTCCGGAAGCCAACCGGCATCGGCCACCGTGTAGTTCGTCAGGAAGAGGATGGGCGCGATCTTCTTGATAAGAGCGATCTCATCGGGCGTGAAATCCTCGAGATTGTCCGCGCTGGGCAGCATAGCCATAAGCTTCGAGGCGTTGTTGAAGGTGACCTTCATGCGGACGTAGGATTCCTCGCTGCCAGCCTTGACGGTGACGGTCGGGTCCTTGGTGTATGTAGTGCCGGGCATCAGCTTGTAGCTGTTTGCCTGCACGCGGGGGCCGGTCGGGTTGGTGACGTCGGTCTCATCAAGCTTGATCTCGACCTTGCCGACGGTGAAGGTGTTCTCCACCTTCGCAGTCGAGGTCAGGTACGCCATCGTGCCCAGCACGGACGCCGCGACGAGCAACACCGCACAGAGAGTCAGGAGCAGAGCTTTGCTTTTCGTTTTCATACTGCGAAAACCTCCTAAATTAAAGCTTTCTATAGGGAGCCTTGCGGCGTTGCCCTCATCTTTTGCGGACGTGACGGCCCGCGGCGGGATTGCCCCGTTTTTTTTCGTCCTCCCCGACGGTCTCGCTCTTGCTGTCCGGGGCGAAGATGTCCGGCAGGAACGTCAGCATCAGGAGCACGGCTCCGACCGAGATGGCCACATACATGCCGGGGGGATGCTGGATGTAGTTTGCGACGAAGCCGAGGTACGGGATGGTGAACACCGGCGTGCCGATGACGTTCTTATAATGCACAAGACCGCCGTCTTCGGTTTCGTTCGCGTCGCCCTTCGTGCGGAAGCGGACGACGGTCGAGTCCTCCTCGTCCGGCACGACGCCGACGACGCGGTGCGTGGCGATGGTGTTTTCATCGAGCATGAAGGTGATGACCTGTCCGTCCCGAATGGTGTACGGGTCCACCTTTTTCACATAGATCAGCGAGCCGGTGTGGTACGTCGGCTCCATGGAGCCGGAGAGCACGGTGTACACCTGCAGGCCGAAGAGCCTTGCGCCGACGAGAAGCAGCGCCACCAGCACCACGAGCGCCACCAGAATGCTGCTGATGACATTCCACGTTTTTCGGATCGAGCTTTTCTTCATAATACCGCTGTTTCCTTTCCCGCTCCCTCTGTCAGCTCGGCACAGAAGTGGGGCGCGATAAAGCTGTAGATCTGCTCGAAGGTCCGTTCCGTTGTAAGGTCGTTGTTTTCCATATCGCCCGCCATGACGTGCGCGGCAAAGGCGAGCATGGTTTCAAATATCTGATGCATGAGCATATCCAGATCCGTCTCGGGGCGGAAAAGGTATGCGACGCGGTGGGTCAGCGCGTGGTAGTATTGCTGCTGCCGGTCGCGCTCATGAGCGTAGAAGTCGGGGGAGCAGTAATACCGGAGATAGAAGATGCAGTCGTCCCGCTCGCTCAGAATGAATTTCCACGTCTTTTCCCAGAGATGGAAGCAGCGATCCCGCCACGGGGAAGTTTCGGCGAGCACGTTCGGAAACTCCCGGCGCAAAAACACGGCGAGTCCCTCGTCCTCATAATGCAGCGCTTCGGCAAGAAGCTCGTCCTTCCCCTTGAAGCATTTATAGATATATGCTTCGTTGAGGCCGGCATCGGCGGCAATGGCCTTGGTCGTTGCCTTTACAAGGCCCTTTCGGGCAATGACACGGATGGCGCTTCGGATGAATGTCTGTTGAATTTCTCTCTGTTCCAAAATGGGTACTCCTATGCAGGTTCTGCGATCGCAAAAATAAGTGGTTACTTACGGCGAGGGGGAAAAACAGCAAATCCGCCCCCGTTTTGCCAAAGAACGGGACGATTTGCTAACAAAACGGCGAATTCTTATCGTGGGGTTCGCCCCTCTATGATACGGACAGCTTTTCACTATGCAGCGTCAGTATAGCATAGGGAAAGTGAAAAAAGCAAGACTTTCACCCGATTTTTTAATCATTACTCCGGTTAAATTTTTTGTTACTTCTTAACAGCTGTAAGTTTCTTTACACGTGTATATATTACTGGCATGTATTCCAGTATCTCCGGGCAGTCAAACTGGCAGTCAGGCCATTCCGGCATTTTTTGCCGCAGTCAATTTATTATATTATAAATAAGAAGGAGGCATGAAACGTGTCGAAGGGCGAAAACATTTTCAAGGCGAAGGGGTAAGACGCGAAAACGCCCGGAAACGCCGGGTTTTTCAACCGGCGCCGGACGTTTTTGAAAGAGGGGCGAAATCCACGATATGCGGAGGGCGCGGAATGGGCAGGTTTTCCGCGGTCTTGCTTTGGGCGGGGCGATCCCGCGCCCGTCGGGGTATATTGGGTGCTCCTGTATGGGCGGAGCAGAGCCCCGCCCCTACGGGGTGCATTTGGCACTCCGCCCTTTTTATCCGAGGGCGAGCGGCTTGCCGTCCAGCTCGGCGGCGGTCAGCTCTTCGCCGCGGTAGACGAGCTTGAGCGAGAAAAACGGCGCGTCCTCCGCAAGCAGGCGAAGAAAAATTTTATCGCCCGCCCAGAGCTTTTTTGTGAGCAGCTCGTCCTTGCCGATCCAGGCAAGCTCGCCCTCGTCGCAGGGGCGCTGCTCGCCCGTCCACGCGTCTGCGGTGAACAGGTGCATATATTCGCACGGCCACACGTCCGAGACGAACGTCACAAGGCCGCGATAGCGCCAGCGCGTGAGCGTGAGCCCCGTTTCCTCGCGCACCTCGCGGCGGATACAGTCCTCCGGGCTCTCCCCCGGCTCGAACTTGCCGCCGACGCCGATCCATTTATCGCGGTTCTCGTCGTTTTCCTTTTTCGTGCGGTGGAGCATCAGATACTCGCCGCCGCGCTCCATATAGCAGAGCGTTGTGAGTTTCGTTTCCATTTATAATACTTCCCCGGGAAATTCCGTCCACGGGTACGCCGCGGGCGGCTTTTTTGCAAATGTCAGCAGCTCGCCGGTGAGCGGGTGCGGAAAGGCAAGAGCGCAGGAAAAAAGCGCGATATTCCCTTCCCCGCTGCCGCCGTATTTTGCGTCGCCCCAGAGCGGCGCGCCGCGCGCGGCGAGCTGACAGCGGATCTGGTGCGCGCGGCCCGTGTACAGCCGGACGCGGCAGAGCGAGAGCCCGGCGCGAGAGGCGAGCACTTCATAGGCAAGGCGCGCTTCGCGCACGTCCTTCCCCGGCGCTTCGGCGAGAAACGTTTTGCGCAGTTTCCGGTCGCGCCGCAGCAGATCGCGCAGCTCGCCGCGCTGCTCCGGCAGCGCGCCGCAGGCGACGGCGAGATATTCCTTGCGCACATCGCCGCGCTCGATCGCGCGGCCAAGATCGGCGGCGGCGTGGCGCGTGCGGGCGTAGACCATCACGCCGGAAACGGCGGCGTCCAGCCGGTGCACGGTGTAGACCGGGGCGGTATCGTCCCCGAGCGCGGCGCGCAGAAGGGACGGCATGCCGCCCGGCTCGTCCGTGGAGAGGACGCCCGCGGGCTTCACGCACACGATGATCTTGTTGTCCAGATACAATACTTCCACAGTGACGCTCCTTTTGAACACTATATATTGTATCACATACGGGGTAGCGGAGCAAGGCATTTTGTGGTATACTTCTCCGGTAAATGCAAGGAGGAGACCGGCATGACGGAAATGTATCCCGCGTATTATGAGGCGTTTCGCTGCACGGCGGGCGCGTGCCGCCACAACTGCTGCATCGGCTGGGAGATCGACATTGACGGGAAGAGCGCGGAACGGTACGCCGCGCTGCCCGGAGCCTTCGGCGAGCGCGTGCGCGCGGCCGTCGAGCCGGGCGAGCCGCCGCACTTCCGGCTGGACGCGGCGGGGCGGTGCGCCATGCTCCGGGAAGATAATCTCTGCGAATTGCAGCGCACGCTTGGCGAAAGCGCGCTCTGCAATATCTGCCGCGATCATCCGCGCTACCGGGTGTTTCTGCCCGGGCGGACGGAGATCGGGCTGGGGCTCTGCTGCGAGGAGGCGGCGCGGCTGCTGCTTTCCCAGACGGAAAAGGTGACGCTTCGCGGCGCGGTATCGAAAGCGCCGCCGCGCGAGACCGTGGAGCTGCTGCTCTTCCGGCAGAAGCTGCTGGACGCCGCGCAGGACCGGCGGCTCACTCTCGGCGGACGGATGCGAAAAATTCTCACGCTCGCCGGCGCTTCCCTGCCCCGGCGGACGACGCGCGCGTGGGCGGCGTTTTTCGCTTCTCTTGAACCGCTGGAGCCGGGATGGACGGAAGCGCTCGCAAAGCTGGCGGGGCCGGTCGATTTTGTCGGGTTCCACGCTGTTTCCGCCGCGTGGGAGACGGAATATGAGCAGCTGCTCGTCTATTTCCTGCTGCGGCACCTGCTTGCGGACGAGGGGCGCGCTCTGCCGGCGCGCGCGGCGTTTGCCGTTTTGAGCACCACCATGCTCTACGCGCTCGGCGCAGCCGTGCGGACGGAAAACGGCACGGTCAGCTTTGGAGAGCGCGTGGAGCTTGCGCGGCTGTGGTCGGCAAACGTGGAGTATTCCGAGGAAAATATGCGGGCGGCGCTTGATGAGTTGACGTAATTTTATTTACATAATACAGTTTTTATAATGTTGCGGAGGGCTTTTCATTGGATATCTGGGAAAGGCTGTATGAGGCGGCGGCGAAGGAGTATCATCCGGGGGATGTTTCTCCGTTCGTGTACGCGCACCACGTCGTGTGCGCGCTGGAGGCGGACAACGGCGAAATTTATACAGGATTCTGCATTGAAGCGTGCAGCGGCGTGATGAATCTCTGCGCCGAGCGTGTCGCGGCGCTGAATATGTACATGCAGAGCGGGCAGACGAAGGTGCGGCGGATGATCGCCTTTCGGGATAAGCCGCCCTGCGGCGAGGGCAGCGGGATGCCGTGCGGCGCGTGCCGGGAGTTCTTCTATCAGCTCAACGAGGAAAACGAGGATATGGAGATCCTGGTCGATTACGCAAAGCGCGAGACCGTGACGCTCCGTGAGCTCCTGCCCAAGTGGTGGGGTGCAGAAAGGTATGAGCAGACCAGATAACGTCCCGGCGAAACCCCTCAGTCGGCTGCGCCGACAGCTTCCCTGTCAGGGGGGCCAATCTGTCGAAAAAGCCTCGCAGAGTTTGCGCCCGCAGGCGCAAATAGAGTTTTAACCATTTTCTCCGGCGGCGTGTACGTCGGAGAAAATACTTCTCGGCTCGCAAACGTGCGAGCGTAAGCGAGTGCGCTGCGGCGAGCCGCAGCCTTTTCAAACGAGAGCCCAACGAAGTGGGTCTCGTTTGAGAGCTTGTCAAAAATACTTTTTGACAAGCTCAACCGCCCTTTCCGGGGATATTCCGGAAAGGGCGGTTTTCTGTCGCTTATTCACTTACCACGTGCGCTTGCTCTGGAATGTGAGCCATTTGAGTTCGGTATAGTCATCCATGGAGAACTGTCCGCCCTCGCGTCCGACGCCGCTCTCCTTCCAGCCGCCGCAAGGGGCGGTCGTGGAGCTGAGGTACGTGAGATCGTTGATGTGCACCATGCCCGCCTCGATCTTCATGCCGAGCTCCATGGCACGGTCGAGATCGTGCGTGAGTACCGCGGCGGAGAGGCCGAACAGGTTGTCGTTGCACTTGGCGAGCGCTTCGTCGGCATCCTTCACAGGAATCACGCTCGTGACCGGCGCGAAGCTCTCCTCATAGAAGATGCGCATGCTCTCGTCCACGTTGCAGAGCACCGTCGGGCGGAAGAACGGCCCTTCGTGCGTGCCGCCGCAGAGGAGCGCTGCGCCCTTCGCCACGGCGTCGTCCACCTGCGACCGGACAAAATCGCAGTGGCGCTCGTCGATCAGCGGGCCGATAAACACGTCCGGGTCGGTCGGGTCGCCGACCTTGAGCGAGAGCGCGTAGTCGCGCAGCTTTTCGCAGAACGCTTCGTACAGCGGCTCTTCCACAAGGATGCGCGATGTTGCCATGCAGAGCTGCCCCTGGTTGCTGAACGCGCCGAGACCCGCGGTCTTCACGGCCTCGTCGAGATCGTAGTCGCGCAGCACGAGCAGCGGGTTTTTGCCGCCGAGCTCCATCGCCGTGCGCTTGAAGTCCTGCGCCGCGGCCATGGCGATCTTCCGTCCGGCGTTTCCGCCGCCGGTGAACGACACCATGCGCACGCGCTTATCCTGCGCGAGCACCGCGGAAAGGCTCTCGTCCGCGACCGGGACAACGTTGAGCACGCCCGCCGGGAGACCGGCCTCGTGCAGCACCTCGCCGAGCAGCAGGCACACCGCCGGGGTGTGCGGCGACGGCTTGAGAATGAAGCTGTTGCCCGCGGCCAGCGCGAACGCCAGCTTTTTCACCGAGAGGATCAGCGGATAGTTGAACGGGAGTATTCCCAGAATGACGCCGAGCGGATGACGCACAGCCAGAGACATCTGCCCCGGCTTGCCCGCCGGGTACATCTCCGTCGTGTGGCGGCGGCATTCGCCCGCCGCGACGCGGAAGAGATTCACGCTGCCGGCAAATTCGCCGCGCGCGATGGGCTGCGCCTTGCCGCCTTCGCGGACGAGCAGCTCCAGAAATTCCTCCGCGCGGCTCTCCATAACGTCCGCGGCGCGCAGCAGCACGCGCTCGCGCACGTCCGCCATCGCCGCGGCCCAGCCGGAGAACGCCGCCGCGGCACTCGCAAGCGCGCTCTCCACATCGGCAGGGCCGGCGCGGTGCACTGTGAAGAGGGGCTTGCCCGTCGCGGGCTCGATGTCCTCGCGCACGCAGCCGTCGGTCTGCGGCGTCCATGCGCCGTTCAGATACAGGGGATACTCGTTTCTCATTGGGTCACTCCTATTTTAATAATAACAGAATCAGGTCACAACGCCGCGGATGAACGGCGGGCGGACGGGCGCTTCGTCGGAGAAGGTGTAGCACTTCAAAAGCTCTTCCTCCGCCGCGGCGGCGTCCGCTTCGGTTTTGGCGTGGATGGTGGCAAGCGTGTCGCCCGTATGGAGATACGCCCCGTCCTTCGCCGCGAGCACGACGCCGACGGAAAGGTCGATCACGTCCTCCTTCGTAGCGCGGCCGCCGCCGAGATGCATGGAGACAAGGCCGATGTCCTTCGCTTCCATCGCGGCGATGTAGCCGTCGCACGGGGCCTTGACCGTGCGCACGACCGGGGCCTGCGGCAGCAGGGACGTGTCGTATACGGCGGCGGGGTCGCCGCCCTGCGCGCGGACCATGGCCGCGAGCTTGTCGAGCGCCGCGCCGCTCTCGATGGACTTTTCCAGCCGCGCGCGGGCTTCCTCTTCCGTTTCGGCGAGACCGCTGCGGACGAGGATGTTCGTGCCGAGCACAAGGCACAGCTCGCGCAGATCCGGCACGTCCGCGCCGCGCAGGACGGAGATCGCTTCCTTGACCTCCAGCGCGTTGCCGACGGCGAAGCCGAGCGGCTGATCCATATCGGTCACGACGGCGGCCATGTTGCGCCCGGCATGCTTGCCGACGCTCACCATCTGCCGCGCGAGCTCAAAGGCGGATTCCTCCGTTTCCATGAACGCGCCGGAGCCGGTCTTCACGTCCAGCACGATGGTGCGCGCGCCGGAGGCGAGCTTCTTGGCCATGATGCTCGAAACGATCAGCGGGATGGAGTCCACCGTCGCGGTCACGTCGCGCAGCGCGTACATTTTCTTATCCGCCGGGGCGAGATTCGCCGTCTGCCCGGCAATCACAAAACCGACGTTCTCGGCATTTTCGAGGAATTTTTCGGGCGTCATGGCGGTGGAAAAGCCGGGGAAGGATTCGAGCTTGTCGATCGTGCCGCCGGTGTGTCCGAGACCGCGGCCGGACATTTTCGCCATTTTGCCGCCGCACGCCGCCACCATCGGGCACAGGACGAGCGAGGTCTTGTCGCCGACGCCGCCGGTCGAATGCTTGTCGGCGGTGTGCTCGCCGAGCGGCGAGAGATCGACCACGTCGCCGGAGTGCTCCATTTCTATGGTGAGCTGCGCCGTTTCCTCCGGCGTCATGCCGCGGAAATAGATCGCCATCATCAGCGCGGACATCTGGTAATCCGGGATATCCCCCGCCGTGTAGCCGTGGACGATAAAATGCAGTTCCTCCTGCGTAAGAGTCTGACCCTGTTTTTTCTTTTCAATGAGATCGGTCATATGCATGATGCAACACCTCTTTGGAGGGATTTTACCACATTCTGTGCGCGGAAACAAGGCTTTCCCCGGCAGGAGAAAAATGACATAACGGGAAATTTTTCTGTTGACAATTCTGAGCGTAAATGCTATTATAGGCAAGCTGACAGCATGCGCGAGTGGTGGAATTGGTAGACTCGCTAGATTCAGGTTCTAGTGTCCACTCCGGACGTGGGGGTTCAAGTCCCCCCTCGCGCACCAAAAAGGAAATGACCGCCTACGGGCGGTCATTTCCTTTTTGATCCCCGGGACTTGAACGGGAGCGGGAGTGAATGGAGCGCCGGGGGCGCTCCAGAGCCGCGACCCGCCGCCGCGCACGGCAGGCAAGTCCCCCCTCGCGCACCAGTAAAAAACAGTCGTCCCTTCATGGGACGGCTGTTTTTTGCTGTTGCGTTTCTCTCCGCGGCATGTTATACTTTTGGTGTGTATGCCAGAGCGGAGAGAAATATATTATTTCAAGGAGGGTATGAGGATGAAGAAGAAATTCTGGATCGCGATCCTTACCGCCGTGCTGCTGCTGAATCTTCTGCCGGGGATGACGCCGTCGGCGTCGGCGGACGATGCGTCGTCGTGGGTGTTTTATGACAAATGCGAAAACTGCGGCAGGAAAGGAGATTTCCCAATCATTAAGTTCTTTCCCACCCCTATCAGCAGTACTCCTGACCCAGAGTATCATTGGGCACGCGTTAAATGTACGTACTGCGATTATGAATATCAGTTCTCTTCCTGGCAGGATATGTTTAAACACACTGGCGGCACCGAAACGCCCACCTGCACCACAGGCAAAACCTGCAAGCTGTGCGGCGCTAAATATGGCATACTCGGCCATGACTGGACTGCATGGACGTCCAACGGCGACAACACCCACACCCGCACCTGTCGGCGCGATGGCTGCGGCGAGACAGAAACGGGAAACTGCAACAGCAGCACTGCGCACTGCGGCATGACGGGCGCATGCGACGTTTGCGGCGGAGAGTACTACCATTCTGAGCATCATTTTGGTCCCCCATGGAAGTACGGGTACGACGAGAATAGCCACTGGCACGCCTGCTACTATTGCGAGAACGGAAAAGACGCAGTGTCTGACCATTGGTTCGGGCTGGGCAATATGTACCTTGCGTCTCCGGCCACCTGCGTCTCTAAGCCTGTGTACTACAAGAACTGCGGCACCTGCTACTACAAGGGAACGGAGACGTATGTATACGAGTGGGGCAATTTTGACCCCAACAACCACACCGGCAACGAAGAGATCCGCGGCGCGGTGGAAGCGACCTGCACGACAGCGGGCTATACCGGCGATACATACTGCAAGGACTGCGATGCCCTGCTGACCTCCGGCACGGTGATCCCCGCCACGGGGCATTCCGGCGGCACGGAGGTGCGCGACGCAGTGGAAGCGACCTGCGCGCAGGACGGCTATACCGGCGATACATACTGCAAGGACTGCGATGCTCTGCTGAGCACCGGCACGGTGATCCCTGCCACGGGACATACCGGCGGCACGGCGACCTGCCTCCGGCGGGCAAAGTGCGAGGTCTGCGGCGAGAGATACGGCGATATCGACCGCTCGAACCATGTGGACGGCTGCGTGCCGGAATGGACCGTCACCGAGACGGAGCACACGCAGAAATATTCCCGCTGCGGCAAGCTTCTCACGGAAACCGGCGCGCATGCCTTTGGAGACTGGACCGTCACGCAGGAGCCGACGGAAAGCGAGAAAGGCGAGCAGGAGCGCGTCTGCACGCTCTGCGGCTGCACCGAGACGGAAGCGATCCCCGCTGCGGAAGTTGAGGCAAGCCCCTCCCCTGCCCTCGCCGCCACGCCCGAACCCACCGCGGAACCCGCTGCCGAGCCGACCGAACCGGCTTCGACGGGCAGCGCGTGGTGGATACTCCTCCCGGTCGGTGTGGCTGCCGGTATCGGCGCCGGTATCGCCTTCCGGCGAAAAAAGAAAAAGTAACACTTTCCCATCCATACGAAAAGCCGATGGCTCGTTTGAGTCATCGGCTTTTGTAGCTTTTTGTACTTTGGTTCCATCCATCCGAAAATGGAGGTACCGCCCATGGAAGTGATAACAATTCTGTTTTTGATTTCACAGTTACCAATTTTCCAAGGGGTGAATAAGACGTCTAAATCTTTGTTCAGGTCTCCTTTAAATTGATATATATTTTTATTTTTTATTAACGGAGAAATGTAGCTCTCTTAAAGCTTCAATATCTTCACAAATGGTTTTGAGCGGGCATACGTCGCAATCCAGAATTACATTTTTTAAGATATGGTCGAATGCTTCGGTTACCTCATTCACTTTTTTGGAAACACCGACTAAATCCTTTACAAAATCATGGTCACCAACGATAAAATAGACTTGCACATGGTTTACACCGGGTAGCTGTTTATAGCGGTCTATATAAATGTTACCGAGCGTTTCAAAGGTTAAGCCTTTTTTTATTGCTTTTTTACTGACACGCACATTTTCTTTGTTCTCAAAGCTGGAAGATAAAATCATGTAGCCCTCAGGGATAATTTTATATCTTTCATAATTGAGCTTTTTAACGCCGATATAAGCTTTGTTTGGGTCTTCTATATCGTCAATGTTAAATAGGGTAACTCTGGAAAAATTGGTGTTCTTTTTGATGTTTTGCAAATCGTCACCGAGTAAGAAAATCTTATCTTCGCCGATTAACGCCTTGTCACTCGTGGGCACATGATAGACTACACTGTCTTTAAACCTGTCCCCAAGCTCAAAACTAACCTCTTTGCCCATTAAAAACTCATTTGCGCTGAGCATATTCCAATCGTAATCTCCAACCGGCAGTTCTGTGAAGCTTTGCTTTTGTAAAATACTCAAAGTTTCTTTAATTAGATTATCGTATACATTCATAGGTTATATTTTTTCGTTTTTATCTTTGTAATCGTGATATTTAGATAACCGGTCGTACATTTTTTCAACCATTTTGCCGTCGCCGTTCGTGATGAAAAAGAGAAACAACAGACCTATTAGCACTAAGATACAAGCCAATACGATGAGTAATATATAGTACCAAGCCATATTAGTTCTCCTTATTCATGCCTTTAACACGGGCGTATTCTGCTGCGCCTAATGCACCCATAAGCTGCGGGTCAATGGCAAGGTCAATAACCTCTATATGCAACACTTTTTCAATGGCTTTTTTGAGTCCTTCGTTTTTCGCACAGCCACCGGTTAAGGTGATTGCATCGGTAGCACCGGCTTTTTTCGCCATAACAAAGCATCTTTTTGCAACTGCCTGCTGAATACCTGCGGCAATTTCATCTTTGCCTTCTTCATCTAATATTACACATTTCGTATAGGTAGAACCTACGTCACAACCACCGAAATATTTCATTATAAAACCTCCATTACCAAGTTAAATCGTCCTCATAATCCACAATTGTCGGATCAAGCGGCTCTTCTCTGAATACGTTAATCATGTATTTGTTGAAAGCCTCACGCATTTCTCGTTTAGAAACGGTACGTGCATCCATGAGGTCGTGGGGAATCCAAATCAAATGGATGCCTCTTTCTCTCGCCTGATCCTCGAACATACCATGCAAGCCGCCCACGTTTTTGCAGGATACATGGTCATACATGATGACGATTTTTGCATTGAACTTTTCACACATTCTCCAACATTCGTCGAGCGAGTTTACATAACCGCCGTTGGTGTGGGAACGCATCATCATCTTTTCATAAAGAACAGCAAGGTCTACCATGGCGGTATCCTTGTCACCGATGTGAATGAAGTGGTGCGCCAACATACATTCCATATCGACCATGGCTTTTACGCCCCAACAGTGTGTCGTCCAGTAGGAAAATTGTGTGTAGTAGTGTGCCGGGCATGCCCAAACAATCGCACGATATTTTGGCTTGTTGGCATCGTTCTTTTTGTCCTCTTCATAGCCCTTTTTCATCATGGCATCTACTTTGAGGTCTGTTTTTAAGAAGTTCGGGTCCAAACAGCCGGCACCCATGAACTCGTATTCACGATACAATGCCATAGCACCGTTGCATACCTGCGGGTAGTCGGTACAGTTAATATCCCATTTGTTTAACATGCACTGGGACATTTGGTTGAACATTTCGCTCTTTTCCCAAAATGCATCCCAGTCCCATTTTACATTGTAGTTGTCTTCAATGAACTGGATGGCTTTTTTGAGGTTCTTTACCGCGTAATCTTGTACTTCGGGTTCTAAGAATCTTTGCGGCGGTGTGATTTGGAATTTAGGAATGTCTTTGAACAGTCTTGCCATAAAGCTGATTTCACCGATAGAACCGTCACAGGGCATAGAGGAGGTAATAAAAGTTTTACCTACCATCGGGTAATCATTTGCCACGGCTACGCCGACTTCTGTTGCGGGGAACGGACAAATATCCGCAGCCAAACCGAATTTTTCAATAGCGTCAATGTAGGTCGGGTTGCTGTACTGGTCAATTTCAGACGGCATACCAACGGCCATCATCGCAATATCCATCCATTGAAGGGTGGGGAAACCTGCCATAATGAACTTCGGAATCATCTCGTCAAACATAACGGTGGTTTCTCTTAATTTTGCCGCTTTTTTGGAGTTCGGTCTTAAATTTTTATCTCTTTCGAGGAACATAAGCACGTTGTCGATAGAGTTGCGCACAACTGTAAAGAAATATTCGTGCGTGTAGCGAAGCTCTTTACCATATAAGCCAATGGTGTGTTTGTCAATCGTGTTTGCGGCGGTGAGATAAGATATCATCCAGCGGTATCTGAGCATGGCTTTTACCATTAAAATGGGATGCCTGCCAAGCTTAAAACCCATGTAGCCGTATAATTTCAGCCAGCGACCAAATTCGTAGAAAGTATCTTTAAAGCCTTTCCACTCTCTTTTTGTCATCGCTTTATGGTCTATGTCAAAAAAGCTGCCCATGCCTTTTCCTGTTTCGGGATTATACATAGTTAATTCTCCTTCCCTTGCTTCTTGCTTTTAATTTTCTTGAATTCCAAGCTTTCCACAAAGGCTTGTACTCTCGTCCTCAACTGACCGCTGGCACGGGAAATGTAAGGACGGTCAATCGATAATACATGGATGCCATATTCCTCGGGCATAATATGGCTCGCTAAGGTTCTTTCAAACGACCAATAAGTACAGAACTTCATTTGCTCGTAAATCACGCCGTCTGCATGGTATTCATCGTGTAGCTGTTTAACGTGTTCTTTACGGTATTCCAGCTTATGATAAGCACAGTTTCTCGGACATTCGGTTTCTCGAAGATTTTGCCTGCAAATCTGCGTTAAAGCATCTTCGTCCTCGGTAAGTATAATTTGATTTCTGCCCGGAATAGAGCCGTAGCAAAAACGGTCGAAAACGACCAAAGCGCCACTGTCCTCTACAAGCTCAATAAAGGTCGGGTCGTCAATTTCAGAACCGACAATACCGACTCTGGCTTTGTATTTCGATACCGGATCCGGCTCACGGGTTTTGAGTTCCTCAAGGGTTTCCTCTAAATAGGGTAAAATCAAATCTTTCGGGCAAACAAAGCTGACTAAGCAGATTTTATGAAACTCACTGCCGGTGATGACAGGATTTAATTGCTTGCGGAAATCGCCAATCTCACGGACGACCTTGCATACCTTGTTGTATTTCTTTACAGCCTCACGGATAGCGGCATCGGAAATATCTACACCGTAAACGTCGTGTAGGGGATTCAAAACCTTTCTTGTGACCTGCTCTTTTAAATGCTCCACGCAGTCCTCGTCGTCAGCATACGGAATATCCATATAGCATCTAACGAACTTGTCATGGTCATCATGCAAATGCAAGAGTGCCATATTTTCCATAGCACGGTTCATAGGTTCACATACGTCAACGCCCAAAAGTCCGTCTAAGAAATTGTAGTTGCCTTCAATGGCTCTTTCCAATAAGGCTCTGGAATATTCGCAGGCGCTGTTTGCCATATAATAGGTAGCAATATCCACACTGCCGGAATTCGGCGCACGGAGTCTAACCGAAAAACAATCGCCTAAATTCATTAAAACCTCCGGAATATGATAGCAGGTGTAACCCAGAGCCAATCTTCCGTCCGCTTTTGCTTCTCGAACCAAGTCATTTTGAGCATCTTCTAACAGATGTTCAAAATAAATCATATGTTTTAAATCTTTCATGGCTTTGATTCCTTATATAATTCCAAATTTTTTGAGTGCGTTATAGGTTCCCTTTACGCATTCGTTGTTGTCATCCATAAGCATAAAATCTTTGGCTACAGCGTCAAAGCGTGCAATTTCTTTGTCGGATTTTACAACGCCGATGCATTCAAGACCGTCTAAATCCACGTTCTCGAGTAAGGACTCATCTTCAATTCTGTTGAAGATGCAAGCCATTTTATCATACTTAACGGCTTCGCTAGCCACTTTAGAAATGGATTTAATGACCTCAATACCTTTGCGGCTTGCGTCAGATACCAATAATAAATGGGTGACTTCTTCAATAACGCGGCGGTTTACTTGCTCAATACCCGCTTCACAGTCAATGACAATGTAATCAAATTGATTACCAACCGTTTCAATCACGCTCTTTAAATAAGAGTTGATTCTGCAATAGCAGCCTTTGGTTTCGGGGCGACCGATCGCTAAAAAGGCAAAATTATCTTTTTCCACAATAGCTTCGGCGATTTTATATCTGGACTCGCCAACAAGCTCCAGTGCGGTTTTGGTGTCTCCGCCTTCTACCGTGTTGATAATTTCGGTACGAATATCGTCGAGCGTGATTTTTACATCTACGCCAAGTGCCGTAGCCAGACCGATAGCGGGGTCAGCATCAATAGCTAAGATTTTCTTATCCTTATAATTCTCACTCAAAATTTTCACGATAATGGCAGATAAGCTTGTCTTACCAACACCGCCTTTACCGGTCAGTGCCAAGATTTTAGATTTCACATACTTCCTCCTTGCATGGAATGTTAAAAAAATATCACTACAATTATATTTTATGCACACGAAAATTTCAATGGTTTTGCAGAGCCCCGCCCCTACGGGCACAATTTAGACATTCTTGTAGGGGTGGGGCTCTGCCCCGCCCGCCTAAAAGGGAAACCCCTCCGTCTTTTGCCTGCGGCAAAATCCACCTTCCCTGTTAGGGGAGGCAAGCAAGTTATCGGAAAACCTTAATAGGGGCAGACTCTCCACTGCGGTGAGAGCATTACCCCCGATGGGCGTCAAACCAGCCGGTAATCTCGTTCAGACGGCGGAGCCGGTGCTTCGGCTTGCCGCTGCGGGAAAGCTCGTGGTTCTCGCCGCGGAAGAGAACAAGACGGCTCTCCACGCCGTGCGCCACGAGCGCGGAGTACATCTGATACCCCTGATCGACGGGGCAGCGGTAATCCTCCAGCGAGTGGATGAAGAGCGTGGGCGTTTTGACTTTGTCGGCGTATTTCATCGGGCTGTGCTGCCAGAACTTCTCCGCGTCCGGCCAGAGGGACGCGCCGCACTGATCCTCGGAGAAGTCGGGGCCGATATCGGATACGCCGTAAAAGCTCGTCCAGTTTGATATGGAGCGCTGGCTGGCGCAGGCGTGGAAGCGGTCGGTGTGGCCGATGATCCAGTTGGTCATAAATCCGCCGTAGGAGCCGCCGGTCTCGAAGAAGTTATCGCTGTCTATCTCCGGGTAAGCGGCGAGCGCCGCGTCACAGAAGGCCATGAGATCGTCGAAATCCACCGTGCCGTATTTGCCGCGGATGTCCATGAACGCACCGCGCCCGTCGCTGCCCGTGGGGTTGCAGAAAATGACGAAGTATCCCCTGCCCGCCCAGTACTGCATTTCATGGTAAAACACCGGGCCGTACACGGTTTTCGGGCCGCCGTGGACATCGAGAATAACGGGGTATTTTTTGCCCTGCTTAAAGTTCATGGGCTTCAAAACGAAGCCGTGCACCTCGTGGTCTTCCGCCGTGAAGGTGAGCGTTTCCGGCCGGGCGACATATTTTCCGCGCAGCGCGGCATCGTTGAAGTGCGTAATGCGCGCTCCGGTCTCGTCGTAAAGCTCCTGCGCGCGCATATCCCAGAGGGCGCAGAGAAGCATTTTCCCGCCGCAGCGGTCGAAGCAGTCAACGGAGCCGCCGCGCTCCATGACCGGGGAGACGACGCCGTTTTCGAGCTTGTAAAGGCCGGCGCTGTCGAAGCGCGTGGAGATAAAATACAGCACGTCGCCGTCCATCTTCATCGTGCGTCCGCCGCCGTAGCGGATATCGCTGCCGACGGACGAGCCGATGGACTCGCCGTAGACGGCGCAGGGCGAAACGGCAAGCGTTTCGTAGTCGAGCGTATAGAAATCAACATCGGTGTTCATGCCGTACTTTCCGTCTGCGGCAAGCAGAAGCAGGAAGGATCTCCCGAGAGCGTATGTAGCGATATTGAAATCGGGGCGGCTTTTGGCAACGGCTTCCTCCCGGCGGAAGGCGAGCTCCATGCGGTACAGATCCGCGCCGCCGAAGTGCGCCGGGCGGGGGACGGAGACATCGAGCAGGCTGTAGTAAACGGTTTTCCTGTCCTCCGTGAGCTGCACATCGGATACGGAAAGGCCGGCCGCGGTCAGGCGGGTGAGGGACTTCTTTTTCGCGTCGTAGTAGAAAAGGCTCTCGTACGCGCCGCGCGTG